>Ga0209023_10001287_pt1 | contig 34109 bp, 33 predicted proteins | sample LakOneMetagenome_FD_187468 | JGI IMG/M metagenome (GOLD analysis project Ga0209023, IMG submission 187468) | Freshwater and sediment microbial communities from Lake Erie, Canada (SPAdes) (version 2) | ecosystem: Environmental > Aquatic > Freshwater > Lentic | place: Lake Erie, Canada...
TGCGGCAACAAGCTCGGCCTCGTCAAGGCGACGCTGGCGATGGCGCTGGAGGATCCGGCGCTTGCGGAGGCTACGCGCGAATTCATGGCGTCGCTGCGCTGATGGCCGACTCGGATCACCGCAGGCAATCGTTGGACGAGGATGCGGGCCCGATCATGGGTGGCATGGCGCCAGTCCTGGTCTGCTGGGGATTGGCGCAGCTGCTGATTCCGAATTTCGCGACGCTGCTCGTTTCCTTTGGTACTGAGCTTCCGTGGACCACCCGATTCATCCTGCACTACTATCAATTTGCGTTCCTGTTGGCACTGCTGGTCGTCGTCGCATGGTGGATATGGCCGCGCGAGGAGAGTCGTGGCCTCGCCGCGCTCGTTTTCGGCGTAGTTGTCGCCGCAGTGCTCGGGTGTGCAGGCATCTATTCGTTGTACGTGCCCATCTTCCAGCTTGGCGCGATCGTCGGATGAGCAGGGCGGACGTCCAGGACATGCCGAACGACCTCAGCTACATACTCAATCACCTCGGCGAGGACCGCGCGAGCTACTTCGGCGCGGTCGCGCCGCCGATCGTGCAGTCCTCGATCTTCGCGTTTGCGACCGTCGACGCGATGCGCGCGGGATTCCGCGACGAGTTCGGCAACCACGTCTACACACGCGGCAACAACCCGACCGTCGCGATCCTGCGCAAGAAGGTCGCTGCGCTCGAAGGCGCGGAAGACTGCCTGATGTTCGGCAGCGGCGCCGCCGCGATGTCCGCCGGCGTGATCGCCTGCGTCGCGGGCGGCGACCACGTGGTTTGCGTTGCCAAACCGTACAGCTGGACGCGCGCGGTGCTGAAGGACCTGCTCGGGCGGTTGGGGGTCGAAACGACCTTCGTCGATGGCACCGATGTCGCGAACTTCGAATCCTCGTTGAACGAGCGCACGCGCCTGATCGTGCTCGAAAGCCCGAACTCGATGACGTTCGAGCAGCAGGATCTCGCTGCAGTCGCGACCTTGGCGAAGGCGCGCGGCATCCGCACGATCTGCGACAACAGCCATGCGACGCCGCTGAACCAGTCACCGCTCGCACTCGGCATCGACCTCGTCGCGCATTCCGCCACGAAGTACCTCAACGGCCACAGCGACGTCGTCGCCGGCGCGCTCTGCGGCAGCTCCGCGCTGATGCGCGAGGTATTCCGCGGCCCGTACATGACGCTCGGTGCGATCCTCGCGCCGCACGATGCCTGGCTGATGATCCGTGGCCTGCGCACGTTGCTGCTGCGCATGCAGCGCGTGGCGGAGACGACGGCCCAGGTGCTGGCCTTTCTCGAACGCAATCCACGCGTACGTCGCGTGTACTCGCCGCATGCCGCGGACAATCCGCAGCTGGACTTGAGCGAACGCCAGCTGCGCGGTGCGAGCGGCCTGCTGACGATCGAGCTGGATACCGACGAGGTGGCCGCCGTGGAGCGCTTCTGCGACAGCCTCGGGCGTTTCCTGATGACGGTGTCGTGGGGCGGTTATGAATCCCTCGCGTTCCCGGTCTGCGCGGTCTTCCCGCGCGAGGCGCCGTTGCAACCGACGCCAGGAACATTGCTCAACCGGGTGCGGCTTTCGATCGGACTGGAAGACGCCAGTGTGCTGATCGCGGACCTGGACCAGGCGCTGGAAAAGTTGCGCGCCTGATCAGCGGGCCACCAAAAACAGGCGCCAGCTCAGCGCGACCATCGCAACCGCGAACGCAAGCAGCATCAACGCCACCAGGTTCAGCAGGCGCGCGACGCCGAGCGCTGCATCACCGTGTTTTACCGGCGTGTCCCGCAGCACGCGTGCATTCGCGACCGGCCAACGGCGTTGCGTGCTGGCTGCGCGGCCACGACGCCACGCGTGCGTCGCGAGTGCGAGCAGGCATAGGCCGCAACCAATGCTCGCCCAGCCCAGCCAGCGGCGCATCTGCGCAACCAGTTGTTCCGGCGTCGACGCCAGCGCCTGCCGCATCATCCAGTCGTGCACGAACAGGATCACGCCGGCGGCGGCGATGGCCGCCAGCAAAATCACGACGATGGTCACCCGGCGCAGGCGCGTGTCGGCACGCTGGATTTCGATATCCATGCAGTCTCCCCGGAACTGCGCGCACTATAGCGAGCGGGGGCGCGCTCCGATGCGCCGCCCGTCGCCGAATCGCCGCGCTGGTATGCTTCGGGAATGAATCGAATCCTGATTGTTGTGATGCTCGTATTGGCGCTCGCGGCTTGCCAGACCATCGGGCGCCTGGGGCCGCACACCGCGCCGTTCCCGGCGAACCCCGTGCTCAGCGGGGAGTACGACAACCATGAGCAAGTGTGGGGCGGGCGCGAGAACGCGACGCCGATCGTGGCGCCTCACCTCGTCGTCTCGATCGAGGAGCTGCCGGCAGGCGACTGGTCGATCTGGCATGTGCGGCTCGACGCGACCACGCCGCTGGAGGCGACCTGGGCGCTTCATCGCAGCGTGGCCGCGGATGGCTCTGTCATCATGCTGCCGCACCGTGCGTCGGTTGCGAATCCGGCGCTGGGGAAGGCCTTCGAAGCGAAAGAGTGGGTGCCGCTCGATGCGTGCGCGTTGCACGGCAGCGTCGACGCGAACGGCCTGCGTCTTTCCGCGAATGGCGAGGCCTGCGCGGTGCTCGCGCCGGGCATCGGTGCGCAGGCTGCGTTGCTGCCGCTGACGATCGATCGCACGGGCGAATGGCTGCATCTGCGGTTGTATGTCGACCAGGCGCGTGGCGCGGATGCGCGCGAGGACTTGCGCCGGCTTCAGGTGTTCGGTGGCTGGGCCGCGGTGAACGGTGCAGGGCCGGACGCGGCCGCCGACAGCAACGACTGGCACATGGACCGCAAGGTCCGCCTTGGCAGTGAGGGTGGACGTTATACGCTCGCATTCCGCGACGGCAATCCGTCGGGTTATTCCCTGTTGCTTGAACGACTCACCTACCGCGAAGGCAACGTGCCGGTGCTCAAGCTTTCCATCATCGACGACCGCAGCGGCCGCACGCTCGCGTACGCGTGGGCGAATCCGGAAGCGACACGCATCGGACTCAGCCTCGGCTGGGTGCAGGTCGGTCTCGATCGCGCGGCAGTTCCTGCGGGGTAGTCCGGAAGCTTCCGGAAACTTACACGCCGGGGCGCGCGCGTCGGCCACTCCCTGCCTGGGTCCTGCAGGGTAAAGGCGAAACGTGCGACCTGACGGATACGTCGGCCGCACTCGCAACTCAGAGCGCCTCGAAGATGCCGGCGGCGCCCATGCCGGTGCCGATGCACATCGTGACCATACCGTATTTCTGCTTGCGCCGACGCAGGCCGTGCATCAGGGTCGCGGCACGCACCGCGCCGGTCGCACCGAGCGGATGACCGAGGGCGATCGCGCCTCCAAGCGGATTCACCTTCGTCGGATCGAGGCCGACGTCGCGGATCACCGCGAGTGCCTGCGCCGCGAACGCCTCGTTGAGTTCGATCCAGTCGAGCTGTTCCTTCCTGAGTCCTGCCTGCGCGAGCGCCTTCGGGATCGCGGCGATCGGTCCGATGCCCATGACCTCGGGTTTCACGCCGGCCACCGAGAAGCCGACGAAACGCGCGATCGGTGTGAGATTGTAGTCCCTGATCGCCTTCCCGCTGGCGAGCAGCAGCGCGCCGGCGCCATCCGACATCTGCGAGGAGTTGCCGGCGGTCACGCTTCCGCCCATGCGGAACACGGGCTTGAGCTTCGCCAGACCTTCGAGGCTGGTGTCCTTGCGCGGGCCCTCGTCCGTTGCGATCACGCGCGCGTCGGTGCGGATCGCGTGTGCGGCGAGGTCGGGGTAGTGGTCATCCAGCGCAAACGGCGCGATCTCGTCGGCGAATTCGCCCGCTGCGGTTGCCGCGAGCGCTTTCTGATGCGAGGCGAGCGCGAACGCGTCCTGATCGTCGCGACTGACCTTCCACTGCTCGGCGACCTTCTCGGCGGTGATGCCCATGCCGTAAGCGATGGCGATGTTGTCGTCGCTGAATGCGGCCGGGTTCATCGCGATCTTGTGCCCCATCATCGGCACCATGCTCATGCTCTCGGTGCCGCCGGCGAGCATGAGGTCGGCCTCGCCGAGGCGAATGCGGTCGGCAGCCATCGCGATCGCCTGCAAGCCGGACGAACAGAAGCGGTTGATCGTGACACCAGGCACCGTGTCGGGCAGCCCGGCGAGCAGCACACCGATGCGCGCAACGTTCATGCCTTGCTCGGCCTCCGGCATCGCACAACCGATGACGGCGTCTCCGATCAGGGCAGGGTCGATGCCGGGCGCCTTGGCGATCGCGGTACGCAGGACGTGCGCGAGCAGGTCATCGGGCCGGGTATTGCGGAACACGCCGCGCGGCGCCTTGCCGACGGGCGTGCGCACGGCGGAGACGATGTAGGCGTCCTGGATTTCGCGGGTCATGGTGATTCTCCTGTGCGCCGGGACAGTCTCCGGCGCGATTGGGAATTTTCGTCGCTCCGGCGAACGCCGGGGCCCAGTGCCTCGAAGACGCTGGATCCCGGCGTTCGCCGCGACGACGGAGTCGTTGGGTTTGTGCGCGTGCTCAATTCCGCAGTGGCTTGCCCGTGGTCAGCGTGTGCGCGATCCGCTCCTGCGTCTTCGGCATCTGCGCGAGTTCGAAGAAGTGACGGCGCTCGAGATCGAGCAGCCATTGTTCGTCGACCTGCGAGCCGCGTTCGATCGCGCCGCCGCAGAGCACGTCGCCGATGCGCGTAGCGATCACGTTGTCGTGTTCGGAGATGAAGCGCCCTTCCAGCATGTTGACCAGTGCCATCTTGAGCGTCGCGAGGCCGACATCGCCGGCAATCGTCACGCTGTTGGCGGGCAGGGCAGGACGGTATCCGGTTTCGGCCATCGCCGCCGCGACCTGCTTGGCCACATGCAGCAATTCGAACGCGTTGAAGACAACCACATCATCGGGACGCAACACGCCGAGCTGTTTCGCTTCGAGCGCACTCCCGGAAAGCTTCGCCTGCGCGACCGCCTCGAACATGCGCTTGATCTCCGGGAAGACGTCGCCGTCACCGGCTCGTAGCGAAGCTCGTACCGCGATTTCCTTCAGGCCGCCGCCGGCGGGCAGCAGTCCGACACCGGCTTCGACCAGCCCGACGTAGCTCTCGAGGGCAGCGACCGTGCGTGCGCAGTGCATCTGGAACTCGCAGCCGCCGCCGAGCGCGAGGCCCCGCACGGCTGCGACGACAGGCACCAGCGCGTATTTGATCCGCATGCTGGTCTTCTGGAAATTCGCGATCATCGCCTCGAGCCGCGCGATCTCGCCAGCCTGCACGAAGCCGAGCATGCCCTTGAGATCGGCGCCGGCGGAGAACGCATCGCCGCTCTGCCAGATCACCAGCGCCTTGAGGTTCTTCTCGGCGTAGTCGATAGCCTGCTGGATTCCGTCGAGAACGGCGTCGTTGACCGTGTTCATCTTGGTCTTGAACGAAACGATGCCGACGCCGTCATTGCCGAGCTGCCACAGGCGCACGCCGTCGTTTTCCCACAGCGTCTTGCCCGTGTCGAACTTCTCGCCGAGCAGCGCGTCCGGGAACAGCTGGCGCGCGTAGACCGGGTGCGTCGAGCGCGGTTCGTACTTGCCCGTACGTGGCGCATACGAGCCTTCGGCGTGATGAACGCCGTCAACCTTGCCGACCCAATCCGGCAGCGGCGCCTTGCTCATCGCCTTGCCGGACGCGATGTCCTCGGCGATCCATTTCGCGACGTCGGCCCAGCCGGCGGACTGCCAGGTCTCGAACGGACCGAGCTTCCATCCGTAGCCCCAGCGGATTGCGAAATCGACATCGCGCGCGGTGTCGGCGATGTCGGCGAGGTGATACGCCGTGTAGTGGAACAGGTCGCGGAACACGGCCCAGAGGAACTGTGCCTGCGGGTCGGCGGATGCGCGCAGCTTGCCGAATTTTTCGGCAGGATTCTTGATCGCGAGGATTGCAGCGACTTCGTCGGATGGTTTCGCACTGGCCGGAACGTAGTCCTGCCGGGCGAGATCGAGCACCACGATGTCCTTGCCGCGCTTGGTGAAGATGCCGGCGCCGGTTTTCTGGCCGAGCGCACCCTTGGCGATCAGCGCGGACAGCCATTCCGGCGACTGGAAGTACGCGTGCCAGGGATCGTTAGGCAGCGTGTCCGCCATCGTCTTGATCACGTGCGCCATCGTGTCGAGGCCGACCACGTCCGCGGTGCGGTAGGTGGCGCTCTTCGGCCGGCCGATGGCGGGACCGGTCAACGCATCGACGAGATCGAAGCCGAGGCCGGACTGCGCGGTGTGGTGCATCGTGGCAAGAATCGAGAACACGCCGATGCGGTTGCCGATGAAGTTGGGCGTGTCCTTGGCATGCACCACCCCCTTGCCGAGCGTCGTGGTCAGGAAGGCCTCGAGTCCGGCCAGCACGCAGCTGTCGGTCTGGCGGTCCGGGATCAGCTCGACCAGATGCATGTAGCGAGGCGGGTTGAAGAAGTGGATGCCGCTGAAGCGCGGGCGCAGGCCGGGTGGCAGTCCTTCGGCAAGCGCATTGATCGACAAGCCCGACGTATTGCTCGCAACAACAGCAGAATCAGATAGATATGGCGTAATCCTCTTGTAGAGGTCGAGCTTCCAGTCGAGCCGTTCCGCGATCGCTTCAATGATCAGGTCGCAGCCACGCAGCGCCTCGAGATGCTCGTCGTAGTTCGCTGGCGTGATTCCGACGACCTTCGATTTCTCCGCGAGCGGCGCAGGCGACAGCTTGGCGAGGTTCGCAATCGCCTTGGCGGCGATGCCGTTCTTGTCGCCATCCTTCGCCGGCAGGTCGAACAGCAGGGTCTCGACGTCGGCATTCGCGAGATGGGCGGCGATCTGCGCGCCCATCACGCCAGCGCCGAGCACGGCCGCCTTGCGGATGCGAAGGGGAGTAGGGGAGGTCATCGGGTAGGCTCCAGGCGGGAATTCTGTTGGGTCGGGCACGGGTTGCAGGACTTCGCGCCTCAGCTTCCAGCCCGCAGGCCGGCGGCCGCAAAGCGGATCAGGTGCGCGGCGGCAAGCTCGCGGTGGCTGCGTTCGGTGACATCGCCCTTTCGCTTGATCATGCCGAAATCGGCCATCGCATACGTAAGTGCACCGGCCACGATGTCGAGCCGCCAGTAAAGCTCTTCCTTGTCCAGATGCGGCAGCAAGCGAGCGAAAGCGGTAGCGAATTCGCGCAGGACATGGCCGTAATTGTCGGACAGGAACTTGCGCAGGCGTTCGTCGTGTTCGGCATAGGCGCGGGCCAGGACGCGCACGAATGCAGTGCCCCCGGCCGCGTCCATCGATTGCTCGAGCGCCGGGCGGATGAAGGCGTCGAGTACATCCTCGAGCGCTGGTTCGCCGGCCTGCACGACCGCCAGCGAGGCGAGGCGTTGCCGGTTGAGCTCGTCGAGACGGCGGCGGAATACCTCCTCGATCAGGCTTTCCTTCGAACCGAAGTGGTAGTTCACCGCAGCGAGGTTTACTTTTGCGGCCGCCGTGACCTGGCGCAGCGATGCACCGGCAAAACCGTGGCGGGCGAACAGCGTCTCGGCCACGCCGAGGATGCGTTCCCTGGTCGAAAAGCTGGGTGATGCGATGCGCACGGCGGGCGGTTCATCGGTCAAACGATCGTTTGAATGTTAGGATACACGGCACGATCGGTCAAACCGGATTGTCGCGGCAGTGTCCAACTCGCCCGCAATTAGCTAGAATCCTGCGCGATAATGTGAGCTAAGCCCGCGGATTGGCGCGGGTTTGGCGTTATAAAACGGTCCATCCGGACCGTTCCCCTGAACAACTCATCCACGGAGATACCGGCTCATGGCGCTGGAGCGCACCCTTTCCATCATCAAGCCCGACGCGGTCGCGAAGAACGTCATCGGCGAAATCTACACGCGCTTCGAGAAGGCCGGTCTCAGGATCATTGCCGCGAAGATGAAGCATCTATCGCGCAAGGAAGCCGAAGGCTTCTACGCCGTGCATCGCGAACGTCCGTTCTTCAATGCGCTGGTCGAGTTCATGATCTCCGGCCCGGTGATGATCCAGGCGCTCGAGGGCGAAGGCGCGGTGCTGAAGAACCGCGACCTCATGGGTGCGACGAATCCGAAGGACGCGGCCCCGGGCACGATCCGCGCGGACTTCGCAAGCTCCATCGACGCCAATGCCGTGCACGGTTCCGACGCGCCGGAAACCGCAAAGGTGGAAATCGCCTACTTCTTCGCAGACACTGAAGTCTGCGCACGCTGAGGAACCTGCGTTGACGACGGTGAAAGCCAACCTGCTCGACTACGACCGCAAGGGGCTGCGCGACCTGTTCGCGCAGCTCGGCGAGAAGCCGTATCGTGCCGACCAGGTCATGAAGTGGGTCTATCACCGCCACGTCACCGACTTCGCGCAGATGACCGACGTCGGCAAGGCGCTGCGCGACAAGCTCAGCGACGCGATCGAGATCACGCCGCCGAACACGCTGCTCGAGAAGCAGGCGAGCGACGGCACGTACAAGTGGCTGCTCGGCATGGACGGCCGCAACGCGATCGAGGCGGTGTTCATCCCGGAGACCTCGCGCGGCACGCTGTGTGTGTCCTCGCAGATCGGTTGCGGGCTCAACTGCCAGTTCTGTTCGACCGGCACCCAGGGCTTCAACCGCAACCTTTCCGCGGCCGAGATCATCGGCCAGGTATGGGTCGCGGCGAAGCATCTCGGCAACGTGCCGCACCACCAGCGCAAGCTCACCAATGTCGTCATGATGGGCATGGGCGAACCGCTGCTGAATTTCGACAACGTCGTCACCGCGATGAGCGTGATGCGCGACGACCTAGGTTTCGGTCTTGCCAACAAGCGCGTGACGCTGTCGACCGCCGGCCTGGTGCCGATGATCGACAAGTTGTCGGAGTCGAGTGACGTGTCGCTCGCGGTCTCGCTGCATGCACCGAACGACGAACTGCGCACGGAACTCGTGCCGCTCAACAAGAAGTATCCGATCGATGAACTGCTCGCCGCCTGCGCGCGCTACGCCGCGCGCCGACCGCGCACGACGATCACGTTCGAGTACACGATGCTGAAAGGCGTCAACGACCAGCTCGAACATGCGCGCCAGCTGATCAAGCTCATGCGCCGCCTGCCGGCGAAGGTCAACCTGATCCCGTTCAACCCGTTCCACGGCACGCGCTTCGAGCGTTCCGACGAGGACGTCATCCGCGCTTTCCAGAAGATCCTTCTCGATGCCGACGTACTGACGATGGTTCGCCGCACGCGCGGCGACGACATCGACGCTGCCTGCGGCCAGCTCAAGGGGCAGGTGATGGATCGGACGCGTCGCCAGGCGGAATTCCGCCGCAAACTCGAAGGGAGCGTGGCCGATGCGGCGTGAATGGGCTTCGACGGTGTTGCTGTCGATCGCGCTGGGCGCGCTCGCCGGTTGCCAGAGCGGGCCGGCTCATACGGTCAGGAAGGAAGACGCCGCGACGCAGCGGGACGATGCCGCGCGCGTGCACACCGAGCTCGGCCAGAAGTATCTGCAACAGGGCAAGCTGGAAGTCGCGCTCGAAAAGCTCAACAAGGCGCTCGAGTTCAATCCCGACTACGTCGACGCCCACACCGTGATCGCGGTGCTCTACGAGAGCATCAACGACCTGCCGAAGGCCGAGGAACACTACCGGCGCGCGGCACAGCTGAAGCCGAAGGGTGGCGCCGAGAGCAACAACTACGGCCGGTTCCTTTGCAACCAGGGCCGCTACGCCGAGGGCGGGGAGTATTTCAAGCGCGCATTGGCCGATCCGTTCTACCAGACGCCGGCGCTGGCGATGGCGAACTACGGCACCTGCCTGCTCAAGGACGGCAAGCGCGAGGAGGCGGAAAAACTGCTGCGCCAGGCGCTGACACTGAATGAGAACGACTCGGAAGCGCTGCTTTCGCTCGGCGCCGTGCTGTATGACAAGGGTGAATACTTCAAGGCGCGTGCGTTCGTGCAACGCTTCGAGTCGCTGTCGCATCCGCGCGCGGATGCGCTGATGCTCGGCCGCAACATCGAACTGCGCCTGGGCAATGCCAGCGGGGCGAGCGAGTACTCGCGCAAGCTGCTGCGTGCATTTCCCGAATCGGCGGAGGCGCGTTCGCTGAATGGGCAGGGTTGAGCGGTGAGCGGCAGCGAGGAAAAGCCGATGTCGCCACCGGTTGTGGTGGTCGACGCGGACATGGGTGAACTTCCGCGCGGGACGCGTGGAATCGACGATACGGGCGACGAGCCGGGCGGCCAGATGGCGCTGCCCCTGCCCAGAGGAAGCCGAACGATGAGAGCCGAAGAGGCCAGCCAATTGAATCACCCGGCAACGACCGTCGACGACGATCGCTCGCTGGACCTGCGTGAGCGCGTGGACGTGGAGCTGGGACAACAACTCGCCGCCGCGCGCGAGCTGCACGGCTGGACACGCGCTGAAGTCGCCTCGCGCCTCCGGTTGCCGGTCAAGCTGATCGAGCGCCTGGAATGCGACGACTACACCGGCATGAGTGACGGCGTATTCCTCCGCGGCTATCTTGCGAGCTATGCGCGACTCGTGGGCGTGCCGGTAGAGCAGGCCACGCGCGTTGCGCAGACGCATGCGCGCGCCGTGCCGCTCGTCGCGACTGGAACGATCTCGCGAACCCGCTACTTGTTCGAGAGGTATTCCGTCAGCGCGACCTACCTTGCGTTGACCGCGATCATCGTCGTGCCGGCGGTTTGGCTGGCAACGCACGGTGGCCTCGAGCAGAACCTGGTCCGCACGACCCCGCTGGATCCGCCCGCGCATGTCGCGTCGTCGCCGACCACGACCAACCTCGACGTGCCGGAACAGCCGATCGCAGTCGAGACCCAGGCGCGTGACGTTCCTGCCACGGCCGCGCCGCCATCGCCCCCCGAACAGGCGCCGATCATCGCGTCGATGGCACCGTTTCCGAGCGCGCCGGCCAGCGCGCCGGAACCGGTGCCCACTGCACACGCGGCGAGCGAGGGCGAGCATCGGGTCAAACTGAAGTTGGCGCAGCAAAGCTGGGTCGAAATCATCGCGGCCGATGGCCGCAAGCTCGAATACAGCACGCTTCCGGCAGGCAGCGAACGCGTCTACCTCAGCGACAGCGCGGTGACGGTCCGCATCGGCAATGTGCAGGGTGCGGAACTGGACGTCGACGGCACCGCCTTCGACCTTACGGCGTACCAACGCGGCAATGTCGCGCATTTCAAGCTTCTCGCCGACGGCAGCATCGCCCGCCCGAGTCGCGTCGAACAGTAAGCGGGCGCTGAACCAGCCGCCGCCCGGTCCGCGCGCAGGTCGCGGCCGGGTGGTTTCCTGCTAACCTTGCAAGCCTTTGGACCGGCCGCAGTGCGGTCGGCTTCCCGTATTGATGTCCTTTCGGGTGAATGCATGTCTTTCGACGTTCTTGACGAACACGAGCAAGGGGAACTGGTCCAGAAATGGCTGCGCGAGAACGCGATGGCCATCGCAACCGGAATCGCCCTCGGCCTGGTGCTGATTTTCGGTTGGCAGCAATGGAAGGTGCACCGCGCGGGTCAAGGCGCTGCGGCGGCTGCGCAATACCAGGCGCTGACCGATGCGGTCGAGGCTAAGAAGCCCGACGAGGCATTGAAGGTCGCTGACAGCCTGCGCAAGGAATTCCCCTCCTCGACCTACGCGGTGCTGGCTGCCCTGCAGCAGGCCGATATCGCGATCGGCAAGAACGATCTCGCCACGGCGGCATCCGCACTCGACTGGGCCCGCCAGAACGCCGGGCTGGACAGCCTGAAAGCGCTGGTCGACCTGCGCAGCGCGCGCGTGAAGCTGGCGCAGGGCGATGCCGATGCCGCGCTCAAGCTCATCGATGCATTGCCGAAGGGCGACTACGCCGCACTCGCCGGCGAATTGCGCGGCGACGCGCTGCTCAAGCTCGGTCGGACCGACGAGGCACGCACGGCTTATCAGGAAGCGCTTTCGCAGGTTTCCGATGCAGCAGCCCAGGGCCGTGGCGTGCTGCAGATGAAGCTGGACGATCTGGGTGGCCCGGCTGCAGCCGCCAGCGTCGCCGTGCCCCCGGCGCCAAGCGCGGAGAAGCCGGCATCATGAAGCATTCCACATTGCTGCTCGCCGCGCTGGCGGTATCGCTCACCGGTTGCAACTGGATCAAGAGTCTCGGCAAGAAGGACAACGTCGAGCCCCCGACGCCGCTTACCGAACTGGTGCCGACAGCACAGGTCGAGAAGGCATGGAGCGAGGGCGTCGGTTCGGGCGCCCGTGCGAGCGGTGCGCGCCTCGCGCCGATCGTTGCAGACGGCCGCCTGTATTCCGCGGCGATCGATGGCACGCTCGAAGCGATGGACGCGGCGACCGGTCGCACGCTCTGGCAGAAGCACATCGGCGAGCGCCACGGCATGTTGTGGTCGCGCACCGACAACACGGTCCGCTGGTCAGGTGGTCCAGCCGTCGAGGGCGATCTGCTCGTCGTGGGCGGACTGGATGGCCAGGTTTACGCACTTTCGACGCAGGATGGCAGCGAGCGCTGGAATGTCCAGCTGAGCTCGGAAGTCATCGCTGCACCGGCGATATCCGGCGGCACCGTAGTCGTGCGCACCAATGACGGTCGCCTCGTCGGCCTCAGCGCCGCCGACGGTAGCCGCAAGTGGATCTTCGACCAGGCGGTGCCTGCGCTGAGTCTGCGCGGCAACTCCGCGCCGTTGATCGTCAACGGCGTGGTCTACGACGGACACGACAATGGGCGCGTCATCGCCATCCGTGTCGACGACGGCAACGAACTGTGGCTGCAAACCTTGTCAGGCGGCGAAGGCCGCAGCGAAGTCGAGCGCCTCGCCGACGTCGACGGCAATATCGTCTCCGACGGCCAGGCGATCTTCGCGGGCGGCTATCGCGGCCAGTTCATGGCGCTTGCGCTCGACAGCGGTCGTCCGCTCTGGCAGCGCGACCTGTCCAGCTATGCCGGTGCGGCGGTCGGTGGAAACAAGGTGGTGGTGGCCGATGCCGACGGCAACGTCTGGGCCTTCGATCGCGAGACCGGCGTGAACCTGTGGAAGCAGGACCAGCTCAAGTACCGTTGGCTGAGCGCGCCGGTGATCCAGGGCAATTACGTCGTCGTCGGTGACAGCGAAGGGTACGTGCATTGGCTCGGTCTCGACGACGGCAAGTTCGCCGCGCGCGAACGCCTCGGCAAGCAACCGATCGAAGGTGCGCCACTCGTCGGCGGCGACCTCGTCTATGTCGAGGATGTGAAGGGACACATCGGCGCCTATCGCGTCCGGCAGTGATTCCCGCGCGGCGGCGACGTCGCAGGTAGTTTTGATGCCCCCGCGCGGATTGACCGACGCGGGGGTTCGTTTCTCTGGAGCGCGCGATGCTTCCCGTTGTAGCCCTGGTCGGGCGCCCGAATGTCGGCAAGTCGACCCTGTTCAACGTGCTGACACGCAGCAGGGACGCGCTCGTGCACGATCTTCCGGGCGTCACGCGCGATCGCCATTACGGCGTGTGCCGCAGCACGACCCTGCCGTTCGTGGTGGTCGACACCGGTGGATTCATCGAGAACGCCGAAGGGCTCGATAGCCAGACTGCACGCCAGGCCGAGTTCGCAATCGACGAGGCGGACGTGGTGCTGCTGACGGTCGACGCACGGGATGGCCTGCTGCCGACCGACCGCGCGATCCTCGATCGCCTGCGTCGCGCCGGCAAGCCGATGCTGCTGGTCGTCAACAAGGTCGACGGCCTCGACGAGCACGCCGTGCTGGCCGAGTTCTCGGCACTCGGCATCGCCGACGTGTTCCCGACCTCGGCCGCGCATTCGCGCGGTCTCACTCCTCTGCTCGCCACGGTGCAGTCGTTGTTGCCCGCCGTGGAGACCGACCCGCTCGCCGAGAGCGAAGACGACGGCATCCGCGTGGCGATCGTCGGTCGCCCGAACGCTGGCAAGTCGACCCTCGTCAATCGCCTGCTCGGCGAGGAGCGCGTGATCGCCTCCGACGTGCCGGGCACGACGCGTGATTCGATCCGCATCGCGCTTGAGCGCGACGGCAAGCGCTACACGCTGATCGACACCGCCGGCATCCGCCGGCGTGCGCGCGTCGAGGATGCGCTGGAGAAGTTCAGCGTGATCAAGTCGCTGCAATCGGTCGAAGCGGCGCATGTGACGGTGTTGATGCTGGATGCGCGCGAGGGTGTCTCGGAACAGGATGCAACGCTGATCGGCCACGTGCTCGAATCCGGCCGCGCGCTCGTCGTCGCGGTCAACAAGTGGGACGGACTCGACAAGTACCAGCGCGAGCAATGCACCACGTCGCTCGCGCGCAAGCTCGACTTCGCCGCGTGGGCCCGCCAGGTGTACATCTCGGCCCTGCATGGCAGCGGAATCGCGGAATTGATGAAGGCGATCAACCGCGCATACGCCTCGGCGAACCACGTATTCACCTCGTCCGAGCTGACCCGCGCGGTCGAGGCGGCCTACCAGGCGTACCAGCCGCCGCTGGTGCGCGGGCACACGCCGAAGCTCAAGTACGCGCACCCCGGTGGCAGCAATCCACCAACGATCATCATCCACGGCTCGCGCACGAAGCAGATCGCCGACGGCTATCGGCGTTACCTCGAGAACTTCTTCCGCAAGCGCTACCGCCTCGAAGGCACACCGATCCAGATCGTGTTCAAGGACGGCGAGAATCCGTACGCCGGCAAGCGCAACGAACTGACCGAGGGCCAGCAGCGCCGGCGCACGCGCATGATCCGCAACGCCAAGCGCGGCAAGCGCTAGGCGCCGGGATCGGAAACGCGCTGCGCCGGGCCATCGTAATGACGCTGCCGATCACTGCAGCAATCCTCGCCGGCGGCGCCGGTACGCGCCTCGGCGGACGCGACAAGGGCCTCGAACCGCTCGGCGGCAAGCCGTTGGTCGAACACGTCATTGCCGCGTTGCGCGACGTCGATGCGCTGCTCATCGTTGCCAATCGCAACCACGACGCGTACGCGCGCCACGCGCGCACGATCTCCGATGCGACAGGCAAGCGGCACGGGCCGCTCGCCGGCATCGCCGTCGCGTGTGCCGCCTGCGGGACGCCGTGGCTGCTGACGGTGCCGGTCGATTGTCCGGAGCCGCCCGCCGATCTCGCCGCGCGCCTGCTGCAGGCGGCGCTCGCGGGCACCGCAGCAGCCGTCGTCGCGCACGACGGCGCGACGCGGCAGCCGCTGTTCGCGTTGTACCGGCGCGAGCTCGCCGATTCCGCCGAGCGGGGCGCCAGCATGGGGCAGGGGGTATGGGCGTGGCAGGATGCGATCGGCGCGCGCGAACTTGATTTCAGCGACCGCCGGCAGCAGTTCCATAACCTCAACACGCCGGACGATTTCGCCGAACATGTCGCAACGTCCCGCACCGCAGGCTGAGTTCCCGACCCGGCTGTCCGTCGCGCGGGCGCGGGCGCACGTGCTCGCATTGTGCGCCGGGCGACGGCGCGCCACTGACGACGTCGCGCTCGAACACGCGCTCGGGCGGATCCTTGCCACCGACCTCTTCGCTCCGCACGACCAGCCGCCGTTCGCGAACTCCGCGATGGATGGCTACGCGCTGCGCGGAGCGGAGCTTCCGGCCGTCGGCGAGCGCCGTTTTCGCGTCGCCGCGCAGATGCTCGCAGGCGCCACCGCGGATGTCCGCTTCGGCCCCGGCGAGTGCGTGCGCATCACTACGGGTGCGCCGCTGCCGCACGATGCCGATACCGTCGTGATCAAGGAGAACGTACGCGTCGACGGCGATTTCGTCGTCGTCACCGCAGGCGAGCATGCCGGTGCGAACGTGCGTCCGGCCGGCGAGGACATCCGTGCCGGCGAGTGCGCGCTGAGCGCCGGCGACGCCCTGACGCCCGCGCGTCTCGGCGTGCTCGCGGCCTGCGGTCACGCGTTTGCGCGCGTCGCGCGACGACCGCGTGTCGCCCTGTTCGTGACGGGCGACGAGCTCGTGCCGCCGGAGCAGGCGCTCGGCTATGGCCAGATCCACGACAGCAACCGCTACAGCCTCGGCGGCATGCTGCGCGCACTCGGCATCGAGCCGGAACCCGTGCAACACCTGCGCGACGATCCGGCAACGCTGCGCGTTGCGCTGCTCGATGCCGCGTCGCGCTGTGATCTCGTCATCAGCAGTGGCGGCGTATCGGCCGGCGAGGCCGACTACATGCCGCAGCTCGTCGCCGAGCTCGGTCGCGTCCATTTCTGGAAGGTGCGCATGAAACCGGGCATGCCGTTCCTGTGCGGCGGGATCGGCGATGCGCTCGTGTTCGCGCTGCCAGGCAACCCGGTGTCGACGCTTGCGACGTTCCAGCTGCTGGTGCGACCGGCATTGCTCGCGCTCCAGGGGGCGCGCGCGGCCGATGCTCCGCCATGGAAGGGACGGCTTGCCGCGCGCCACGTCAAGCGGCACGAGCGCGCGGAATTCCTGCGCGCGCGCGTCGAGTGGCGCGACGACGGTGCCTGCTGGGCAACGCCTGCGGAGAAGCAGGGATCGGGCATGCTGCGCGTCCTCGCCGACGCCGAGGTGCTCATCGCGTTGCCCGAAGGCGCATGCGAACTCGAAGCCGGTACCATCGTGGACATGCTTCCGTTGCCTGGCCTGTGTGTCGGAGGCTGAGGGCTGAGGGGTTCAATCGAATGCACGAATCCGTCGATTCACTGGAGATCGAACCGGGCATGGCGCTGGAGCATCAGCGTCGCGGCGCGCTGCTGCTCGACGTGCGCGAAGATCTCGAGCGCGCCGCCGGCTACGCGCGTGGGTCGATCGGTCTGCCGCGAGCCGCGATCGAGGCCCGCATCGCTTCGCTCGCGCCAGCGCTCGACCGCGAGATCCTCGCCATCTGCGCGAGCGGCGGACGTTCGCTGCTGGCCGCGAAAACCCTGCGCGAACTCGGCTACGGCCATGCGCGCTCCGTGCGCGGCGGCCATGCGCGCTGGCAACGCGAGGGATTGCCGATGGAGCAGGGCGCGCTCGACGTCGACGCGGCCGAGCGCTACGCGCGGCATCTGGTGCTGCCCGAAGTCGGGGTCGCCGGCCAGCAGAAGATTCTCCATGCGCGCGTCGTGCTGGTCGGGGCCGGCGGACTGGGCGCACCGATCGCGCTCTACCTCGCTGCGGCCGGCGTCGGTACGCTGACACTGATCGACGACGACGTCGTTGATCGCTCCAACCTGCAACGCCAGATCATCCATACCGATGCTCGCGTCGGGGTCCCGAAGGTGGAGTCGGCCCGGGCGATGTTGAACGCGCTCAACCCGGGCGTGCGCGTCGAGAGTGTGCGCGAGCGCCTGTGCGGCGCGAACGTCGAGGCACTCTTGCGCGGTCACGATGTCGTTGTCGATGGCGCCGACAATTTTCCGGCGCGCTACCTGCTGAGCGCCGCGAGCTTGCGCCTCGGCCTGCCGCTCGTGTACGGCGCGGTACATCGCTTCAGCGGCCAGGTCAGCGTGTTCGATCCGCGCCGCGCGGATTCGCCGTGTTATCGCTGCCTGTTCCCGCAACCGCCGTCGGCGGCGGAGGCACCCAATTGCAGCGAGGCCGGCGTACTTGGCGTCATGCCGGGCATCGTCGGCCTGCTGCAGGCGAACGAAGTGCTGAAGCTGATCCTCGGCATCGGCGAACCACTGGTCGGCCGCCTGCTGTGCCACGACGCGCTGGCCGGCACGTTCCGTGAACTGCGCCTGCCGCGCGACCCTGATTGCCCCGGCTGCGGCGCGAACGCAGGCTTCGATGGTTACGAGGACATTGCGGCGCTCTGCGCGATGTAGAACTCGCGCAACCTGGGCGGCCTAGGAATGCTTGCGCTGCACCGCCGCGAGCGCCGCGAGTTGTTGCGCGGTCGCCTCCGGCTGATGCATTGCCTTCCACTGCGCGAACGGTTCGCCGTAGATGCGTTCGCGTGACTCGTCCTTGCCCATTTCGATCCCGCGCGCCTCGGCCGCTTCCCGATACCAGTCGGCAAGGCAATTGCGGCAGAAACCGGCGCCGATCATCAAGTCGATGTTCTGTACGTCGGTACGGCTGCGCAGGTGTTCCAGCAGGCGGCGGAACGCCGCAGCTTCCAGTTCGGTATCGAGATCGGTCATGTCGGGGTCCGTGGGCACGCGGGTTTGAGCAGCGCGATGCGGGCATGGGATAATGAACCCATTCTCCCGGAATCAAAATGACCGCGCGACTCCTCGACGGCCGCCGCATCGCCGATGAACTGCTCGACAGCGTCGCCGCGCGCGTCAGCGCGCGCATCGCCGGCGGTCAGCGCGTGCCCGGACTCGCGGTGATCCTGGTAGGCGCCGACCCCGCTTCGGCGGTCTACGTGCGAAACAAGCGTCGTGCGTGCAAGCACGTGGGGTTTCGCTCCTTCGACTTCGACCTGCCCGCGACGACCGGCGAATCCGAACTGGTCGCGCTGATCGACCGCCTGAACGCGGACCCGGACGTGCACGGCATCCTGCTGCAGTTGCCGTTGCCGGCGGGCATCGATCCGACCCGGCTGATCGATCGCATCGACGCGCGCAAGGACGTCGACGGCTTCCAGGCAGAGAACGTCGGCCGGCTGGCCCTGCGGCAACGCGGCCTGCGCCCGTGTACCCCGAAGGGCGTAATGATCCTGCTGTCGCACACCGACCGTCCGGTCCGCGGACGCAAGGCGGTCGTTGTCGGCGTATCCAATCATGTCGGCCGGCCGCTGATCCTCGAATTGCTGCTTGCTGGTTGCACTACCACCGGTTGCCACAAGTTCACCGCCGACCTCGAGCACGAAGTGGGCGAGGCGGACATCGTCGTCGTCGCGGCTGGCAAGCCGGGACTCGTCCGCGGCGACTGGATCAAACCGGGCGCGGTCGTCATCGATGTCGGCATCAACCGGCTCGAAGATGGGCGCCTGGTCGGCGATGTCGAATTCGAACCCGCCGCGCAGCGAGCGTCGTGGATCACGCCGGTGCCCGGTGGCGTCGGCCCGATGACGGTCGCGACGCTGATGGAAAACACGCTGGAAGCTGCGTCGACCTTTTTCGACTGAACGTGCGCGCTTGCCGCGCCGGGATACCGGGATGCCAAAGAAATCCGCTCTTGCCATCACCCTTTGCCTCTGCCTGGCCGCACTTTGCGGTTGCGCCGGCATCGTCAACCGCGCGAGCCAGCGTCTCGCCGACAGCCTGACCGCCGGAGTGCTGGAACAGGACGACATCGAATTGGCACGCGACGGCATTCCTTCATGGCTGCTGCTCGTCGATGGTGTCATCAACGGCGATCCGGAGAATGCCGGCGCGCTGCTCGCCGGGTCGCGCCTCTACGGCGCCTATGCAGGCGGTTTTGTCGACGACCCGACGCGGGCGCAACGCCTGTCGGCGCGCAGTTTCGACTATGCGCGACGCGCGACCTGCCTTTCCATCAAGTCGTTGTGCGAGCGCATCGACGCGCCGTTCGAGTCGTTCCAGGCAGGCGTCGATGGCGCCGGTGATCCCAAGGTCCTCTACACGCTGGCATCGGCGTGGGCCGGCCGCATCCAGGCGAACAGCGCGGACTGGAAAGCGATCGCGGACATCCCGAAAGTGCAGTCGTTGCTGGAGCGGGTAGTCGCGCTTGCACCGGAGCATGCGCACGGCGAGCCATACATGTACCTCGGCGTGCTCGCGACACTGCGTCCCGCCTCGCTCGGCGGAAAGCCGGAACAAGGCAAGGCGGATTTCGAGAAGGCGCTTGCACTGTCCGGCGGCAAGAACCAGATGGTTCGAGTGCTCTATGCCGAGCATTATGCGCGCCTCGTGTTCGACCAGCCCCTGCACGACAAGCTGCTGAACGAGGTGATCGCGGCTGATCCGCATTCCCCCGGACTGACCCTCATCAACGTGCTCGCGCAGCAACGCGCGCACAAACTGCTGGAATCGGGCAAGGAATTTTTCTAGCTCTGGGCGCCGAGGGCTCTCTGCTCTCGACCCTCAGTCCTTACATAGCGGAGTCCCCATGAACATCCTGACCAAGCTTCTCCCGGTAGCGCTCGGCCTGGCTGCGTGCGCCGCCAGCGCCGCCACGATCAAGATCGCCACTGTGGCTCCCGACGGCACCGCGTGGATGAAGGAGATGCGTACTGCCGGCGATGCGATCAAGACGAAGACCGAAGGTCGCGTCGAGATGAAGTTCTATCCGGGCGGCGTCATGGGCGACGACGCGACCGTGCTGCGCAAGATGAAGATCGGCCAGTTGCAGGGCGGCGCGTTCACCGGCGGCGAAGCGTCGATCCTGACCAAGGATGCGCAGATCTACAGCCTGCCATTCATGTTCCGCAGCCAGGAAGAGATCGACAAGGTACGCGCCAAGCTCGATCCGTTGCTGAAGCAGCAGTTCGCCAAGGACGGTTACGAACTGCTCGGTGTCAGCGGCGGCGGATTCGCCTATCTGATGAGCACGCGCGCGATCAAGTCGCGCGACGATCTCAAGGCCGCCAAGGTGTGGGTACCGCAGGGCGACAAGGTCGCCGAACTCGGCTTCAAGGCGGCCGGCGTCACGCCGATCCCGCTGCCGCTGTCGGATGTCTACACGAGCCTACAGACGGGCCTGATCGATTCGGCCGCGAACACGACGTCGGGTGCGCTCGCGTTCCAGTGGCATACCAAGATCAAGCACATCGTCGACCTGCCGCTCAGCTACGTCGTCGGTGAAGTCGTGATCGACAAGAAGGCATTCGACGCGCTGGACGCGCAAGACCAGAAAGTCGTAGAAGCGGAATTCGGTGCCGGGTTCACCCGGCTCGAAGCGATCAACCGCAGCGACAACACGTCGGCACGCGAAGCGCTCAAGCAGCAGGGGATCACGTTCGACGCGCCGACCGACGCCGACAGCAAGACCTGGCAGGCCGTCGGCGACGACGTGTTCAAGCAGTTGTCGGGCGAGGGCGCGCTCACGCCGGAGATGCTCAAGGCGTTGACCGCGGCGCTCGCCGAAGCGCGTGGTGGCGCGGCCAAGTGAAGACGACGGCAACGACCATCGTGCGCTGGATCGGACGGGTCGAGACCGGCCTGATCGCCTTGCTCGTGCTCGCGATGGTCGTGCTTGCCGGTGCGCAGATCCTGCTGCGCAACCTGTTCGACAGCGGCTTGTCCTGGGCCGACCCGCTGCTGCGGGCGATGGTGCTGTGGGCGGCGATGCTCGGCGCGCTCGCCGCCGCACGCGACGACAAGCACATCGGTCTCGATCTCGTCACCCATTTCGTGCACGGACGCGCGCGTCGCGTTCTGCGCGTGGTCACCCTGCTGTTTGCCGCAGCGGTTTCCGCAATGATGTCCTGGTACGGCATCGGCCTGGTACAGCTCGATGTCGGCTCCGGCGCCGCGACCGCGGGCATCCCGAACTGGCTGGTCGAGTCGATCGTGCCGGTTGGCTTCGGTCTGCTCGCGTTGCGTCTCGCGCTGCACGCGTTCATGCCAGCACGTAGCGACGCACCTGCACTGGCGCCGGAGCTGCCATGATCTGGCTCGTCGTCGCGATACTGCTGTTGCTCGCCGCGCTCGGCGCGCCGTTGTTCGCGCTGATCGCCGCGGTCGCACTGATCGGCTTCCATGGTGCGGGGCAGGACGGCATCGCGGTCGCGGTCGAGTTCTATCGCCTCGCCGACATGCCGGCGCTGATCGCGATCCCGCTGTTCACGCTCGCCGGCTATGTGCTCGCCGAAAGCCAGGCGCCGCAACGCATGGTGCGCGTCACCAATGCGCTGCTCGGGTGGCTGCCGGGTGGCCTCGCGATCGTCGCGGTGATCGCCTGCGCGATGTTCACCGCATTCACCGGCGCGACCGGCGTGACCATCGTCGCGCTCGGCGCCGTGCTGTACCCGGCCCTGTTGCAGCAGAAGTACGGCGAGAAGTTCTCGCTCGGCCTGCTCACCGCATCCGGCAGCCTCGGCCTCATCCTCGTTCCATCGATGCCGCTGATCCTGTATGGCGTCGTCGCACAGCAATTCCACACCACGCCGCCGGTCACGATCGATGCACTGTTCCGCGCGGGCGTGCTGCCGTGCGCGCTGATGGTGCTGCTGCTCGGCATCTACAGCGTCTGGCACGCGCAGCGCGTCGGCGTGGTACGCGAAAAGGTCAGCGCGAAGGAACTGCGAGCCGCGCTGCTCGGCGCGGCATGGGACATCCCGCTGCCGTTCGTGATCCTCGGCGGCATCTATTCGGGCAAGCTCGCCGCGTCGGAAGCGGCTGCCGCCACCGCGCTGTACGTGCTGGTGGTGACCGTGCTGATACGCCGCGAGATCCCGTTGCGCAAGCTGCCGGCGATCGCACGCGAAGCGATGCTGCTGGTCGGCGCGATCCTCGTCATCCTCGGTTTCTCGCTCGCGCTGACCAATTGGCTCATCGATGCGGAAGTGCCGGAGAAGCTGTTCGGCGCGATCCAGAACCACATCACCAGCCGCGGCACCTTCCTGCTCGTGCTGAATGCGTTCCTGCTCGTGTTCGGCATGCTGCTCGAGGGCTTCCCGGCGATCATCATCCTGGTGCCGCTGGTGCTGCCGGTGGCGCTGCACTACGGCGTCGATCCGGTGCACCTCGGCATCCTTTTCCTCGCCAACCTGCAGCTCGGCATCTTCCTGCCGCCGGTGGGCATGAACCTGTTCATCGCAAGCATGCGCTTTGACAAGCCGGTGCTGACCCTCGTGCGGGCGAGCGCGCCGTTCTTCCTGATCCTGCTTGCCGCCGTACTCGCGATCACCTACTGGCCGGAGCTGTCGCTGGTGCTCGCGCGCTAGGACTCCTCCCCGGACCTCAGCGCCGGCCCGGTACCTGGCGCGACCACGACGCGTCGATCGCGCGCGCGACCCGGAGGTGGTGCGCGGTGGGCGCCGCATGCCTCGCATCGAGGCGCTGCAACGTCGCAGCCACCATATCCGGTGACGCAGGCTGCCCGCACAGCTCATGCAGGAAGCCGGCAAAGCGCGCATCGGGGTCAGCGGGTTTCGATCCAAGCGCCTCGCTGATCGTTGCCGCCTCCGTGCATGCGGAAGCGGTCGCTGCCGCCGGCCCGCCTTCGACGAATGTGATCGCCAATGCGAGGGCCCGGCCGCGCAGCATCACGCCTTCGGACGGTTCATGCATCGGCGCCAGCAACGCGGCCATGCGTGACTGGTCGTCATGCGCGCGCGCTGGGCGTCCCGCGACGAGGTTCACGGTCGCACGCCAATACAGGCTGCGGGCGAGGTCGACGTCGAAGCCGGCCTGCGCCGCGACGGCGATTGCTTCGTCGAGACGCTCCATCGCCTCGTCGTCGCGCTCCCGCTTGATCTCCAAAACGGCAAGGTTGCAGAGGGAGCTCGCGAGCTGAGGGTTCTTGCCGTTGACCGCATTGAGGCGATCGAGCATGACGGTGCGTTCCATCACCTCGATCGCCTCGGGCAAGCGGCCCGCGCTGTTCAAGGTGCGCGCGAGCGTATTGAGGGAATCGGTGATGACCGGATTGTCCTTGCCGTAAAGTTTCTCCGCTACGTCCACCGCCTCGCGCTGCATCGCGATCGCCTCATCGTGCCGCCCCTGGTCACCGAGCGCACTCGACAAGGTGCCGAGCGCGTCGAGCAGCAGTACGCGCTCCGCATCGTCGTCGCCGCGCAGCGAGGCAACGACCGGCACGAGGACCGCTTCTGCTTCGGCCGGGCGCCCGAGTCGATTGAATGCGAAGGCGAGATGCGAGGAGAGTTCCACGCGCAGGTAGCGATGTTCGGGTGATTCATCCAGCAAGGCGAGCCCTCGCCGCATGTCAGAGACGATTTCGTCGTACCTGTCGCGCAGCTGGAGGCCGTACGTGCGCAACGCGAGGCCGTACGCGATCAAGCCGGCCTGCGCCGGGTCGCTCGCGTCGAGCAGGCGCTCCGCGCGATCAAGCAGGGCCGGGCATTCCTCCGAACGATTTCCGAGGTCGAGCATGCGACAACGCTGGGTCAGCGCCGTGGCTTGCTGGACCGCATCGCCGCGCGCGCTCGCGCTGCGTTCCGCCTCGTCGATCAGCGGGGCGGCGGGTTCGAGCTGACCGAGCCCGAGATAGGCCGACGCCATGGTCAGCATCAGCTCGCTGCGGGCGGAGTCCTGGCCTCGCATGGCATTGCGCATGTTGCGGGTGCCGGCATCGAGCAGATCGCGCGCGCTAAGCCGGTCGCCCTTTTGTTTGGCTGGGTCGGCGTTGTCGAACAAGGTCCGCATGAACGCGAGTGCTTCGCGTGCGCTGTCGCGCTCCGAACGCGCGATGCGTGCCTGCCAGACGGCGGCGCCGAGACCGCCGACCAAGGCGGCCAGCGCAAGGATGGCGAAGCTCGCCGCGAACGCGTGTCGGCGCAGGAAGCGCTCGCTGCGATACCGCCAGTTGCCGCGCCGCGCCAGCACGGGCCGGCGTTCCAGGTGGCGCCGCACATCGGCAGCGAGGTCGGCGCAGCTGGCGTAACGCTGGGCCGGTTCCTTGCGCAATGCCTTCATCACGATCGCGTCGAGGTCGCCGCGCAGTTCGCGCCGCAGCCGAGACCGGTCGAGATCGCGGTTGGCGGCGATCGCGTCGCCTGCTTCAGTGCCGTCCTCTCGAGCAACCACGAGGCTGGGACGCGTCGGCTCCTGCTCCAGTACCGCGCGCTCGTACGCCGCGGGCGTCGAGTTTTCGAGCTGGTAGGGCCGCTGCCCGCACAGCAATTCGTAGAGGAGCAAGCCGGCCGCGTGGATATCGACCGACGTAGTGACTGCCTCGCCACGGACCTGTTCAGGCGCCGCGTATTCGGGCGTGAACACACGCGTCGCGGAATTCGTCGCCGAGGCATCCAGGAACTTGGCGATGCCGAAATCGAGCAGTTTGACTACGCCATCGCGGCCGACGAGGATGTTCGAGGGCTTCAAGTCGCGATGCACGATGAGGCGCTGGTGCGCGTGGCCAACCGCATCGCAGACGGTCAGGAACAGGCGCAGGCGCGCCTCGATCCCCAGGCGTGCGCGATCACACCAAGCCCGCAGGTCCTCGCCATCGATGTACTCCAGAGCGAGCCATGGCTTGCCGTCCGGCGTCACGCCGCCGTCGATGAGATGCGCAATGTTCGGGTGCTGCAGGCCGGCCAGGATCTGGCGTTCCGCGCGGAAGCGCGCGATGACGTCATCCGCGTCCCACCCGCTGCGGATCAACTTGACTGCCACGTGCTGCACGAACGCCCCGTCCGCCCGCTCCGCCAGCCACACCGCGCCCATGCCGCCACGACCGATCTGGCGCAGCAGGCGGAACGGCCCGATCAACGACCCGGGCTGCCCCTGCGCGGACTCGAGCGCGTCTTGAATCGCGATGTGCTCGGCCAGGCTGGCCGCAACGTGGGGTGCATGGCCGAGCAGACCCGTAGGTGCCGTCGCTGCGGCGTCCGCCCGCAGCATGGCGAGCACCTCGGCACGCACGTCGGCGTCGTCCGCGCAGGCTTCGGCCAGGCGGACTTCCCAGGTGGATTCCGGCTGATCTGCCAGTTCATCGAAGAGTCGCCGCGCCCGACCCCAGCGTTCCGCGTCCATCGCTTTGTCCCCTAGATCGATGGCGCCGATTCTACGTTCGTCCTGCCGATCCGACGCGAACGCGAGGCCCGCGAGCGAGATCAAAGTACTGTCGATACATGCTGACGTGACGGCTGCGGCGGACTACCATGCCCGCAAGGAGCGCCGGCATGACCCCAGAAGATGCGGGACTGACCCGATCCATCATCGCCAGCGCGGCCGATTCGTCCGCCCGCGACGACGTGCTGCGCGCGGTCTACGACGACCTCATCCGCATCGCCCGAGCCGAGCTTGGCCGACATCGCCGCGGGGAAACGCTCAACACGCGCGTGCTGGTCAACGAGGCCTATCTCAAGTTGTTCGAAGGACGCGGTGGCGTGTTCGAGAACCGCGTGCACTTCTTCGCGACCGCGGCGCGCGCGATGCGCCAGGTGGTGATCGACTACGCGCGGGCGCGTCTGGCGGAACGGCGCGGTGGCGGCGCCGAACATGTTTCGCTCGACGTGCTCGAGGGCGCGCCACTGCCGGTCGACGAACAAGCGGAGCAACTGGTCGGGATGGATCGCGCAATGGAAAAGCTCGCCCAACTCGACCCGCGTCTCGTGCAGGTCGTCGAGTTGCGCTTCTTCGCCGGCCTCGAAGTCAAGCAGATTGCAGACCTGCTCGGCGTGTCCGAGCCGACGATCAAGCGCGACACGCGCGCCGCGAAGGCATTCCTGCAAAAGGAACTCCACGCCGCCTGAACCGAACGAGGCGATCGTGCGAGTCGGCACACTAGAATGAGCGGATGAATACCGCTTCCCCGCTCGAACTGCTGCACACCGACGACGACCTGCTCGCGGTCAACAAGCCCGCGGCGCTCGCCGTGCACCGTAGTCGTCTGGTCGGTGCCGACGAGGATTACCTCATGGACCGTCTGCGTCTGCAGGTCGAGGGACCGTTGCATGCGGTACATCGGCTGGATCGTGCGACCAGCGGAGTGCTGTTGGTCGCACGGCACGCCGTGGCTGCAGCCGAACTCGGACGCCAACTGATGGCGCGCACGGTTGGCAAATCCTATCTGGCGGCGGTCCGCGGCTGGCCAGCGGAGCAGGGCGAAATCGACTACCCACTGTCCGGCTCGAGCCTCCGCGGTGAGGCGAAACCGGCGCTGACGCGCTGGCGGCGCCTCGCCACCATCGAAGTGCCGATCGCACAGGGACGCTATACGCAACAACGCTATGCGCTGCTCGAAGTTTCGCCCGAGACCGGACGCTACCGGCAGATCCGGCGCCATTTCCACCACGTCTCGCATCACCTGCTCGGCGACACCAGTCATGGCCGCGGCGACCACAACCGGCTGATCCGCCAGCACTACGGCGTGCACCGCCTGCTGCTGCACGCGTGGCGGATCACAGTGCGTCATCCTGCCACGGGCGAGTCGCTGCAACTGGAGGCGCCGCTCGATGCGGCGTGGCAGCGGCTGCTCGCCGCGTTTGGCTGGCTCGATGCGCTGCCCTCATGTGGCAAATTCCCGGATCGCACGGCGGAGCCGGAGGGGCAGGTGGCGAGGACGGCGATCCCCCTGTAAAATAGGGCATGCGCATACTCACCGACGCCCTCACGTTCGACGACGTCCTGCTGGTTCCGGCCCATTCGGCCGTGCTGCCCCGCGATGTCGACCTCTCCACCCGGCTCACCCGCAACATCCGCCTGAACCTGCCGATCATTTCGGCGGCGATGGATACCGTGACCGAGGCACGCCTCGCGATCACGATGGCCCAGTGCGGCGGCATGGGCATCATCCACAAGAACATGACGATCGAGCGCCAGGTCGCCGAAGTTCGCCTAGTCAAGAAGTTCGAGGCCGGCGTGATCCGCGACCCGATCACGGTCGAGCCGCTCACCTCGATCCGCGACGTCATGCAGCTGACGCGTCGCCACAACATCTCCGGCGTGCCGGTGGTCGATGGCGAACAACTCGTCGGCATCGTCACCAACCGCGACTTGCGCTTCGAGAAGAAGCCGGAGGATCCGGTCAAGAACATCATGACGCGCAAGGAACGCCTCGTCACCGTCAAGGAAGGCGCCGAGGACGACGAAGTGCTCGCGCTGCTGCACAAGCACCGCATCGAGAAAGTGCTGGTCGTCGACGACGCGTTCCGCCTGCGCGGGCTGATCACGGTCAAGGACATCCAGAAGGCGCGCGACAACCCGAATGCGTGCAAGGACGACCACGAGCGTCTGCGCGTTGGCGCGGCGGTCGGCGTCGCGGGCGATACCGAGCAGCGCGTAGCTGCCCTGGTCGAGGCCGGCGTCGACGCGTTGATCGTCGACACCGCGCACGGTCACTCGCAAGGGGTTATCGAACGCGTGCGCTGGGTGCGCAGGACGTTCCCGAACATCTCGCTGGTCGCAGGCAACATCGTCACCGGTGAAGCCGCGCGCGCGCTGGTCGATGCGGGTGTCGACGCAGTCAAGGTCGGCGTCGGCCCCGGTTCGATCTGCACCACGCGCATCGTCGCCGGCGTCGGCGTGCCGCAGATCTCCGCGGTCGGCATGGTCGCCGAAGCGCTGAAGGGCAGCGATGTCGGCCTGATCGCCGACGGAGGCATCCGCTACTCGGGCGATATCGCGAAGGCGATCGCGGCGGGCGCGGACTGCGTGATGATCGGCGGCATGTTCGCGGGCACCGAGGAGGCGCCCGGTGAAGTCGAGCTGTACCAGGGACGCTCGTACAAGAGTTACCGTGGCATGGGTTCGCTCGGCGCGATGGAAAAGGGATCGAAGGATCGCTACTTCCAGGACGACGAAGGCGACACCGACAAGCTCGTGCCGGAAGGCATCGAAGGCCGCGTGCCGTACCGCGGCCCGCTGCGCAGCATCGTGCACCAGCTCGCCGGTGGCCTGCGCGCGTCGATGGGCTACGTCGGCTGCGCCACCATGGACGACATGCGCAGCAAGCCGCAATTCGTGCGCATCACCACTGCCGGGGTCCGCGAGTCGCACGTGCACGACGTGACGATCACGAAGGAAGCGCCCAACTACCGTCTGGATTGACCGTGCGCACGACGCCGATGCTTATCGCTGCGCTGCTTGGCACATCGTGCAGCGCGGCCAGCAACGAACCACCGACGCAATTGCGCATTGAAGTCGACGGCAAACCGTATGTAACGACAGCGGGTGCCACCATCGACGCCGACGTGGGCGGGCGCAGCGTGAAGCTGCGCGTCGAGGAGTTGCCCTGGCGCCGTTTCGCGCAAGGCGGGTTGCAGTTCGACTACCCGCGACACTTCCCCTGGGAGTCCGATCCGTCGCCGCCGCGCAGTTGGACGCTCGACGGCAATGACGCCGTGATCATGGTGTTCGACAACACTCTGCCGAAGCGCAAGGCCGAGGATCTTGCCGGCGACATCGAGAAGGCCATCGCGCGCGGGGCGCACGTCGAGCGCTCGAAGGCCGTCCTGCGTACCGACAAGGCCGGCATCCTGACCGGGGTCGTTTCGACCATGAAAGTCGCGGGCAGTCCCTTCAGCAACGAAGTTTTCGTCCTCGGCAAGGGCGACCTTTCCTGGCTGCTCGTGTTGCAGGACGCGCTCGGCGACGACGGAGCCCACAGTTCCGAATACACCGAGATGCGCAAGCGCCTCTCCGCAACCCTGGAGTTCTGACCCTTGGACCGCATCCACCGGGACCGCATCCTCATTCTCGACTTCGGCGCGCAGTACACGCAGTTGATCGCGCGCCGCGTGCGCGAGCTCGGCGTCTACTGCGAGATCTGGGCCTGGGACCATGACCCGGCCGAAATCGCCGCGTGGGGCGCGAAGGGCATCATCTTTTCCGGAGGCCCCGAGTCGACCACGCTCGCCGACGCGCCGAAGGCGCCGCAGACTGCATTCGACAGCGGCCTGCCGATCCTTGGCATCTGCTACGGCATGCAGACGATGGCGGCGCAGCTCGGCGGTGCGACCGAAGCAGCCGACGCGCGCGAGTTCGGCCATGCACGCGTGGAGATCGTCGCGAAGGATGCGTTGCTCGCGGGCCTGAGCGACCACGCGCCGGCGTCCGCGCTCGATGTCTGGATGAGCCACGGCGACCACGTCGCCGCGGCACCACCCGGCTTCGTAGTGACCGCGAAGACCGACCGCATCCCCGTAGCCGCGATGGCGAACGAGACGAAGCGCTGGTACGGCGTGCAGTTCCACCCGGAAGTCACGCACACGAAGCAGGGCAGTGCACTGCTCAAGCGTTTCGTCACCGAAATCTGCGGTTGCGCGACCCTGTGGACCGCGGCCAACATCATCGAGGACCAGATCGCCCGCGTGCGCGCCCAGGTCGGCGACGATCGCGTACTGCTGGGCCTGTCCGGCGGCGTCGACTCGTCGGTCGTCGCCGCACTGCTTCATCGCGCGATCGGTGATCGCCTCACCTGCGTGTTCGTCGATACCGGACTGCTGCGCTGGAAGGAAGGCGACCAGGTCATGGCGACGATGGCCGAGCACATGGGCGTGCGCGTGATCCGCGTGAACGCGGCGGACCGCTACTACGTCGCGTTGACCGGCGTCGCCGATCCCGAAGCGAAGCGCAAGATCATCGGTCGCCTGTTCGTCGAGGTGTTCGACGAGGAGTCGCACAAGCTCGAAGGCGTGAAGTGGCTTGCCCAAGGCACGATCTATCCCGACGTGATCGAATCGGCCGGCAGCAAGACCGGCAAGGCCCATGTGATCAAGTCGCACCACAACGTCGGCGGACTGCCCGAACAGATGAAGCTCAAGCTGGTCGAGCCGCTGCGCGAGCTTTTCAAGGACGAGGTGCGGCGCATCGGCGTCGAGCTCGGCCTGCCGCGAGAAATGGTGTATCGCCATCCGTTCCCGGGTCCCGGCCTCGGCGTGCGCATCCTCGGCGAAGTGAAGCGCGAATACGCCGACATCCTCGCGCGGGCCGACGCGATCTTCATCGAGGAACTGCGCAAGGCGGGTCTCTACGATCGAACCAGCCAGGCGTTCGCGGTGTTCCTGCCGGTGAAATCGGTCGGCGTCGTCGGCGACGCGCGCGCCTACGAATGGGTCATCGCGCTGCGCGCGGTCGAGACGATCGACTTCATGACGGCGCACTGGGCGCACCTGCCCTACGATTTCCTAGGACTCGTCTCTAACAGGATCATCAACGAGATCCCGCAGGTTTCTCGCGTCGTCTACGACATCAGCGGCAAGCCGCCCGCGACGATCGAGTGGGAGTAGGCGAGGGCACCATGACGGAGCATGTCCCGGTCGCCGCGGACGATTCCAGCAGCGAGGCGGATCGCGCCTGGATGCGCCGCGCGCTCGAACTCGCGCGGCATGCCGAGGCAAGCGATGGCGAGGTGCCGGTCGGCGCGCTCGTCGTGCTCGATGGCGAAATCGTCGGCGAGGGCTGGAACCGCAACATCACGCTCGACGACCCGACCGCGCATGCGGAAGTCCAGGCATTGCGCGATGCCGGTCGACGTCGCGGCAACTACCGGCTGCCGGGTGCGACGCTATACGTGACGTTGGAGCCATGCGCGATGTGCGCCGGCGCGATCGTTCATGCGCGCATTGCGCGCGTCGTTTACGGCGCGAGCGATCCGAAAACCGGCGCCGCCGGCAGCGTGTTCGACGTGCTGCAGCACGAACGTCACAACCATCGCGTCGGCGTGACGCGAGATGTCCTCGCGGACGAATGCGGCGATTTGCTGCGGCAGTTCTTCCGCGACCGGCGTTGACCCTGCTGGCGCCCGCGAACGCGGGCGCCGGGGGGCAGGTTGCCTTACTGCACGACGAGCTTGCCCTTCATCAGTGCGTAGTGGCCCGGGAACGAGCAGAAGAACTCGTAATTGCCGCCAGCCTTGAGCAGGCTGCCGGCGAACGTCGCGCTGGTCGAAGCGCCGCCACCGACGAGCGAAGTATGGGCGATCACGCGCTTGTCGTCGGCCGGCACATAGTTTGCGGCCGCGCCCGCACTCATGCCGGCGGTCGCGACCGCCTGCATGTCGTCAGCCGCCGTGATCACGACATTGTGGCCCATCGCGGCGACCGGCATCTTGCCGGTGTGCGCGAGATTGATCGTGATCTTCTTGCACGAAGCCGAGACCGTGACTTCGGCCTTGTCGAACTTCATCGCATCGTCGCCCTTGATGTCGATCGAGCAGTTCTCGGCGTGCGCCATGCCGGCCGCGGCGAACCCGAGGAAAAGAAGTGCTGCACGCATTGTGGTGTCCTTGCAGGATGGATGGCGACGGAAACGATAGACGCTTCTGCGCGCGGAGGGATTGACGCGCGTCAAGGCGACGACGTGCATTCGGCGCCTGTTCATCGTAACGAGGATCCGGCGCCCCTATCGCTGGTCCAATTCATGATGGATCAGCACCACGCATTGCGACGCGAACAGCATCTTCGACCCCAACGATATCTTCCTCACGCCCTGGCGTTCGAGGCCGTGCAACGTCTTCTTCGGCATCGGGATGTGGTCGGTCAGCAGGAAACACGGATTGGCGTCGAATGCCTGCTCGCCGATCGGCGTGCCCTTCCTGTCCATGACGAGCAGCTGGTGCGAGCTCGTGGCGAGTTCCTGCACCAGCCGCTCGAAGCTCAGCGTGCGCACCGTTACACCGGGCTCCACCGTCCGCGACTCCTCCTTGGCCATGCCGACGGACGCATCGAGCGCACTGGCGACCTTGCCGAGCAGCGCCTGTTCGTGGAAGCCGCCGATGTCGTGCATCGCGCCGGCTTCGAAACGGATCGTGCGCGAGAAGTCCTGAGTGCTCTCCAGCACCAGATACACCACCACGTCCTCCCGATGCGCCTGCGCCGTGAAGATCGCGTTCATCAGGGTATGCGCCAGGATTTCCGCATGCGCCGGCCCGCCCACCGAAGCCAGCAGTTTGTGGCTGTCCGTGGGCGCCGCCCGCGCCCGGAGCACGAATGTCCGCATGCGGCGAATCAGTTGCTACGCGGCATCAGCGCAATTTCTGCAACGCAGCCGCTATGCCGCGGCCATAGGCCGGATCGGCCTTGTTGCAGTTGTCGATGTGGCGCTGCTTGATGAAGTCGGGCGCGTCGCCCATCGCGCGAGCCGTGTTGTCGAACAAGACCTGCTGCTGCGCCGGCGTCATCAGCCGGAACAGGTCGCCGGGTTGCTTGTAATAGTTCGCGTCGTCGTCGCGGTAGTTCCACCAGTCGGCGTCTCCGTTGATCTTCAGCGGCGGTTCGCGGAACTGCGGTTGCTCCTGCCACTGGTTGAAGCTGTTCGGCTCGTAGTGGGGCAGGCCGCCGTAGTTGCCGTCCGCGCGTCCGGCTCCGTCGCGATGGTTGTCGTGCACGGGACAGCGTGCCGCATTGACCGGAATCTGGTGATAGTTGACGCCGAGGCGATAGCGCTGCGCGTCGGCGTAGTTGAACAGGCGCGCCTGCAGCATCTTGTCGGGCGAGACACTTATGCCCGGCACGAGGTTGCCCGGTGCGAACGCGCTCTGCTCGACGTCGGCATGGAAGTTTTCCGGGTTGCGGTCGAGCTCGAACTCGCCGACCTCGATCAGCGGATAGTCGCCGTGCGGCCATACCTTGGTCAGGTCGAACGGGTGGTAGGGCACCTTCTCCGCATCCGTTTCCGGCATCACCTGGACATACATCTTCCATTTCGGGAAATCGCCGCGCTCGATCGCGTGGTAGAGGTCGCGCTGGCTGCTTTCGCGATCCTTGCCGACCAGCGCTTCCGCCTCGGCGTCGGTCAGGTTCTCGATGCCCTGCTGGGTGCGGAAATGAAACTTCACCCAGTACCGCTCGCCCTTCGCGTTCCAGAAGCTGTAGGTGTGCGAACCGAAGCCGTGCATGTGGCGGTACGATTTCGGGATGCCGCGGTCGCTCATCACGATGGTGACCTGGTGCAGGGCTTCGGGCACCAGCGTCCACCAGTCCCAGTTGTAGGTCGCCGATCGCAGGTTGGTGCGCGGGTCGCGCTTGACCGCCTTGTTGAGGTCGGGGAATTTGCGCGGGTCGCGGATGAAGAACACCGGCGTGTTGTTGCCGACCATGTCCCAGTTGCCTTCCTCGGTGTAGAACTTGAGCGCGAAGGCGCGGATGTCGCGCTCGGCGTCGGCCGCGCCGCGTTCCCCGGCGACGGTGGTGAAGCGCGCAAACATTTCGGTTTTCTTGCCGACCTCCGAGAATATCGCCGCACGCGTGTATTTCGTGATGTCGTGGGTGACGGTGAAGCTACCGAACGCGCCGGAACCCTTGGCGTGCATGCGCCGCTCGGGAATCACCTCTCGCACGAAGTTGGCAAGCTTCTCGTTGAGCCACACGTCCTGCGACAGCAGCGGTCCGCGCGGGCCCGCGGTCAGGCTGTTCTGGTTGTCCGGCACCGGCGCACCGAACTGGGTGGTGAGATGGGTGACGGGACACGTCTTCCCAGTGTCGGTGGGCTTGCTCATGAGCACGGGCTCCCTGAGATTGGGTCGCCGCAAGTTAGCCCCGTGGCCGGCGAAAGGGAAATCGATTGATGCGAACGTAGCGATAGCCAGGAACGATAGGTTGCGTCGTCCAGCCGGAATTTTCGGGTACCAATATTATGCGCAATGCCTAT
>Ga0209023_10001288_pt1 | contig 34079 bp, 35 predicted proteins | sample LakOneMetagenome_FD_187468 | JGI IMG/M metagenome (GOLD analysis project Ga0209023, IMG submission 187468) | Freshwater and sediment microbial communities from Lake Erie, Canada (SPAdes) (version 2) | ecosystem: Environmental > Aquatic > Freshwater > Lentic | place: Lake Erie, Canada...
TGTCGTCCTGAAAAATTCCGTCGATGCCAACCATGTGCCTGGCCATGCCTTACTGCTGCGGACGTTATCGCCGCTCAATTGTGTTGAGTTCGACGATCCAGCCGTGTCCGCCGGTGCGACTGGGATGAAGAAGAGGCTGTATATTCCAGTATTTAGTAGCTTCCGTCAATTCAGCCTCTACATCTTGTCCCTTCAGGAACAAGGCTTTGGCTCCCCGCTGCACCAGAGGTGCCGCGAAACCCAGCAATATATGTAAAGGAGCGACCGCACGGGCAGTGACGCAATCAACGGGCTCCGACAGACTATCCACATAATCCCCGATGTCCGCGAGGACAACGGAGCCGGGCGCGCCAGTCACCCGCAGCGCCTCGCGCAGAAACGCCGCCTTCTTCGCGATTCGCTCCACAAGCCGGACGTCCGCGCCCGGATGCTCCGCCATCGCGCAAGCCAGCACGACGCCGGGAAATCCGCCGCCGCTGCCGAAGTCGAGCCAGTGCCGGGCGTTCGGAGCGAGATCCAGAAGCTGCAACGAATCGGAGATGTGCCGGGTCCAGAGCTGCGGCAGCGTGGAGGGGGCAATCAAATTCGTCTTGGCCTGCCACGCCACCAAAAGATCGACATAGCGATCCAGCCGCGCCTCTGTTTCACGTGAAACAGGAGTGAGCTTTAAAGCCGCTGCCTTATCGGAAGCAGAGATGGAAGCTGGGGCGGTCTTGGCCATGGTCAGGCTGACGCGGAGGAGCGGCGCGCCTCGCGGCGAAGGTAAGCCGCCAGAATTGCCAGCGCCGCCGGAGTCATGGCCTCGATCCGGCCCGCCTGCCCGATAGTCCGGGGCCGAACCTTCTCAAGCTTCTGCCGGGCTTCATTGGAGAGACCGGGCACAGCCTGATAGTCCACATCGGTCAGGATGAGATTCTCGTCACGGCGGAAGGCCTGAACATCGGCGGCCTGTCGCTCCAGATAGACGTCATATTTGGCGTCGATTTCCAGATGGACCGCGATCTTCGGGTCGATCTCGCCAAGCTGCGGCCAGATCGAGATGATATTGGCCCACTCAATCTCGGGGTAAGCCAGCATTTCGAACGCCGAGCGACGCTGGCCGTCCCGGTTGAGAGAAATGCCGTACTTCGCAGCCTCATTCGGGGTTACTGAGAGCGATTTCGCCAGCGATTTGACGGTGTTGAGCGCAGCCATCTTGGCGGCATGCCGCCCTGCCCGTTCCGTCCCGACACAGCCAAGCGCGATGCCTCTATCAGTCAGGCGCTGATCCGCATTGTCGGCCCGCAGGGTCAGGCGGTATTCCGCCCTTGAAGTGAACATCCGATAGGGCTCGGTAATCCCGCGCGAGGTCAGATCGTCGATCATCACCCCGAGATAGCCGTCAGCCCGGTCGAACACCGCAGGCTCCCCGCCTCCAGCCAGGATCGCAGCATTCAATCCGGCCACCAGTCCCTGTGCGCCGGCTTCTTCATAGCCGGTGGTGCCGTTGATCTGCCCCGCCAGGAAAAGCCCCGGCACCCGGCGGGTCTGCAGGGTCGGCTCCAGTTCACGTGGATCGACGTGGTCGTACTCGATGGCATAGCCCGGCCGGACCATTTTCGCCCGCTCGAGGCCGGGGATGCTGGCCAGAATGGCCTGCTGGACCTCTTCCGGCAGCGATGTGGAGATGCCGTTCGGATAAACCGTGGTGTCGTCGAGCCCTTCCGGCTCCAGAAAGATCTGGTGGCCGTCGCGGTCGCCGAACCGGACGATCTTGTCCTCGATGGATGGGCAATAGCGTGGCCCGGTGCTCTTGATCTGGCCGGAATACATCGGCGAGCGATGGACATTGGCCCGGATGATCTCGTGGGTCACGTTGGTGGTCCGGGTGATCCCGCATTCGATCTGCGGGGTCGTAATCTTGTCCGTTAGCACCGAAAAGGGCTCGATCGGATCGTCCCCGGGCTGCATTTCCACGGCAGACCAGTCGATGGTCGAGCCATCGAGGCGCGGCGGCGTCCCGGTCTTGAGGCGGCCCAGCACAAAGCCGGCGCGCTCGAAAGATTTCGAGAGACCCATGGCGGGAGCCTCCCCGACCCGTCCGGCCGGCCAGTTCTTTTCGCCGAGATGGATCAGGCCCCGCAAAAACGTTCCAGTGGTCACGACCACCGCGCCGACCGCGAATTCCCGGCCGTCAGCAAGACGGATTCCGCTGACCCGGCCCTCGGAGAGCAAAAGTTCGTCCGCTTCGCCCTCGATCACGGCCAGGTTGGGTGTATCCCGGATTTCGGCCTGCATCGCAGCCGCATAGAGCTTACGGTCGATCTGCGCACGGGGGCCGCGCACCGCCGGACCCTTGCGGCGGTTCAGAACCCGGAACTGAATGCCGCCGCGATCCGCGATCCGGCCCATCAGGCCGTCCAGAGCGTCGATCTCCCGAACTAGATGGCTTTTCCCAAGGCCCCCGATGGCGGGATTGCAGGACATTGCGCCGACAGTCGCGAATTGGTGGGTCACGAGAGCGGTCTTCGCACCCCGGCGCGCGGACGCCGCCGCGGCTTCACAGCCGGCGTGGCCTCCCCCAATTACAATGACGTCGAATGTCTGCATGGGCGCACTTCTATCGCTTTGGTGCGAAAGCTGAAAGACGGAAATCATTCAAAGTGTTTCACGTGAAACAAAGAGAGGGATCCCGCTGTTTCACGTGAAACAACGGCTGCCTGGAACTTGTTTCACGTGAAACAGGGCCAATGGCCTGCTTAAAACCTGCGGTAGGTCACTGGCCTATTTGCCAATGCAGAACTCGCGGAAGATCACATCGAGAATATCCTCGACATCGACCCGGCCCGTCAGTCGCCCCAATGAATGAATCGCAATTCGCAGCTCTTCGGCCAACAGCTCGTCGCCCTTATCAGCCGAGCGCCCTGCCCGTTCCAAAGCTTCGACTGTCTCCCGGAGCAAGGTCCGGTGCCGGGCGCGGCTGACCAGCGCCATTTCGCCCGAGCCGAAATAATCCTGAGCGTAGGACACCAGTGCGGCAATCAGTTCGGGGACGCCGTCGCCGCGCGACGCCGAAATATCGAACTGCGCCCTCGCCGCATCCGCTTCCTTGCTGCCGATCAAATCGACCTTGTTGCGTACGATCCAGACCGGCGCATGATCGTCTTCGGTTTCCGGAGGCGGTGCGTCGTTGTCGTTCGCATCGACAAGCCACAGCACCAGATCCGATGTGCGCGCACGGTCGCGCGCGCGGCGCACGCCTTCCTGCTCGACCGGATCGTGAGTCTCGCGCACACCCGCGGTGTCGATCACCGTCACCGGATAGCCATCGAGATCGAGATGCACTTCGATGACATCGCGTGTCGTGCCCGCATGCGGCGAGACGATGGCGGCCTCACGCCGGGCCAGACGATTGAGCAGCGTGGACTTGCCGGCATTCGGAGGTCCGGCAATCGCAACAGTGAGGCCTTCGCGCAGACGTTCACTTTGTGCCGATGAATTGAGGGTTTCTTCGATTTCGGATTTTAGCGCGGCGATTTTTTTCAATGCTGGCTCAACCAGTTCTTCCGACACATCGCCTTCATCGGAGAAATCGATTCCCGCTTCAATGAGCGCCGAGGCTTCAATGATCTGCTGCCGCCATGTCTCGGCTTTCGCGCCGAGCAATCCTTTCAGGTGCCGCAGCGCCTGGCGGCGCTGGCGATCGGTGTCGGCATGAATGAGATCGTCGAGACCTTCGGCTTCGGTGAGATCGAGTTTGCCGTTTTCAAACGCGCGCCGCGTGAATTCACCAGGCTCTGCGGGACGCAGACCGTCGATGGCGCCAAGCGCATCGAACATCGCGGCAATCACCGCGCGTCCGCCATGAACATGAAATTCAGCGACGTCTTCGCCGGTGGCGCTGTGCGGTCCGGGAAACCAGAGGGTCACCGATTCGTCGATGGCACTGCCGTCGAGATCGCGGAGGGTGGCGAATTGAGCGAGGCGAGGCGAGGGCAGTTTCCCGCACAAGCGCTCAATAGCCGCGCGGGTCTGCGGCCCAGACACCCGGATGATGGCAATGGCCGACGGCGCGCGGCCGGATGACAGGGCAAAGATGGTCTGATCGGGAGATTGCATCGCCTATTTGGCGAACACCTTCAAAGCGGGCAACGGAAATTCCTCTGGCCGAAAACTTCGCTTTTGCTGCGTCGCAATATATTGCACTGATCCGTGCAACATGAGAAATGCTGCGACGCAAAAATACTGGCGGCGACCTGTGAAAATGCCCGGCGCGAAGGCCGGGCATCTTGGAAACTGATTCGTCCTGAAATCGGACGATTAGATCAGGTGTTCATCGAGTCGAAGAACTCGGCGTTATTTTTGGTATTGCGGAGCTTGTCGAGCAGGAACTCAATGGCATCCATGGAGCCCATCGGATTGAGGATCCTGCGCAGCACATACATCTTCTTGAGAAGCTGCGGATCGGTGATGAGCTCTTCCTTGCGCGTGCCAGAGCGCGCGATGTCGATGGCCGGGAAGGTGCGCTTGTCAGCGACCTTGCGGTCGAGAATGAGTTCGGAGTTACCAGTGCCCTTGAACTCTTCGAAGATCACTTCGTCCATGCGGCTGCCGGTATCGACCAGCGCGGTCGCGATGATCGTGAGCGATCCGCCTTCCTCGATATTGCGCGCCGCGCCGAAGAAACGCTTCGGACGCTGGAGCGCGTTCGCATCGACACCGCCGGTCAGCACCTTGCCCGATGATGGAACGACCGTGTTGTAAGCGCGGCCAAGACGCGTGATCGAATCGAGCAGGATCACAACATCGCGGCCATGTTCGACAAGGCGCTTGGCCTTCTCGATCACCATCTCGGCGACCTGAACGTGACGCACCGCTGGTTCGTCGAAGGTCGAAGATACGACTTCACCCTTCACCGAGCGCTGCATGTCGGTGACTTCTTCCGGACGTTCATCGATCAGAAGAACAATCAGATAGCATTCCGGATGATTGGCTGTGATCGAATGCGCGATGTTCTGCATCAGCACGGTTTTACCCGTGCGCGGCGGCGCGACGATCAATGCGCGCTGGCCTTTACCTATAGGGGCTACGATATCGATGACGCGCGGCGAAAGGTCCTTCCGCGTCGGATCGTCGATTTCAAGCTTGAACCGCTCATCGGGAAACAGCGGCGTCAGGTTGTCGAAGTTGACCTTGTGCTTGGACTTTTCAGGGTCCTCGAAATTCAGCGTGTTGACCTTCAGCAGCGCGAAGTAGCGTTCGCCTTCCTTCGGGCTGCGAATGTGGCCTTCGATGGTGTCGCCGGTGCGCAATCCGAAACGGCGGATCTGCGAGGGCGAAACATAGATGTCATCGGGACCGGGCAGATAGTTCGCATCCCACGAGCGCAGGAATCCGAAGCCGTCGGAGAGAACTTCAACGACGCCTTCACCGATGATGTCGGTTTCGGCAATCGCAAGCTGCTTGAGAATGGCGAACATCAGCTCCTGCTTGCGCATGGTGCTGGCGTTTTCGACCCCGTTTTCTTCGGCGAAGGAAACAAGCTCCGCCGGAGTTTTGGATTTGAGGTCTTGTAGTTTGATTTCCCGCATCGGGATTGTCCTGTGGAGCAAGTAAGGGGAGGGAGAGGGGAAAGGTTCAGTCTGCTGACGACATACGGACTAAAGGTACGATCGAAAGTCCGCAGGTCTTGAGCGAGGAAGGTGCCGGGAGGCTTCGAACCTGATGTAGCGGCCGGTCCAACAGTGAGACCGGGACTCAACCACATCCGCCTGCGTTAGGTGGGATGATGCAAATATAGAAAATCGGCCGGGCGCGCGCAAGGAGCGGATTGGAGCAACGTCGAAAAGCCGTCAGCCCTAAAACGGCTTCACAATCACCAGAATGACGATCCCGATCATCAATACCGTCGGCACCTCATTGATAATACGATAGAATTTCTGACTTCGGGTATTGGCATCGTTGGCGAAATCACGCGCCCGGGCTGTGAAAAAACCATGTACGCCGGACAAAATCAGCACCAGCAGAAATTTGGCGTGAAACCAGCCTGAAACATACCAGCCGCCCTGCCAGGCCAGGCACAAACCGGCGAGCCACGTCACGATCATCGCCGGATTGATGATGGCCTTGAGCAGACGGCGCTCCATGACTTTGAAAGTCTCGGATTGCTTCGAGCCGATTTCCGCCTCGCAATGATAGACGAACAGCCGCGGCAGATAGAGCATGCCGGCCATCCAGGAGATGACCGCGATCACATGCAGCGCCTTGATCCATTCGTACATGAGAGATTGCTCGCCCCTATATTGCCAAGCCAACGGTGTTTCAGAGCTGATGATCGCTGTGTGATAACAGGAACCAGACACAGCTCAGTGTGTTGATCAGCTTCGATAGATGACGTGAGAACAGGTCTGTCCGCAAGCACGACTTTCTTAAAGAACCCTTTTTAGATTCTTAGTTTGATTAAGTGTAACCGTGATTAGCGCTCACGCATTGCTCTCCCTGAATTGTCCAACACTCATCCACATCCAGCAGATTTATACCCGCTGTTGGATCATCCGTTTCCCGCAAGGAATAGTCCGATGGTTCAAGTGGTTGAGAGATAACGCCCGGGATTATTCCAAGACAAATCCACACAACCCCGCTACCATTCGGCCGAAAGCCAGATGTCATCCCGAAATCAGTGCTGTGAATGAAAGAGCCGGTTATCCCAAAGGGGTCTGTCCATCGCCTGAAAGAGGCGATTCTACCCACAGGGACTCACAGCAGTTCACAGCCGCTGGATTGAGCGGAAATGGATTAGAGACGCGATGCCTACCTCCGGCAGTTATTTTCATCTGCACATGATTTCCGACTCGACCGGTGAAACGCTGATCACGGTCGCGCGCGCGGTGGCTGCGCAATATTCCAATGTGTCGCCGGTCGAACACGTCTATCCGCTGGTACGCAGCCAGAAGCAGCTCGACCGCGTGCTGGCCGAGATCGAGGAAGCACCTGGCATCGTGCTATTCACGCTGCTGGAAAAGGATCTGGTCGAGCGGCTTGAAGCCAAGTGCCAGGAAATCAACATTCCGAGCCTGTCGATCATCGGCCCGGTGATGGAATTGTTTCGCGCCTATCTCGGACGTGAAACCTCGCCGCGTGTCGGCGCCCAGCACACCCTCAATGCCGAATACTTCAAGCGCATTGATGCGTTGAACTACACCATGATGCATGACGACGGCCAGCACGTCGAAGGCCTTGAAGATGCCGATGTCGTGCTGGTCGGTGTGTCGCGCACATCGAAAACACCGACCTCGATCTATCTCGCCAATCGCGGCGTACGAACCGCCAACGTGCCACTGGTGCCGGGAATCCCGATTCCCCATCAGCTCGAGACTTTAAAAAAGCCGCTTGTGGTCAGTCTTCACGCCACGCCGGAACGTCTGATTCAGGTCCGGCAGAATCGCTTGCTCGGTATCGGCAAGATTGGTGAAGACAATTACATTGATCGCCAGTCAGTCACTGAGGAAGTTGCTTTCGCGCGAAAGCTCAGTGCGAAATTCGATTGGGCGCTGCTTGATGTTTCCCGCAGGTCGATCGAGGAAACAGCGGCAGCCATCATGAAGCTCTATGCTGACCGTCAGCGTCAGAAGGCGTCGCAGCCGTGACCGTCTGGCGTGAGCGGCAACCGCTGATTCTCGCATCGCAGAGCGCCGTGCGGAAAAGCCTGCTGGTGAATGCCGGCATTGCGGTGGAAACAGTGCCTGCGGATATTGATGAGCGGCGAATTCAGCAAGGCTCCGGTCTGAGCGATCCCGGACAGATCGCAGCATTGCTCGCTGCAGAGAAGGCGAAGTTCATTTCGGCGAAGCATCTCGGACGCTATGTTGTCGGTGCCGATCAAACGCTCGCGCTTGGAGAGCGGCTTTTCAGCAAGCCCACAAATCGCGCCGCCGCGGAAGCGCATATCAAGACGCTGTCCGGACAGACTCACGCTCTGCATAGCGCAGTGAGTGTCGCTAAAGACGGAACGGTGCTGTTCTCCGATGTCAGCGTGGCGCGGATGACCATGCGACCCCTCACGGATAGCGAAATTGCAGCCTATGTCGCCGAGGCCGGTGATGCTGTGCTGTCCAGTGTCGGCGCATATCAGCTTGAACGCACCGGCGTGCATCTGTTCGCGCGGATCGAAGGCGACCACTTTACGATTCTGGGATTGCCGTTGTTGCCGCTGTTTGGTTTTCTGCGCAGCCGGGATCTGCTCGCCATCTAACGAAAGAGTTGTCGATGTTGTTGCTGGGTTTGACGGGTTCGATCGGGATGGGGAAATCCACCACGGCGAAACTGTTTCAGGAAGCGGGCGTGCCGGTTTATGACGCCGACGCCACGGTTCACAAGATCTATGAAGGCGAAGCGGTTTCCGCCGTCGAGGCCGCGTTTCCCGGCAGCACCGCAGATGGCAAGGTTGACCGGCAGAAACTTTCGGCCATGGTCGTGAACAATGCCGACGCGATGAAGCGCCTGGAAACCATCGTGCATCCGATGCTGCGCAGCCATCAACTCAAGTTCCTGAGCGATGCCGAAGCATCGGGCGCGCCGGTGGCGGTGCTCGATGTTCCGTTGCTGTACGAGACCGGCGGCGAAAACCGTGTTGATGCGGTGGTGGTGGTGACCACGGACCCGCAGGTTCAGCGGGAACGCATTCTGGCGCGGGACAACATGACACCCGATAAACTGGACGCGATCCTTGCGCGCCAGTTGCCGGACGCCGAGAAGCGCAAGCGCGCGGATTTTGTGGTGGACACTTCCCACGGGCTCGATCCGGTGCGCGAGCGGATCGGTGAAATCCTCCGCGAAGTCGTTAAAATGCCGAGGCGACGGGCCTGATTCGTTTTTCCGGATATTCAAATGCGCGAAATCGTTCTCGATACCGAAACCACAGGCCTTGATCCGCTGCGCGGCGATCGTCTGGTCGAAATCGGCTGTGTCGAAATGGTCAACCGCATGCCGACGGGGCAGACATATCACGTCTATCTCAATCCCGAGCGCGACATGCCGCAGGAGGCCTTCAACGTCCACGGGCTGTCGAGCGAGTTTCTCTCCGACAAGCCGCTGTTCGCATCGGTGGTGGAGGACTTTCTGACCTTTATCGGCGACGCGCCGCTGGTCATTCACAATGCGATGTTCGATATCGGCTTCATCAATGCCGAGCTTGATCGTGTTGCGCGTGCAGCGATTCCGCGCGATCGCCTGATCGATACGTTGACACTGGCCCGGCGCAAGCATCCCGGTGTGTCGAATCGTCTCGACGATCTGTGTTCGCGCTATTCGATCGACAACTCCCGCCGCACCAAGCACGGAGCGTTGCTCGACGCCGAGCTGCTTGCGGAAGTCTACATCGATCTGATCGGCGCGCGGCAGTCGCAGCTGATTCTGTCCGAAACACGTCAGTCCTTCACGGTCGGACCGGCCGACACGCCACGTCGGCAGCGTGAGACGCCGCTTCCGCCGCGTGTCACGGAAGCGGACATCGCCGCGCATACGGCGTTTGTGGCCACGTTAGGTGGCACGCCGTACTGGAACGAATACACCAGGGAAAATTGAGCGAAGCGAGCTTCTCTTCGCTGTAGACGGGCCGAAGCTTTAGCTCGGCTTGCCCTGCTGCTGTTCGGCCTGCCGCGCCATGTTCTGGCGATAAAGGCCGACGAAATCCACCGGATCGAGCATCAGCGGCGGGAAGCCGCCGGCGCGCACAGACGACGCGACGATTTCGCGCGCGAACGGGAACAGCAGGCGCGGGCATTCAATCATCACGAATGGGTGCATGCTTTCCTGCGGCACGTTCTGGATGCGGAAGACACCCGCATAGACCAGCTCGAAACCGAACAGCGTGAAATTCTCGTTCTCTGCCTTGCCCTCGATGGACAGGGAGACTTCGTAATCATGCTCCGCGACAGCGGTCGCCGAGACATTGATCTGGATGTTGATGGCGGGCTGCTGCTCCTGTGGCGCGAGCGAGGCCGGGGAGTTCGGATTCTCGAACGAGAAATCCTTGATGTACTGCGCCAGGACATTGAACTGGGGCGGAGCCGCGTTCTCGAGAGGTGCACCGTTGCCGTTGGTCATGAATATATCGCTCCGAGAATGGGAAAACCGGATCGCTGCGGGAGCGGCCGGCGGAACTGCCTGCGAAAGCATCTTTTCGCGTCAGGACAGGCCCTTGTCGGGGCGAGTGGCTATCATAGCCTTGCCTCATTCGACAAGGACGATGGACCCGTTCTGCCGCCTTTCGGTTGGCCCTGACCACTGGATCGGGTAGAATCGTGCCAAATCGGCGTCGTGAAGGCCTAAATCTCGTGTTTCGGGCTGATCAGGGCGCGGCATCGTGCGATGTTGGCTGGATCGGATTTCGTGCCTACATGTGACCGGCGAACACCCGTATAACCCTGCCTGTCGGGGAAGCCGCGCGGGTGGCGTGCAGTACCGATCAGAAAGTGAATGCGACGTGGATATTTACACCATCATTTTTCTGGCTCTGGCCGTCTTTATCTTCCTGCGGCTGCGCAATGTGCTGGGCCAGCGCACCGGTGACGAACGCCCGCCGTTCGACCGCGCGGCCCGCGATGTTTTGCGCGGCGCGCCGGACAATGTCGTGCCGATGCCGGGCAAAACCATCGATCAGGCGCCGCTAGCGCCGTCCGCTGAACCTGCCGTTCCTGTCGATCGCTGGAAGGGCATCGCCGAGTCCGGCTCTGCGCTTGCACGCGGCCTGGACCAGATCGCTGCCTCCGATCCGTCATTCGACGCGCAGCATTTCGTCAGCGGCGCGAAAAGCGCTTATGAGATGATCGTGCTGGCTTTCGCCAATGGCGACCGCCGCGCGCTGAAGGATCTTCTGTCGTCCGAGGTCTATGAGGGATTCGAGGCCGCCATCAAGGAGCGCGAACAGCGCGGCGAGAAGGTCGAGACGCGCTTCGCGTCCATCGACAAGGCCGAGATCGTCAATGCGGAGGTTCGCGACCGCGCCGCCCAGATCACCATCCGGTTCGTGTCCCAGATGATCTCGGTGACGCGCGACAAGGCTGGCACCGTCGTCGATGGCAATCCGGAAAAGCTCACCGATGTCACAGATGTCTGGACCTTCGCCCGTGACATCACCTCGCGCGATCCGAACTGGAAGCTGGTTGGGACGGAAAGCGGACAGTAAGGACAAAGCAGCGCCCGGCACATTTGCCGGGCGGGTTGGCGCGTGGCTTGGTTTGTGGCTCGGCGCCGTGGCCGCGGGATGTTTTATCGCCGGCGTTGCCGGTATGGATGCTCAGGCCAGAACAGCCCGCCCTCCATCTCACGACCATCATCATGACATCGGAAAACGCGCGCCCGTCACCTGGCCGTTGGAAATTCCGGGCGGACAATATACGCCGCTGAAATGGAGCGATGTCGGCGGCTGGGCCGATGACGATCCGCTTCCTGCCTTCAAGACATTTCGGACGAGCTGCAAGCCGATTGCCGCGCAGAAAACTCCGCTCGCGGAAAGCAAAGCGCTCGGCACATCGTTGCGGGATCCCTGCATCGCCGCGCGCGCCGAGGATATTTCCGACAGCGTGAAAGCGCGGGAGTTCTTCGAGAAGAACTTTACGCCTCTGCTGATTTCGCGCGTCGGCGAGGATGCGGGATTTGTGACTGGATATTACGAGCCTATTGTCGATGGCTCGCGGGTGCAGACCGAGGTCTACAACGTGCCAGTCTATCGGCGGCCGTCGAATCTGTTCGTGCGCGGCTATTCGCAGGCCAATGCCAGCATGCCGAACAAGGGGCAGGTGTTCCGCAAGATCGGCCGCCGTAAGCTGGTGCCTTACTATGATCGTGCCGAGATCGAGGACGGTGCAATTGCAGGTCGCGGACTCGAAGTCGTCTGGCTCAAGAGCCAGACCGATCTGCTATTCATCCAGATTCAGGGTTCGGCGCGGATCAAGCTCGAGGATGGATCGATGGTGCGTATCAACTATGATGCGCATAACGGTTATCCCTATACACCTGTCGGTCGTGTGCTCATCGAGCGCAACATCGTGCCGAAAGAGCAGATGTCGATGCAGAAGATCCGCGAATACATGGAGCAGAACCCCGACGGCGCGAAGGAATTGCGCCGGTTCAACCGCTCCTATGTGTTCTTCCGCGAGGTGAAGCTGGCGGCGGATGATGAGGCTGTCGGCGCGCAGGGCGTGCCGCTGACCGCGGGTCGTTCCATCGCCGTCGACAAGTCGTTGCATGTTTATGGCACGCCGTTTTTCATCGAAGGCAGCCTGCCGATTGAATCCGATACTTCGAACACCCCGTTCCGCAAACTGATGATCGCGCAGGACACCGGCTCAGCCATCATCGGCCCGGCGCGTGCGGACATTTATTTTGGCGCGGGCGCGGAGGCAGGGCGCGTTGCAGGTCGGTTGAAGAATCCGGCGCGGTTTGTGATGCTGTTGCCGAACAGTCTCGATCCGGTGCCGCGCGGCAAGACCGTGCCGCTGCCGGATGAACGGCCATCGGCAACCATTGCAAAGCTGTTTCCGCAGACCGAGCCTGCGAAAGAAGCGGTTAAGGAGCCAATCAAGGAAGCGCAGAAAGAGCCGGTCAAGGAAGCTCCGAAGGATGCTGCGAAGGAACAGCCCAAGATTGAATCAAAGGTTGAGTCAAAAGCCACGCCTAAGGATCAGCCAGGCGATTCGAATAAAGCCGTTATACCGAAAGAGCAGCCTGCGGCCTCAACACCGCCTGCCGCACCGGCAGCGACGGCTCCGGCTGCGCCAACAGCTCCCGCGACAACAACTGCGCCCGTTGCACAGGCCATCCCGTTGCCCGAAGCGCGTCCCAGGACTGCACCGGAGGCAGCGGCACCGGCAGCCGTGAAGTCAGAAGCGCCGCGCCGCTCGCGGCATCACCGGCGCCATCGTCATCGCCGATGAAACGTCCGCGCAATCTCGATCCGCCTCCCGTATCCCGGCGCAAGCGCGCGCTCACGCGCGAGGAAGCCGAGCTATGGGAGAACGTGGCGAAACAGGCGAAGCCGTTGCGCAAGCGCGCGCGTCCGGTGAAGGTCTTACAGGAGGTGGTGGACGAAGCGCCTGCTGCGCCAAGTCCGGTGCTTCGGCCAAAATCTCCGCCGGTGCTTGTGAAAATCCCGAGCGCGCCTTCAGCACCGCCGCCGCTCGCCCCATTGGGCCGACGTGAGCGGTCAAAGCTCTCGCGCGGGCGCAAGGACATCGATGCGCGGATCGACCTGCATGGCATGACGCAGAGCAGGGCGCATCGGGTGCTGCTGAGCTTCCTGCATCATGCACAGGAAGATGGCCTGAGCGTCGTTCTGGTCATCACCGGCAAGGGCCGCACTGTGGGGCCGGAATCGGAACGCGGCGTGTTGCGCCGTCAGGTGCCGCAATGGCTTGGCCTGCCGGAGTTCCGCAGCGTGGTGATCGGATTTGACGAAGCGCATATCGGCCACGGCGGCGAAGGCGCGCTCTACGTGCGGGTGCGCCGGGCGCGCTAGCCGTAACTACAGAATGAACCGGCTGAGATCCGTATTCTTCGCCAGATCGCCGATGTGCTTCTGCACATAGGCCGCGTCGATGGTGACGGTCTGTCCGTTCATGTCGGGTGCGTGGAACGAGGTTTCGTCCAGCACGCGCTCCATCACCGTCTGCAGACGCCGTGCACCGATATTCTCGACGGTGGAATTCACCGCCACGGCGACATCGGCCAGTGCATCGATGGCATCGTCGGTGATGTCGAGCGTGACGCCTTCGGTCTGCATCAGCGCGACATATTGCTTGAGCAGCGAGGCTTCGGGCTCGGTCAGGATGCGGCGCATGTCATCACGCGTCAGCGCTTGCAACTCGACGCGGATCGGCAGACGGCCCTGCAATTCGGGCAACAGGTCGGATGGCTTGGCGATATGAAACGCGCCCGAGGCAATGAAGAGGATGTGGTCGGTCTTCACCGCGCCATGCTTGGTGGAAACTGTCGTCCCTTCGATCAGCGGCAGCAGGTCGCGCTGCACGCCCTCGCGTGAGACATCGCCGGCCCGCGCGCCGTCGCGTACGCAGATCTTGTCGATTTCGTCCAGGAACACGATGCCGTTGTTCTCCACGGCTTGCACCGCTTCCTGTGTGACCTGCTCGCTGTCCAGCAGCTTGTCGCTTTCCTCGTTGACGAGAATCTCGTGAGAGTCGGCGACCGTCAGGCGGCGCGTCTTGGTGCGCCCGCCCATCTTGCCGAAAATGTCGCCGATATTGATCGCGCCGATCTGCGCGCCGGGCATGCCGGGAATTTCGAACATCGGCGCGCCGCCGGAGGCCTGCGTCTCGATCTCGATTTCCTTGTCGTTAAGCTCGCCCGCTCGCAGTTTCCGGCGAAATGAATCGCGTGTTCCCGAGCTTGCATTCGCACCGACCAGCGCATCCAGCACGCGATCTTCGGCGGCCTGCTGTGCGCGAGCCTGCACATCCTTGCGCTTGCGTTCGCGGGTCTGCAGGATCGCGACTTCGACAAGATCGCGCACGATCTGTTCGACATCGCGGCCGACATAACCGACCTCGGTGAATTTGGTGGCTTCCACCTTGATGAACGGCGCATTCGCGAGCCGCGCCAGCCGCCGTGCGATCTCGGTCTTGCCGACGCCGGTCGGCCCGATCATCAGGATGTTCTTGGGCAGCACTTCCTCGCGCAGCGATCCGGTCAGTTGCTGCCGCCGCCAGCGGTTGCGCAACGCAATGGATACAGCGCGCTTGGCATCGCCCTGTCCGACAATGAAGCGGTCGAGTTCGGAAACGATTTCACGGGGAGAGAAGTCTGTCATGGGTCTCAGCTATTATCGGTTTGGCTTGATCGCAAGCAGCTAGATGATCGGTGGCCCGCTCTGCCATTGCCGTATCGCATCGAACGGATGGATCAGCATGATGATGTTCAGCGTCAGGTTGTCGCGGATGTGCAGGCCGACGGCGATCTCGAAAATGATCGCAATCACGACCGTTGCGATCACCGGCAGCTTTCGCGCGGCGATGAAGCCTCCGACCATCGCCAGCGTATCCGATATCGAATTGACGATGCTGTCGCCGTAATAGTCGAGCGAGATGGTGCCCGCGCGGTAGCGCTCTATGATGATTGGCGAGTTTTCCAGCAACTCCCAGCCGCCTTCGATCAGCATCGCAATCAGCAGACGCGCGATCCATGACACGCGCGGCAGCAACAGCCAGGTCAAACCGTAGAACAGGAAGCCGTGGATGATGTGGGAAAACGTGTACCAGTCCGTAATGTGCTGCGAGTTCTCCGAACTCATCACCACACCATGCCACAGCTTCACGGTGCCACAGGTGCAGATCGGCACGCGGCCCATGGTGTAAAGGATGGCTGCCTGCAGGGCGAGCAACAGGACGGCGAACAGAAAACCCTGACGTGGTGTCAGCCCGCGCGCCGCTGGAGCCAACGCATTGTCCGCCGTGCTCATGCGGTCAGCGTTTCGAGGGTGACGTTGCGATTGGTGTAGACACAGATATCGGCAGCGATATCGAGTGCGCGGCGGACGATGGTTTCGGCGTCCTTGTCCGAGTCGGCCAAGGCACGAGCCGCCGCCAGCGCATAATTGCCGCCGGAGCCGATCGCCATCACGCCCTGTTCAGGTTCCAGCACGTCGCCGGTGCCGGTCAGCACCAGCGAGACGTCCTTGTCGGCCACGATCATCATGGCCTCGAGCCGTCTCAGATAGCGATCCGTGCGCCAGTCCTTGGCGAGTTCGACCGCCGCGCGGGTCAGCTGGCCGGGATATTGCTCAAGCTTGGCTTCCAGCCGCTCGAACAGGGTGAAGGCGTCGGCGGTGGCCCCGGCGAAGCCACCGATGACGTCGCCCTTGCCGAGTTTGCGGACCTTCTTGGCGTTGGACTTGATGACTGTCTGGCCGATGGAGACTTGCCCGTCGCCCCCGATGACCACCTTGCCGCCCTTGCGGACGGTCAGAATGGTGGTCCCGTGCCAGATTTCAGCGTGTGATGCCTGCATGAATACCTCGTTGAGGGGCCTGATCTAGGCGCTGGTGCGCCCGGTTGCAATCGGGCCGGGAAGCCATCGAATTCCGGTCACCATATCTGAAAACTCAGGCGAAAATCGCGTCATCCCGCAGTAGCGAAGGCGTCATGTGCCTGTTAAAAGGACGCTTCTTTCCAGAGGACGGCGTTCGGAGAGCACATTTCATGCGCACCGCCACCATCAAGCGCAAGACCAAGGAAACCGACATCATGGTGTCGGTCAACCTGGACGGGACCGGCGTGTCCAACGTCGCGACCGGCATCGGCTTCTTCGACCATATGCTGGACCTTCTGGCGCGCCATTCCCTCATCGACATCACCGCGCAGGCGGACGGCGATCTCCATATTGATTACCACCACACCACGGAAGATGTCGGCATCGCCCTCGGCCAGGCGGTGAAGCAGGCGCTCGGCGACATGAAGGGCATCACCCGTTATGCGGGCGTCCACATGCCGATGGACGAGACGCTGACCCGCGTCGTCATCGATATTTCCGGCCGGCCGGTGCTGGTGTTCAAGGCCGAGTTTCCGCGCGACAAGATCGGCGAGTTCGACACCGAACTGGTGCGCGAGTGGTTCAACGCGTTTGCGATGAACGCCGGCGTGACGCTGCATGTCGAAACGCTGTACGGCGAGAACAACCATCATATCGCCGAGTCCTGCTTCAAGGGGCTGGCGCGCGCACTGCGTACGGCGGTTGCGATCGATCCGCGCACGGCGGACCGGATTCCCTCCACCAAGGGCACGCTCGGCGGCTGATTTGAACCTGACGCGCATGCCGGTCATGCGCTGGACTTCACTTTTGGACCATCGCGCGGCGCACGATCTATGAAGATCGCTCGCAGCGAGGTTCCGGAGAACGATCATGGCGGTTTACACGGTCCACGGGCCGGCGAGTTATTACGGCAGCGATGTCCGCACCGTGCCGGACCAGCTCGTATTCGTGCGCGACGGATTTTATTTTTGGGCGTTTGTCGGCACATTCCTCTGGCTGTTGTGGCACCGGCTCTGGCTGGCGCTGATAGGCTATATCGCGCTGATCATCGTCGCTGAAATCGCGATGTCGGCCGCAGGCGTTGATTCCGGCACCCGTTTTCTGGTGATGGCGGTGATCGCGCTGCTGCTCGGGCTTGAGGCCGGTTCGCTGCGCCGCTGGAAGCTGTCGCGCCGCAAGTGGCGTCAGCTCGATATTGTGGTGGCGGATTCGGAAGAGGCTGCCGAGCGACGCTTCTTCGAACGCTGGAATGCGAAGACGCCCCGCGACAACAGCCGGAGCGCTGCGCCGCCGCCGTTGCCGCGTGCATCCATCACACAGCCGCAGGGCGTGATCGGCCTGTTTCCTGAGCCGGGAGCGTCGCGGTGAGCGTTGCCATCATCGATTACGGCTCCGGTAATTTGCACTCGGCAGCGAAGGCTTTCGAGCGCGCCGCGCGCAGCAGCGAGCAGCCGCAGAAGATCGTCGTGACCCGCGATCCGGACACCGTGTTTCGCGCGGATCGCATTGTGCTGCCCGGCGTCGGCGCCTTCGCCGATTGCCGCAAGGGCCTCGACAGCCTCGACGGCATGGTGGACGCCATGACGGAAGCGGTGCGCAGCAAGGCGCGTCCGTTTTTCGGCATCTGTGTAGGCATGCAATTGATGGCGACACAGGGCAAGGAATACGTCACCACACCGGGTCTCGATTGGATCGCGGGCGATGTGGTGAAGATCGCGCCGCGCGATGAAGAGCTGAAAATCCCGCATATGGGCTGGAACACGCTGGATCTCGTGCGTGAGCATCCGGTGCTGGAGAAGCTGCCGCTCGGCGATAACGGCCGGCACGCTTATTTCGTGCACTCCTATCATCTCAATGCCGCGAGCGAGGCGGACGTCATTGCGCGCGCCGATTACGGCGGGCCTGTCACCGCGATTGTGGGCAAGGACACCGCCATCGGCACGCAGTTTCATCCCGAGAAGAGCCAGCGCTTCGGCCTGGCCCTGATCTCGAACTTTCTGAAGTGGAAACCGTGATTCTCTTTCCCGCTATCGACCTCAAGAACGGTCAGTGCGTGCGCCTTGAGCAGGGCGACATGGCGCGCGCGACCGTGTTCAATCTCGATCCCGCCGCGCAGGCGAAAACTTTCGAGACGCAGGGTTTCGAATATCTCCACGTTGTCGATCTCGATGGTGCATTTGCCGGCAAGCCGGTGAATGCGCAGGCCGTCGAGGCGATGTTGAAGGTCGTGAAATTTCCGGTGCAGCTTGGCGGCGGCATTCGTGATCTTGCGACCGTGGAGGCGTGGCTGTCGAAAGGCATTCGACGCGTCATCATCGGCACTGCTGCGGTGCGCGATCCGGCGCTGGTGAAAGAGGCTGCAAAAAAGTTTCCGGGCCAGGTCGCGGTCGGGCTCGATGCGCGCGACGGCAAGGTGGCCGTTGAAGGCTGGGCAGAAACCTCCACAGTGACTGCGCTCGATATTGCGCAGCGTTTCGAGGATGCGGGCGTTGCCGCGATCATCTTCACGGATATCGCGCGCGATGGTCTGCTCAAGGGCCTCAATCTGGAGGCGACCATTGCGCTGGCAGATGCGATTTCAATTCCAGTGATCGCATCGGGCGGGCTTGCCTCCATTGATGAGGTGAAAGCGCTTTTGACGCCGCGTGCGAAAAAGCTCGAAGGCGCGATTTCCGGCCGCGCGCTCTACGACGGCCGTATCGATCCGGCGGAAGCGCTGGCACTGATCAAAAACGCACGGACGGCAGCCTGATGTTCAAGGTTCGCGTCATTCCCTGTCTGGACGTCAAGGACGGCCGTGTGGTCAAGGGCGTCAACTTTGTCGACCTGCGCGATGCAGGCGATCCGGTCGAGGCCGCGATTGCCTATGACGCAGCGGGCGCGGACGAACTGACGTTTCTCGACATCAACGCCACCCATGAAAATCGCGGCACGATGCTGGACGTGGTGCGGCGGACGGCGGAAGCCTGCTTCATGCCGCTGACGGTGGGCGGCGGCGTGCGCACCGTGGATGATATCCGCACCCTGCTCAATCACGGGGCCGATAAGGTCTCGATCAATTCGGCGGCGGTGGCACGGCGTGAGATCGTCAAGGAAGGCGCGGAGAAATTCGGCGATCAGTGCATCGTGGTTGCGATCGACGCCAAAAGCGTCGCGCGGCCCGGTGGCGGCTCGCGTTGGGAGATCTTCACCCATGGCGGCCGCAAATCCACCGGCATCGACGCCATCGAATACGCGCAGGAAGTGGTCTCGCTCGGCGCGGGCGAAATCCTGCTAACCTCGATGGACCGCGATGGCACGCGCCAGGGCTTTGATATTCCGCTGACCCGCGCTATCGCCGACAGCGTGAATGTTCCGGTGATCGCTTCGGGCGGCGTCGGCAATCTCGATCATCTGGTGGCGGGCATTCGCGAAGGTCATGCCACTGCGGTGCTGGCGGCGTCGATCTTCCATTTCGGCGAATTCACCATCCGTCAGGCCAAAGAGCACATGGTGCGCTCCGGCCTGCCGATGCGGCTGGATCCATAGGCATGGTCCCGAGAAGTGGAAACCGGTTTTTGGATCAGGCCATGCCCCTGAAATGCCAAATACCTGAATCGGATCAATTCCCTACCGGGGTATGGAAGTGATAGAAGGCGCCTTATGAGCGGTTTTACGATCCACGATCTTGCAGCCACCATCGATGCCCGCGCGGCTTCGGGCGGAGAGGCGTCCTATACCCGCAAGCTGCTGGACAAGGGGCCGGAGCACTGCGCCAAGAAACTTGGCGAGGAAGCGGTGGAGACCGTGATCGCGGCGGTCGAGAACAGCCGGGATCATCTGATCGCCGAAAGCGCCGATCTGATTTTCCATCTTCTGGTGCTGCTGAAATCGCGCGGCGTCAGCCTTGCGGATGTTGAAGCCGCGCTGGCGCAGCGGACCGGAATGTCGGGACTTGAAGAGAAAGCTGCGCGCAAGCGCGACTAGTGTGGTGGACCAGGTTGAATTCGGCAGGCGCGGGGACACGCGGGCCGGACAGGAGGAATGGCTCATGGATGTGAGAGCCGAACAGGTTCAGTACAATCCCTATCGCGTGTTCTCGCGCGCGCAGTGGGCCGCCTTGCGCGACGATATGCCGATGACGCTGACCGCCGAGGAAATCGCGCGGATGCATTCGATGCATGATCGCCTCGACATGAAAGAGGTCGAGGAAATCTATCTGCCGCTGTCGCGCTTGCTCTCGTTTTATGTTGCAGCGGCCCAGCGCCTGTTCGTGGCGCAGCGCCACTTCCTCGGCATCGAAGACCGCAAGATGCCCTACATCATCGGCGTTGCCGGCTCGGTGGCGGTCGGCAAGTCCACCACCGCGCGCGTGCTGCAGGCGCTTTTGGCGCGCTGGTCGCCGCGCCCGAAAGTCGATCTCGTCACCACCGACGGCTTCCTGCTCCCGAACAGGGTTCTCGAACGTGAAGGACTGATGCAGAAGAAGGGCTTTCCCGAAAGCTACGATCTGCCCGCGCTGCTCGGTTTTCTGTCGGACATCAAGGCGGGGCGGCGTCCGGTACGTGCGCCGGTCTATTCGCACCTGACTTATGACGTCATTCCGAACGAGGGGATCGAAGTCGACCGCCCCGATATCCTGATCGTGGAAGGCGTCAACGTGCTGCAGACCGGACGCCTGCCGCGCGACGGCAAGGCCGTGCCCTATGTGTCGGACTTCTTCGACTTCTCGGTCTATATCGACGCTGACGAGCCGGTCTTGCGCGAGTGGTATGTCGAGCGGTTTCTTTCGTTGCGCAGCACAGCGTTCCGCGATCCGCGGTCGTATTTCAATCGCTACGCCAAGCTCTCTGACGAGGAAGCGACCGCGAGAGCCCTTGAGCTTTGGACCACCATCAACCTCGTCAATCTTGAAGAGAATATCCTGCCGACGCGCCCGCGCGCGACGCTGATCCTCAAGAAGGGCGGCGATCACGTCATCGAGGACGTTCAGTTGCGGCGGCTGTAATCCTCACGCCGCGTGACGCGTCGCGTCAGCGCCGAAGTGATCGAGGTAACGGCCCGAGATGGCCGACACCGGCATGACAACCAGTACATCCGTGGTGCCAAACTGGTGGTCGATCACCGCGCCATCGCCCACAAAGGCTCCGACGCGAAGGTAACCCTTGATGAGCGGCGGCAGCATGCGCAGCGCCGCCTTGGTGTCGATGTTCTCTTTCGCGATGCGATTCATCTCCACCCGGCGCGAGGGGTGCGCGCTGGCGCGCCAGCCGTCCGGCGCGGCGGCGTAGTGATGGAGGAATGACAGCGGCAGTGCGAGTGCGTCGGGGTTTGTGCCTTCGAAACTGGCGCAGCCGATCATCACATCGAGATTATGCCGGCGCACATAGCTCCACACGCCGTGCCAGAGCAGTTCGACGGTGCGCTTGGTGCGATAGGGCGGCAGCACGCAGGAACGCCCAAGCTCAAGAAATTTGAGGCCGGCCTGCCGCTGCATCAGGTCTGAAATGTCGAATTCATCATTGGTGTAGAAACCGCCGTGCTTTTGGGCAATGTCCTGTCGCAGCAGGCGATAGGTGCCGACCACGGGCTGCTTGCCGCTCATGGTGGGCTTGGCGGCGTGATCCACCACGAGAAGATGATCGCAGATCTTGTCGAATGCATCCTTGTCGCGCTGCGCCAGCATGGTGGCGGCGTCTGCAATGGCGGAGCCGTTCTTGTAAAACACCTTGTAGCGCAGCTTCTGCGCGCGCTTCACGTCGCTTTTAGTTTGCGCAAGGCGGACTTCCAGCGAACCGATCTTGCCGAGCCGCGCGGGCTGAACCACGTTCGGCACGGATTCGCCGCGCAGGCTTGAGTGCAGAAGGTTTGGCATCAGCCATGTTGCAGCGGCGCTCGCGGCGGACTTGGCATGAACGGGCCGAAGCATCTGCACCAGGGGATTCTGGCGAAACGCATCGAGCGGGCGCCGAACGGCCTGCGATTCAAATATTGTGGAGTTTGCTTCCGGCCTGGTCAGCGCCGGCTTCTTGCCGCTCATGGCGTCCTCGCGGCTGCGCACGTTGATTCGTCAGGCGCTGCCCTGAGGCTTCAATAATCATGGTCGTGATACGGATTTATGACAGCACGCGTTGTGCCGGAATCTCCGCAATTTCCACTCGCTTTGTGGAGGTCGCCGCCAGCGCGTCGGCCAGCTTCTCGCGGTCGAGCGGTTTGATGAGAAAGCCGTCCATTCCTGCTTCAAAGCAGGCGTAGCGATCATCCACCAGAGCGTTGGCGGTGAGTGCGAGAATTTTCGTCCGCCGCGCGCTGCGTCCCGCTTCATGGTTACGAATGCGCTTCGTGGCGCTGATGCCGTCGAGCTTGGGCATCTGAATGTCCATCAGCACCAGATCATAAGGCGTGCCTGCGGTGTCGGCTGCAAGCCACGATTCGAGGGCCGCCTCGCCGTCGGTGGTGATCACCGGTACATGGCCGAGTTTTGCGAGCAGAGAACGAATCAAGAGAGCGTTGATCTCGTTGTCTTCGGCGACCAGAATCGAAAGTGAATGCGGAGCAACTTCGGACGGCATCGTGACATGGGTCATGTCGGTTGCCGGGACTTCATCGCCGGACAGTTCCGGCACAAGCGCGGAGCCTGAAGCCGTGAGGCGGGCCGCGAGCGAGGCCGCGCGCAGCGGCTTCACCAGATAGCCGGTATAGGCCGCAGCCATTGCAGGCGTCATGTCGCGGCGCTGCGCGGGTGTGAACATCGCGATCCGGTGTGTGGCATGACGGATCGCAGCTTCGCCAAAATCACGCCATTGCGGATCGTCATTGCCGCAGTCAACAAGCACGGCGTACCATGAACGTTCTGGCAGTAAGGCGCGCGCGATCGATGCGTCAGCCACGGTGCAGGTCTGCGCACCCCAGCGCTCCAGACGCCGCGCGATGAGCGAGGCTTCGATACTTTGCGGGGCCGCCAGCATGACTGACTTGCCGGTGAGATCGGGGGCGGGAAACGCAGGCGCGTCGCTGACGTTTGCGGCCGCCAGAGGAATTGAGAACTCGAATGTCGCGCCCTGGCCCTCGGCGCTTTCCAGCACAATGCGACCGCCCATGCGCCGGACGATCCGGTCGCTGATACTGAGGCCCAGGCCCGTCCCGCCATAGTTGCGCGCGGTGCCTTCGGACGCCTGTTCGAATTCGCGGAAGATTCGCTGCTGGGCTTCCGGCGCGATGCCGATGCCGGTATCGCGCACGATGAATGCAACTTCGCCCGGCCAGATGCCCGGTTCGACAATCAGCGCAACGCCGCCGCTCTGTGTGAATTTGATGGCGTTGCCGGCGAGATTGAGCAGCACCTGACGCAGACGCGCCGCGTCGCCGAGCACTTCGTGTGGCAGGCGCTCATCGACATAAGATGCGATTTCGAGCTTGCGCGCCTGTGCGCGGGGCGCAAGCAGTTCGGTGATGTCCTCGATCATGGCGGCGAGCGCGAAGGGCCGCTGCTCAAGGTCGATCTTGCCGGCTTCGATCTTGGAGAAATCGAGCAGTTCGTCGATCAGCGCCATCAGCGCATTGCCGGATGTTTTCACGGCCTTCGCATAGGTCGCCTGCTCGGCGGTGAGGGCGGTATCGAGCAGCAGGTTGCTCATGCCGAGGATGCCGTTCAATGGCGTGCGGATTTCATGCGAGGCCATCGCGAGGAATTTCGATTTTGCGCGGTTCGCCGCATTGGCATGATCGCGGGCCTCCGCCAGTGCGCGTTCGGTCTCCGTGCGGTCGGTGACATCGCGGCCGACGCATTGCAGGTCGGCAGGCTGATGAGCATCGCTGCGGATCAGGCCCTCGCGCCATGCAATCCAGCGCGGTCCGAGCGGACTGTCGATCTTCTGGTCATGAATGCGGGAGCCGTTCGGCTCGATGGCCGTCGTGCCCTGTTCCAGTACAGGCAGCGCGAAGCGTGTTCCGATCAGGGCTTCGCGCGGCTTGCGGGCAAGTAGGCAATAAGCGTCGTTGACCGACGTGATGACGCCATCGCTGTCGCGCAGCACAATCAGGTCGCTTTGGGATTCGAACAGGCTGCGGGCATGTTCCTCCGCGCCCTTCAGCTCCCAGTTACGATCGGCCAGCGCTTCGTTGTGCAACTCGATCTTGCGCATCTTCTTGCGCAGCCAGCGCATCCGCATGCTGAGCGTCGCCAGCGCCAGACACGCAATGGCAAACAGGAAGCTCGCGCCGAGAGCGAAGGCGTGCGGATCGTAGGCTTCGGTGCGGCTTCCGGTGATGAATCCATATGCGCCGCCGAAGGTGGCGGAAAAGATCGTCACCGAGCGGATGGTGACGTTGATCCAGGGATGGCGTCGGGCAAAGCGGCGGAGGCGCGACCTGAGACGCAAGGCTCGCAACATGAGGGGCCACTCCGCGGTTAAATCATGCGCTGGGAAAGTGAGCAGAAGGATGTGTCGGGGACGTTTCGAAGTGCTTGAAGCGCGCAGGCGTTGGTCGCGGCGCTTCAAACATGGCTAACGAGACGTTAACGGCTCACATCGACCGCTCGGTCGGGTGCACACGGCGCCCGGCGCCGACCACAAGCGCCGCGGCGTCTTTTGTGCTGAAGGCGCGCGATTGCACGAAAATGCGATAGTCCGCGCCGGAGTTGCGCGACAGATAGATCACGGGATCGGTGTCGGTGATGTGGCGGTCGGAAATGCTGACGAACGCCGTGTCGCGGGTGACCGCGCAGCTATCGGCTTCCGCTGTCATGGCGCCGTCGGTCACGGTGAAGTCAGCCATGTCTGCGGCATCGACCACCTGAACGCGGACGGTCGCCATTTCAGGATCGTCGGTGAAGGAGACATGGAGCGGGTTTTGCCAGGGCGCGGTGGCGATTTGCATCGAGGCGCGGCCCATGGCGATGCAGGGACTTGCACTCGGGACCAGCTCGCCGCCAGCGACAACGCCGGCCAGCAGTAAGGGAACAGTCGACGCCAGGACAGTCACACGCATGACACCACTCACTCAACACGAACTCGGCATGGTCTCGCGGAGCGCCGAACAGGCGGCCCGGATCATGCGCCAAAGCCACGCAACAGGCGGCTTATGGTTTGTGAAGTGTAAAGAGAGATCGTTACGGAAGAGTTGTCACGTCGTGATTTCGATCAGGCCGCACGGCGCAGATCGTCCGCCAGTGCGCGATAGGATAGCGCCTCGGCGAGATGAAGCCGTCCGATGGTCTCAGTGCCGTCGAGATCGGCGAGGGTGCGCGCCACACGCAGCACGCGATGATAGCCGCGTGCCGAAAGGCGCATGGCTTCGGCAGCATCGCGCAACAGTTTCTGTCCCTGCGCATCGGTGCGGGCAATCTCTTCCAGAACGGCGGCGGGCGCTTCCGCATTGGTGCGAATCTGCGGAAGGCCGATCGCGCTATAGCGCTCGGACTGAATCGCGCGCGCCGCAGCCACGCGCGCGGCGACTTCGGCAGAACCTTCCGCAGGCGCGGGGAGTATCAGGTCGGAGGCGGTCACCGCAGGCACTTCGATGCGCAGGTCGATGCGGTCCATCAGCGGGCCGGAAATGCGGCCCTGATAATCCGATGTGCAGCGGTCGAGACGGCCGCGCTTGCAGGAATAGCCCGGCTCGTAGGCGTGCCCGCAGCGGCATGGATTCATTGCGGCGATCAGCATAAAGCGCGCGGGATAGGTGACGCGATGATTGGCGCGCGACACCGCGACCTCGCCGTTCTCCAGCGGCTGGCGCAGCGAATCCAGCACACGCGCGTCGAACTCCGGCAACTCGTCAAGGAAAAGGACGCCGTTATGCGCCAGGGAAATCTCGCCGGGCTTTGCGCGCATGCCGCCGCCGGTCAGCGCCGCCATGCTTGCGGAATGATGCGGTGCGCGGAACGGCCGCCGTGACGTGAGCGCGCCGCCTTCAATCTCGCCTGCGACAGAGGCGATCATCGAAATCTCAAGCAGCTCAGGTGGAGACAGCGGCGGCAGAATCGAGGGAAGCCGCGCGGCGAGCATGGATTTTCCCGCGCCCGGACTGCCGATCATCAGTCTATGGTGGACAAATAATCTGAGATTTATTGGGCATCATATCAAACTATGTTGGATAATTAGTTTTACTTTACATATTAGTATCAATAACTTATGTGGTATATATGGAGAAACCAAAGGCCTATTCATACGTCCGCATGTCGACTGACAAGCAACTGCATGGCGACAGCCTGCGGCGGCAGACAGAGGCATCTCGTCTATATGCCGAAAAGCACGGGCTTGAGCTCGTCACCGATTTCGACCTCCACGATATCGGGGTGTCCGCTTATTCGGGCGCCAATCTGCACGGCGGGAAGTTCGGACGTTTCATGGAGGCCGTGAAAGCCGGAAAGATCGACAAGGGGTCTTATCTCTTGATCGACGCCTTCGACCGCATGAGTCGTCAGGACCCCATGGATGCGCTTGAGCCCCTCAAAGAGATTCTCAAGGCAGGGCTGGTTCTCGTTACTATGGACGATGAGCAAGTCTATCGCGGGAAAATGAGGACGGAGCAGCTCTTCATCACGCTCGGTAAGATGATTCGGGCGAACGACGAATCGGCAAACAAAAGCAGGAACGTTAGAAAGGCTTGGGAGGCTAAGCGCGCCAACGCAAACGAAATCAAGATGACGGCGCGTTGCCCGAGCTGGCTGCGGCTGACGGCTGATCGCTCGAAGTTCGAGATCATTGAAGAACGAGCGCAGATCGTTCGGCGCATCTTCAACGAGGTAAACTCAGGTCTTGGAGTCTATTTGATCGTTCGCCGATTGAATGCCGAGAAGGTGCCCACTTTCACACCTCGGGCAAAAGGCTGGGCGCTTTCGACGGTTAACAAGGTCATCAACAGCCCCTCTGTCATCGGCAATTTCCAGCCGAACAGATTGGTCAATGGCAAACGTGTCCCAGACGGAGAAATTAAGGCCGGATACTACCCCCGGATCATTTCCGACGCGACGTATGAGGCCGCCCAGCGCATTCGCTTCAGCAGGTCGACGTGGCCGTCGGATGATCAGAAGGGGAGTGGTGGTAGGAAAGGTAAGCACTATGCAAACCTGTTCTCCAAGCTTGCCGTCTGCTCTCATTGCGGGCAGCCGATGAACTATCTGAACAAGGGGAAGCCCCCGAAGGGTCAGACCTATTTGACGTGCTCTGATGCTTTCCATAATCGCGGCTGTCCGATGAATGGGCGGTGGCGATATGACCATTTTGAGGATGCATTCCTGAAATTCGTCGAACGCCTCGACTTGGCGTCGCTTGTGTCGTCGGAGGAGCACCAGAGCAAGCGCGCGGAACTTGTTGCGGAGCTTGATGCACTGGAAGGTCGGCAGAAGATTCTTGAGAGTGAGATCAAGACACTGCTTGAGACCAGTCTGAAGATGCCGGGCGGAAGCGATATTCTTTCGCGTGAGCTGGCCAAGCGTGAGCCTGCGCTTGCGGAAGTTAAGGCGAGTCAGGCCGCAACGCGCCAGCAGATTGCACAACTCGATGAGGCTGCACTCGCGTATTATTCCAACCCAGACCAGATGTCGGACCTCATTGCGAGAGTGCGAGCAACTCGTGGCGAGAATGTCTTTAAGGTTCGTGCGCTGATCGCATCGCGACTGCAGGCGCTGATCAAGAACATTGTGCTGACACTCGACTACAGCGAGGACGAGCAGGCATTCGAGGTGAACTTCAGGGACGGAGCACACCTGATGGCATTTGTGCGCCGGACTGATCCAACCGTCGTTACACACGTCATCCGTGGCTACGGTGACGACTTCACTGTGAAGGATGCCGATGGCAACCTGCTGGATGCCTTCACCGCCGAAGATTGGAGTGAGCAGGGCGTTGGATGAGGCTTGTCGATGAGCCGTTACGAGCCCTGGGTGTTCGCGATTTAATTGCCCGGTGTTCTGGATATGGACTCTTTCAAGGCAAGAGTCCGTGCAGTAGGGTGATTCGGCTTGGGGCAATCCCCGAGGGAGAAGAGGAGGCCCTTAGGCCTCCTCCAACGCTGAGGTTGCTGCTGAGCCGTTCCTACCGGCTCGGCAGTCCCCGGCAGTGGGAACGAACGTCCTCCCACTTACCGAGCCGGAAACGCCGATAATCTCGGACGTGAACCGGCATATGCACTGGACATGACAGCATGGCTGTCTCCCGTTGCTTATAAACAGGGGAAGTCCCTGCTGCCTCGAAGACGCCTCTTACGCTCCGCCCGTTCAGAGCTCCGAAGCATTCAAGGTTAAGCATTCGGGTGTCAGTGCGAATCGACTCCTATCATGGGTGTGTGGATTGGCAGAGTCCGATTCGGCGGTTTTCCGGGATGTATCCGCACGATTCTCGCGATCACGGTTCGTCACCAACGTGCGCGGGAGAATGACTGAGCACTATTCGAATAGTGACTCTCAGCCGGGTAATATCCACGACCAAATCAGGTCATTCTCCGATATATTCTTTCACAGCGGTGAAAACACGGTGGGGTGGGATGAAGGTCTGCAACACATGCTTTGATGCTGACGGTGTGGAGACCACCCAGGTCGCAGAACAGCTTATAGCGAACGAGCTTACTGGTGCTCAATTTCTCGCATTTGTGTGCTCACGATGCTTCTCGATGGGCCGAACGACGAGGGTGACGTGCAACACCTTCAGCGGAAGAGATGGGCGGTCACGGTCGAACTGACTGTTATGTTCGGTATGCACAGATCTGTTGCTTGCTTCGAGCGATGTCGCTTTACCGCAGCCGACAAAGGACAGGCTCACGCTGAACGACGTCCGGCGAGCTGCTTATTGACGCCGGTCAGATTGGTTCGCATGCGGATCAAATCTTTCGTGACACAGAAATGCGCTGCCGCACGTTTTTCATCGTACCCCAAACGCAAGATCGCCAGCAGAGCTTCGCGCGGCACAAGAAGCGTGCTCGACAGACAATCCGCCTCTTCTTCTTGAACCTTGTCGTATTCGCTCAGCAGCATTTGTCCGGCAGGCGATACAAACACCTTTGCGGCGTTGTGACCCAACACAATGTGCGAAAGCTCGTGCATGAGGCTATTGTTTTGCCGTTCGGGCGAATGAACGTCGTTTGTGATGATCCTCGATCGATCACCAACGCAGATCGTTACGGCGGACCAGCTATCGGGATCTGTCTTGGTGAGCTGCCTCAGAGCCTTCGCCGGCACGCCGGGCACTTCATTCGGCGTCCAGATAACGACACCAAGCTTCGAAGCGAGAAGCCGAGGATCCAAAGCCCCCATGGGTTCGAGGCCGAACTCGCGGCGATAACCGCGGGCGGCATTTTCACACCATGTTTTGAATCCCCGGCGCAGAAGTGACACGATTACTGACCTTGGCGATCTTCCGCCAACATCGCGTTCTGCGCTGCCAGAATAAGCTGGGCCAAAGCGTGGGCTGTGTCGGGTGACGTTGTGGGTTTCTTGCGGAAGTGGACTTGGGCAACGCCGGGCGACGCCGAATTGGGTTTAGGTACGGCTTGGGCGTCGACATCCAGGCCCAGCCATTTGATGATTTTCTTGTAATTCTCGAGGTCGGGAAGGAACCCTCTTTCGACTCGCGACAGGGTGGCGTGACTTAAACCAATGTCCTTCGCCGCTGCCCGGATACCCTGCGCGCCTCTTTTTTCGATGACCCGGCGCCCCAGGTTTTCCAATATTTCCATGCAGTTAGCTCCTCCTATGGCTCACACGTGAGACAGCGGTTGACAGGTGACCCGCGTCCATGGTGTATTACACATAAGACACTGGTTCACTCATCGATCATATAGGTGTCTTACGCGTGAACCAGAAGTCCCATATTCGCGACAAGCGGTCAACTGAACAGGAAGGCTAACCAAATGGAAAAGGTAATGGGTGCGGACCAGAAGGGTCGCCAGTCCGCCGTCATCGCGGTGGCTGGCGCAGACATGCAATTTCGCAATGTGTCGATCGATGACCGCACGCCAACGGGAAGCCAAATTGTGTCGGCCGCCGGGCTTCGTCCCGTCGACGACTACGGGATCTTGGAATGGCTGCCTTCGGGCGATCTTGAACCGGTTCGCCTGAATGAAACGGTCGACCTCCGTAACGACGGCGTCGAGCGCTTCATCATCGTGGCAACCGATCGCGCCTTTTTCTTCGAGATTGACGGCGAGCGCCAGGAATGGCTCACGCCCTTCATCAACGGTATTACGATCAAGCGACTCGCGGATAAGGACCCGGAGCATTTCATCGTGATTCTTGAGCGCGAAGATGAGCCGGATCAGGAAATCGACGACGATCATATGGTCGATCTTTCGGGTAACGGTCTCGAAAAGTTCCGTCTGAAACCGGCGGAGAAACTGGTCGAAGTCTTCGTCAACGACAAGCCGGTGCACATCACGCGCGGTGAGCACACGGGACTCGAAATTAAGCAGGCAGCCATCGCGCAGGGCGTCAACATCCAGTTGGATTTTGTGCTGAGCCTGGAGAAGCGCCGCGACGAAACCCAAATCATCGGCGACAACGATCTCGTGCGGGTCAAGAAAGACCAGCGCTACGTTGCCATTGCCGATGACGATAATTCTTAGTCGGGGGCGACGATGACTCCCGATGTGGAAGAGGCGATCGACGAGATTACGCGGCATTTCAAAGACCATAGCGTGCTCGTCGGTCCCGACAAAGATGGTGGCGCCTGCGTAATCATTGAGGATGTCGATCTGGGACCAGCTTATGCAGAAAAAAGCTGGCTCGGGTTCCACATCACGCAGGCGTGTCCTTATGCGGATGTCTATCCGCACTTCGTGCGGGGCGATCTCCGCCGTACGGATGGCGGTGCCTTCAGCGAAGCCGTGACAAAAGGGCATACCTTCCCGCAGCCTGATGTCGTGCCGAACGGAAAGTTGCCGTCGCGGTCCGCTGTCCAGGTATCGCGTCGAGCCAACAAGCGCGAGGCCAATTCCGATCTAGAAACCCCGTTACTGAAGACATTGAAGGTGTTGCGATGGCTGAAATCTCATTGAACGGTAAGTCATGGCATCTCGTCATGCCGGAAGACATGTATGACAGGCTGCAAACGCACCTTTTTCCTGGCGACGGCGACGAGCACGGGGCAGTCATCGAAGCGGGTATTGCCCGCACATCTGATGGACGCATTCGGCTGCTGGCGCGCACCCTTCACCTTGCACAAGACGGCGTCGACTACGTGCCGGGCAAGCGAGGCTATCGCATGCTTAAAGCAAACTTCATCCGCGACCGCGTTCTTGAATGCCGTGATGAGCGACTGGCGTACCTTGCGATCCACAATCACGGCGGAACGACCCGCGTCGGCTTTTCGTCTGATGACTTTGACAGCCATGAGCGAGGCTATCCGGCTTTGCGCGACATTGCGCGCGGCATGCCGGTGGGTGCACTTGTTTTTGCGCGCGAAGCAGTCGCAGGCGATATCTGGCTTCCCGATGGATCTCGGGTGGCACTCGACAGTGCGGCAATCATTGGACGCCGTTTGCGCCAGATTGCATCCGCGCCTATTGCCAAACCGAAACATTCTGCCGCCGACTATGACCGCCAAGTCCGCATGTTCGGTGACGCAGGCCAAAACATTCTGCGTAATGCCAGAGTTGCCATTATCGGCCTTGGCGGGGTTGGATCATTACTTGCCCAATATCTCGCGCGATTGGGCGTGGGTTATTTCATCCTGATCGATCCCGACCGGATTGATCTGACGAATCTGCCACGGGTGGTGGGGGCAACTCGGTTTGACGCGCGCGCCTTTTTTACCCACCCAGACCGACCGGCATGGATGCGCCGGTTGGCTTTCGCGACTGCCACGCCGAAGGTAAAGATCGCGAAGCGGATCATTCATCGCGCTAATCCACATGCGCAAGTCGATACTTTCCAAGCCGACGTGCTCGAACCTGCGGTCGCTGCAAAGTTGCTGGACTGCGACTACATCTTCCTGGCCGCAGATACGATGCGGGCACGGCTGCTGTTCAATGCGGTCGTGCACCAATACCTCATCCCCGGCGTACAGGTGGGCAGCAAAGTCGTCCATGACAAGGATAGCGGTGAAATCACGGGCGTGCATTCGATTGTCCGCCCCGTCACGCCGGACTGCGGATGCCTTTGGTGCAACCAACTCATTAATCGCGCGAAACTCCAGGAAGAAGGTCAAACTGAGCGCGAACGTCAGGCGCAGCGTTACGTAGATGAAAAATCTATCGTTGCGCCAAGTGTCATTACGCTGAATGCGGTTGGCGCGTCGCAGGCGGCGAATGATTTCTTGTTCTACATGACCGGCCTAACGTCGCCCGATGCGTCGCGGGGCTATCAGCGTTTTGAGCCGCGGCGGCGTGCGGTCGCACTCGATGGCCCCCGCCGCTCATGGGAATGCACCGAATGTGGTGTGGGCTCGAAAGGTCGATTGGCACGGGGGGATCTCGGAAAGCGCTTGCCGGTAAAAGGCTGAAACCAACGAACAACTCGCTCCGATTGATGGATGCCGGGAGAGCGAAATCTCCTGGCGCGCGATTCAGCGGCGAGGCAGGGAACTGTCGAGCCGCATCATATAGTTTTTGACCGTCTGCGGATAGAAACACTTGCCAGTCGCCGTCGTGATCCCGCGCTCATTCAAAAGCTTTGCTATAGCACTATAAGATAGCCCCAATAAATCCGCGTCCAGTTTTGACCCGAGGATTGCTGCAAATTCGTCAGCCGCCTTGCGGTTCCTGGCGGCCAAATTCCGTCCGTTTGAGCCGAGGACAACTCCTCGATGTTTGGCCTCTGCCAATGCCGCCTTCGTCCGTTCAGAAATCAATCGGCGCTCTTCCTGAGCGAGGGCTGCAAAAATATGCAGTTGAAAGTCTGAAGCGTGGGGCATCTCTGCGCAGACCAGTCCGATACCTTGCTCCATTATCTGCGCGATGAAGCTTACCCGTCGAGAGAAGCGGTCGAGGCGGGCAATAAGGAGTTTAGCGTTCTCGCGTTTGGCTAAGGCGAGCGCTTTGAGAAGCTCAGTACGGTTGTCGTCTCGACCGGATTGAACATCGCAGTACTCAGCAAGCAAGCTGTCAGCGGCACCGATAAATTCCGATACTTTCCTTTGCTGAGCAGCGAGGCCGAGTCCGGACTTTCCCTGACGTTCGGTTGAAACACGATAATAGGCAATAAATCTTCCCATCCAGCCATAGTCCATGATGTCTTTTGTATGGACAACGGGCGGCGGCCTGCTGACAGGAAATGCGAAGGAGAGTTAAGTTCCGGAGTACAGGTTGGGGTCCGCTAATGACACTCGATAGGTTGAAAACAATTCGGTTCGTTGCGCCAGCCATTATTTCGCTGGCTTTCGTAAAGTTGCTTGGTTTGCTAACAGGATTGTGGACGACCACACTTCCAAATTTTGAGAAGGCTATTTTTCTTCCAATCGTCGTTGTTCCCGCGTTACTCTATTACATCACGCCGTTCCGCCGCTGGGCTAACGATCCATTCCATCGCCGTATCACCGAGCGCCTGCGCGCGGGGCTTGTTGATCTTTCCGGATATCCAGACCAGAAAGACAAATTCACTTGGAGGAATCTCCGGTCACTCTTCTTCAGTCTAGTAGACGGGGACAAAAGCCTCGAGCAAAAAGCAAAACTGGCATACTGGAACGGTGCGATCTGGACTACATTTGCTGACAGTGCCGTTCTTTCGATATTGTTTTTTCTGGCATCAATGCTGCTCTACTATCTAGGTTTCCAGGACGCGTTTCCTGCCGGAATGATTTTTCTGTTGCTTTTTTCATTATCGATTGCTGGGTCTGAGATAGCAACGCGAAGGCACATCGCGATCGGTGAAGAACAGCTTGAGGTCATTGAGCTGAAGTACAAGAGTGAAGTTCAAGATAGGCTCAATAAGCTTTGAGTGGTGATCCGATTATCCGAGCGATTGAGCGGACGACACAAGCAATTCGAGAGCGTGCTGATGCACATTGGATTCTAGCATTTTCCGGTGGCAAAGATTCCACGGCAGCTCTTAAGATATTCCTTGCTGCGCATAAACGTGCTGATATTTCGGTATCGAAAGTAACAATCGCTTACTGCGATACTGGTGTAGAAAACCCAATTTTAGA
>Ga0209023_10001289_pt1 | contig 34069 bp, 24 predicted proteins | sample LakOneMetagenome_FD_187468 | JGI IMG/M metagenome (GOLD analysis project Ga0209023, IMG submission 187468) | Freshwater and sediment microbial communities from Lake Erie, Canada (SPAdes) (version 2) | ecosystem: Environmental > Aquatic > Freshwater > Lentic | place: Lake Erie, Canada...
AGGATCATATAAATATTATAGTGCTGCCGCACAACTACCGCTCATCTCAGCCTATACTGGATAAGGCGATGGCAACAATAAAGAACAATGAAAAACGCCTTATCAACCAGCTGCAGGAATTGAAGTTGGACAAAAACATCATTTCCTCCGCAGACCGTTTTCAGCTGTCTACGGATATAGTGCATCCCATAGTCCGGTCCTACAAAAACATACTACAGGAAGAAGCAGATATAGTAATGCAGGTTGAAGCCTTACAGAGTAAGGGTGTTTCGCTTGGCCACGTTGCCATATTGTATGCACAACATAAACAGGCAGCAAACATAATTGCGTTAATGGAGCGCAAAGGCCTGCCATATAATATAAAGCGGGCAGAAAATATACTGGAGCAGCCTTTGGTACAGCAGATACTCAATGTCCTGCGCTATCTGGAAGAGGAACGTAAAAAAACATTCGAAGGTGAAGAGGTTTTGTTTGAGCTCATGCATGCTCCTTATTATGGAATCGAGCCAACAGATATAGCATTACTGGCGCTGCACATGCAGCATAGCCGAAAAGAGAAAGGCCCGGTACGTTGGAGGCTGCTGTTATCCAATCCTTTGCTTATCGAGTCGCTCAACCTTCGTTCTGCAAAAGCATTACATCGCCTCGGCAATAACCTCGATCAGTGGGAGCGCCAGCAGTTAAGCCTGCCGTTACCGTTACTGGTAGAAAAGATCGTGCATGAAAGCGGAGTAGTTGCTCATCTGGTAAGAAGCACCAACCAGGTATGGGACCTGCAGGTACTCAATACCTTCTTTGAGTTTGTGAAAGATGCCTATTCCCGTGACAGCAAAATAAAGGTAGGCACGCTCCTGCAGATGATAGAGCGAATGAGCGATGAGAATATCGCAGTGCCGCTGCAGCGGGTAGTGCAAAACGAGAACGGCGTTCACTTTTATACAGCCCACAGTGCCAAGGGCAATGAGTTCGAATATGTATTCCTGATCGGCGCCACCAAAAACTTCTGGGAAGAAAAGAGGGGAGGGGGCAACGAATACAAAATGCCCGACACCATAACAGCAACAGAAGATGACCCGGAAAAAACTTACAAAACAGAAGTGGCCCGCCGCCTGTTCTATGTTGCCCTCACCAGGGCGAAGAAATATTTACAGGTGTCTTATGCATTGAATGACAATGCAGGCAAAGCGCTTGCCGCATCTGTTTTCATTGACGAGATATCAACACCCGAAGAGCGGGAAGAACATTCTGTAAGCGAAGAAAATATTAAAGATTATCTTAAATGGGCACTGCAACCTATTTCGGATGTGCGTATAAAAACCGCAAACGGCGAATGGATAGAGCGGGCATTGCAGCAATTCATCATGAGCTATACTGCGCTTTCCAAATTCATCCATTGTCCACTTGCTTTCTATTACGAGACAATCCTTAAGGTGCCGTACCAGAAAAACGATGCGCTTGCTTTCGGAAGCGCCATACACTATGCGCTGGAACGAATGTTCCGAGATATGAAAGAAAAGAACGGCGAGTTCCCTGATAAGGACCACGTGCTTGGCTTGTTCAAGTCTGCTCTCTTTTCTGAAGCCTCTTGCTTTACACCTATTCAGTTCGATCGCCGAATGGAGCAGGGCAATGCATTGCTCACCGAATACTATGATGCACATATCAATACCTTCCATAAAGATGTGGAGATAGAGTATAAAGTTCCCCGCTACATTCTTGATGGTGTACCCGTTACCGGTAAGATAGATAAGATAGAGCTGCACGGCACCACATGTAAAGTGATCGACTACAAAACCGGCGACCCTGATAAGTCGGGATCATCATACACCGCCCGGCCAAATGAAAAGGAACCAATGGGTGGCGACTACTGGCGACAGATGGTGTTCTACAAGTTAATATTAGAACACATGGAAGAACGGCCATTCCAGGTAACGATGGGTATGTTCGATTTTGTGCAAAAAAGCAAGGATGGAAAGTACAAACCGGTTACAGTTCCGGTTTATCCGGAAGATGAGGAAGTTGTTCGCTTACAGGTGAAGGATACCTACAGTAGAATCATGAACCATGAGTTTGACCGTGGCTGCGGAAAGGAAACCTGTCATTGGTGCAATTTTGCCCGCCGGTATGAATTGATACGACCTGCAGAAAACGATACAATAGAACTAGACGACCTATGATTTCCCTTCTTTCAGGTAAAGAAAATGCATTTATCGTTTTTTATCTATGAATATTATTATTCAGAAGGTATAAATACCTAATTTACAGAAGAATTTTTGGAAATCGGTTAGTGTTATATATCTTCGTAGCCTGATGAAGGACAAATTTATTAAAGCATATAACAATTCAGACACAGTAACTTATATGTTAGTGGGTTTTATATTGTTGGTGGTCCTTTTGGGAGCAATAAAGATCATTTTTATCTGATCATCGCCCGTCCATCCCTACTCTGCCAATAAGATCGCTTATTTTTCTTCCTCGCTGATAAATGCTGCATCAGCGATCGTTGCCGATTTCCTGTACGGCATATCTGCATTATTGCCACCGCGCACTATCGCTTTAAATGTTGGCTGTTGTGGCGCTACTAACGCCTCATACATATCAGGACAATCGTCAGCAGTATCTACACCGCCACCATGATCCATGTCCGGCTCCGGTGCCAGGTCTGCAGTATCCACTTTGTTCCTGTATCCTTTTTGCCTGAACAGCGGTACATAGCCTCCGGCATAAACGTTGAAGCTGTATTGGTTCTTTGCAAACACAGCCAGCATATCATCACTGCCAATATACAAACCGGTAAGGCGAAGACCTAAACCAACTTTCATATGCTGGGTCAGCGAGCTGTAAGATATTGGTAATGCTACTGAGAATAATTTCACATCATAGCGCGGCGTTACACTTATTTGTCCGTAATAAGAGTTGCCGAAGTTCTGACGGTTGGCAAGGTTGGTAACGATGGTAGCATTTGCATACCAATTGCCCCTGATGTTATAATCAGCACCCAGCACCAGAGCTGTTGGCAGGTGTACGGTTGTTGCACGGCTTACAGTATCAGCGGTAAAACCCTGGTGTTTTGCATAGGTTCTGAATTCATCGAATGTATGAACTGTATCCAGTCCTTTCGGAGTAATGTATCCGTTGCCGGTAAGGTATGCATTAGAATTGCTGGTGCTCTTATACTTGATAGAACCGAAGTCTGTTACTGACGCAGACACCCTTAGTTTGTAACGGCTGTCATTCATCACGCGGCGCTTGTTCTTTTCACTCATCGGCATATACTCATATACCAGGCCCGCATCGCCGCCTATACCCTTACCGCTGTTAGATCCGAAAACATTGCTCAGTACATTGCTTCCTGCAAAGCCTTCTGTGAACGCACTTCTTGTGCTCAGCAGGTTGCTCGCAAACTCCATGTCCGAGTTGGTTACAAACATTGAGTCGTTTGCATTGCGGAAGTGAGCATCCAGGTTATTGCCCTTCATACTCACATAGCCTATCCCACGCAGGTAGCGCAGCGTTAGCCCCGCTTTCAGCTTATGTTCTTTTTGATCCAGCAGTACTACGCCGTAAGACAGCCCAAGCTGCGCATACGACTGCACCGTATAATTAAAGTTCTTCGAAGTAAAATCTATATCCCCGGTACTGCTTCCTTCGTAGGTGTAGTTCGGGTCCACCAGTGTGCGGAATAATGTCTGGTCAAAATTATTGAACTGGTTAAATATTTTTACGCCTGTCGTCAACGCTACACTATGCTTGCGGTTGATGCTGTACATAAGTCCCGGTCCGCGCATCTCCAGGGCAGGCGCCATCAAGCTGAATGTACTCCTGTTGGAATAATTAAAAAGGCTGCCGGTTGTTCCATTATTCAATGCCTTCGTCAGATCACCCACACTTCCAAAACTACCCAGGTTATTATCAATGCCCGCATTTACAGAGAACAGTTCAAGGACAATTTTTTCTCGGCTGTCTGCAATATTCGCAGGATTCATCGTCAGGCTGTTCATCACGCTCCAATCACTTGTAGCCACACCCAGCATACGCTGCGCCTTCGCACTTACCGATAGCAATATAATAGCACTTAATAGGTAGCCGGTTTTACTCATCTGTTATTTATTTACCAATGACACCCCGAAATATCAGGACGCATTTGGCTCTAAAGTAATAAGATTACTTTAAACACCAAACACATTGTGTTTAGTCTTATTTGACTCGGTTACGCCTTCAGTTTGCTTTTGTATAGCTGGATGGTATTCTCCAGCCCGTAGTACAGCGCATCAGCTATTAGCGCATGGCCAATAGAAACTTCCAATAGGTCGGGTATGCTCTGCCTGAAGAATTGCAGATTGTCAAGGTCCAGGTCATGGCCGGCATTCAGTCCAAGGTTGTTTTGCGTGGCGACGGCAGCCGCAGACACATAATCTTTTATCGCACTATTGCGGTCCTGCTTGTAGTTGCGGGCATAGTCTTCAGTATAAAGTTCTACCCGGTCTGTACCGGTATTGGCGGCAGCAGCAACGATCGCCTCCACCGGATCCACGAATATGGACACCCTGATACCTGCTTTTTTAAACACACCTATTATATTGGTCAGGTATTCTCTTTCCTTTATAGTGTCCCATCCATGGTTAGAGGTGAGTTGGTTCGGGTCGTCGGGCACCAATGTTACTTGGTCCGGCCTGGTTTCCAACACCAGGTCCACGAACTTATCTTCCAGCGGATTACCTTCTATATTAAACTCTACCTTAATAAGCTTGCTGATCTCCCGCACATCGCTATACCGTATATGGCGTTCATCCGGCCTTGGGTGAACGGTTATCCCGTCTGCCCCAAACTGCACACAGTCCATAGCCACCTTCACCACATCCGGGTTATTGCCACCCCTGCTGTTGCGCAGCGTAGCTATCTTATTGATATTTACAGAAAGCTTTGTCATAATTAGTTTCAAAATTACTGATTATTCTTTCGCCACATGCCATAGCTCACTGCAGCCGCCGTTGTTCGGTGTCCCCACCAACAACCCCCGTGATGGCAACCGTTATTTCTTAGTACGTTTGCAACAGTACAATGAGCATCCTCCAAAATATAACGGATACCCTTTTCAGGATTCTTAGGAAGCTCCCCCTTAGGGGCGGGGGGGTTATTGGCCTGGTTGTTCTGTTGCTCACCTCCTGTTCAAATTCACAAGAAACCTCCACCAAAAAAGTCTTTCACCTCAATCTCTCCAGCGGCTACCTCGAATCCATTGATCCGGCTTTCGCCAAGTTCCAGTACATGATATGGATTGACCACATGGTATATAATACATTGGTGGAAACCGATGAGCATATGCACACCGTACCATCTCTTGCCAAACGCTGGGAGGTGAGTGCTGATGGATTACACTATACTTTCCACCTCCGCAACGATGTATTCTTTCACGACAACCCGCTTTTTCCAAATGGTATGGGCCGCAAGATGATAGCGCAGGACGTGGTTTATTCCTACTATCGGCTTATGGATCCTGCAACCGCATCATCCGGTGCATGGATATTCAACGGACGGGTAGCAAAAAAAGATCCATTTGTTGCAACCGACGATTCTACCATACAGATAAATCTTGCTGCACCATTCCGTCCGCTGCCGGAAATTCTCACCAACCAGTATTGCAGCATAGTGCCGAAAGAAGTAGTGGAACATTGGGGTAAGGATTTTCGCAACCACCCCTGCGGCACAGGGCCTTTTCAATTTAGTTATTGGGATGAAGGCAATGCGCTCAACCTTATAAAAAATCCGCACTACTGGGAATACGATTATTCCGGCGCTCAACTCCCGTATCTGGATGCCGTGCAAATATCCTTCGTAGACAGCAAGGCTACAGAGTTCCTCCTCTTCATGCAGGGCAAGGTAGATTTTGTAAATGGCATCGATGGTTCTTTCAAAGACTTGCTATTCCTAAAGGACGGCACCCTGCGCAAAGAATTCCGGGATAAATTTCGACTCACCAAGGGCACCTACCTCAATGTGGAGTACATCGGTTTTCTTACAGATACTTCGCTTGCCATAATGAAGGGGGAACCAACGGCCAACCCGCTTATCCGTCGCGCTATCAACTATGCCATCAACCGGCAGAAGATCGTTACCTATTTTAAGAACGGCCAGGGCACTCCCGCCACTCATGGCTTTATACCCAATGGCTTACCTGGATACGACACCGGCGCTAAGTATGGCTACAACTACGATCCCGAAAAAGCATTGCAGCTTTTAGACCAGGCCGGCTACCCGCATGGAAAAGGATTGAAGCCTATAAAAATACTGGCGCAGGACAACTACGTAGACATTGTCAACTTCGTGGTCACCCAACTACAGGAAGTAGGCATACCCGCTACCATAGAAGTCATTCAGCCAAACATTCTCAAGCAGCAGATGAGTCGCTCACAAGCTCCTATATTCCGTGGTGGTTGGTTTGCTGATTATCCCGATGCGGAAACTTTCCTTGTGGTGTTCAACAGCCACTTCCCTGCGCCGCCCAACTATACCCGCTTTACAAATGCCACCTTCGACCAATGGTATAATGAGAGCCTGAACATGCCCGACACACTACGCTGGCAGCACTACCGCAAAATGGACAGCCTCGCTATGAGCTTCGCCCCGGTCATACCCCTTTACTACGATGAGCTCATGCACTTCAGCCAAAACAATATCTCCGGCTTCTCCAGCAATTCTATGAATCTGATAGAACTGAAAAGAGTGAAGAAGAAATAAACACTAAAGAGCAGGAATAACAAAGCACACAAAAGAACTGTCAAGGTAGCCTGTCCCGATGCATATCGGGAAGCCCCGTCGAATCCATGACTTGCTGAGATCTTGCAAGTAGCCAAATAGAATCCCGAATAAAGCCTAAGAGAGAACTGTCATGGTGAGGCCCCTCGAATCCATGACATGCTGAAATAACGACCAAAAGCCAAATAGAATTCCTGGAACCATCACCAAAAAATTCCGTAATTTTCCTTCATGTCATACTGCAGCGCTATAATCAACATGTCCGACGAAAAGAAGGCCATCCACAAACCATACCATGATGAAAAATACGGCTTCCCTATCCACGACGACAACGAACTGTTTTGCCGCCTCATCCTGGAGATCAACCAGGCGGGCCTGAGCTGGGAAACCATACTGAAAAAAGAAGCGACCTTCAGAAAAGCATACCACAACTTCCACATCAAAAAAGTAGCCGCCTATACCGAAGCAGACCGCGACCGCCTGATGGCCGACCCCGGCATCATACGCAACCGGCTGAAAATAAATGCCGCCATAGAAAATGCAAAGACCATATTGCAGCTGCAAAAGGAACATGGCTCGTTCGAAAAATGGCTGGAGCTACATCACCCGAAAACAAAGGACGAATGGGTGAAGCTATTCAAAAAAACATTCCGCTTTACCGGTGGCGAGATCGTCAATGAATTTCTCATGAGTATCGGCATGCTACCCGGTGCTCATACTGCTGATTGTGTTGTTTATAAGAAAGTGGCAAAAGCGAAGCCATTGTGGGTTAAGGCATAGATATCAATATGTTGCTTCAAAATATATTGATGTACATATCATAAAAGTCTTTCCTGATTATCGGCAAATGCTTAGTATTTTTATCACTCAATGCAGGAGTCAGTTCAAAATAATGCGGATACACTTGATGTATCTAATTCCATCTTTCAGAAAGCAGTTTCATTTGTCAGGGATACCAACGAAAATTTGTTTCTTACCGGTAAGGCCGGTACGGGCAAGACCACATTCTTAAAGTACATCCGCACACAAACGGATAAGCAATGTGCTGTGGTAGCGCCTACGGGTGTAGCCGCCATCAATGCAGGTGGCGAAACGATACACTCCTTTCTGCAACTGCCTTTCGGGCCTTTCGTTCCCGGCAATGGTGGCGGCTTCGGCAGGCAGAGCAGCGAGACGCAGGACAAACATTCCCTGCTGGCCAACCTGCGATTGAGAGAAACAAAACTAAAGCTGTTGCGCAAGCTGGAACTGCTCATAATAGATGAGGTGAGCATGGTGCGCTGCGACCTGCTGGACTCTATGGACCTCGTGCTGCGCCATGTGCGGAAGAACTGGTCACAGCCATTCGGCGGTGTGCAGATGGTGTTCATAGGCGATCTGTTCCAGCTACCACCGGTAGCCACAGACAATGACTGGGAAATACTGCGCGGTTACTACAACAGTCCTTACTTCTTTGAGGCCAAGGTGCTGCAGTTCGATCCGCCGCTGTATATAGAGTTGAAGAAAATATACCGGCAGAAGGAACAGACGTTCATAGATATTCTGAACCGCATACGCAATGGCAATGTGCAGCTACAGGATATCAGCATACTCAATGAACGGTATGATCCCTTACCGCAGAAGAAAAGTGGTTACATCATTCTCTCTACACACAACCGTATAGCTGATGATATCAACCAGCAGGCACTGGAGCAACTTACAACTCCTGCACATGCATTCAAGGGGACTATAAAAAATGAGTTCAATCCGAAGAACCTGCCAACGGAAGAAGTGCTGACGCTGAAGCAGGGCGCGCAGATCATGTTCGTAAAGAATGACCTGCAAAATCCGCGCAGATATTATAACGGGAAAATAGGTGTGGTATCTGCTATAGGAACAGATGGTATATACATCACATTTCCTGAAGAAGACTATACCGAGCCTATACTGCTGGAGCTGGAAACGTGGAAGAATATGCGCTATACGCTGAACACGCAGAAGGGTGTGATAGAGGAAGAAGAATCGGGCAGTTTTACACAATACCCTGTGCGACTGGCGTGGGCCATTACCGTGCATAAGAGCCAGGGGCTTACGTTACAGCGTGCCGTTGTAGATCTTAGCCAGTCTTTTGCACCCGGCCAGGTATATGTGGCGCTCAGCCGCTGCACCAGCATGGAGGGCCTCGTGCTGCGTAGCAAAATAAATATTGACAATGTTATTGTTGATCCTAGGGTGATAGAATTCGCACGCTCAGAACATGATGAGCATGAACTGGAAGAAGTGCTGAAACAAAGTAAGCGCGCAGCAGCAGCCACAAGGCTTTGTAGGTTGTTCTCCTTCACTGATATCATAGCCAGTGTAGAGCAGGCTATACCCGACCTGATGAAACGCAAGACGGGCCCGAAGGAAAAAAATCTGCAGTTGGCAGAAGATACTTTGCGCGCGCTTACCAAGGCGCAGCAACATGCAAAAGCTTTTCACCGCCAGATACATGACCTGGCAGAAGCGAATGACGATGTGCAACTGGAAGCAAGAAAGGCTGCAGGTATCAACTATTTTGCTATTCAAGTATTAGATCCGTGTATTGCAGCTATTGACGCACATATCCTTTCGCTGGGCACACTTACGAAAGTGATCAAGCAGGTAAGCATATGGAAAGACCTGAACGCGCAACTGAGAAAGAAGAATTCGGATATGATGGACCAGTACTACTCATCCGTGATAAACTCGTGATGCTACGATAAGGCCGTGCCGTATCTCCAGCGCTTCTGCCACAAGCATATCAGTGTCTCCATCTACGCGGCGAATGTATTCCATAAACACACGATCTTCATTTGCGGTAAAAGATGTAGGCTCGTATTGCAGCGTAGGCAATCTGTCGAAGGAATCCTGCCACCATGCGCGCAGCGCGGCTTTGCCGGTTACAAGGCCATTGGTTTCCGGCTGTCGTATCTTTAGTTTAGGGCTGTAGTGCTGTGCATCATCATGATACAGCGATAATAGTTGCTCCAGGTCATGCGCATTGAATGCAGCAAACCATTTTGTTGCGATAGTAGTATTGTCGTGCTGCATAGATGAAGAATAGATCAGTTCATCTTTGCAGGAACCAATAACTGGAACTCAGGAATGTTTACGGTGAGCTTGCGTTTGTTGAAGAGGTTTTCAACAAGGTAAGTACCATACATTTTGCCTATTTCACTGTTCAGGTTCACTGCAGATGTGTATTGATAGCTGTCACCAGCGCCTATAGTTGGCTGCTGGCCTACTACGCCCTCTCCTTCCACCTCGCGGTGTGTGCCATTGCTGTCTATTATATGCCAGTGGCGGCTCAGGAGTTTTACAGGGTATTCGGTCAGGTTCTCTATAGTTATGCGGTAAGCAAATAAATATTCGGAAGTAAGGGGGCTTGATTGTGCAGGTTGATAGAACGTCTCTACTCTTATACTCACCCCTTCAGTTACTTGTTGTACCATAGTGTATCAATTAGCTGCGTAAAGGTAAGGGGAAAAACAACACCTATGTTGTTTATATTAATTCTTTAACAAGATCCATTGCCAGGTCACGCTCATAACCTTTCTGCACCAGGTATCGGTACAGTTTTGATTTGCGTGATAAAACACTTCTGTCACCTTTGATCTCTTGCACCTTTTTTATTGCAAGTTTTCTTAATGTGTTTTCGTAATCATCGCCGTCTATCTCATTTAATGCCTTTTTTATGCAGTAATCAGATATTTTGCGCAGTTTCAGCTGTTGTTTTATCTTTTCTTTGCCCCATTGCTTCATCCGGAACTTGCCGCCGGCATATGCTTTTGCAAAGCGTTCTTCGTTCAGCGCATTGATCTCTATCAGCTTTACGATCTGTTGTTCCACCTCCGGAGTGGTGCAGCCAAGCTCATAAAGCTTGTTGCGCACCTCTGAATGGCAACGTTCCTGGTACTTGCAGTAATGAAGGATCGCTTTTCTTATGTGCTCCAATTTCTTTGTATTATGTGGAAGCCCCTTCAGGGGTTTGGGGTTTACCTGCCCATGTACACCATTAATATTTGCACATCGCTTGGATTTACGCCGCTTATCCTGCTCGCCTGGCCCAAGGTGCGGGGCTTTATTTTGGTCAGTTTCTGCCTGGCCTCGGTAGAAATAGCGGTAAGCTTCTCATAATTAAACGTTTCCGGTATCATCAAACCCTCTAAAGAAGACATTTTTGTAACTAATTCCTGTTCCTTTTCTATGTATATATCGTACTTCAGCTGTATTTCTACCTGCTCCAGCACCAGCGGATCCACCTCGCCTATCGTTTCATTCAGGGCAGGAATTGCTGCCATCATATCTTTTATGCCCACTCCCGGACGCAATAACAGCTTTGCTGCCCTCACTTTTTCTGTTAACTGGGCTGAATTGCTATCTTCCAGTAGTTGGCTGGCCATTTCCTTATCGATAGAAAAGTCTGCAAGGATCTTCTTAACCTCTAATACCTTTTCGTTCTTTGCCTGTACCAAAGCCAGACGTTCATCAGATGCCAATCCTATTTTATGTCCTAGAGGGGTAAGACGCACATCTGCATTGTCCTGGCGGAGCAAAGTCCTGTATTCTGCACGGCTGGTAAACATACGGTATGGCTCGTCTGTACCTTTATTGATCAGGTCGTCTATAAGAACGCCTATATAAGCATCGCTACGCTGCAGGATCACCGGTTCCTCTTCTTTTGCAGCTCGGCAGGCGTTAATTCCGGCCATTAGACCCTGGCACGCAGCTTCCTCATAGCCTGTAGTACCGTTTATCTGGCCCGCAAAGAACAAATTCTTAATTAATTTGGTCTCTAGGGTGAATTTAAGCTGTGTTGGTGGGAAATAATCATACTCTATTGCGTATCCTGGACGGAAAAACTTGCAGTTTTCGAATCCTGGGACCATTTTAAGTGCTTTGTACTGCACATCTTCCGGCAAGGAAGTACTAAAACCGTTCACGTATATCTCTACCGTGTTCCACCCTTCAGGCTCTACAAACAACTGGTGACGGTCTTTTTCGGCAAATCTTGTGATTTTATCTTCAATACTTGGGCAGTATCTTGGCCCGCTACCTTTTATTCTCCCCTGGTACATAGGAGATTGTTCAAATCCTGTCTTTAAAATATCATGAACTTCCTGGCTTGTATAGGTAACCCAGCAGCAACGCTGTTCCTTTGGCTTAATTTTTTCAACCGGCAGATAAGAAAAACCAACTACTTCCTCGTCTCCATCCTGAATTTCCATCTTTGTATAGTCCAGGCTTCTGCCATCTATGCGTGGAGGAGTACCTGTTTTCAACCTTGCACTCTCAAATCCTGCTTCTACAAGCTGCTCTGTAATCCCTGTCGCGCCTTTTTCTCCAATTCTTCCACCGCCAAATTGCTTCTCCCCTATATGAATTACCCCATTCAAGAAGGTTCCATTGGTCAAAACCACGCTTTTAGCCCTTATTTCCTGTCCCATTCCGGTTACAACACCCTGAACTGTTCCACGTGAAACAATTAGCCCCTTCACCATATCCTGCCAAAAATCCACATTAGGCGTAGCTTCCAGCATTTCACGCCATGTGGTTGCAAACAACATGCGGTCATTTTGGGACCTTGGGCTCCACATACCGGGTCCTTTAGATTTATTGAGCATGCGGAACTGTATCATACTCTTGTCGCTCACAATACCGCTATATCCACCCAATGCATCAATCTCACGAACTATCTGGCCTTTAGCAATACCCCCCATTGCGGGATTACAGCTCATTTGGGCAATGGTTTGCATATTCATGGTCACTAGCAGCACTTTAGCGCCCATATTGGCAGCGGCAGCAGCAGCTTCGCATCCTGCATGGCCTGCACCAACTACTATTACGTCATATTCAGGAAACATAGGCTGCAAAGATACATCTTAGAACGTTAAGAAGCATTATAATATACTTCCTATTAGCCATTGGAAGATGTTCCACGTGAAACACCTAACAGAGAACAAAACATTCAAAGGATAGGCCCATCGTCAATGTTCCACGTGGAACATTAAATATTTATAGTCCTTTCACAATATTTTATGAGTTATCTCGTTACTTTGTAGAGATGCTTTCCTACTTCAAACGATATCTGTTGCTTGCTGTGCCTTGTGTAGCGCTGACTTCAGGTATTGTATTGGGGCAAGATAGCTACTATAAGCCAAAGAAAACTCCTTCGTTTACTATTGGCTTTCAGACAGGACGTGAACAGGTATTTCGTTCTTTATCTATAAATAGGGAGTATACGAAAGTACAAGCAGCAACCCATAATGCTATTGTATTCAGAAAGCCCATCAATAAGCATTTTAAAGTAGAAACGGGACTTAGTTATAGTACTATACAAAACAATACTGCAACAATAAAAGGACTGGATAAAAAAAGCTTAGTGCGACCTAATAAGACATCCACTATACCAATCACGTTGCAATACTGTTTTGCTCCTGCAAAAACAAGATTGCAGGTGTATTGTGGTGCTGGTGTGCGATGCAATATTAATAGCAGCGCTAACCCTCTTCCCAACTTTAATAGTCATATCAATCCCGATTACCGGGCTATAACAGGTACAAAGTATATCAACGTGATGATCACGCAGGGTATAACTTTCCAGATCAATACCAGGATACAACTCAATCAATCCTTCCATTTTATTCCGGGAGCGGATACTGTGATCGGATTCGACCTTGGTATAGGTTACGATATAAGGTAGGCCGGCCTCTTCCAATCTACTTTGCGTAACATTTATTAGCATCGACGGTTAGCAGCCATTTGTCCATAATTGCATAAAAAAAGAGGCTACCGATTGGTAGCCTCTTAATATTTACTGTAAGTAATTGTTACTTAACTATAGTGAATTTCTCCACAGTAACGTCCTTATCAGCAGTAATTACTAAGTTGTAATTACCAGCTGGTAATTTTGAGGTGTTAAACGTATGCTTCTCAGACTTAACGTTGTTAGAAACTTCTTTCGCAACAATACGAGCTAAACCATCAACGATAGTATAAGTAACTCTGTTTGCAGTTTTAGTAAGTTCCAAAGAAACTGTAATGCTGTTTACAGCAGGATTAGGATACAATGTAGCTCCTATTGTAGACTTGTTTACATTATTAACAGCGTCATGAGAATGGTCGATAACTAAAGGATTCTTATTGATAGTCATCGGAATTGAAGGAATAAGTCCCTTTGTATTATCGAAGCTAAATGAATCAACAGCTTGTACAATGCTAACTCCTGTGTAAGGCATTACAGCATTATTGTCTGAAGGACTACCCTGGATAGCACTTGAATCAGAACCAGTAAAGTTCAGATTACAATATTCAAGGGAAGAACTCGGTTTATTATAAAAGTGTCCATAAACACGTGGGTATTCATTCAAGACACCATCACAACCAACAAAGTATCCGCTAGGAACAGTTACAGCAACATAGTACCAAGTATTATCTTCTAATATTACATTATCTGCAACTTTACCTTGTGCTTTCCACTCTGTAGCAGCAAATATACCACCTGAAGTATCACCTTTACTTATAGAAGAAACATCATATGCGTGGTTAGCAACACCAACAATACTCAGCTCACCATTTTGAACAACGTTATCTGTGTTTGCATCAGCCCATTTAAATACATAAACCAAAGTGTTGCCAGCATCAATAAGTGTACCGGCAGTAGTAGTGTTCATGCTGAAAGAATACTGTACTTTACTAACTGCAGCACCACCTTTATTAACATAATACATATTTCCCCATATAACATCGGCAGGAGTAGACCTTCCGGAGAATTGAGTACTGAATGGCTTATTGTTTGCAAAATCATATCTTCCTTTAGAATAAACGCTGTCAGTAGCATAGAAAGAGTTGACCATTTGGTTATTACCAAGATAATCATCAGTGGTAGCATTAATTGTGAACTTCTGATCATAACGACCTGTAGCAGTAGAAGCAGGTAATGAATAAACGTTTGTAGCTGCAGCCAATGTGTCAAACATAGCTATTATAGAATCTGCAACTGTAAAAGCACCCAACGTAACAGTAGAAGTATGTAATGAACTAGCAGAACCGCCTGTAGGAGTAAAAGTTAGTTCACTGCTCAAAGAAACGCCTGCACCAGCGGCAGAACCATAGTTAGCTATAAAAGCTCCGTCAACTGCTTTATACGCCTCAGGAGAACCACTAGCCAACTGATCAGCAGGAACTGCGTACGCATGCCACATAGCCCCTCCACCAGGAACAAAACCTATATCATTCGTCTTACCTGATCCCCAGTTTGTAAGTGTCATAGTAATAGCCACACCAGAACGATACTGACCGCAAATTGCATCACCATCTTCTTTTGAGATCATTACTACAGGAATAGAAGTAACTGAAGCACCTTCTGCACCTGCACCCATACCAATAGGGCCGCCAGCAATATTGTTTACAATAACACAAGCTACAGCGCCTGCATTCTGCGCCTGTAAAGCCTTATGACCAAACTCAGAAGCACCACGATAAATGAAAGCAATTTTACCGGCAAAGCTACCAGCGGTAAGAGTTGTAGTCGCCACAACTGTATCTCCACCTAATGCAACCATTTGTATTGGCACGTCAATGATCGGCCCGGGTGCTGCTGTAACAGCTCTGCCCCATGGTGTACCTGTACCACTACCATCATTAGTTATCGTGTATTGCTTATCTCCCAATGTTGGCGTAGTTGTAGGGCCCGTAACAGCTACACGAACACCAACATAACTCGCATGTGAGTTATTAAACGGTGTAGTGAAATTCAAAGCTTTCGTCTGTGCATTAGCCGCAGCAGATGCACCCAGAGCAGCTACAAAAAGTAACTGTTTTAGAGTATCAATTCTTTTCATAAAAAAATAATGTTTAGATTTTGTGGTTAAAGATATAAATGTTTAAGTACATAAACAAAAAACACCCCGTAAATAGAAAGTATAATGATGATATCAATTATCATACCAAACCTAGCTTTTTACTCAACTCAAGCATTTTATCTATAGGCTTTTTAGCTGCGATCCTTAATTGCTCTTCCATTAATATTTCAGGCTGCTCGTATTTCAAGCATAAATATAATTTTTCAAGCGTATTTAGCTTCATGTGCGGACAATCATTACACGCACAGCTATTATCAGGAGGTGCTGCAATAAATGTCTTCTTTGGTGCATTATGCTGCATCTGGTGCAGTATTCCCGACTCTGTAGCTACTATGTATGTCTGAGCATCATCTTTCTCAGCATATTTCAGCAACTGTGTTGTAGATCCAATAAAATCGGCAATTCTTAACACTACTTCTTCACACTCCGGATGTGCTATCAATTTAGCCCCGGGATGCCTTTCTTTCAGCCTCGTTATCTTTTCATAAGAGAAAAGCTCGTGTACCATACACGCACCATTCCATAAAAGCATATTTCTCCCTGTCTTTTTATTGATATATCCTCCCAGATTCTTATCAGGCGCAAAAATGATCTTTTGATCAACAGGTAAACTTTCTACTATTAACTGCGCATTCGATGATGTACAAATTATATCACTTAATGCCTTTATCCCAGCAGAACAGTTGATGTATGATATAACCAGATGATCAGGATGCTTATCCTTGAATGACTTAAACAGAGCCGGCGGACAACTATCGCTTAAAGAACACCCAGCCTTGAGATCGGGTAATAACACCTTTTTATCCGGGTTCAATATTTTAGCAGTTTCTGCCATAAAGTGCACACCGGCAAATACGATCATATCAGCATTTGTAGTTGCAGCATTCTGGGCAAGTCCCAGGCTGTCCCCTATGTAATCTGCTATATCCTGTATATCCGGCTCCTGGTAGTAGTGCGCCAGTATCACGGCATTCTTTTCTTTCTTTAATTTATTGATCTCTTCAAAAATATCCATTGCGGGATCTATCTGCATATCCAGGTAGCCTAGTTCATTCAATTTATTTGAATCCATTATTTTATTTTTAAAATTTCCGTGCGATCAACCCATCATTTTCTTGTTTTCCAGTTCCTTTTCCACTTTATCCACAACCCTAATAAATATATTTAATTTTTTTAAAAAAAGGACTATTACTATTAGACATGGGGAAATGGGGATTAAAAAACCCGAAAACTATTGCAAATTACCTTTTTTCACTTTATTCACAATTTACTGAACGATTATTAACAGGATGAATACAGTAAACAAGGTAATCTAACATAAAACGTGTGAATTGGGGATAACCATGATTGTTAGTAAAAAGGCGAATTGTAATATCTAATAAAACTGTGGAAAAACGCCGAAAATAAAGAATAACCGCTGCGGATGGTTGATATTTAATTAGTTATAAGAATAAGGCAACAGCTTCTACAGGCTTTTTCCTAGGTTATCCACAGAGAAAACTAATAACTTTTGTAACTAAGTAGGAACAAAAGTACAAAGTATAAAAAATCATACAGTAAATGTACCCATACCTATATAATATGGCGTGCGGAAACAATAAGAACTTTTATATTTAAAAATAATCCCCGTAAACCTTTAATAACTATATAAAATCTCATTTTTTCGCATAAATTTGCCGTCCTTAATATAAAATAATACAAACCTGAAATGTCTGTAATTCAAACGATCAGAAATAAGTACGGAAAAATAGCAGGCGGCGTGATCGCTGTTGCGCTTGTAGGCTTTATCGTATCCGATGCAAGGAATGGTTCATTCGCCAGTTTCTTTGGTGGCCATGACACTAATATAATGAAGGTGAATGGTGTAAAGATAGACCCCAAAGAATATCAGCTCCGTTTAAGACAGTATGAAACACTGTATACTATGTTCAATAAAGGCAAGCCACTTGGCGATGCTGAAAGAGCGCAGATGAACGAAGAGTCTGTAAGAATGGTGGTGTATGAAACAGTAGTTGGCGAACAGTGCGACAAACTGGGTATACAGACATCTGAAGATGAAAAGAAAGAGTTGATCTATGGTGTATATGCTGACCCGATGGTTCGCCAGTTCCAGATAGAAGGTCAACCTATATTTATGGACAGGCAGACCAAGGACTTTAATCCCGCAATTGTAAAAGAGCTGGAGAAAGAACTTGCTGAGCAGCCGCAGAAAATTGATCCGACAGGAAAAGTAAAAGAGCAGTGGGAAACAGTGAAGGCGTATGTTATACGCATGAGCCGCATCAATAAATACAATGCGCTTTATGGCGGTTCTGTTTATGCACCATTATATCTTGCTAAACGTGCGATCAACGATCAGAACTCAATGGCATCAATAAAGTATGTAAAAATACCATTCACTGCTATTGCTGATAATGAAGTAAAAGTAACAGACGAAGATCTGAAAGCATACATGCAGAAGCATGCAGCACAATACGAAACAGACCAACCGGTTCGCGGACTGGAGTATGTATCATTTGATATCATACCTGCATCAGCAGATACTGCACGTGCATTGAACGCCCTGGCTGAAATTAAAACAGACCTTGCAACAACTAAGGATAATAAGACCTTCGTAAATAACAAATCAGACGAAGCAAATACTTATACAGAAGCTTACCTGAACAAGAGGACATACCTTTCTAAATATGCTGATACAATAATGGGTATGCCGGTAGGCGAAATATATGGACCTTATTATGAGAACGGCGGATACAAACTGACCAAGATCGTAGACAGGAAAACACTTCCGGATTCCGTAAAGCTCCGCCACATACTTGTAGTAACAAAGCAGCGCGACCAGGAAATAGCACCGGATAGCGTTGCTAAGAAAAGAATTGACAGCGCAATAGCAGCAATAGATGCGGGTGCTAAATTCGATTCTGTTGTAATGATCTACTCACAGGATAATGAAGAGAACAAACAAAAAGGCGGCGAGTATACATTTACTTTGCTGAACAGGCCGGGTATCTCCAAGGAATTCGGAGACTTCGCTTTTGAGGGGAAACCTGGCGAGAAGAAATTAGTTAAAGTTTCTAACGACAATTACTCAGGTTATCATTATGTAGAAATACTGGAACACAAAGGTACAGCTCCGGCGATACAGATCGCAACAGTTTCTAAGAACCTGGCGCCAAGCGACAGCACAGTAAATGCTATCTATGGCAAGGCGAATGAGTTTGCAGGCAAAAACCCAACAGCAGCAGAATTTGATGCGACAGTTAAAAAGCAAAACCTGGATAGAAGGCTTGCAGAAAACATTAAGGTTACTAACTTCAGTATACCAGGTGTAGGTCCGGCTCGCGAAGTAGTGAAATGGGCATACGAGCATAATATAGGGGATATCTCTCCGGTATTCCAGCTCGGCGACCAGCGCTATGTAGTTGCGAAACTTTCTTCTATACAGGATAAAGGACTTATGGGTATTACCCGTGGCAACCGCCCGCAACTGGAGCAGAAAGTAAGGGAAGAAAAGAAGGCAGAGCTGATAGCGAAAAAGATAAACGGCGCAGCATCTTTGGATGTAATTGCACAGACAATGGGTCAGACGGTGTTGCAGCTTGATTCATTAACGCTCAACGGTTCAAATCCAAATCTGGGCTACGAGCCGAAAGTTATGGGTTATACGTTTAACTCAGCTTTCCAGCCCAATACAGTGTCTCCTGCAATCAAAGGACAAAATGGTGTTTATTATATTACCGTACTTAACCGCGTAAGCAACCCTGTACCGGAGCAGTTCGTTCAGCAGGTAGCAGGAAGGCAGCGTGCAATGGAAGAAGGACAGATGAGAAATGCAATAGGACAGTTATTACAGCAGGCAGTTTCAAAACAAGCCGATGTAAAATACAATGTCGAAAACTTCTAATAAATAGCGTTCAAAATATTAAGAGAGGTTGTTTCATACTCATGAAAACAACCTCTTTTTTTATGTAAAAAAAGCAATTGGTACACCAATTAAAAACTATTTAGTAAATTGTAGGTATGAGCGAGCGGATACTGACGCTTTTTGGAGAGGAGATAATACCGGAGCAACCAAAGGCTCCGCCAAAACCCCGTGCGAAAAAAAAGCAGGAAGAGAAGGTTCACGAAGAAATAAAAGGAGAGAACGCAAGGCCGGAAATACAAACAGAAAATATAGTTATTCCGGAAGCGGTAGAGCAGCAAATAGACAAAGAACCGGAAAAGCATGTCGAAGAAGAAAAGACATTTGTGCTACCGGAAGACTGGAAGGGAGACAAAAACTATTACACCATAGGCGAGGTTGCAGAACTTTTTAAAGTAAAGACATCGCACATCCGTTTCTGGACCAATGAATTCAAATTAAAAGTAAGAACCACCCGCAAGGGCGACCGAATGTATACTCCAGACCAGGTTCGCGAACTACGAGCCATAAACCACCTGGTGAAAGAAAGAGGCTTTACGCTGTCAGGGGCAAAAGCTAAAATGAAAGAACAGAATAACAAAGATGTAGAAACGGTAGACCTGAAGCAATCCCTCCAACAACTGCGCGCTAAACTGGTGATCATAAAGAACCAACTGACCTGATTCTATAATAATGCGGCTTTGTTTTTCGTATTTTTACAACCGGAATAATCAGATGAACGATGAAGAAAATACTGACAGCTATAATATTGATAACCGGAATGAATGTGAGCGCACAGACAAAAGCATATGATGTATCGAAAGATGCTAAAAACAGTGAATTGGTTTTTAATGGTCCGGTGACATTTGATGATCTGAATAAAGAACCGTCATTCACCTGGCTGAAAACAGGTCATGATGAATACAAGCCGGATCTGAAGACCGAAGGCTTTTTAAAAGACAGACTGAAGAATTATTCCATGGTGGTTTTTTTAGGAACATGGTGTGATGATTCTCATTACCTGATACCAAAACTGGAGAAAGTACTGGAAGTGTGCGGCTATCCGTTGACTCAAGTAACTATGTATGGTGCGGATCGCGAAAAGACAACAAAGAACGGCGAGCATAAAAAATATGGTATCACGTTGGTGCCAACAGTCATTTTGTACAAGGGAGAAAAAGAAATAGGCAGAATAACAGAGTCTGCACAAAAAAGCGTAGAGAACGATCTGGCACTTATGGTGGAGAACGATATTAAAAAATAAAACCCACACAAATTAATAGCAGCTAATTCATGGAATTACCCGAACATCTATCCATCGATACATTAAAGTTTACACAGGAAATAATGCTGGAACTGTCTGCTGCGGCAACAGGACGAATAGCACACAATCGCGAATACCTGGACAACATATTGAAAGGCGGAGAAACATACTACGGTATCAACACCGGCTTTGGCTCTTTGTGCAATGTGCGGATAAAAGACGATGAATTATCACAACTGCAGGAAAACCTCGTTTGTTCTCATGCATGCGGAATGGGCGATGAAGTGCCTCAAGAAATAGTTCGGTTAATGTTACTGCTGAAAGTTCATGGTCTTAGCCAGGGCTACAGTGGTGTGCGCACAGAAATTGTACAAAGGCTTGCAGATTTTTACAATCATAAAATAACACCTGTAGTATACGAGTTGGGTTCGCTGGGTGCCTCCGGCGACCTTGCACCTCTTGCACATTTATGCCTGCCAATACTTGGTAAAGGAGAAGTATACCATAATGGTATAAAAATGCCGGCAGCCGAAGCGCTGAAAAAAGCAGGGCTGCAACCAATGGCACTGGCGGCAAAGGAAGGACTTGCTTTGCTGAATGGCACCCAGTTCATGAGTGCATACAGCACATGGTCGTTACTGCAGGTAAAAAAACTACAGGTGTGGGCGGACGTGATTGGCGCTATGTCGGCCGATGCATTTATGGCGAAGAACGAGCCGTTCAAAAATCCGATACACAGGGTGCGGCCACATAAGGGACAAATAGCAACCGCCGAGCGAATATTGCATTTACTTGCCGGCAGCGAAATACAGGAACTAAAAAAAGAACAGGTTCAGGATCCGTATTCTTTCCGCTGCATGCCGCAGGTGCACGGGGCGACTAAAGATGTGGTGGACACTGTGACCAAAGTAGTAGAGGTAGAGATCAACTCAGTTACAGACAACCCGATCGTGTTTCATGATGAAGATGCGATCATGAGCGGAGGAAATTTTCACGGACAGCCGTTGGCGCTCCATGCAGATTTCCTTGCGATAGCAATGTCGGAATTGGCAAATATATCTGAGCGCAGAACTTATTTATTAGTAAGCGGGCAAAGGGGTTTACCTCCCTTCCTCGCCCCACAGGCAGGATTGAACAGTGGCTTTATGATTGCGCAGTATACAGCAGCAGCTATAGTGAGCCAGAACAAACAATATTGTACACCGGCATCTGTAGACAGCATTGTGAGCAGCAACGGACAGGAAGATCATGTGAGCATGGGAGCAAACGCGGCAACCAAATTGCGCCGCGTGATCATGAATGTGCAGCGTGTGCTGGCTATAGAGCTACTTACTGCGGCACAGGCGCTGGATCTTCGCCGCCCGAAAAGATCATCCTCTGTTATAGAAAATATATTTACTGAATTCCGCAAAGAAGCCGCATTCATGGCACAAGACGATGTGTTGCACAATAGAATGATCGCCGCCGAAAAATTTTTAAATAACGATCCGGAAAATTTCGGTGTGCAATAACTGCACGAAAAGACCATGGAGCCAACAAAGAAGTATATTGTTTTTCAGTGTTATGGAAATGAAGGTACATTTTATGAGTGTGCCTATTCTTTGCTGTCTTTGTCAAGAATGTATTCACCGGAAGATCTGGTTAATACAGAAATATGGCTCTATACAGATAACCCATCTTTTTTTCAATCTTTCAAGGATTGTAGTTTGCCGCTGCATTACCGTAAACTGGATGCTGCTGTAATAAAGGAATGGAAAGGCGGTATCAATTTTGTTCACCGTGTGAAACTGGAAATACTGCGTGAATTTACCGCAGACAGGGATGGCATCGTTATTTACCTGGATACAGATACTGTATTTCTGAAACGCATAGACGAGATATTTATCGGTATAAAAAATGATGAGTCGCTGTATATGCACCTGCTTGAAGGAATTGTATGCAACAGGGAAAACACAATACTCAGAAAGCTTGACGACCACTTACAAAAAAGCAACACAGCGCCCGTAAACGGAAAAAAAATAAATGAGCTGGGGATGTGGAACGCAGGTATGCTCGGGTTTGATACCTGGTATCGATACCTGCTCGATGAGGCCCTGACATTTACGGATACGGAATATCCTAAGTTTCCAAAACATATAGTAGAGCAGTTTGCTTTATCTATGAGCTTTCAGAAAGAAGGGAATGTAAAAACAGCAGCACCCTACATTTTGCACTACTGGAATATGAAAGAGGCCCGTAGTGTATTAGGCTCGTTCTTTAATTACTTCAGCGATAGAAGCTGGGCAGAGTTGGTTCGATATAGTGACTTGGTGAACATGCATGTGCTTATGCAGGAAAAGATAAGTTTTCTGAATAACAGAACCTTGCTGCAAAAACTGCTGAAAAAACAATGGCGCCCGCAAAAGCAAGATTGGGCAGAGTTGGTGAAACAATTAGGATAGATCGCCAACAACTTCCCGCTCAAATTCGCTAAGCATATTCTTTATTTCAAAATGATGCAGTATTTCCTGTGCGCGTTCTCTATGGCAATCCTGCAAAGTTTTATCGTTAAGCACCAAATAGATTGCTTCGCATAGCGCATCTGTCTTTCCGGGAGGAATAAGCGTACCGCAGTCGCCATGCATCAGCAGCTCCTGGATTCCGGTTGGGGTGGCAGTTGCAATTACGGGACACGATAAGAATAATGCTTCAGCGAGCACCGTAGGTACGCCCTCATATTTTGAACAAAACAGAAACAATTCGCAGTTGCGCATCCAGTTGTATGGGTTAGGCTGGTAACCTGCAAAAGTTACCATATCGCCGACTCCTTCATCTATGGCCAATTCTTCCAGCGCCAGCCGGCTATGGCCTTCGCCTACTATGGCCAGGTGTTGTTTTATCCCATATTTTTTCACACAGGCTGCATAGCCTTTTATCAGCATTGTAAAATCTCTCTGGCTTTCTTCCAGCCTCCCTACGGAGCAAAAGTATCCGTCTACAAGCAAGTGATCGTAGCCGCCAAGAGGCTCTGCAGCAAGTTTTCGTATCCTGTCACTGTCGAGCGCATTATAGATGCGTGTCACAGTTCCTTTCAGGGCCGGGTATAATTCTGTTGCCCTATCTTTCATTTCATCACACAGCATTACTACCTTATCATACTGTTGCAGCCTGCCCACAAGTTTATCTAACTTACTTTTTTTACCATCCCAATATTGACCGAGGTTAAAATGGCAATAAGCAACCTTTTTCTTATCCCTGAGCAGGCGGGTATAAGGAGCTAGTGTCATATCGAAATCAACGATCACGTCGGCATCATCAATCAATTCCTTCAGTTTCAGGTTATGCTGGCGCTTTTTTATAAAAGGGAGTACGAGCTCTTCATACATTTTTTCAGAAAAGCTGATGGTATTCAACACCTTCTTTTTCTTAGTGGCGGAAAGCTTACTGTCAAGAATGTAATGGACTTCTACATAAGAGGGTATCTGATCTTTTAGTAGTTCCAGCTCCCCCATGCTATGAGCTATAGAAAGCCGGATATTATATTTTACCGGGTCAAGGCCTTGCAGTAATTCCAGGAGCACACGCTCTATCTTACCATCCAGCAGAGAGTTAATGTGAAAAAGGATAGTTTTTTTTGCCATGAGTTTGCCGGAAGAAGGTAAAGATAATTACAAACAGTAAAATCGGGCCATCTTAGTTACTTATATATACGAGCGGTATCCTGTTTTAGATGCACCAGCAGGGAGTCTATAGCATCCATGTTCTCTTTATTGTTGATGGACTCATACAGGTCTTCCTTTTCGTTCTGGGTCAGGTGAAAGTTCAGCGCAGCTATTTTTTTAGATTCTTTAGGTACATACTGCAGAGTTATATAATGCAGCTTGCCGTTCAGGTAAGTGGGGGCATAGTCTTTTAAAAAACCATGTGAATAGGACTGGAAAGACTCCCATTTGTTTTGGATCACGAAAAGCGGGTCCATCAGCATCTTACCAAGAGAGGAAGATTGGTCCGAAATATCGGTCACATCATTTTCCCGAGAGTCTCGCAACTCTAGGAAGATGATATCTCCTACATTATTTACCAGCCAGTCGCGATGCACGAATAGGTAGCGGGTTGCCAGCTCTATACCAAAGTTATCCCTGAGGCCGGCATCCATGATATTCATCCTTGGTTCACTCGGCAGGCGTACAACCGGCAGCACAAAAGGAAAAGTCGCGTTCATACGCAAAGCCGAAGTAAGCCGGAGATTATAAGGGTCCTGCCGCGCAAAAAAAGCTGCAAAGTCTACTGCGTCTATTGCAGGTGCCGGATCATTGATGGAGTGCCATGGCTGGGTAAGATATCCGGCCGGCTGATTAGAGATGATCAGCTGCCTGCCATCATTGACTATCGTACCATTAATGATGAGCTGCGGGATATAACCATCGGCTTCCCTTTTCTGAAAATAGCCGATCTTTTTATCCAGCAGCCCTTCTGTATTCCTGATCATCTCCTGTTCCATGGCATAACCACGGTCGCGGGTATAAGAATAACCCGCAATGGAAATTTTATTGAATGGTGATACAAGATCCACGCTGGCGAAAGAGAAGATAATGGCGTTCAGCAGGTCCTTGCCTATATTTTCCTGGTACCTGCGTTCGTAAGGGTCTTTCAGTTCGCCCCGCTGGTGAGCATCGTGTATACTCCGCCAGTAAGCCTCACCCAGCATACCACCTGATGCGCCGGTCATCAACACCGTATTTTCAAAAAGCTTGCCTTTAGTTATACTATCAATGTATTGCAGGCTTCGGAATGTCCAGTAAGCAGAACGGGACCCACCGCCACTGGAGGTAATGATGATCAGCGGCGGATTAGCAGTTCCGGTTTTTATTTTCCATTTTTTCAGCCGGTCTGTTTCTGTTAGCCTGTCTTGCTCAAAGCGAGCCGTGTTGAATAAAGTGCGAAGATGCTTGTAATCGTATATAGGTTCGTTGGCTTCAGTAGTATGGTAGTTCAGCCCATACGCTATGCTGCGCAGGTCGAACAATTTGTAATTCACCATAAGCATCAGCAACACTACAAATATTACCCAGCCTATTGTTTCCCAGCTTCGCAAAAAATATTTGAATGCGCCAACAACTCCCATGATTATCGAGAACAACAACAGGAATCCTGTACCTGCTGGAACTCTCAACAGCGGCTGCTCCATAAATACACCCATCAGCAGCAGTATAAAATAAAGGATCAGCGTAGCGAAGATCACATTCCTGTGGTGCCTGCTCAGCACTTTGTTCATTACCCTTGGGTGATAAGTATCAGCGTCTGTGCTCTTCTCTATTTTTAAGCGGCCGGATATGTAGGAGTGCGCCGGTATGATATCTATTTCATAGTCCAGCGAGTCATACGGAATGAGCCGGTGCATACGAACCGGCTTGGTTATCTTCACCAGTATATTCTTAAAGAAATCCCTGCTGATACGGAAGAAGTAAGCGAAGGAAATAAGCATGATAAGAATGAAGCCCAGGTAAAAACCAAACTGCAGAAATACGATATCCTTTATGGAATAATGCTCATCGTGCCACTGGAAGTGAATGGATACGCAGGAATAAAAAACAAGGAAAGCAAGCGGTATTAGAAAATTATTAAGACAGTACACCAGGAACGCATGACGAGTAGCGCCCATATAAGGTATGCGTTTGCTATGCACTATGAATGTGGTAATGTTCCACATCATCGTGAATACGCACAAGCCGCCACCCAGCAGCATCATACTTACAATGTTGATATCGCCCAGGTATTCAGGGGCAAGAAATAAAGAGGATGCGCCAAAGTGAGATGCAAAATTGCCTGTGATGACGAGCAACAGGATAAGCCAGAAGACTAGTAGTAACTGATATTTACGAAAATGAAGCAGCAGCAGCTGAACAGGTAAGAAAAAGTATATGCGCCGCAGCAGTTGCTTCATCGGGCTATATCCGGTTGGTTAATAAGCTATATACAATAATCGTGCGCTTTTTTACAGCAATAAAAATTTGTCAGCATCATTCAGGAACGGGAGTTTCGATCTCGTCTTCTGCAATACTTCCCTTTCCAGTGTTACAGTATGGCAGGCTACTTCATTGCTTTGTTGCCATATCAGTTCACCTAGCGGACCAAAAACACTGCTGTCCCCTGAATAATTGAAATCTTTTCCATCCTTGCCAACCCTGTTCACACCTACTACATAACACATGTTTTCTATGGCCCTTGCCTGAAGGAGGGTTTTCCATGCCAGGCTGCGTACTTCCGGCCAGTTGGCCACATAAAGAAGCACATCATAGTCATCTCCCTGGTTTCTTGCCCACACGGGGAACCGGAGATCATAACAGACCTGCAGGTTAATACGCCATCCGTTCACCTGGGCGATCAGCTTTGTTTCTCCCCTTGTATAGTGTTTGTCCTCATCTGCGTAGGCAAACAGGTGCCGCTTGTCATAAAAACCAATTCGTCCGTCGGGCTGTACCCAAAGCATACGATTGTAATATTTTCCTTCTTCTTCTATTATCAGGCTGCCGGTAAGTATACAGCGGTATTTTACAGCCATATCGGCCATCCAGGTCACGCTTCTGCCATCCATGGGTTCTGCCAGCCGTTCAGGCGCCATGCTGAAACCAGTACTAAACATTTCCGGCAGGGCAACAATATGCTTGGGTCCGCTGATACCTGCGATCGTTTTTTCATACTGCTGCAGGTTAGCTACTTTGTTTTCCCATACTATATCTGGCTGTATGACCGTTATATGTAATTGCTCGCTGCCCATATTTGATATGAAGCTACGATATAATTAAATTTGTAAAAAATACTACAGCAGAAAAAACAAATATTTAATTTTTGCCGAAAGCTTTTGCGCTGATACAAAAGGAATAGCACATTCGGGCATTAACTTACTATATTTGGCGCAAGATAGCATATGAGAAAGGTCCTTGTCCTGTTACTGTTATTATTACCCATGGCGGCTTTTTGCAAAGACAAGAAGAAGCACAAGGTGATAAAACTACCTGTGAGCAGGTGGCGGGAAGTAACTCGTATGGGGTTCGACTCTTCTATCATACCTTTCCAGGACACTTTCTTTGTCACTTTCCTGAAGAAGGATTCTTTCTCTTATCACAACCTGAACGGCTTTGTATATAACGGGGGCTATACTATAAACGAAGATAGCCTGCTCGATTTCGGTACCGCCCGGTTTAAGATAGCCGTAAAGCGCCCGAACATGCTGGTGCTGGAAGATGATAAGGCACGTTATGTGCTTGCCCCAAACCCGGATAGTGTAGTGATCATAAAACTGGATTCGGGAGAAAAGGCTTTGCCGGTAACCAATATAGATCAGATGATAGGCCACTGGACCGTATACAAACGGCAGGCAAAGGATCAGCAAATGGGCGCTATTGATGCTGCAACCTCTATTACTGCAGCATATATCACCGGCCCATCTACAGACGGCAAGCTGGGCTACATATACGGCGGGCAGGATGCAAAGAACAACCCATCATGGTATATAAAAAGCTTTGGTATAGACCAGATGCTGGAATGTGATGGCAAAGGCCTTCGGGTGCTGAAAGTGGTCAAATGCCAGAAAGGGGAACTGATACTGGAAGAAAATGATGTGAGTTATTATTTCAAGCAATTCAAATAAAGAGCATTATTTGATCTCCAGCAGGTAATAATTCCTAAGCGCCTTGCTGCGGGTGGCAGGATTTAAAAATTCAGGGGTCAGCTCACTTACCTTGAAAAGCCCGCCTTGCTTCAGGATGTTGAAAGCAATTCCATGTTCTTTTATACTGTTCAGACCTTTATCCATGGTGATGATATACTTCTTTGTATGTATATCGGTCACGGTATCTACGCCGGTTATCAGCTCATTTGCATAGAAGTGAACAGAATTTATAGGGTCTTCCATTTTATACTGGGCTATGTCTTTTTCGTTTATGGATAATGGTCTGATGAACCTACCCAGTTGAGAACCAGCCTGGTATTGCAGCAGTGAAGGGTATATATGATTATTAAGAAAGATGTTTACGAGTATCATACCCGCAGCTGAAAGCCAGAAGATCTTTCCCTTTAGTGTTTTATGGAAAGCAAGGAACAGCCAAATAGCAAAGCAAACACCCCAAACCGCGATCATGAATGGCGGCGCCGGGAAAACAACGATGAGCAACAGCAAAGCAACCAATAGCAGCAAACAGCTGATAACTGCCTGGAAACGGCGCATGAAATTGAAGACCTTTCTGTGTTTTCCTTCTTCTATCAATTCATACAGGAACTTTGCAGTCATTATAGCAGCAAGGGGAAATACAACAAATATGTAATGCGGCAACTGATACGCAGACATGCCTAAAGCAACATAAGTAATAAGGAACCCACCTGTAGTGATCCATTCCTGTTGTGGCTGCAAACGGAACTTCTGGCGGATGATGGTAGCCACATTTACGAACAATGCAGGAAGGAACAGGAATATCCATGGCAAAAAAGACCAGAGCATATTTACCAACAGGAAGCTGAAATCAGCTCCGTTCTTCCATGGGCTTTCACCCGTTATGCGGCCAAAGCTCTGCGACCAGTAGAAGAAACGAAGCCCGGAGTTGCCTGTTGTACCATTCACCAGTTTTTCCGGGTGCAGGTCAAACTGCTCGTAAAGCCCTATACTCATCGGGATAAGCAATATGGCAACCAGAATAAGCCCGGGGATGTAAGCAAGACGGAAAAAGTTGCGCCACTGTCTTTTCAGCACCCAATCACTGATAAAGCAGAAAGCCGGCACCATAATGGCTATAGGCCCTTTGGTCATCATACCAAAGGCTATGGCAGCAAAACCTGCAAAGAGATACACAAGCTTTTTGTTCACGATCCACTCCTGTATGAGCCATATACCGGTTATGGTCCATGCCATGAGTATCGTATCACAGCGCACATCATTTGTCATGAGGAACATACCCTGGCAGCAGGCAAGTACAAGTGCAGCCATTCGGCCCGTCACTTCGCCATAAAGCAGCTTGCCAAGTTTGTAAGTTGCGAATACAGCCAGCAGCGCAAAAAGAATGGACGGGAATTTATAGCCAAAGTTATTGATACCGAAAACCTTCAGGCTGGCAGCGCTTACCCAGAACAGGAAAGGAGGCTTGTCCAGGTATTCTATACCGCGGTCGTATAAATGCAGGTAATCTCCCTTTTGCAGCATCTCACGACTCATTTCGGCATACTGGGACGCGTCCACGTCCATGGTATCTATCCGCACGGCGGTCAGGTAAAGGAGTGCGATAACTATAAAAACCCAAAAAGGAACTTTTGGCATAGCGGGAATTTTCCGTAACGGAAGGCCAACAAAAGATATGTGTCAAATTTTGTCCCCTTACCTTCGCAAAAATAATCGCAATTTTACTATAATGCTGCAATTAAAATATTATTCGTACGATCTGGCATTTGAATACCCTTTTACCATATCTAAAGGAACCAAGACGCATCAACCCACTTTGATCACGTCGTTGGGCCTGGCTGACTATGTGGGGTATGGTGAAGCGCCGGCCATCAGCTACTATAATATTACGGTTCCTGAAATGGTCGCCTCCCTGCAGGAAAAGAAAGCGATGATTGAGAGATATGCGCTTATTGATCCGCAACGTTTCTGGCATTTCCTGCATCACCTCATACCCGGACAGCATTTTCTTACTTGTGCACTGGATATAGCCGCCTGGGACTTGTTTGCCAAAATGCGCCGAATGCCCCTGCATAAATTGCTGAATATACCCCAGGGCCCGACACCACTTACCGACTATACCATAGGTATGGACACCAAAGAAAATATGGTGGCAAAGTTGGAGGCCCACCCCTGGCCCATATATAAAATAAAGGTGGGCAAGGTGGATGATATAGATATATTGCGAGAATTAAGAAAACATACCGATTCCCCTTTTCGTATAGATGCCAACGAAGGCTGGACGTTTGACGACGCGAAAAGACTATTACCCGAATTGCAAAAACTCAATGTGACGATGGTAGAACAACCACTGCCAAAAGAACAAAATGACGAGATGAAAGAACTGAAAGCCATTGCTCCTATACCCCTGTTTGCGGACGAAAGCTGCCGTACGGAACATGAAGTAAAAAAATGTGCAGAAGGCTTTCATGGTATCAATATAAAACTGACCAAGTGCGGAGGCATAACCCCCGCTATGCGCATGATAACCGAAGCCCGTTCGCTGGGACTGAAAGTAATGATTGGCTCCATGAATGAAAGCACTATTGGCGCTGCTGCCGTAGCCAATCTACTTCCACTGCTGGACGAGGTAGATGCCGATGGCCCGTTATTATTAAAACAGGACGTAGCAATAGGGTTGACATACGAGAACGGAATTATTAAACTAAGTGGAGCGCCAGGCTTAGGAGTAAGGTTTACAGGATTAAAAGAAAAAGCAGTACTTTAATAATTATTATGCAATTGTTACAAAACATATCGCTGCAACCCTATAACACATTCGGTATAGATGTGACAGCTGAATATTTTACGGAACTGAAAGACATCAATGAACTTGCAGAACTTACATCATTGCCGTATGAGAAACATATATTGGGTGGTGGCAGCAATATACTACTCACACAACCGGTAAACGGGCTGGTAATACACAACCAGCTGAAAGGAATAGCGGTAGAGAATGAGGATGATGATTATGTATGGCTGCGGGTACAGTCGGGAGAAATATGGCATGACCTGGTGATGCATACGGTAGAACAGGGATTAGGCGGCATTGAGAATCTTGCACTGATACCGGGTACCGTAGGCGCATCACCCATGCAAAATATTGGCGCATACGGGGTAGAAGCAAAGGACACAATAGAAAGTGTCACCTTCTGGTATTGGAACGAAAAGAAATTTCTTACCTACAGCAACCGTGACTGTGAGTTTGGCTACAGGGATAGCATCTTTAAACAGATACTGAAAGACAAAGCCTTTATTACGTCAGTAGTATACAGGCTGAGCAAGCGACCAAAATACAATACCAGCTATGGAGCCATAGAGCAGGAACTGGAAAGTATGGGCGTACAGGAGTTGTCCGTAAAAGCCATAGCCTATGCGGTAATGAGCATCCGTAAAAGCAAACTACCCGACCCGAAGATAATAGGCAATGCAGGCAGCTTCTTCAAGAATCCGACTATATCACGGACAGAATACGATATACTGCTGGACCACAATCCTGAGCTACCGTCATACAAAGTAAGCGACAATCTCGTAAAGATACCTGCTGGCTGGCTCATAGAGCAATGTGGCTGGAAAGGCTATCGCATAGACGACATGGGCGTCCATGGCAAACAAGCTCTGGTACTGGTAAACTACGGTAACGCAAAAGGCAATGAACTCTGGCAGCTATCGGGCGAGATACTCAGTTCTGTAAAGGAGCGTTTTGGTATAGAGCTGGAAAGAGAAGTGCAGGTGTGGTAACAGTAACAAATTGTTGTACCAATTATTACGCACGACGAGAGATGGGCAGCCTGATATAAAAAGTAGTTCCCTTCCCTTCTTCTGATTCGAAGGAAATAGTGCCCTTCCAGAATTCAATGATCTTTTTGGTCATAGCAAGCCCAAGGCCTGTGCCTGATGACTTGGTAGTAAAATAAGGTTGGAATATACGCTTAGCTATTTCCTCGGATATACCCGATCCATTATCTGTAATAGCAATTACAGCCTCATTATTTTCAACGACCAAGGACACGTCGATATTGCCGGTCTGTTCGGCAGGAATCGCCTGTTTGGCATTTTCTAACAGGTTAGTAAACACTCGTAATAGCTGGCTGCGATCAGACAGCACAAATACTTTCTCTCCCGGTTGTTGAACTGTAACCACAATAGGGCCGTCATTAATGTAGAGTTCGAGCGCTTTATTCAACATTTCCTTCAGTTCCAGTTCTTCTTCTCTTGCTTCCGGCATCTTGGCAAAGTTGGAGAATTCTGATGCGATATAGGAAAGATTATCTATCTGCTCAATGATGGATTCTGATACTCTGTTGGTAAGTTCTTTTATATTGGGGTTATCATTCTTCATGGCCTGCTGCAGATACTGTATGTTCAGCTTCATCGGCGTCAGCGGGTTCTTGATCTCATGGGCTACCTGGCGGGCCATTTCACGCCATGCGCTTTCGCGCTCGCTTTGCGCCAGCATTGCTGCGTTCTCTTCCACCTTGTTCACCATCTTGTTATACTCACGCACCAGCATTCCTATCTCATCATCATACGGCCAGGTAATACGTTCATTGCGCTGCAGGTTGATACGGCCAAATTGTTCTATGATCACATCGAATGTACGGGTGATCCACCGGGTGATGAAGATAGCAAGTATGCTGGACAACAGGAAGATGAACGCATAGATATTGATGAGCGTAATAACGATACTGGAGATCTGGAAGTTCAGGTCTTTTTCCGAGGAGAAGAAAGGAACGTTGATGTAACCGAGCGTTACACCTTTATCATTACGGAGTGGCTCATAGCCCGACAAGTAAGACAACTCTCCGATCTTTTCATTCTGTATTACCACAGATTTACCGGATGAGTTGAGATCATAAAACGCATCAGGACGCATACGGCGCGAGATAAGGCTCTTGTTATAAATATCATCCTGCGATGCAGCCGACAGGTCACCATCCACATCAAATATGTTGATGTCTATTTTTTGTCCGTTAGCGAATGCGATCGTGGTAATGAAATCTTTGAAGGCCGTTGACTTGCTGACCGTATCAAAAACATGATCGCCGTCAGATACTCCGGCATGCTTTAAATATTCCTGTACAGACTGCCTTGCAACGGTCATCGACGACTGTAGCTTTTTAGCATTGTTCGTCCGGTATTCATCTGTAAAATACCAAACGGTAACACCACCTATAATGAAGAAGGAGATAAGCACAATAGCCAGCATGGAAAGATGCACACGACGGCGTAAAGTAAACCGGAAGAATTTTACCGCGGTCAGCGAGCCGGTAAAATAAGAGATATACAACTGGTAGATAATGATAAATGCCGCAAGTAATACCTGCACACCAAACAGGTAAGAGAACAGCGTCAGCATTTCGAGTATTTCGCTGCGGGTATTTACCACAACTATGGTGCGCTGTTCTTTTTTATAGTAAAGTTCTGATATGTTATTGTTAGAATAGAAGAAAGGCTTTTGATCTCTTAGCGTGTCAAATGAGAGGTGATTGGCAAAAGGATAATCATTAGTTTGTGTTACAAGTTTATCGGCCATATAAATGGCATAGGCATACTCACTGGCTTCATGGGCAGCTGCATTCGTGCTGGGGAGCAAC
>Ga0209023_10001290_pt1 | contig 34066 bp, 25 predicted proteins | sample LakOneMetagenome_FD_187468 | JGI IMG/M metagenome (GOLD analysis project Ga0209023, IMG submission 187468) | Freshwater and sediment microbial communities from Lake Erie, Canada (SPAdes) (version 2) | ecosystem: Environmental > Aquatic > Freshwater > Lentic | place: Lake Erie, Canada...
GGCCCGATCTGCTGAAGGCCTCGAAGGACTACTTCGTCAACGTGCAGAAAGCACCGGCGAAGTACAAGCCGCTCCTCCGGCCTGATGACCAACCCGCCATCTGGCTGAACAAGGACACGATGGAACGCTTCCGCCCCGAACTGCGGAAGTTCTACTATGACCCCACCAAGTACAAGTCGTACCTCGAGCAGCTCGGCATCGCGTATCCGCCGCCGATGCCCGAGAAGGGTGTGAACGTAAAGTAGCCAGGTAAGGGCGGGCAGGGCTGGCAAGGCACGTAACGCAGGTGGGTCTGGTGGGTTTCGTCGGAATCCACCGGCCCACCGACCTTCCCTGGCGCGCCCGGCGCTCCTGACCTTTCCTGGCGTTCCGGTCCTTGAGCTGTCCCGGCCCTCCTTGACCTCCCGACTCTCCCCCCTCCTGCCCCTCCGGTCCTACTCCCCTTCCTCGATCTCCTCGTCCTCTGATTCCTCGGCGGGCGCGGAACCGAATGCGGACTGGTCAGCCAGCACGTACACACCGCGAGCCGGAGACGTGGCAAAGCCTTCAGCCACGAGCGCGCGGTTACCGAGTCCGGCTTCCGAACGCGACAGTCCCGTGACCCTGGCCAGCTCGCCGGGAATGGTGATGCCGGCACTCGACAGAAAGCATCGCGCAATCTCCCGCACCGCCACGGCACGGCTCGGACGCTTGCGGAGCTGGTCTGGAAAGCGGCCGACGGCGAGACTCCAGATGTAGGTGAACTTCGGCTGATACAGCACTTCGCTCGGCACGACGAGCATCGCCGCCTGCAGTTCATCGAGTGCCTTGCTGAACGTCGCACGATCGCTGATGCGCGCGTCGACACGCAGGTCCGCACTCGCCATCTCCCACTCGCGCCGAAGCACACGAAGCACTGCCTGCGCCGTCGTGCTCAATCGCCGTGGTTCCTCAGCGCGCCGCACTCCCCAGACAGCATTGAAGTACGGCACGAGACGCGGCGCGATGAACGTCGCTTTACCACGTGACAACTTCGCGTAGTACACCTGGCCGCGGCGAATGACTTCGTCTTTGAGCAGCCAGGTCTGCGACGCTTCCGGATCCTTCTGCACGGTGCGCGGCATGACGGCATCGCGCCTGCCGCAGACAGCGACGTACAACGAGGGACCTGGACGTCGCGAGTCGGTCATGCACGCCGCGAACCCGACGCGCTCGATGAACCGCTCTGTCTGGAACGCGCTCTCGATGCGACGGGTGTCTTCACGACACCACGTGCGATCGCGAAGGTCCTCGAGGGCCGCTGGAATGACGCTGCGCACCGGACCTGCGACGTGACGCGCGGTTAAACGGCGCGCCAGCGTGTGACGCTCGGGGCACCAGCCACCAGCGCTCCCAGTTGTTCGCGAAGGGCCAGGCGATGCGGCGCCGTGGACGTCGAGTGCGCCATGAGCGCGGCGTCACTCGACCAGCGTTCGTAGAACATGAACTCCGTGGGTTCGGCAATGGACTGGTGCAGGTCGTACGCCAGGCAACCGGGCTCTTCGCGCGTCGGCGGCACGATGCTCGAGAGGAGCGCAAGGGCGAGCTCTTCGGAGCCAGCCTTCACCTTGATAGACGCGATGACAGTGACGGGAATCTCGGACATGGCTCGCTCCAGTCGACGAATGTGGGTGGGCGAAAGGACGGGTAACTAGCGCGCCAGGGTTGCGGCGGCTGGAGTCGACGTCGATGACTCCGCCAGCTTGAGCACCAGCACGCGACCGTCCGAGTGGAAGCTGCCGCCGGTGGCCGTCCTGGCCTCCTGCAGCGGATGGTCGGGAAGGAAATAGGTGAACTCGCGAACCAGCCCGGTGCTCGTCAAGGTGGCCTCGAGGAACTCGCGCTCGAAGTCGATGTTCGGATCGATCTTGTGGGTGATGCCGTTGTTGCGCTTGTCGCGCTCGAAGCCGATGTCGTGCGTCGCCGCGCCCACCCACACGGTGCCGTCACCGACCTGGAACGGCGCGCGCCAGATACGCAGATGATGACGCGCGGCTGCCACCTTGATTGGTTCGGCGTGCGCCCACCCGAAGTCCTGCGGTCGGCCGAACAGATACAGCTGTGACATGGGCAGCGTCAGGTACGACTCCTTCGACAGGCTGCTGAGAAAGCCGGAGAGAAGCGCACCCTTGACGTCCGCGTCGACCGTGACCCAGCCCGCAGCCGTGTAGACCTTCTTCATGGCGTCCTCGCTGCCGAGGATCATGAAGTTCACCATGTCGCCGGCGTTGCCCTGCTTGTCGCCAATCCGCCGCGGAATCCGGCGGAAGAGCGCCTGGTCGATGCCAGCGATGGTGTCGACGCGCTTCGCAACGGAGACCTCAGAGTCGGCCCCGGCTGCGAACACCTCCACGTGCACACTGAACGACGCGGCACACACGTCGCTGCCGCCGCGATTCACGCCAAGCGACAGCACGCCGCCCGACGGCGGACGCACGTCGAGCGCGGTGCCGATGATGAAGGGCTGCGCGATATCAGGCTCGCCAATGCGTCCAATCAGCGCCCCGCGTCCCCCTTGCGGCATCGGGAGAATGCGCAGCAGATCGCGGAAGCCGCGCGGGATACCGTCTGGCCCGAAGCTGTTCGAGGCGCCGTCACACGTCGCCGACCCCTTCGCCGCAAACACGACACGTTCACCGGGCTGAACTTCGAGGTCGGTGACCGTCCACACGTCGTTGTGGCTGGTCTCGAAATCGCGCGCGATGCGCGGCACCGACGGCGTTGTCGACTGCGCAGCGAGCGCGGCGACGAGTCCGAACGACAGGCACGTGGCACCAAGGCACCGCGCCGGGCTCGCCTTGAAGAATCGCATCGACATGGATAGGCGCTGATCCTACGACGCTGGACCGCCCAGCCTCAAGAGCAGTCCGTGGTCTCGGTGTCAGCGCGGCAGAGCTACGCTCTGGCCGAAGTCGAGCGTGCGGAACGCCGTCGCGTGGACGCCCTTCTCGCGCTTCGCTTCCTCGAGCGCCCGCAGCGGTTCGTCAATCGCTTCGGTCGTGAGGCGGAACGTGCCGAAGTGCATGCCGACGCTGTGCACCGAGCCGAGGTCGAGATGGGCCTGGACCGCCTCGTCAGGATTCATGTGGATGTCGCGCATGAACCAGCGCGGCTCGTAGGCACCGATGGGCAGCAGCGCAAGGTCGATGTCGCCGACTCGCGCCCGCACGTCCGCGAAGTGCGGCGCGTAGCCGCTGTCTCCCCCGAAGAAAAGGCGTCTGTCCTCCACGTCGATCACGAAGCTGCCCCACAGCGCCCGATTGCGGTCGAAGGGCGTGCGCGCAGAGAAGTGTTGCGCCGGCGTCACGGTGATGGGCAGCGGTGCGGCTCGCGTCTGCTCCCACCAGTCCAGTTCCTCGACGCGTCGATAACCCGCCTTGCGAGCGAGTCCGCCGTTGCGAAGTGGTGTCACCAGCATCGGATCGAATCGTTTGCGAATGTGACGCAAGCTCGCGAGATCGCAGTGGTCGTAGTGGTTGTGACTGAGCAGCACGATGTCGATCGGCGGCAGCGCATCGATGTCGACCGCTGCCTCTCGCACACGGCGCGGACCGATAAACGACAGCGGGCTGGCGCGTTTCGAGAACACCGGGTCGGTGATGATCGTGGCCTGCGCGGTCTGGATCAAGAACGTGGAGTGCCCGATGAAGGTCAGCGTGACCCACGCATCGGGATGATGCGGTGCGGGACGCTGCTGCTGCACCGGGACGGACGAGGGCCAGGGCTGCCGCGTCTCGGTCAGCATCTTCGGCACGTCGCGGGGGCCGCGACCGTTGGCGTGTCCTGGATTGAAGAAGTGTGTGCCGTTGAAGTGGTCGCTCACACGCGACATCAGGAGCGCTCCTGCGCGCGTCCACTGTCGATACCCGTCCAGATGCGGTCGATGGCAAAGCGAACCACGTCATCGAGTCGACCACTTTCGGCCGGCTCAGGCCCGAGTTGCCCGTTGATCGCCAGCATGGCGGTGCCGTGCACGGTAGACCAGATGAACTCACCGAGCTGCTTCGGGTCGTCGACTCGAACGAGACCAGCCCGCTGCAACTCGACCAGCGCGTTGATGAGCGTCGTGAACGCGCCCTGCGCATCGCCTTCCAGTTCCGGATCCTTGCCACACAGGTCGCGGAAGTCGCCGAACATGACTCGGTAGTGCCCCGGGTGCGTGACGGCAAACCGCACGTAGGCCTCGCCCATCAAGCTGAAGCCCAGACGCGTGCCCGGCGCCTGCCCCCACGCCGCATCGAGTTCCAGCCGAAAGCGCTGGAAGCCGTCGCGGGCCACCGCGGCGAGCAGCGCCGCCTTGTCCGAGAAGTGCCGGTACAACGCCGTCCGTGAGACGCCGAGCCTCGAACCTGCCTCTCTCAAGGTGAGGTGCTCGATACCGTCGCTCGCAATCGTTCGCACGGCTTCGTGCACCAGCGCGCGGCGCAAATCACCGTGGTGATACCGGTTTCGCGGCTTTCGCACGCGCGTCACGGATGAACTGGGCATGTCTGAGAGTCTACGTCTTTCATGTTGACATCGTCAACTTTATAGATCTATGCTCCTCGCGTCAGATGTTGACATCGTTCACATTTCACCTGAGGGAGTTCCACACCATGTCATCAGTGCTTCGTTCCATCCGTCGTCAGCTTGTTCAGCTCTGGCATGAGAATCGACCGTTGACCGGAGTCACGCTGCTGATGGTTGGCGTCCTCGCCGTCACGAGCATCGGGCTCATCGTCGACCCGCGGACCATCGGCGGCGATCCGGCGTGGCTCAAGCCAGCGAAGTTTGCCGTCTCGACCGGCATCTACAGCCTGACGCTTGCCTGGTTGCTGACCTATCTCCCCGATTGGCCTGGAACACGACGCGTCGTGAGTCTCGTGACCGCCGTCGTGTTCGTGCTCGAAGTGGCCATCATCGTGATTCAGGCGACCCGTGGCGTGACCAGTCACTTCAACGTCGGCACGCCGCGCGACGCCGTGCTCTTCGCCGTCATGGGAGCAGCCATCGGCATCCAGACTGTGGTGTCCGGGCAAGTCGCGGTGGCGCTCTGGCGCCAGCCCTTCGCGGATCGCGCCCTTGGCACGGCGCTTCGCGCCGCCATGGTGCTCACGCTGCTCGGTGCCGCATCTGCAGGTTTGATGACGATGCCCACGGCGGAGCAAAGAGCCGCGCTGTCGACGACGCACACGATGCCGCGCTCGGGCGCGCACACCGTTGGCGCGCCTGATGGCGGACCTGGCCTGGCTGGCACCGGGTGGAGCCGCAACCACGGCGACCTGCGCATTCCGCACTTCTTCGGCCTTCACGCCCTGCAGGCCCTTCCCCTGCTTGCGCTCATCGTCCGCCGCCGACGAAGCCAACACGAAGCCTTGCAGTTGGTGCGAGTCGCCGCGACAAGCTATGCCGCACTCTTCGGCATTCTGCTCGTGCAGGCGCTCCGCGGTGAGTCGCTGATCGCGCCGAGCGGATTCACCGTCGCCCTGGCGCTGGCCTGGGCAATCGGCACGACGTTGGCGACTGCCGCCGTGCGTGTGCGTGGGGTTGGTTCATCAACGCTGTCAACGGAACCGCGTGCCGACTGGCGCGTCAGCGCGAGCCGCTAGTCATGACTCCCGCAACCATCTTCTCCGTGGCGAACACAGCGGCGCTGCTCGTGTGGATCGTCCTGGTCCTTGGTCAACGGCGCACGTGGGTGACACAGGGCGTTGTTCCCGCAGCGGCGGCACTGCTGTCGGCAACCTACGTCGTGATCATCGCCACCCGGTTCTGGAGTGCACCCGGTGGGTTCTCGTCGCTCGCCGCGGTGTCCATGCTGTTCAGCAACAACTGGCTGCTGCTCGCCGGGTGGCTGCACTACCTCGCGTTCGACCTCCTGCTGGGCCGATGGGAGGCTGTCGACGCTCGTGAGCGCGGCATCACGCCCTGGCTCGTTGCGCCGTGCCTGTTGCTCACGTTCATGTTCGGCCCGGCCGGGTGGCTGCTGTACTGCGGAGTCCGGCGCGCCGCGGTGTAACATCCCCGGCATGTCATCCGACTGCGTCGCGCGAATGGGCCGGTCGTGAGCCCGTCAGGACGAACCGGCGACTCAGGCGCGCCCCCACGCCTGCTCGACACGCTCACAGACGATGTGCGTGTGGTGACGCAGGATGTGATGCGACGCGGCGTCGGTCGCTCCGTCACAGGCACGCTGTCCAGCCTCGAAGCGTTCTATCTCACCAGCGACGATCGCCAGCGCCTTTCTGAGCTCGCCGGGGTGCGGCGACAGCTGCGACGGGTCTGGTGGTTCATCCGCAGCCTGCTGATGAAGCTGACGCCAGCGCGTCGCATCATGCTGGCTGTGGCGCTCCTCACGCTGGTGCTGGGCAACGGACGCATCGACATCAACACGGTGCACTTCGGCTACGAGACACAGGCGCTCAGTGCGCTCCTGCTGTTCGCAGTGCTGGTGCTCGAGTTGAAGGACAAGTTGATTGCTCGCGACGAACTCGAGGCCGGACGCGTCGTCCAGCTCGCGCTTCTCCCAACGGAACGCCCGACGGTGCCTGGCTGGGACGTCTGGCTGTACACGCGTCCCGCGAACGACGTCGGCGGCGATCTCGTCGATCATCTCCCGCTGGACGATGGCAGGCACGCGGTGGTGCTTGGGGATGTCGCAGGCAAGGCACTGCCAGCTGCCCTGCTCTCGGTGAAGCTGCAGGCGACCATTCGCGCGCTGGCGCCGCTCTTCACCGGCCTTGGCGACTTCGGTGCGGAGCTGAACCGGATTCTCTATCGCGACGGTCTGCCCGCACGTTTTGCGTCGCTGGTCTACGCACGGCTCCCGGCGGATGGGGGTCAGGTCACGTTGCTCAACGCCGGACACATGCCGCCGCTGCACGTGCGTCCCGGTGCGCTCACGACGCTGCCGATCGGTTCGATGGTGCTCGGCATGATGCCGGACGTTCCGTTTAGCGAACAGCAGGTTCAGGTCGACAAGGGCGAAGTGCTGGTCGTCTACTCAGACGGTGTGAGCGAGGCCATGAACGAACGCGGAGACTTCTTTGGCGACGAGCGCCTGCAGGACCTCGCGCGCCTTGCCCACAACATGACGGCGTCCGAAGGCGGCGCGTTCATCCTGCGCGGTCTCGCCAACTTCGTCGGCGACGCCGAGCAGAGCGACGACGTGTCGCTCATGATTTTGAGAAGACAGTAAGAGAGCGGTTCCTGGTTCTTGGTGCTTCGTTCCTGGTCCGTTCTTGGTCCGTGGTCCCAGGTCCGTTCGTTCTTCTTAGTCCGTGCACACCTGGGCGTGGATGCTTGGCCGCCATGGCGAGACGCGTGCGGATTTCGCGCGCGAGTTCACTGCGGACACTTTCCAAATCCTCAGTTTCTTCAATCTGAAATCTTCACTCTGAAATCTGAAATTTCCCGTGTCACTTGAGTTTCATCGTGCCAGCCGGATCGGGACGGATGATCATGTAGTTGATGTCGCCGTCCAGGCTGCTCCACCAGTGCGGAGTGCGACCGGGAATGATGATGAGGTCACCCTTGCTGACGTGGCGTGTGACGCCGCCCTCAATCTTCTCGCCGCGTGGTCCAGGGCTGCGGTTCGCAGGCACGGGCTTCGGGTTCACGATCGTTCCGCCGGTCACCAGCGTGCCGCCGCCCTCCAGGATGTAGTAGACCTCTGAGGTCCGCGTCTCGTGAGCAATGGCGTCGCCCGGCTCGTTCTTCGGACGAAACACACCGAAGACGCCAACGCGGTATCCACCCACATCCGCAACACGCACAGGCAGATCGTTGATTTCGTTCCGCGGCAGTGCGTTCAGGAACGCCTGCATCTGCGCCGCCGTCACGTCGACAGCTGGCAAAGGAGCCTGCGTCGGGGCTGCGGCTGGTGCCTGCGCATGGGCAGACACCGTGACACTGGCAAACGCGACGACGGCAAGGAGTGTTCGCATCATCAGACACACTCGGAATTGAAGATTACAGATTGAAGATTTTCAGGCTGAAGATTTCAGACTTGAAGACTTCAGGCTAAGAATTTCAGATTGGGTCCGTTCCTGGACTAAGGACTAAGCACCAGGAACGGACCAGGAACCAGAAACCCGGAACCAAGGACCAGCGAGCCGCCTACTTTTTCGCCGCGACCGGATACGCCGCGCCGTCGGGCACGCGCCGGTCGGTTCCGCCTTCGAGCACGTTGTCGGTCTTGTTGTAGATGATGACCTGCGCGGCGCCCTGCGCCCCGCCCTGCTTCAACACATGTCCGCGCTTCTCGAGTTCGCGCAGCGTATCAGGTGAGAAGCCGGTGCGCTCGTAGTTGATCTCGTCAGGCAACCACTGGTGATGGAAGCGCGGCGCGTCCACCGCTTCCTGCGCATTCAGCTTGAAGTCCACCACGCCGACGATGGTCTCGAGCGTCGTGTTGATGATGGTGCGGCCGCCCGGGCTGCCGGTCACCATGAAGAGCTCGCCGTCCTTCGCGAGAATGGTCGGCGCCATGCTCGAGAGCATCCGTTTTCCCGGGACGGTGAGATTGGGTTCCGTTCCAATCAATCCGTCCTTCGTCGTCAAACCCGGCGCGGCGTTGAAGTCGCCCATCTCGTTGTTCAACAGGAAGCCGGCGCCTGGCACCACGATCTTCACCCCGTAGCCCTGCTCGAGCGTGTAGGTCATCGACGCCGCGTTGTGATTGCCGTCGACGATGGACACCTGTGTGGTCTCATCGCTTTCGTGCGGCCATTCGAATTTGGCCGGCGCCGACGGCACCATGTGCTTCAGGCTGATCGTCTTGCGCAGTTCGTCAGCATGCGCCTTCGAGATCAAGCGCTCGATGGGCATGTTCGTATTGAAGTCGGGATCGCCCAGGAACTGCGCCCGCTCGGAGTAGGCGCGCTTCATGGCTTCGGCCATCACGTGCACGGTGTCGGCGGAGTTTGGTCCCCACTTCGCGAGGTCGTACCCTTCGATGATATTCAGCGCTTCAATCATCGTGACCCCGCCTGAGGTCGGCGGCGGCATGGCGATGATCTCGTACCCGCGATAGGTGCCCTTGACGGGTGCGCGCCGCTTTGCTTTGTAGTTGCTGAGATCGGCCTTCGTGATGATGCCGCCGTTGGCGAGCATCTCCTTCTCGATGAGCGCCGCAGTCTCACCCTCGTAGAAACCTGCAGGACCGTTGGCCGCAATGCGCTCCAGCGTCTTCGCCAGGTCAGGCTGCTTGAACACCTCACCGGCTTCGTATGGCACGCCGTTCTTGGTATACGCCGCAACCGACGCCGGATACTTCGACATCGAGCGCTGCACGCCCTTCAGCGATCGCGCCAGGCCGTCGCTGACCACGAAGCCGTCACGCGCCAGCGCAATGGCTGGTTCCACAAGGCGCCGCCACGGCAGCTTTCCCTGATCTCGCCATGCGAGATGCAGGCCGGCGACAGTGCCGGGCACGCCGACGGCGAGGTAGCTGTTGTGATGCAGTTGCGGGTCGTATTTCCCGCCGGGTGCCCACATCGTTGCGCTCGCCTTGGCCGGCGCGGTTTCGCGGAAGTCGTATGTGACAGCCTCACCGTTGGCCGGGCGGTAGACGATGAAGCCACCACCACCGATATTGCCGGCCGTGGGATGCGTGACCTCCAGCGCGAACCCAGTGGCGACCATCGCGTCGATCGCATTACCGCCGTCACGAATGACGTCCGCGCCGATCTTCGACGCTATCTCGCTCTGCGACGAAACGATTCCCGCCTGTGAACGCGACGGAACAGAAATAGCACCCACGCCGACACCGAACGCAGTGCACGCAAGCAGGACCACGACAACGACTCGTCTCATTTCCGATCTCCCAATGTCACCGCATTATCCCGGAGTCAGCGGTGGTGTCGCTTAGAACGCGTCAAAAAAGAAAGGGCGCGAAGGAATACATCCTCCGCGCCCCGAAGCGTCGTGGGCAGGGTATTCAGCCCTGCCCGCCGTGCCTGTCCAGCCCGCCCGTTCTTAGAACTGGAAGCGGACCGTGGCCTGAACCATGCGCATGTTGTTCGCCTGCGCGTTGATCTGGCCGAACGACGCGTTGCCGAGCGCGTTGCTCGCCAGCGCCGCCCACTGCACCTGGTTGAACAGGTTCAGCACTTCGAAACGAATCGACGCGCTGCTCGAACCACCGGTCTTGACGTTCTTGCTGACCGACAGGTCGACGTTGTTGCGCCACGGCGAACGGATGCCGGGCAGCGTGCGCGGGGCGTTACCGAACGCGTTGAGCGGGGTCGCCGAGAAGGCGGCCGGGTTCAGGTAGAGGTTGTCGCTCGTGTTGGCGCGGATACGGTCGGTGACATCACCAGCCACGAGGGGATCGACACCAGACACCAGGTTCGGACGCAGTGTGCCGCCGAACAGGTACTGGGTGCCGTTCACGTTCTGGCTGACACCGATCGGGAAGCCGCTCTGGAACGAGACAACCGTGGTCAGCGACCAGCCGCCGGCCAGCGCGTTCGCCAGGCCGCTCGTCGCCATCTTGTGACCCTGACCAAACGGCAGGTTCACCGTCGGGGCAATGGTCAGCTTGTGCGGCGAGTCGAGCAGGCTGAGGCCGTACTCCTGATCCGGGTTGTAGTAGGACGAGCCCGGAATCACGGTGTAGTTGTTCTGCAGGCCAGGGGCTGACGAGTAGTAGTTGCCCTGACCGAACTGGTTGTCCTTCAGACGGCTGTAGGTGTAGGCGACCTGACCACCGAAGAGGCCGGTGCTGCGCTTGCGGATCTGAATGATGCCCGCGTTGTACAGCGAGTGCGCCCCCGTCGACTGCATCATGTTGATGTCGCCGAACTGCGGGAACGGACGCAGCAGCTGACCGCGCGCGATCGTCGCCTGGCTGGCAAACTGGCCCGCACCTGCGACGCCGAAGAACGGGTTGGCCACCTGCGCGGTGGTGTAACCCGCGCCAAGCGCCTGGTACTTCGGATCGAGCTGGTTGATGTTGATCAGCGTGTTCGCCGTGCCGCCCCAACCGAGGTCAGCACCGGCCAGACCCGTGTAGTTCAGCGTAAGGCTCATGCCCATCGGCAGCTCGCGCTGCAGGTCGGCCGACCACTGCTGGACGCGCGGCGCGCCCTTGGTCGGGTCGACGAACTGCACCGTGCCGCCCGTGCCGGTCAGCAGACCGAGGTTTGAGCCGCTCGGCTGGACGAGACCCGCCGGGAACGGATTGCTCATGCTGACCGTCGGAACGCTGCCGGTCGACTGCGGAACGTCGGTCGTGGCCGCGAAGCCGTACTGACCCCACGAGTTGGTGCCGGCCGACGGATACACCCACGGCGCGTAGTAGAGACCCCAGCCAGCGCGCAGCACGGTCTTCTCGGTGAAGCTGTAGACCGCACCGACGCGCGGCGCAACCTTGAGCTTGGGCTGGTTGCCCTGTTCGGTCGGGGCGCCGTTGACGCCGGCGAACTGCAGACCACCAAGGATGGTGCGGCGGGTGCCGGTGACGGGGTCGACCACGTTGGCCGTCGCGTTGAGCGGGCTCACCGTCGTCTGGTCGAAGCCAACCGTGAACTGGTTGCTGGCTTCACGAAGGCCCGTTTCGTTTTCGAAGCGGACACCGTAGTTCAGCGTCAGGCGGTCGTTCACGCGCCAGTCGTCCTGGACGTAGCCGGCCGTGTAATTCACGTAGCCATTCAGGCGGTTGTTGAGCGGAATGTTGCCGCTCTGCGGATAGCCGAGCATCAGGTCGGCGACGGCGTTGCCGCTGAACGTGCCGGTGAAGGTGTACGAACCGGTTGACGCGCCGTAGTTCAGCGACTTCACACCAATCTTGCGGTAGTCGCCACCGAACTTGTAGCTGTGACGACCGGCCAGCTTGCTCAGGGTGCCGTTGACGCCGTACTGGTAGTAGCCGTTGGCCTGACGTGCCGTCCAGCCCGTGCCCTTGTAGCCAGTGATGGCCATCGTCGGGAAGCGGTTCGTGTCGGACATCTGGCTAGTCAGCCCGGAGTTGCCGAACAGCGACGCCGCGTCGAACGATTCCGGCAGGTTGTAGTTGTCGTCGAACTTGTTGTAGCCGACACGCACCGTCGCCACCGTCGAGCTGTTGATGACGTAGGTGTTGTTGGCAACGAACGTCTTGATGGTGCGATCGAGCTGGTAGCTGCCGCCGACGAACAGGTTCGTCGGGTTGTAGTTCGCGCTCGCCTCGTGCGACACCTGACGGAGGAAGAAGCCGCTCAGGGCCACCTTCTCGTTGAAGTTGTGGTTCACCTTCGTCGTCGTCTGGTAGGCGCTGTTCGGCAGGATGTCGGTCATGCTGAAGTTCGACGTGCCCGTATCCGAGTCCGTGTTGCCGACGTTCGGACGGGGCAGGTAGTTGGCCAGCTTCGAACCGACCGCGTTCAGGCGGTCAGCAGGAATGACGTTGCCGGGGAACGCAATGCCGGTCAGCGGATCCTTCACAACCTGTAGGGCGCCGTTGCGGAAGGTCTGCGAGAAGTCGCCACGCAGTTCGCGTTCGGTCGGCACCAGCACAGTGGTCGCCTGCGGCTGGTTGTCGATGTACTTCTCACCGGCGAACCAGAAGAAGGTCTTGTTCTTGACGATGGGACCGCCACCGCCGCCGCCGCCGTTCTTCCACTGCTCGCGCAGGTTCGGCTGCTTGTTCAGGGCGGGGATGAGGAGCTGCTGGGCCCAGGTCTCGGGACGGATGACGGTGTAACCCGTCGCGCGCCACTGGTTGGTGCCCGACTTGGCGGTCATGTTCATGACGCCGCCGCCCGTGCGACCCATTTCTGCGTCGTAGGTGTGAACCTGCACCTTCATCTCACCGACCGCTTCCATCGTCGGGTTGGTGGACGCGCGGTTGGTCAGGTCGGTGACGGGGAAGCCGTCAACGAGGAAGTTGTTCGAACGCGACGCGCCGCCGCCCATCGACAGGCCGGAGTTGCCCTGCTGGTCCTGCATGCGGTTCCAGTGCGCGTTCTCGGTCGACTGCACGGTCGGTTCGAGCGTGGCCATGAGGAACACGCTGCGACCGGCGGTCGGAATGGACTCGAGCGTCTTGGCGTCAACGACGCCGCCGGTCGAGGCATTGGTGGTCTCGATGAGCGGCGCATCGGCCGTCACCGTGATGGTCTCTTCAAGCGATCCGACTTCGAGCTGGATGTCGAGGCCGACGTTCGCCTGCGTGTTGACGCGAACGCCCTTCCGCTCGAAGGAACGGAAACCTGGCACCGCAACCTTCACGGAGTAGGCACCCGGTTCGAGGGCCGGGAACGAGTACTCGCCGGTCTCGTTGCTGACCGTCTCGCGCATCGTGCCGTTGTCGTCGTTGGTCAAGGTCACTGTCGCGCCGGGAATGATTCCCTGCGAGTCCTTGACCGTGCCGCGCATCGTGCCAGTCGAAGACTGCGCCGCCAACCCTGCGGCAGAGAGGATGACGAGGACAAGGGCTAAAGCCGTGCCTGTCATCAGGTTGAGGAAACTCCGCATCTTGTGGATCCTCCTGAAGCTGGACGGGGGCCACCCCCGCCCGTCACATGCGAAAAATCTGGGAAAACTGTTGGGAAGAATAGCTGACGGGTTCCGGACACTTTCGTGGCAAGTTGTGGCACCTGTAACCCCATCAGGACGAAACCAAAATTCTGGTTCCAAAAACAGACACTAATGTCGCGGCAGGACGTGCCTGGCGACATAGAGGTTTGGTTTTGGGCGGTTTCTGAACTGATGAGGTAGAGCTGGCAGCTCTAGCGTGCGGTGCCGAGCGTCAAGGAGTAGCCGTTTCCATGCACCGTATGGATGTGCCGGGGGTTGTGCGGATCAAGCTCCAGCTTTCGGCGAAGGCGGCGAATGGCGTAGTCGACGGCTCGCGTCGCCGGCTCATCCGGGTAGCCCCAGATTTCGCGCAGCAGCTCGTCGCGCTGCACGATGCGCCCTTCCCGCTCGGCCAGGTAGCCGAGGATGTCGAACTCGCGCCGTGAGAGGCGCAGATCGACGCCGTTGCGCGTCGCGGTGAACGCCACGAAATCGATGGCGGCGTCACCGATTGTGATGCGTGTGGCACTGCGCCTGGCGCGGCGTAACACCGCCCGAATGCGCGCCTGCAGCTCCTCGAAGTCGAACGGTTTGGTGATGTAGTCGTCGGCGCCGAGTTCGAGTCCCTTGACCTTGTCGGCCTTCTGGTCGCGCGCGGTCAGCATGATGACCGGCGTGCGTCCACCCTGCCGGATGAGACCACAGAGGCTGAACCCGTCGCGGCCGGGCAGCATGACGTCGAGCAGCACGAGATCAGGGCCTTTCGAGCGCACGCGGTTCAGCGCTTCCTCGCCGTCGTCGACCCAGTCGACATCGAAGCCTGAGAACGTGAGGTTGTCGGACAGCACGCGTGCGAGCGCACGGTCGTCCTCGACCACGAGAATGCGTTGCTTGCTCATACCTGTGTCGTCACCATTGTCAGCGTGATGCGCGCGGTTGTGCCCGCACCTTCCTGACTCACCAGTTCGACGCGTCCTCCGAGATCGTCCACGATGCGCCGAACGATGGCCAGTCCGAGCCCGGTGCCTCGCTGACGCGTGCCCTTGCGTCGGTAGAACTTGTCGAACACGCGCGCCAGTTCGTCGGCCGGAATGCCCTGACCGCGGTCCGCCACCTCGATGATAGCGAACGCCTGCTCCTGCACCACCCGCACGCCGAGCCAATGCCCCTCGCCGGCGTGTGTGATCGCGTTCTCCACCAGGTTGTCGAAGGCGTGCTGCAGCATCAGGTGATCGCCGGTCACGACGAGCGGATCGCTCGGCACGTGCACGTCCACTTCGATGCCCGCCTCCACCAGCCGTGGCCGGAATCGCTCGATCGACTCCTGCACCAGATCGACGACATCGACAGGCTCGATGTCGTAGGCAGACCCACGATCGTTCAGGCGGGCGTAGCAGAGCACGTTGTCGATGAGACGCGTGAGGTGTTGCGCCTCCACGCTGATCATCTGCCCGTACTCCGCCACGGCGGACGGTGAGGTATAGCGTCCGTTGGCCAGCGTGTCGCTCGCCAGCTTCACGAGCGACAGCGGCGTCTTCATCTCGTGGCTCACCGCCGACACGAACTCGGCCTGCACCTCGGCGAGGTCGGCTGCCGTTTTCGCCGCGCGCACCGTGAACCAGACGCCAACAATGGTCGCACCGGCGCCAATCGCCAGCAGAATCAACGTGCGAAACGCGCCCTGGCTCGCCGCCGTGAGACTGGCCTCGTCGCCGATGGCGACGCGTGCGGTCCACTGTCGCGGCGTCATGCGTCCCGCCACCTCTGCGATCATCGCGCGGTCGGCGAACGCGAGGCTGAACGTCCGTACGTGCGGGCTCGCACCGTCCGCCGGCGCGCCGACCGATGCCACGTTCGCGCCCGTCTCGTCGCGAATCTGGATGCTGAGCGTGCGGTCGCCGATCACGTCCTGAATCTGCCTGATGAAATCGCCGAAGTACCGCTGTCGCACCCAGTCGACATCGACAAGGAATCCGACGATGGCCGCGAGGTGCGCGTCTGCCCCTTCGCCCTCGTACATCAACTGGGCGACGGACTGATACGAGGCGTCGGCGACGCGCGTCTCGTCGAATGCGAAGCGCGCACCGCCGTCGCCCGCAGTGCGCACGCGACGCACGAGTTCGGACAACGGTTCGGGGTCTTGTCGAAAGACGACGGGAAACGGATCTTTCGGCGCGCTATCGCGATCCCAACGCGGACGACGGTCCGCACGACTGAAGACGTAGGTCGAGCCCGCGCCACCACCGCGATCCGTCCACACGTAGAACGACTCGAGGTACGGAAAGCGTGCGAATCCGCGCGCGAAGCGGTCCGCGAGTTCGTACGGCGGACTGTTGACCAGCGACTCGTTGAAGGGCACCAGCACCGACACCTGGCCGCCTTTCATGTCGCGCTCGAGTGCCACCGACAGCAGCGCTGCCACCTCGTTGGCGCGCGTATCGGCCGCGTCGCGTGTGCTGCTCTGCCACGCGCGCGTGGCGCGCAGACCGAGCCAGAAGGTGAGCGCCGTCACGCACACGAGGCCGACGGCAAAGATCAGCAACCGGCGAGCCAGCGGCGCCCGATCAGTGGTCACGACGCCGCTCTCATTGCAGAATCTCGCGTGCGCTGTAGTAGCGCGCGGCGCCAGGATGCAGTGGGATCGACGCGGTCGGACCGCGTTCGGGATCGATCGCGCGCGCCGCCTCGTGCGCCTGTTCGAGCGCTGGTATCGACGCGAAGAGCGCCCGCGTCAGCTCGTACACGAGCGCGTCGGGAAGCTCCTGTCGGCACAGAAGGAGCACATCCATCCCGACCGTCTGCACGTCGGCGGTCTGATTCGGATAGGTGCCCGCCGGTATCGTTGTCAGCTTGAGGAAGTGGTGCTGTTCCTGGATGGCGCCCAGGCGTGCGCGATCGATTGGCAGCACACGCACATCGAGCTGATGGCTGATGCTGTCGATGACCGGGTGCTTGAATGCTGAGTAGAAGAACCGCGCGTCCAGTTCGCCAGACTGGAACTTCTGCAGCGTATCGGGTGCCGAGAAGAACGGCGTGAGCGCGCCCTCCTTGATGCCGTAACTGTCGAGGATGATGCGCGCCGACCGGTTCACGGCGCTGCCGGGTGCGCCGATGTCGACGCGGCGTCCGCGCAAATCGTCGATGCGCGCGATACCCGACTGCGCCGGCACCGCCACCTGCACGGCAATCGAGAACATGACCGCAATGGCCCGCAGCTTTTCGTGTGGCGTGGCCTGCTTCTCGGTGCCGCGACTGAAGGCGAGATACGCGGTTTCGGCGTCTTCGAGCGCCAGATCGACGGTTCCGGCTTCCACCGCATCGACCTGCGATTCCAGGTTGTCCTGCTTCACCAGCTCAGTGGTGATATCGGGAACGGTCTTCGCGTACTCGGCCGTGAGTGCCTTCCCGATGCTCTCCCACGCGCCGCCGGAGAAGGGTATCGACAGCACGACTTTCCTCGGCGCAGCCGCCGGCGACGGCCTGTCGCACGCCGTGCACGCGAGCGTGATGCATGCGAGTCCGGCCGCAAGCACCCGCGATGTCGAGGAGCGAATCACATCGGAAGGATACAGGAGGTTCGGGGGCGGTTGGCATGTGGCGCCCGGCGCAAGGAGTCGGCCCGCGCACTGCCACTGGTTCTCGACACCTGACAACCGGGACGGCAGTACTCTGAGGGAACGTCGACTGACCACACGCTCGACTCGACGCGCGACGCACGTGTCCCGTTCACGTCGGCTGCCTTGCACATGGAACAGACACTCATCGCCTATCTGACCGAATACGGCGCCGTCGTGTTGTTCCTCGCGCTTGTCCTCGGCATCCTCGGACTGCCCATCCCCGACGAGTTGCTGATGACGGTGGCAGGTGCACTGGTTCGCCACGGCGTGCTGAACGGCGCAGCCACCATCACCGCCGCATGCGCCGGCAGTGCCTCGGGCATCACCCTGAGCTACGTGCTCGGGCGAACGCTCGGCGCGGCGGCGCTTCACCGTGTGCTTCACGTTCCGGAACAGACCTTTGCCCAGGCGCAGCGCTGGTTCGCGAGATTCGGCCATTGGCTGCTCACCTTCGGCTACTTCATTCCCGGTGTCCGTCACGTCACCGCGATTGCCGCCGGCACCGCGCCTGTCAGCTACCGCGCCTTCGCGCAGGCGGCGTACCCGGGAGCCGTGTTGTGGTGCTGCGTCTTTCTTGGCGTGGGCTACTGGGCCGGCGACGAAGGCGCACGGCTGATTGCGGCCATGCACGGGCACGTCCGTCTTGGTGTCGCGCTGGTCGCCGTCGGCGGGGGGCTTCTGCTGCTCGGTCGCTGGTGGTATCGCCAGTCGCGGTAACATCGAGAGCTCATCGCATGTCCGTAGTCGACCGTCGTCCCCACGAATCCTCCCGCGACGCACTGATTGGCGCCGTTCTCGAGTTCCTGAGCAGCGAGGATCTTCCAGCGCGCGAAGACATCCGTCGCGCACTCGAGTCCGAGCTGGCGGCTGCGGGCGATACCGCCTTGGCTGGACTCATGCAAGGCCTGACGATGGACCGCGGGTGGGACTACTACCCGTCCGATCCGCTGGCCCGGCGCATCCATCACCTGCTGGCCGACCGGTTCCTCGACGCGGACTCCACCGTCGTTGGCACCGAGCACCTCGAGGCGGCGCGCGGTCGCCGCGTTGCGATCTTCAGCAACCATCTCTCGTATGCCGACGCGAACGTCATCGAGCTGCTGCTGCACCGCTGCGGCGCATCGGAGATGGCGCAGCGGTTCACCGCAGTCGCGGGCCCGAAGATCTTCAGCAGCCGCCAGCGACGCTTTTCGAGCTTGTGCTTCGGCACGATCAAGGTGCCGCAGAGCGCCGAGGTATCGACCGGTGAGGCGGTTCTGAATGCGCGTGAAGTTGCGCGGGCCGCGCGTCGCTCCATCGAGGTGGCACATGACCGTTTGGTCGCCGGCGATGTGCTGCTGATCTTTGGCGAGGGCACACGCAGCCGTAGCGGCGAGTTGCAGCCGATGCTGCCTGGCGTCGCGCGCTATCTCAACGTGCCCGACACCATCGTGCTACCGGTTGGCTTGACCGGCTCCGAACAGCTCTACCCTGTGGACGACACCAGCCTGCGTGCTGCCCGCGTGGTGATGACCGTGGGCGCACCTCTGTCAGTCGAGCGCCTCATGGCCGCAGCCGACGAGCGTCGCGTGGCGATGGACGCCATCGGCCTGGCCATCGCGTCCCTGCTGCCTGCACGCTATCGCGGCGTCTACGCCAACGCGCACGACTACGCCGATGCCGGACTCGCTCTGAGCGCAGCCGCCCGCACGAGCTGAGTCGGCAGTCGCCTTCCGTCACTTTTTCTTTCGTTTCCAGATTGACACCTGCGACCCGATCTGTTAGTTTCATCGCATACTGTTATAAAAATAACATGACCGCACATACCGCCCTCAGCCGACGCGAGCGCCAGATCATGGACATCCTCTACCGCCGGGGACGGGCCACGGCTGCGGAGGTCATGGCCGACCTGCCGGGAGAACCAAGCGACTCCACCGTGCGGACGCAGTTGCGCGTCCTCGAAACGAAGGGACATGTGCGACACGAGGAGGAAGGGCTGCGGTACGTCTACGCGCCAGCGCTTCCGCGTCATGCCGCGCGACGTTCAGCACTTCGGCATCTGGTCGACACATTCTTCGAAGGCTCGGCCGAGCAGGCCGTGAGCGCGCTGCTGGGTGGTGAAACCTCGCGCCTCTCGGATGAAGAGTTGGACCGCATTGCCGCACTGATCCGCAAAGCCAGAAAGGACGGAGCGCGATGACGCTGCTTGCTATCGCCACCCTTCGGGTGTCATCGGTGCTCCTGTGTGCGCTCGGTTCGGCGCGCCTGCTCCATCGACACTCCGCATCTCGGCGACACGCGGTGCTCGCGACTGGCGTCTGCTGCGCGCTGCTGGTCGCACCGTTAAGTCTGTTGTTGCCTGCGTGGACGTTTCCGCAGGCAGACGCCACCGCTACGATGCGCGTCGCGCCACGCGTCGCGACAGACACAGCGACGACTGGAGCAGCCACCACGAGCGAGACGACGTTCGAAGGGGTTGTTGGCGTTGGCGGATCCGAGGCGACAGTCGGGTCCTCGGCCGACTGGCTAGTGCGAGAAGTGGGCATTGCGGTCTGGGCACTGGGCAGCGTGCTCTGCGGCCTGATGGTGCTTGGCGGGTTGCTTCGTCTCTGGTTCGTCCGGGCCTGCGGAGAGCACATCACATCTGGCACCTGGCACGAACAGCTCCACCTGAAGGCGCAGCACGACCCGCGACTACGCCACGTCAGGCTCGTGCGCGGCGACACCTCGATGCTCGCCACCTTCGGCACGCTCAGGCCGGTGATCGTCGTGCCGCGCGATGCCGACGGCTGGGCGCCGCAACGCATTGCCATCGTGCTCGAACACGAGACGGCGCACATCCGCGGACGCCATGCGCTGTTGCAGGTCGTCGGCCAGGTTGTCTCGGCGGTGTTCTGGTTCAACCCGCTCGTCTGGATCGCTGCCAGCCGCATGCGCATCGAGTCTGAACGTGTCTGCGACGATCACGTCATCAGCAGCGGAGTGGCACCGGAAGACTACGCCACAGAACTCGTCAATCTCGCCCGTTCGTTGACGGCGCGCGCGTGGCTGCCGGCACCAGCCATGGCACGTCCATCCAGTCTGGAAAGGAGAGTCACCGCCATGCTCGATCCGTCCGTCAGGAGAACGCCCGTGACGACAGTCATTCAGCGCGTGGTGATCGCGGTGAGCCTGGCGCTCACGGCCACCATCGCGAGTTTCGCCGCGCAGGATACCTTTGCGCGTCTCTCGGGAACGCTGCACGACCCGTTGGGTGGCACGCTGCCAGGTGGCACCGTCGCGTTGACCCACCAGCAGTCGGGCACGAAGTACGAAGTGAAGTCCAATGCCAGTGGCAGCTTCGATATCGTCGGCCTGCAGGCGGGCACCTATACGGTCAAGATGTATGCGCCCGGCTTCGAATCGTCAGAGCAGTCGCTGCAGCTGACGGCGGGACAGGTGGCACGCCGCGATGCCACGCTGGCGATCGGCACGCTGCAGGAAACCATCAGCCTCGTCGATGGCGCCACGAGCGTGGCCCGTAATCGGCCCATGAGCGCGAGCGCGCCCGACAGCTCGATATGCACGACGCAGCCGAACAGCGGCGGCCTCAAGCCTCCCGCCAAGGTGCGCGACGTGAGACCGGTATTTCCGCCGAACCTGCGAGGCACGAACACAGAGGGCAAGGTGGAACTGCGCGCCGTGATCGACGTCAACGGCGCCGTGCGTACAACCGAGACGGTGTCTGCCACCAATGAAGACTTCGAGCAGTCAGCAGCCGCCGCGGTGCGCGACTGGCGCTTCACGCCAACACTGCTCAACTGCGTGCCTGTGGAGGTGTCCATGCGGGTGTCGCTCGCCTTCCGTACTGCGCCGCCACCGCCACCGCCCGCACCCGCGCCGCCAGTACCGCCTGTGCCGCCGGCCGGAGCGTCGGCCGCCGCCATGCCGCGGCCGTCCGGCGTGCCCATGCCCGCGGTTCGCCCGGTGCCACCCGTTCCGCCGACGCCCGTCGCGCCACCTGCGCCGCAAGCCGTGCGCTAGTCGTCCAGCCGGTCTCTCACGACACGTGCGGACTGCGGAGCGCGACTTCGCAGTTCGCATCCTTCCCTCTGCACCCGGCGTCTCATCACAGAGAGTTCGAGATCCCGCCAGTCGTACCTCGCATCACACCTCACACACAGCGTGCGGCCATAGGCCGGACGAGGCCATGCACCGTACACTGGCACTGGAGGAGCGCATGTCCATTCGGCCGGTGAAACAACTCATCAACGCGAAACCAACCGTCGAAGGCGCGGGCGTGAAGCTGAAGCGCGGTTTCGGCTTCGGCAACACCTCGGAGTTCGATCCGTTCCTGTTGTTCGACGATTTTCGGAATGACCGTCCCGATGACTACCTCGCCGGCTTTCCGTGGCACCCACATCGCGGCATCGAAACCATCACGTACGTGCTGGCGGGAACGGTGGAACACGGCGACAGCCTGGGCAACCGCGGGACACTCGGAGCCGGGGACGTGCAGTGGATGACCGCTGGCAGCGGCATCATGCATCAGGAGATGCCCAAGGGCGATCAGGTCGGCCGCATGCACGGCTTTCAGCTGTGGGCGAATCTGCCGGCGTCGCTCAAGATGACGCAGCCGCGCTATCAGGACATCGCGGCGCGCGACATTCCCATCATCACAGAGGATGACGGGACGAGTGCGCGCGTCGTCTGCGGCGAGTTCTGGGGACAGAAGGGGCCGGTCGAAGGTGTAGCGGCCGATCCGCGCTACGTCGATATCTCGGTACCGCCCGGCGTTCGGCGGCGCATCGCCGTCGAAATGACGCGGCACGCGTTCGCGTATGTCTTCGCGGGCTCGGGCACTTTCCGCGACGCATCGGTGCCGCAGGCGGTTCGCACGGAAGCCACCGACGGCAGCGACGCGGTCACCTACGATGCGACGAACCACTCGCTCGTGCTCTTCGATCGTGGCGACGAGATCGTGGTGCAGGCCGGCGATGAAGGCATCAGGTTCCTGCTGGTCTCGGGTCGGCCACTCGAAGAACCCGTGGCGTGGTATGGCCCGATCGTCATGAACTCGCAGGCTGAACTGCAGCAGGCGTTTTCTGAGCTGCGCGCCGGCACGTTCATCAAGCACACCTGACCCATGACGCTCGCCGGCATCACACACGCGCGAGCAAACATGATTGTCGGTCTCTGCGGTCGTGCTCGACGCACGGCCGTTCGTGATCGATACTCCTCGCTGGTGCGGCCGCATGCGCGTCCGCACCAAGCGAAGGCGTCTTCCCGATGAATCGACATACGTTCTCCCTCACACACCACGCCTCGGCACGCGGCATCGCCGTGTATGGGCGCGACCTGATGGCCAGCGCCACCGTGCGCGGACAGCGGGACTGACCATGGCCCGCAACATGGACGTCCTCATCATCGGCGGCGGCGTCGTCGGCGTGTCGTGTGCACTGGAGTTGGCGACGCGCGGCGCGCGCGTGACCGTGCTCGAACGCGATCGCATCGGCCACGGCTGTTCGTTCGGCAACGCCGGCTGGCTGACGCCCTCGCAGGCCACGCCGCTGGCGAACCCGTCGATGATCTTCAAGTCGTTTCGCTGGATGCTCGATCCCGAGAGTCCGCTCTACATCCAGCCGCGTCTCGACCCTGCCTATCTGCGTTGGCTCATCGAGTTTCTGCTGGCGTCCCGCAAGTCACGCTTCGAGCCGGGGACGATGGCGCTCGTCGAGTTGTGCAACGCCAGCACCGACATGTGGGAAGCGCTGGCTCGCCGCAACCCTGCGTTTGCGAGCTTCGAGCGGCACGGGTTGCTCGCCGTCTACGAGCATGAGTCGTCATTGGCCGGCGGCGCGAAGGCCAACGAGTTGATGATGCGCGCGGGGGTCCGCGTCGAGAAGTGGAGTGCCGACGACATTCGTCAGCGCGAGCCCGCCGTCACAGGTCCGACGGTCGGCGGCTACTTCTTCCCGGACGATGCGCACTGCAAACCGTATGAGGCCGTACAGGTGCTGGCCGACGAGGCACGCGTCGCGGGCGTCCGTTTCGTCGAGGGTGCGGAAGTGTTCGACATCGCACCTCCGTCACCGGGCGCACCGCGCGTGGTGAAGACGACGGCCGGCGAATTTCGCGGCGACCGGTTGCTGCTGGCCGCTGGTGCGTGGTCGTCGCGACTCGGCGAGCTCCTTCACCTGCGCGTCCCTGTGCTCGGCGCCAAGGGCTACTCGATGATGCTCGACCGCGCAACGCCGCACCCGACGCGCTCGATCTATCTCATCGAACGCAAGGTCGCGGTAAACCCGCATCACGACGGACTGCGCATTGCGGGCACGCTCGAACTGGTGAACAACGACTTCTCGATCAACCAGCGTCGAGTCGCGGTGATCCTTCGCGGCGCGAAAGCGATGCTCAATATCGGCGACGCGCCAGTGGTCCACAGTCTGTGGCGCGGTCTGCGTCCATGCACACCGGACGGCATGCCAGTCATCGGCCGCGCGAAGGGTTACGGCGACGTGTGGCTGGCAACCGCTCACCAGATGACCGGCCTCAAGACAGCGCCCGCCACCGGTGTGCTGCTCGCGCAGTTGATGTGCGGCGAGACGCCGCGTTTCGACCCCGCGCCGTTCCGCGCTGACCGCTTCTAGGTCATCGCTCATTCATCGCTGCAGCCACGGGGCGGGTGCGACGTGTAACTGCTTTCAGGTACTCGCACCGCCGCGCTTCTTACGTTCTGTGCAAGACCCGCGCTCGCCAAAACAGACAACTTTGTCGGTCGCCTTTTCCAGTCCTCACAATTGAGTAGGAATTGGAGCGGTGTAAATTCAATTTCACGAACAGGCCCAATTGCTGAGCAGTAATAGTTATTTTCCTAAGAGAAATGCCGCATAGGATTTTCTTGCGTCAACGCGCTCGCGGCTATCCGTCGCGGGATTCGATCGCTGATGCAGCAGAACGGAGGACTCGATGCGGCGGTTCTTAGTGGGACTACTGGCAACACTGATAGTGATCACGACCTCGACACTATCGTTCGCCCAGGGTTTTCAGGGTGGTATTCGCGGTGCGGTAAAAGACTCGGGTGGCGTCATTCCCGGTGTGGAAGTGGCGTTGACCAATGACTCCACGGGCGTCTCGCGCTCGACAACCACCAATGATGCGGGCGAGTACAACTTTCCCAATCTCGCCCCTGGCGCATACACACTCAAGACATCGCTGCAGGGGTACAAAAGCTACCAGCGCGCAGGTCTCACGGTCGCCACACAGCAGTTCCTCACGCTGGATGTGACGCTCGAAGTCGGCGCGCTCGATGAAACGATTACGGTGACCGGCGCGGCGCCGCTCATCGAGACGTCGAACGCGTCGACCGGCACCACCCTCAACGCCGAAACACTGCAGACGCTGCCGGCCGCGGGCCGCAACGCCTTCATGATTGGTTCGACGGTGCCGACGGTCGTGGCGTCAGGCGACACGCAGTACAACCGCCAGCAGGATCAGACGAACTCGTCGCTCGTATCACTTGGCGGCGGCACACGTCGCGGCAACAACTACGTGCTGGACGGCGTGCCGATCAGCGACCTGCGCAACCGCGCGTCAGCCAATCCGACCATCGAGGCGCTCGATGACGTGAAGGTGCAGGTTCACACCTACGACGCGGAGATGGGCCGCACGGGCGGCGGCGTGTTCAACACGACGCTGCGCTCGGGCACCAACAACTGGCGTGGCAGCGGGTTCATCCAGAACCGTCCGATCTGGGGCCAGACGAACAACTACTTCTCGGAGATTGCCGGCGTCAAGAAGCCGCAGAGCCCGTACTGGCTCGGTGGCGGCGCGTTCGGCGGTCCCATCGTCAAGAACCGCACGTTCTTCTGGTTCGCCAGCGAAAACTACTCCGACACGCAGACACGCAACGCCAGCGAGTTGATGCCCACCTCGGCCGAGCGTTTGGGTGACTTCTCGAAGACCACCAACGCGTCTGGCCAGGCCATCACCATCTACGACCCAGTCACGCACCTGCCGTTTGCGGGCAACGTCATTCCGGCGAGCCGCATCAGCCCAGTGGCCGCGGCAATGTTGAAGTATCTGCCGCTGCCGGACTCGGAAGTCGACAACGGCAGCGCGAACTACACGCGCACCTCGCTCATCAAGAGCACCGGCACGCAGGAGTACACGGGCAAGGTCGAGCACAAGTTCAGCGACAAGATCTCGCTGACCGGTTTCTATCTGTGGAACAAGTCGGATGAACCGTGCGCGAACTACTTCTCGGCGCCCGGCACGGGCTTCGCGGATCAGACCTCGCCGAACCGCTTCGCAGACCCGGGCGACTACCTCCTGAAGCGTCGTCCGTGGATTCTGGCGTTGAACAACACCTGGGTGTTGAACAACACGACCGTCCTCGCCCTGCGCTTCGGCAAGACCGACTTCCCCGACAACGACAAGCTGACGGCTGATTTCGACCCGGCGACACTGGGCTTCTCGCAGACCTTCCTGAACCAGATCACGGTGAAGAAGTTCCCGAGCGTTCGGGTCCGCGGCTATGACTCGTTTGCGAGCCAGACGCTCGGCGCCATCAACCCGACCGACCGCGACTGGTATTCGACCAGCGCGAACGGCAGCCTGTCGAAGATCATCGGCTCGCACAGCATGAAGTTCGGCGCTGACTGGCGGAAGATCGGCCTGAATTTCTATGCTCCGGGCAACGGCGCCGGCTTCTTCGAGTTCGACAAGGACACCACCTCGTCGAACGGCGGCAACAGCAGCACGACCGACGGCAGCGCATTCGCGTCGTTCCTGCTTGGTCTGCCTTCGGCGCTCTCGAGCCGCCAGAGCTCCATCACGCTCAGCACGCCCGTGAACATCTTCACGAACTACTTCGGTGGTTACGCGCAGGATGACTGGCGCGTGAACGGCAAGTTGACCGTGAACTACGGCATCCGCTTCGAACACGAGACGGGCATGGCCGAGAAGGACAACAACTTCGCCGTGGCCTTCGATCGCACGGCGACCAATGGTCTCTCGTCCGTCGTCATTCCGGCCGACACGCTCGCCGGCACGCCGGCCCGTACGGTGACCGGTGGTCTCGTCTACGCCGGCGTGAACGGTGCGCCGACCACGCAGGGCAACCCGCCGAAGATGAAGGTGTCACCGCGCGTCGGCGCGGCGTTCACCGTGAACGAGAAGACCGTGCTGCGCGGCGGCTACGGCATCTACTACGCCCCCTACAACTACCCCGCCCCGAGCTCGTCGAGCAGCAACTACGGCCAGGTGGGTTACACGCAGAACACGACGCTCGTCCAGTCGGCGACCAATCCGACCACGACGCTCGCCAACCCCTTCCCGACGGGTCTCAGCCAGATCAGCGGCAACGCGAACGGTCTGCTCTCGGGTGTGGGCGGCACCATCAGCTTCGTGGATCAGAACAGCACGGCGCCGCGCGTGCAGCAGTACTCGTTCGACCTGCAGCGCGAACTGCCGCACAACCAGTCGATCACCCTCAGCTACATTGGCTCGAAGGGCGATCACCTGAGCCTCGGTGGTTCGAACGACGTTCCGGTGAACATCAACCAGCTCGATCCGAAGTACATGGCGCTCGGCGCCTCGCTGAACGATGTCGTCGCGAATCCGTTCTTCGGTGTCTCCGCGGCTGGTCCGCTGTCCACGCAGTCCACGCTGACGCGTCGTCAGCTTCTGCGGCCGTTCCCCGAGTTCCTCGACATCAACATGCGTCACGTGCTGGAAGGCAAGAGCCAGTACGACGCCATGGTCATCGAGTACTCGAAGCGTGCGACCGGCCTCTTCGGCGGCCGTATCAGCTACACGCGCAGCCGGCTGATGGACAACCAGATCGGTGAGAGCAACTTCTACTCGGCTGGCGGCCTGAACCCGCTGAACAACTACAACTACATGGCGAACATGCCGGCGTGCACCACGACGAATTTTGCCGCCTGCTACAACCCGGACGCCGAGTGGGCCGTCAGCCTGCTCGATGTGCCGCACCGCGTCATTCTTGCGCCGGTGATGAACGTGCCCTTCAAGTCGAGCAACCCCGTGTTGAACGGCATCATTGGTGACTGGGTGGTCTCGGCGGCCATCAACCTGCAGGCTGGCTTCCCGATCTCGGTGCAGCAGAGCGATAACACCGGCACCTTCTCGGGCGTGCAGCGTCCGAACGTCGTGTCGGGTGTCGACCTGGCCACCACCGGCAGCCTGGCGGATCGCCTGGCGTCGGCCGACCACGCGACGGCCACCTACGTGAACGCCGCAGCGTTCACCACCGCGTCGGCGTTCACCTACGGCAACGCGCCCCGGACGATCACCGACATCCGCACGCCCGCGAACTACAGCGTGGATGCGAGCTTCATCAAGAACGTCCGCTTCGGTTCCAAGACGCTCCAGTTCAAGGCTGAAACGCTCAATCTCCTGAACCGCGTCAACGTCCGCACGCTGAACGGCCGCAACACGGTCGGCACGAGCAACTTCGGCCAGACCAACACCCAGGCCGGGTTCATGCGGATCATCCAGCTGATGGCACGTTTCAGCTTCTAGCACCTCTCGCTCGTCCTGCCCGGGCCGCAGCACCTGCTGCGACCCGGGCTTTTCCTTTTTTGGGAACCATGCGCACACCCTCCGTCGGCCATCCTCGCTGCTCCGCCAGGCGCCTCCTCCTCGGGTCGGCCCTCATGTCGATGACGCTGGCGGCCGCGTGCACGGCGCAAGCACCTTCGCAACCCGCGACGTCCACCACGCCACCACAGGCAGCTGGGTTCGACGTACTGATTGCGGGCGGCCGGGTCGTGGACGGAACAGGAGCGCCGTGGTTTCGCGCCGACGTCGGCATCACCGGCGACCGCATCGTGGCGGTCGGCGCGCTCGACGGACAGCCGGCTCGCCGCCGCATCGACGCGACCGGACACATTGTCTCGCCCGGCTTCATCGACATGCTCGGTCAGTCGGAGTTCAACGTGCTCGTCGATGGACGCGCCGCGAGCAAGATCACGCAGGGCGTCACGACGGAGATCACCGGAGAAGGGACGTCAATCGCACCGCTGAACGATCGGCTCTTCAACGACGCGAAGCCACGCTTCGAGCGGTACGGGCTGACGCTCGACTTCCACACACTTGCCGAGTACTTCACGAGACTCGAGACCACATCGAAACCCGCCATCAACATCGGCACGTTCGTCGGCGCCGGCGGCATTCGCGCGTACGTCATCGGCGACGGTCAGCGCGAGGCCACGCCCGCCGAACTCGACGCCATGAAGGCGCTCGTCGAACAGGCGATGAAGGACGGCGCGCTCGGGCTCGGAACCTCGCTGCAATACGTGCCCGATCGTTTTGCCTCGACGCCGGAACTCATCGAGCTTGCCAAGGTCGCCGCGAAATACGGCGGCATCTACATTTCTCACCAGCGCTCGGAGTCGGCGCAGATCGACAGCTCGCTCGGCGAAGTCTTCACCATCGCGGAGCAGGCGAACATTCCGGCGGAGGTCTGGCATCTCAAGACCGCCTACAAGGCGAACTGGGGGCGTATGCCAGCCGTGCTGAAGCGGTTCGAAGAGGCACGCGCTCGCGGCCTCGACGTCACCGCCAACATGTATCCCTACGACCGCGCGTCGAACGGACTCGACGCCTGTCTGCCGCTGTGGGTGCGCGAGGGCGGACTCGAGCCCATGCTGACACGCCTGAAGGACCCGTCGCAGCGCGACCGCATCAAGCGGGAGATGGCCGCCCCGAACGTCAAGGAGTGGGAGAACCAGTGGTACGGCTCGGGCGGCGCCACCGGCGTCATGCTCTCGGCCGTCGTCGAGTCGTCGCTGAAGCAGTACGAAGGCATGAACTTCGAGCAGATCGGGAACGCGATGAAGAAGGACCCGCGTGATGCGGTCATGGACATCGTGATCGCCGACCGCGGTCGCAGCGACGTCATCATCTCGATCATGACGGAGGCGGACGTTCGCACCGCGCTCAGCAACCCGATGCTGTCCATCGGCACCGACTCGGGGGCGCGTGCGCAGGATGGTCCGCTCGCCGGCTCGAAATCACATCCCCGTGGCTGGGGTTCGTTCACGCGCATCCTGGCCCACTACGTGCGCGACGAACATCTGCTGACGCTCGAGGACGCCGTGCGCCGTGTCACGTCACGGCCGGCACAGCGCGTCGGCATCACGGACCGCGGCATCATCAGACCGGGGATGAAGGCAGACATCACGATCTTCGATCCCGCAACCGTTCGGGACGTGGCCACCTTCGAAGACCCGGCCCGTTACTCGGAAGGCATCGCCTTCGTGCTGGTGAACGGACAAGCCGTGGTCGACTCTGGCAAGATCACAGAGGCGCGACCAGGCCAGGTGATTCGGGGTCCTGGCGCCTCACAGAAATGACCCGACGGTTCGCCGAACGCATCGCGCTCATTACGCTGCTCCTCATCGTCGCGGCTACGCCGTGGGCGCAGGCGCCGCTGATTGGCCGGCTGTCGTTCCCGACCTCTGAAACCGGTCGCGCACAGGACGCCTTCGAACGCGGCGTCCTCTACCTGCACAACTTCGAATACGACGATGCGATCATCGCGTTCCGGGACGCCCAGCGCCTCTCTCCCGGATTCGCGATGGCGTATTGGGGCGAGGCGTTCTGCCAGTGGCAGCCGCTCTGGTACAACGAGAACCTTCCGCACGCCCGTGAGATTCTCAACCGACTCGCGCCGACGCCTGCCGCACGTCAGGCCAAGGCAGGCACGTCGCGCGAGAAGGCCTACCTGACTGCCCTGGAGCAACTGCTTGGCACGGGCAGCCGCGAAGCGCGTGCACAACGTTTTGCCGATGCGCTGGCCGGCATCGCTCGCAACTACCCCGCAGACGATGAGGCGCAGGCGTTCGAGGCGCTGGCGCTGCTTGCCACAATCCCGGCAAACACGCGACGCCCCGACATCGCGCTGAAAGCCGGCGGCATCGCATCCGCACTGCTCACCCGCAACCCGCAGCACCCGGGCGCTGCGCACTACATGCTCCACGCCTACGACGACGGCGAGCACGCGGCGAGCGCGCTGCCTGCGGCTCGCTCGTATGCATCCATCGCCCCGCAGTCGAGCCACGCGCAACACATGCCCGCACACGCGTTCCTGCCGCTCGGCATGTGGGAGGACGCGGCCAAATCAGATCTGGCATCGTGGGAGTCGTCGGTCACCTGGGTGCGCAAGTCAGGCCGCACGATCAATCAGCAGGACTTCCACAGTCTGTCGTGGCTCCACTTCGAGTATCTGCAACAGGGGCGCTTCGCGAAGGCGCGCGAGGTCTCGGCGATGGTGTCGCGCGCGCTGGACGAAACCGTGAAGCTCGGACCCGCCGCTGCCATGGCCGGTGCCGGTCACGGCGCCATGGCGAGTGAAATAGGACGTGGCTACGACGCCATCGGACTGCGGAACGAACTCGCGAACATGCAGGCGCGCAGCATCATCGAGGGCGCCGACTGGCACCTCTTGAAAGGTTCGTCGTCATTCGGCAATGTCGATGAACTTGCGACACTTGGTTTGAGCGCCGTGGCGAACGATGACAACGCTCGCGCCGAGGCAGTGCTGACGGAACTGCGAAAAGCCGTCACGTCCGCGCCAGACAAGGATGCCGCCGAGGTCACCTCGATCATGATCGATGAGGTGTCGGCCACGCTCGCCATCGCGCAGGGGAAGCGGAACGACGCACTGTCGTTGCTCTCGCGCGCCGCCGCTCGCGAGTACGCCCGTCCGAAACCCATCGCACGGCCCTATCCCATCAAGCCTGCCGGGGAACTGTACGCCGAGGCCCTTGCGGGTCTCGGACAGCCTCAGCTCGCGATGGCCGAGTTCCGCAAGGTGCTTCAGCGGCTACCCAGACGACCGATGGCGGTGCTTGGTCTCGCACGCGCCGCAAAAGCCGCAGGCAACCCTTCGGAGGCAAAGCGAGCGGCCAACGAGTTTCTCGGTCTCTGGCGCCTTGCCGACAACAATCGGCCCGAGCTGGCCGAAGCACGCGCACTCGCAAATCGACGCTGAACGTCAGGCTCGGGCTGTCGACGGAGGGCGGGCACACCACAGCATCGCGTCCGTGACACTGCTGGCGCAGCCCCAGCGTGCGGTGGGCACCGCGTGCGGGCCGCGCGAACACGCGAGCACGCACGGTCGCGCCTCACGGCTTGTCACGTGCCTCAGCGAGCTCAGACGCGGTCGATCTGAACGTCTCGTGTGTAGTAGTAGAGAGAGAGTCGACGAGCCGGGATGGACGCGTCCGACACACCGAGTGCGATCTGGTAGCGACCGGGGGCTGAGGGCGTCCATTCGTGCGACCACACGCTCCATGTGCCGGGTTCATCGTTCGACGGCACATCCTGTACGGGGACGAAGGGTTCGCGGCTGCCGAAACGAATGGTCAGCGGTACCTTCGTGTGTGGTCCGCCCCACCGCACGCCAACCACGCGGTAGACGATGTGGTCGGTACCGTTGCGGGTGACCAGCCACTGCTCCACCCGAACCGGCGTTGCGGCGAGTTCGATGGCTGGCGGTGTGTAGTCGCGCGCGAACTTGAACACACCGGCCTGATGCGTGCGAGACGAGAACTCCATCATCTGCAGTGTCGCGGGCTCATCGTCTGCGACCCAGTCAATGCGCGATACCCACTTGATGCAGCTGCAACCGAAGTAGTTCGGCACGACGAGGCGGATAGGCGCGCCGTGATCGAGGGTGAGCGGCGCATCGTTCATCCGCAGGGCAAGAAACGCCCCGGTCTTCTGCAGTTCGTCGAGCGTGAAGATCCAGCTGGCGCCTGGGTTCGACGTCACCGATGGTGTCGTGTCGTCGTCGATGCCGGTCACGCGAACGCGAGGAAGCGCGGGTTTCGCCTTCAGACGATCGAGCACGGTGACCAGAGGCACGCCGGTCCATTGGGCCGCGCTCAAGAGGCCGAAGTTCGCGGGGTCGGCGTTGCCAGCGCACTCCATAAGGCGCACGCCCATGGCCCTTGCGTCGCGCTCCAGGTCGCGAACGCGCACATTCAGATCGGGACCTGCAAGCCCACCGCACGCGATGCTCCAGGTATCCGCCGCGGGGAGATCCGGCGGGTGCGCCGTGCGCACGTAGAAGCGATCGGTCGGTGTGACGAGATGATCGGGATCGAGCGCGGACAGGTCGGTGAACTGCCGCGCATCGAGTCCGGTGCCGAGCAGCGTATGCATCGGCGGCGTCGGTCGCCCGTCGAAGCGACCGAGCGGCATCGTGCGAACCAGCCGGCCATCAGCCACGGGCCGCAGCGCCTGCGCATGCAGCCAGCGCTCGAGCGCCAGGCCGAGCCCGGCGCTCGCTAGCCCCTTTGTGAATCGACGCCGACTGAGGTCCACAGCTAGAGGCTATCGCAGAACGCGCCGGGGCGCGTCAGTGGCGAATAGCCTTCACGTCGGCGGCGCTCACCGCGTCCTTGTAGTCGTTCCCAAGGCTCGTGCGAATGTAGTTCACGACGGCAGCCACCTGCTCGTCGTCCATCATGGGTCCAAAGGGCGGCATGCCCTTCTGCCCGTTGGTCACCACGAACGTCGGGTAGCGCGCCGTTCGCAGCTTCACATTCTTTGCGAGCGCGGGATACGCGCCCGCACCGCTTGCGCCCTCGCCGTTGGCCATGTGGCACGCCTGGCACGACGTCCGGTAGAGCGTCGCACCGTCCTTGGGCACGAACCGACTTGGATTGGTGAACGAGCCATCAGTGGACTGCGCCGCGGCAGGCAACTGGCTGACCAGCGTCAGCGCCACCGCGAACGAGAGCGTCCACAGCAGGCGCACGGCATATCGGCGCACAGCGCAGAGCGAATCGATTTTCGTCACGAGCATCTCCGTCTCATCTCACGTCTCTTGCCGGACACTGCCCCGGCATCATGACCACACGCAGCAAGCGGCACCTACGTCGACAAGACGCGGCGATGGAGGCGCGTGATGGCATCGAGCGAAGACAGGACTGCGCCTTCCTGCCAGGCCGGGATGTACGACGCATGCTCGCCGGCGAGCACGATGCGTCCGTCAATCGCACAGAGGTTTGCGTAGTGCTCGTCTCGCATGGCGTCGGTCCAGGCGCCTGAACATCCGAGATTCCACGGCACGCGGTGCCACGCCACGGACACGCCGGTTTCGAACTCGGCTTTGTATTGCGGGTGGATCTGCGCGCCGTACTCCAGCGACCTGGCGATGCGTTCCTTCGGCGTCAACGCCGCGAATTCATACGCGTGCACGCCGAAGGTGTAGCCACCGAGCAGCACACCCTTGCCGGCATCGCCGTAGCGACTGCTCGGGTAGCCAATCTGGCTGATGGGCAGGTCGGTGTAGGTGATGCCGCCGTAGATCGTTTCGTCCTGTTCCCAGAAGCGTCGCTTGAACTGCAGTCCCACCTTGAATGCAGGACTGTAGGGAACAGCCGCAATAGCCTTGGCCATCGGCTGGCCGACCTGCACGGGCAGTTGTCCGAGCACCGTGAGCGGCAGCGTGCAGACGCACCAGTCGGCTGTCGCGGTGCCCGCACTGCCGCCCGTCGTCGCATCCACGTAGCTGACCGTGACGCCACGCTCACCCTGTTTGATCTCGGTGACGCGCGTGTTGAACCGGATCAGGCTCCCCACTTCGCGTTCGAAGCCTTTGGCGATCATGTCCATGCCGCCAACCGGCTGGAAGATCGCGCCGTGATGGTAGTACTGGTCGCCGTCTTCCAGGTGGTCCCAGAACGTCGGGTTCAGGAGCATCTTGAGCGGGAAGGGTTCGGAGTCGACCGGCACCGCGCTCAAGCCGCCACCCGGGTCTTTGTCGAAGCCGCGACGGTTGCTGGCTGCGGGACCCTTCGCGTAGCGATAGTTCGCGTCGAGCGCCCCCCAGCTGCGCAGGGCGCGCAGCAGGAGTTCCTTGTCGCCCCCGGTCACCGCCTCGTCGAGTTTCCCCTGGCTCGTGACCTTCGCCAGCAGTTCCGCGACCCCACCCTGGAAGTCGGCTTTCAGGTGTC
>Ga0209023_10001291_pt1 | contig 34066 bp, 35 predicted proteins | sample LakOneMetagenome_FD_187468 | JGI IMG/M metagenome (GOLD analysis project Ga0209023, IMG submission 187468) | Freshwater and sediment microbial communities from Lake Erie, Canada (SPAdes) (version 2) | ecosystem: Environmental > Aquatic > Freshwater > Lentic | place: Lake Erie, Canada...
GGAAGCCGGGCGATTGGAAGCCGGTGCCGCGCTGGTCGAACAGGCCGAGCCCGATCTTGCGGTTCTCGCCGCGCGGGAAGTGCGCCTCGACGTTGACGATGCCCTTCGGCACCGTGAACTTGAAGCTCGCGTAGTGACCGGCGTTGCCGAGCGGCTGGCTGCCGAGGTCGATGATGCAGTCCGGTCCGTTGGCCGGCTTGCGGCAGGTCGGCGGCGCCGCCTGTGCCTCGGTCGCCGTCACAGCGCCGAACACGCACGCCACGATCGCGGCCAGCGTCCCCCGCCCCATCTTCCCTCCCCGGTGCCCCATCGACACAGTGAACCGCATTTTGGGCTCTAGAGCTAGCTGGATGCCTGACGGAGCACGAGCGTGACCTCGAAGTGCTGATCGAGCGTCAGCCCTTCGGCGCTCCGCACCTGCTGCTTGACCGGCAGGACATAGGCCGACTCCGTCTTCGATGGGAAGATCGAGGTGCGCCAGCGGGTGGCCCCGACATGCGCCTCGACCGGCACGGAGCCGAAGCCACGCTTCAGCCCCGAGGTCGCGTCGGCGATCTCGTCCGAGATCGCGGCCGGCACCGTGACGAAGTGCCAGGAGTCCTGTGCAGACCAGAGCCAGAGCTCGGCCGTGAACGTGTAGGACGCGCTCACGACAGCCCCCGCATCGCCCGCTCCAGGCCGTTCAGCGTCAGCGGGTACATCTCCCCCTCCATCACCTCCTGCAGCATCTGGGTCGACATCGTGGAGCTCCAGAAACGCTCTGGCATCGGATTGATCCAGGCGCTGTGTATGAAGTGGCTGACGGCGCGCTGCATCCAGACGACGCCTGCCTCCTCGTTCCAGTGCTCCACCGCACCGCCCGGCTGCACCAGCTCGTACGGCGACATCGCTGCGTCACCGACGAAGATGCAGCGCCAGTCGGGGCCGAGCCGGTGCAGCAGATCCCAGGTCGGGATCACGGCACTGCGGCGCCGTGCGCTCTGCTCCCAGACACCTTCGTAGAGGCAGTTGTGGAAGTAGTAGTGCTCGAAGTGCGCGAACTGCGAACGGGCCGCGCTGAACAGCTGCTCGACGAGGTGCACGTGGTCGTCCATCGAGCCGCCGACGTCGAGCAACAGCAGGACCTTGACCGCATTGCGTCGCTCCGGGCGCGTGCGCACGTCGATGAACCCTTGCCGCGCGGTTGCGTCGATCGTCGCCTCGAGGTCCAGCTCCTCCTCGGCCCCTTCGCGCGCCCAGCGGCGCAGCCGCCGCAGCGCGACCTTGATCGAGCGCGTGTTGACCTCGACGTCACCGTCGTAGTCACGAAACTCGCGCCGGTCCCAGACCTTGACGGCGCGGCGGTGGCGGCTCTCGTCCTGGCCGATCCGGATGCCCTCGGGGTTGTAGCCGAAGGCGCCGAACGGGGACGTACCGGCCGTGCCGATCCACTTCGAACCACCCTGGTGGCGCTTCTCCTGTTCCGCCAAGCGCTCCTTCAGCGTCTTCATCAGCTCGTCCCAGCCGCCGAGCGCCTCGATCTCCGCCATCTCCTCCGGCGAAAGGTGTTTCTCGGCGAGCTTGCGCAGCCACTCCTCGGGCAGCTCGCGCTCCAGGATCTGCTCGGCGGTGAGCCCTGCGTCGAGGCCGCGGAACTGCTGGCCGAAGACGCGGTCGAAGCGGTCGAAGTAGCGCTCGTCCTTGACCAGCGCGGCACGGCACAGGTAGTAGAAGGCGTCGACGTCAAAGGCCGCCTCCCCCGCCTCCAGCGCCTCGATCAGCGTCAGGTGCTCGCGCAGCGACACCGGCACCCGTTCGGCCCGCAGCGCGAGGAAGAGGCCGAGCAGCACGCCGGCGTCCTACATCCGGCGGGCGCCGAGCAGCGCGCGTTCGATCAGCTCGACGTCGAGCTCGTTCTTCAGCAGCGCACCGTGCAGATGCGGCAGGACGGACGGCGGCGGCGCTTGCAGATCAGCCGGGTCGCGCTCCTCGGCGGCGAGCAGCCGGATCCAGTCGAGCGCCTCTGACGTCGAAGGCTTCTTCTTGATCCCGGGCACGTCACGCAGTGCGTAGAACTGCTGCAGCGCGGCGCCGACCAGCTGCTCACGCACGCCGGGGTAATGCGCGTCGATGATCTGGGTCAGCGTCTCGGCGTCGGGGAACTGGATGTAGTGGAAGAAGCAGCGCCGCAGGAAGGCGTCGGGCAGCTCCTTCTCGTTGTTGGAGGTGATGATCACGATCGGCCGCACCGCGGCGCGGATCGTCTCGCCCGTCTCGTGCACGTGGAACTCCATCCGGTCGAGCTCCTGCAGCAGGTCGTTGGGGAATTCGATGTCGGCTTTGTCGATTTCGTCGATCAACAGGACGACCTTCTCCCCCGCCTCGAACGCCTCCCAGATCCGGCCCTTGCGGATGTAGTTGCGCACGTCGGCGACGCGCTCATCCCCGAGCTGGCTGTCGCGCAGGCGGCTGACGGCGTCGTACTCGTACAGGCCGTGCTGGGCGCGCGAGGTGGACTTGACGGTCCATTCGATCAGCTTCAGGTCGAGCGACGCAGCGATCTGGCGTGCCAGCTCGGTCTTGCCGGTGCCCGGCTCGCCCTTGACGAGCAGCGGCCGCTCCAGCGCGATCGACGCGTTGACGGCGGTCAGCAGGTCATCGCCGGCGATGTACTGGTCGGTTCCTTGGAAGCGCACCCAGCGCGTTATAGCGGGCCGTCAGGCACGCAACCGGTATCCGCGGCGGAACAGCGAGAGGTTCAGCGTGAACAGCAGCACGCACGCGGCAGCCAGCGCGGTCAGCGAGATCGCGACGTTGGCCTCGGTGTAACCGAGGAAGCCGTAGCGCACGACGTTGATCATGTAGTAGATCGGGTTGACGTGGGTCAGCGTCTGAAACGGCTCCGGCAGCAACGACGCCGAGTAGAAGACGCCGCCAAGGAAGATCAGCGGCTGCAGCACGAACTGCTGGTAGATCACGACGTCGTCGAACTGTTCGGCGCGCAGCCCGACGAGCACCCCGAGCTGGGCAAAGAAGAAGCCGACGGACAGCAGCCCGAGCGCCAGCGGCAGCGGATGCTCCAGCGGCATGTCGACGAGGCTGAACGCGGCAAGGCCGGTCAGGCCGGCGATCATGCCGCCGCGCAACAGGCCGCCGAACGAGAAGCCGAGCAGCAACTCCCATGGTGCGGCCGGCGAGGACAGCTGATCATCGATCGAGCGCTGGAACTTCTGCTGCAGCAACGACGAGCTGTTGTTGGAGAACGCGTTCAGCGCCCAGGCCATCATGATCAGGCCGGGGATCACGAAGACGATGTACTTGAAGCCGTGCAGCTGGCCGATCCGCGAGCCGAGCGCGGCCCCGAAGACCGAGATGTAGAGGAAGGTCTCGAGCAGCGGCGCGGCGATCGTCTGCCGCTTGATCTTCATGAAACGGCTGACCTCGCGCCGGACGAGCGCGGCGAAGCGGATCTGGCGGGTCGTCATCGGCAGCACGTCAGGCTCCTTCCGCGGCTGTCGCCGGAACGTGTGCGCGCGACAGCTCCTCGCGCCCGACCAGCGCGAGATACGCGTCTTCGAGATTGTCCGCGCCGTAGGACGCCGCCAGTGCCGCGCTCGTGCCCTGCGCCACGATCTCGCCCTCGTTGATGAAGGCGACGTGGTCACACAGCTGCTCGGCCTCCTCGAGGTAGTGCGTGGTCAGCAGGATCGTCGTCCCCTCGCCGTTGATCTGCTGCACGTACTGCCACAGCTCCAGGCGCAGCTCCACGTCGACCCCGGCCGTCGGCTCGTCGAGGATCAGCAGCTCGGGCCGGTGCATCAGCGCGCGCGCCAGGATCAGGCGCCGCTTCATCCCGCCTGACAGCGTGCGCGTGCGCTCGTCGCGCTTGTCGACGAGCGAGAAGACCTCCAAGAGCTCGGCCGCGCGTTCGCGCCGCTCCCGCTTCGGCATGCCGAAATAGGCGGCGTGGAAGTCGAGCGTCTCCTCCACGGTGAGGAACCAGTCGAGGTTCAGGTCCTGCGGCGCGAGACCGACGGCGAGCCGGGCTCGTTCATAGTGATCGAGGGCGTTGTGGCCGAACACCGCGATCGCGCCGCTCGTCGGCTGCGCCAGCCCGGTGACGCAGTGGATCAACGTCGACTTGCCCGCCCCGTTCGGACCGAGCAGGCCGTAGAACTGTCCGGGCTCGATCGTCAGCGACACCGATTTGAGCGCCTCCGTGCCGGTCGGGTACAGCTTGTGCAGATCGGTGATCTCGAGGGCCGGTGCGCTCACGGTCGCTCAGAGTAGTCGCAGCGGGCGGTTTCGCCGCCCTGGCAAGGTGTCCAGTTATCTACCGGAAAAGTGAAGGGGGCCGGCGATCTGCCGATCCCCATGCTGTGTCAGCGGTTCCACCACCCATCGCGCTTCCCGCATCTGGACGACCGGCATGATCTTCGAGGGCCATGAATGTCGTCTCGGCGAGACGATCTATCCGCTCGAGAAACTGGACGTCGAGATCGTGGTGTTTCACGGCCGCACGCTGCACCTGATGATGCGCCGGCCGATGGACGAGCCGATGCGTGCCGCGCTCGATCAGACACCGAAGGTGATGCTGATGTACGAGGACGCTGGTCGCTTCCGTGCGCAGCGCGGACTGGTGTTCAACACCGGCGAGGAAGACATCATCGGCTTCATCAGCGCCGATCAGTTCGTTGACGGCAACCGACGCCAGTTCAGCCGTGCACCGCTGCCGATCGGCGTCACCGTGACGACGACCGACACCGAAGGGAACGCGCTCAGCACGTGGACCGGTGGTTGCTCGGACATCAGCGCCGGCGGCATCAAGGTCGCGGATCGCGGTGCGCTCGTCCCCGGACCTCTGACGCAAGTCGAGCTGACGCTGCAGACCGGCAGCTCGATCGTCGTCCCCGGCGCCATCGCCTGGCGCAATGACCGCTTCTCAGCGCTGACGCTGGGCTGCGCGACCGACTCGCAGAACCAGATCGGCGCCCTGGTCGCACGCTGGCACCGCATGCGTGCGCGGCACGAGATCACGCCGGCCGACGTGCTGGCCGCCTAGCTCCAGCTCGTCCGTCACGGACGTCTGCGCAGGATCCCGGACTCGTGCGCGCCGCGCTCCAGCGCCTCGCGGTGGTCGGGGTGTGCGATCGCGATCAGCGCCTCGGCCCGCTCGGCGAACGATCGGCCGCGCAACCGGGCGATCCCGTATTCGGTGACGACATGGTCGACCGTGTTCTTCAGCGTCGTGACGACCGAGCCCGGGCTCAGCGCCGTGGAGATTCTGCTCTTGCCATTCGACGTCGTCGAGTGCAGCACGATGAACGCCTTGCCGCGCTCGGCGTACATCGCGCCGCGCGCGAAATCCGCCTGCCCGCCACTCGAGGACCAATAGCGCCCGGCAACCGTCTCCGAGGCGCACTGGCCGTACAGGTCAACCTCCGTCGTCGCGTTGATCGACATGAAGTCGTGGTGCCGGGCGATGCGCCGCGGGTCGTTGACGAGATCGACCGGCATCAGCTGAATTGCGACGTTCTCGTCCAGCCAGTCGTACAGGCGAGCGCTGCCAAGCGCGAAGGTCGAGACGATCTTGTCGGCCCAGATCTGCTTGCGCGTCCCCGTGACGACGCCGAGTTCGACAAGGTCCATGATGCCGTCCGAGATCAGCTCGGTGTGCACCCCGAGCTCGCGATGGCCGGAGAGCTTCGCGAGGAGTGCGTTGGGCACGCCACCGATGCCGGCCTGGATCGTCGCGCCGTCAGGGATCTCGGCCGCCACCAGCGCGGCGATCTGCTCGTCCCGCTCATCCGGCGTTGACGGCGGAACCTCCAAGGGCGCCCTGTCTGATCGGATCCAGCCAGCGACCTGCGAGTGATGAAGCTGGTTCTGACCCGACGTCCGGGGCATGCCGTCCATCACCTCGAGGAAGAACGGGGCGTGGCCGATCAGCGGTGCGACGTAGTCGGCGTTGGTCCCGAGGCTGAAATAGCCGTGCCGGTCCGGTGGGCTCGCCGCGGCCAGGACCATGCTGCTCTTGGTGTGGTCACGCAGCGTCCGAGGCAGCTCGGAAAAGTTCGCCGGAACGAGATCGACGTGGCCCTCCCAATACGGCTTGCGCGTGACCGGCGAGAGGAAGTAGCTGACGTGGCGCAGCCGATCGCCGTAGGCGCCGTGGAGATACGGGTGGTCGTACAGCGCGTGCATCTGATGGATGCGCACGCCCCTGAGGCGCTCATTGCCCGCGTCTATCGCCTCGATCACCGTCGGCGGCTCGCCGTTCGCCAGCGGGACGATCAGGTCGGCATGATCAGGGATCAGGTCCAGGACATCGTCTGCAGCCGCCTCCTTGGCGGCGAGGCTGCTCATGCCAGCCGCCCGGCAGCGCGCTGCGATTCGGTGAAGGCCAGTTCGTCGGCGCGCTGGTTGAGCTCGGTCTCGAGCTTCGTCTCGTGACCCTTGACCCACTCCCAGCGAGCGAGCGGGTGTCGCTGCAGCTGCTCCTCCAACGCGATAACGAGATCCTGGTTCTTGACCGGCTTGCCGGCGGCGGTCCTCCAGCCTTTGCGCTTCCAACCGGGAAGCCACTTGGTCATCGAGTCGATCATCAGCCGAGAATCGGTGACGATGCAGATCGGCGTGTCATCAGGCAGTGAACGCAGGCCTTCGATCGCTGCGGTGAACTCCATGCGGTTGTTCGTCGTGTCCGGCGCGCCGCCGGAGAGTTCGCTCGTCGCTCCGTCCGGCGACACGAGGATCGCCGCCCACCCCCCCGGCCCCGGGTTGCCGCTGCACGCGCCGTCGGTCCACAGCATCGTTTCACCTGGGCGCTGGTGCTCTGCGGAGAACGTCATCGCTGCGATCCTAGGGGTCGACAACGACAACGGGCCGGCCGCTCCGAAGAGCAACCGGCCCGCAAGACGTCGTCAGCCGCAGTCCCGAAGGACCGCGACCAGCTAGGCCATCGTGACGTTGACCGCGTTCGGACCCTTCGGGCCCTGCTCCGGCTCATAGTTCACACGGGCGCCTTCGGCGAGCGTGCGGAAGCCTTCGGCTGCGATCGAGGAGAAGTGGACAAAGAGATCCTTGCCACCCTCGTCGGGCGTGATGAAGCCAAAGCCCTTCTCGTCACTGAACCACTTCACGGTTCCTGTAGGCATATCTGATGTTCCTCTACGTGTCGTGCAACTGCGTACGCGGAGGATGCTGGGCAACGACCTGCGGACACACTGGCACTGCTTGATCCGGGCTGATGCCCGGCTTACAGCTGCCGAGGCTAGCAGCGCCAGGAGCGTTTGTGGGGTCAACCGGCGCGCGGCGACATGAACGCCACGTGCGTACCGAGTCCGGCCTCGGCGCCCGCAACGGCGATCTGTCTGCCGGGTTGCACCGCCGGGCGCGGCGATCCGACGCCTGGTCCGAGGGCCACCGCGGCCACCGCCAGATCGGTGCACACGAAGGTGATCCCCCAGAAGCTGACGCGCACGTCGTTCGGCGCAGCACCGCCTTCTGCGCCCGCCACCAGCTCGACCAGCGCGTTCTGCAGCGGCAGGAACCGCTGCACGACGTCCCGCCCACCGATCGAGGCGGTGCGTTCCCCGCGGACCTCGCAGCCGGCGGCAACGAGCGCGTCGGTCGTGCCGGACAGATCGCTCGTCGTGACGACCACGTGATCGATTCCGGTCACGTGGTTCGGGTGAGCAGCCGGGACCGCTGTGCGAGCCGGGGCCGGGCCGGTCGGCAGGCCTGTTACCGCCGCCGTCAGTGCCCAGTCACGGATCCCGCGCGGCCCGTCCGGGTCGAGCCGCACCACGGTGTCGCCGGCGGCGAACAGTCCGTCGGCGTCGACGGTGAATCCGAGCGCCCGCCAGGCGTCCGGAGAGCCGCCGATCGTCAGCGCCAACAGCCGGGGTCGTTCGCGGCGATCTCCTGCGAGCATGCGAGGAGCATGGCGTCTCCGCCCGACACCTGCCCGCACTGTGCGTCGACCCGACCGGCCGCAGGCGAGCGCTGCCCGGACTGCGGCCGCTCACGGTTCAGCGTGCCGCCGCGGCGTCGTTACGGGCTGCTTACTGCCGGCGGCGGGCTCGCGCTGCTGATCGCCGCCGCGATTGCCTGGTCGGCACACGTAGCGTCGGATCGGCGTGCCGCGGAGGCGGTGGAGCAGAGATCGGCGATTGCGGCCCTGCGTGCCCGGATCACGCGGCGGCAGGCGCCCAGGCGCGGCGCAGCGACGCAGCTGCTGCCGGCGCCGAACGCTTCGGACGAGGACCGGCGCACTGCCCGGCGGGCGCTGGTGCTGCAGGTTGAGCGGGTCATCACGCACGACGCCCGGCGTCGGGCGGCCAGCGGGGAGCTCGACGGCCCGATCCAGGACACGCACTGCGGGCCGATCTCCAGCGACCCTCGGCGCCGACCGGATGATGAGATCCTGACGGCGCCGATCGGCCGCTACAACTGCACCGCCCGGATCCGTGACGTACCGGGTGCGGACGGTGCCGCAGTCGCGGTGCTCGGTCATCCCTACGTTGCCGCGCTGGATTTCCGGCGCTTCACGTACGTCTACTGCCGCAACACGCCGGCCCAGGGTGAGCGCGGGGTCGCTCTCGTCTTCGTGCGCCTCGACCGGGCCTGCCTCGCCGCACGCGGGCGGGCGATGGGCAGCGGCTACGCCGACGTGCCGGACGTGCCGATCGCCGATCGCTAGCGCGGTCGGTTCGAGCGCCGGGCCTGCTTCGCGGCCTTGCTCTTCTTGCGGGCGGCCGCCTTCCGCCGGTGGCGGTCGGCCTCCTTCTCGGCCCGGGCCCGCTCACGACCTTCTTCATGACCGTCCTTCGCTGCCTCGTTGCGCACCCGGGCGTCACGAATGATCGCGAAGGCGATACCGGCCAGCAGCAGGGCACCGCCGAGCAGGATCAAGACCGTCTGCCCGGTGCTCAGCCCCTCGTCGGCGGACTTGCCCGGCGCCTGCGGCTCGTCGGCAGGCTGGGTCTGCAGGCTGCTCCCGGAACCACCGGCGAACGGGCTCTGAGCGAGCGCGGCCGGCGGCGCCGCGGCAGCCAGCAGGACGGCAGCGAGCAAGGCGAGAGTTCGAAGACGCATGCCGGCAATCCTGGCATCCCGGGCGGGCGGACCGTCAACCGCGCGCGGCGAGCGGCCGGTACCCTGCAGTGCCGATGCCGCCGAAAGCCCGTCAAGTCCAAGGTTCCGTCAAAGCCCAGCAGGCAGGGATGATGCAGGCGATGGCCCAGCTGGAGAAGCGCTCCGACGAGGAACTGGAGCGCGAGCAGCGTCATCGCGGCGCCGCACAGGCGATCCTCGGCTCCCGCGCCGCCGAGCGCTACGACGCCGCGGCGACGCGCGAGCACTTCCGTAAGGCGCTTGCGGCATCGCGCCCGCAAGAGCGGATGGCGATCCGCCGGATGGCCGACGCGTCGCTGGCACTGGCCGAGCGTCGTCCGGATGACCTCAAGGCCGCCGTCGAGAAGCTCGGACAGGCAGCACCATCCAAGGGCCAGCTGCGCATGCTGCGGCTGCTCGGATTCGTCGCCCCCGGTGCCTCGGCCCCGCTCTGGAAGCGTGCCCGCGGCGGCCTGTCGGTGGTCCTCGCCTTGGCGACCCTCGTTGCCCTCGGCGCACTGATCGCCTGGCTGATCGCGCTGCCGTTCGGCGGCGTCGGAACAGCGGGCGCGATCTGGCTCGGCTTGCTGGTCGCGATCGTCGCCCTCGCCGTGCTCGTGATGGTCGGTCGCCGCCGACAGTCGCGAGCCCAGGCGCAGCGCGCCGCCGGCCCGTAGCGATGTGCGGGCGGTACACCCTGGCCGCGAACGGCCAGCTGGAGTTCCGCACGCGGTTCGGGCTGGGCGAGAGCGTCGAGGTCCGTCAGCGTTTCAACGTCTGCCCCGGCGACGATGTGCTGACGGTGCTCCGCCACGGCGAAGAGCGCGAGGCGGCAGCGCTGCACTGGGGACTCGTGCCCTTCTGGGCGAAGGACGCCACGGTCGGCTACCGGATGATCAACGCGCGGTCGGAGACGGCGGCCGAGAAGCCGGCATTCGCTGACAGCCTGCGGCAGCGTCGCTGCCTGATCCTCGCCGACGGGTTCTACGAGTGGCAGCACCGGCCGCATCAGCGCCGCAAGCAGCCTTGGCACATCACCCTGGAGAGCGGCGCGCCGTTCGCGTTCGCGGGCCTCTGGGCGACGTGGCAGCGGCCCGACAGCGATCAGCTTCTGCGCTCGTGCACGATCTTGACGCGGCCGGCCGAGTCCGAAGTCGCCCCGCTGCACGATCGCCAGCCGGTGATCCTCGCCGGCCCCGAGGCCGAGGCGGACTGGCTCGATCCGCAGACCCCGGCGGAGCACATCGCGGCGCTGATGCACGCGAGTGCCCCAGAGCTGCTGAAACCGCGCGCCGTGGGCTTCGCCGTCAGTGACGCCCGTTATGACGGCCCGGCATGCCTGGACGATGCCGAGCCCGACCCGCAAGGTGCGCTCTTCGCCGATTGACGACTGCCACACGGCCGCTGGCGCAGCGGGTAGTGTCGGAGTGTGGTTCTCACCGCCGAACGTGTCTCGCTGCGCCGTCTCTCGCCGACCGAGATCCGCACGATGCTGGCCGGCGGGCAGCTGCCGGGCCCGGCGTGGGCTCCCGGGTACCCGCTCGACAGCACGTTGGTCTCCCTGGCGATCCTCGCCGGCGGCGCGGATCCGGAACAGGCCGTGTTCGGGCACTTTCAGATTCTGTTGCGGGAGCGTCAGGAGGTGATCGGAGATGTCGGCTTCCAGGGGCCGCCGGATGCGCTCGGCGAGGTCAGTATCAACTACGCGATCGTGCCGTCCGAACGGGGCAACGGCTACGCGACCGAGGCCGTCGCGGCACTGCTGCACTGGGCCCTCGAGCAGCCCGAGATCCGTGTGATCCGGGCCGAGAGCAACATCGGCAACCACGCCAGCCACCACGTGCTGGAGACGGTCGGCATGCATCACACGCTCGATGATGGTGACCGCCGGACGTACGAAATTGCCGCTCACTGACGTGAGCGGAGCCGCGCACTGAGTGCCGCCACGCCGCCCGCCGCCTGGCGACCGGTAGATTGAGCGGTGCGCGCATGGTGGTCCGACCGTCTCCACTCCCCCGGCCCAACCGACGGCTCCGCGCCAAGATCGCCGCCGCACGTCTGGCCGGCGCCGCGTCACGTGCCACCGGGCGAGGCGGTACCTCTCTGCCGGGCAAGGTGCTGCTGGCGCTCGACCAGGATGCGATCGGGGAACTGGCTGCCCGGCTGCCCTCCGGGACCGCGGCGATCTCCGCCACGAACGGCAAGACGACGACCGCCGCAATGACCGCAGCGATCCTCGAAGAGGCCGGTCACACGCTGGTCCACAACCACGCCGGCGCGAACATGGCGGGCGGTGTCGCGGGAGCGCTGCTCCAGGCCTCGCCGTATGCCGACTTCGGGCTGTTCGAGGTCGATGAGTTCTGGCTCGACGGCCTGATCGACCAGCTGCACCCACGCGCGATCCTGCTCGGCAACCTGTTCCGCGATCAGCTGGATCGCTACGGCGAGCTCGAGGCGATCGTCGAGCGCTGGCAGGTGATGGTCGACCGTCATCCCGAGGTGACGTTCGTGCTCAACGCCGACGACCCGGTGATCGCTGACCTGGGCCGCGACCGGACGACCGGCGAGAGCGTCCGCTACTTCGGCCTCGAGGACGCCGCCGTCGGCCGCGCCGAGCTCAGCCACGCCTCGGATGCCAAGCATTGCCGCCGCTGCGGCGCGCCGCTCCGCTACGCCGTGGTCTTCGTCGCCCATCTCGGCCACTACCACTGTGACGCCTGCGGGGCCTCACGACCGGCGCCGCAGATCAGCGCCGGGCCGATCGCCCTCGGTGGGTTGAGCGGTACCGCGTTCACGGTGTCGACGCCGGACGGTGCGTTCAGCGTGGAGCTGCCGCTGCCGGGGCTCTACAACGTCTACAACGCCCTCGCGGCCGCCGCCCTGGCCTTCACGCTGGACGCGAGCCAAACCGACATCGATGCCGGGTTGACGCAGATCGCACCGGCGTTCGGACGCGGTGAGAGCCTCGCCGTCGACGGTCACGAGCTGCTGCTGCTGCTGGTCAAGAACCCGACCGGCGCCAATGAGGTGTTGCGGACCTTGGCGCTCGAACCTGAGCCTCTGGAGCTGCTCGTGATGCTCAACGACCAGACCGCTGACGGCCGCGATGTGAGCTGGATCTGGGACGCCGACTACGAGGTTCTGGCCGGGCATGTCGCACGCGTCGTCTGCTCCGGCTCGCGGGCGGCCGAGATGGCTGTGCGGCTGAAGTACGCCGGTGTCGATATGGCGGCGATCTCGGTGGAACGCGATCCCGCCCGTGCCCTTGACCTCCTGGTCGACGGCGCCGCCCCGGCGGCGCGGTTGGTCGCTGTCCCGACCTACACCGCGATGCTCGAGTTGCGCGAGGTCCTGGTCGAGCGCGGCATCGCGCGAGGCAGCTTCGTATGAGCGTCAGCGACGTGATCTGGCACGACGCCGAGTGCGGCCACTATGCCGAGGACCTTGGCCTGTGGCGTGCGCTCGCCGACGCCTGCGGCGGGCCGGTGCTGGACATCGGTGCGGGCACCGGCCGCGTGGCGCTCGACCTGGCCGCCCAGGGGCACGAAGTCACGGCCGTGGACATTGACGCGCAGCTGCTCGATGCGCTCGGTCAGCGAGCCGACCGCGCAGGCCTGGCCACGCGGATCCACACCCACTGCTGCGACGCCTGCAACCTCGAGGGTCTGGACAGGCTGTTCCCGCTTGTCCTCGTCCCGATGCAGACGGTGCAGCTGCTCGGCGGGCGCGCCGGCCGGCGCGCCTTCCTCCGTGCGGTGAAGCAGCGGCTTGCACCCGGCGGTCTGCTCGCGATGGCTGTCGCCGACGCCCTCAGTGCGTTCGACGGTGACGCCGACGGTCTGCCCAGCCCGGACGAGCGGACGCTCGACGGCACCACGTACAGCAGCCAGACCGTCGCGATCACCCATACCGAGAAGGCGGCCACGATCCACCGTGTCCGCACGATCGGCAGCGCGCCCCAGGGCGCTTACTACAGCATCGCCCTGGACCTGCTGACGGCCGACGAGCTGGAGACCGAGGCGCTGATGCTCGGCTACCAGCGGCGGCCGCAACGCAGCATCCCTGAGACCGCCGACTACGTCGGATCGACAGTGGTGGTCGTCAGTGCCTGACGGGTCATCAGTGTCTGACGGCCTGCGGATCTGCGCGCTGTACCCGGAGGTCATGAACATCTATGCCGACCGCGGCAACCTCGCGGTGCTGGAGCAACGCTGCCGCTGGCGCGATATCCCGGTCAGCATCACCGCGGCGAGCAGCGGCGCTGCTGTCGACCCGGACGCGTTCGACCTGTTCTACCTCGGCGGCGGGCAGGACCGTGACCAGGAGCTGGTGGCGCACGATCTCGTGGCGACGAAGCGGGAGGCACTGCATGCGGCCGCCGCGCGGGGCGCCGTCATCCTCGGTATCTGCGGCGGAATCCAGTTGCTCGGGCAGCACTACGAGCTCGGCGACCGCACGATCCCGGGGCTCGGACTGCTTGACCTGCACACGGTTCGCAGCAGTGGTCCGCGACTGATCGGCAACGTCGCGATCGAGGTGCAGCTGGAGGGCGAGCGGCCGCGCGTGCTCGCGGGCTTCGAGAACCACGGCGGACGGACGATGCTGGGCCGTGCCGCCAAGCCGTTGGGACGGGTCCTCAAGGGCCACGGCAACGACGGCCAGTCGGGCTATGAAGGTGCGCGCGCCGGCTCGGTCATCGGGACCTATCTCCACGGCCCGCTGCTGCCGAAGAACGTCTGGTTCGCCGATTGGATCATCACCACGGCGCTGGGCCTGCCGCACGGCGCGCTTGCGCAGCTCGACGACCGGCTCGAGGACGCAGCCCACGCGGGCGCCCGCGCAGCAGCAGGCCTGCCCCCTACCCCATCGGAGTCCCGTTGAGCACTGCCCCGACAACCCTTCCGACCCAGCTCTTGGATCCGGCGGCGCAGGCGCCCGCACGTTCGCGCGCCGGCGATGCCGCCTACGATCTCTCGGCCCTGGCCGCAACCACGATCGGCGCGGGCGAGCGCGAGGTTGTCGGAACCGGCGTCGCTGTTGCGATTCCTGACGGCTGGTGCGGCCTGATCGTGCCCCGCTCGGGTCTGGCTGCCCGTGACGGCGTCGTCCCGGTGCTCGGCCTGATCGACCCGAACTACCGCGGTGAGCTACGGATCACGCTTCGCAACCAGGGGCACGAGGCATACCGCGTGGCAGCGGGCGACCGGATCGCCCAGCTGCTGCTGCTGCCGTTCGGCTCCCCGGCCGTCGCGATCGTCGATGCGCTGCCGCCGGGCCCCGATGATCGCGGTAGTGGCGGCTTCGGTTCCTCCGGCCGGTAATGCAAGACTGCCGCGATGACCGACACCGCCCCGATCTGCCCAGAGTGCGCCAGTGAGAACACCTACGAGCTCGGCGACTTCCTGGTCTGCTCGATGTGCGCACACGAATGGTCCCCCGCCGCGGCCGAGCCGGAGGGCGCGGTTTCGGAGCCGGAGATCCGTGACTCGGTCGGCAATGTCCTGACCGACGGCGACACGGTGACTGTGGTCAAGGATCTGAAGGTCAAGGGCTTCCCCAATGCGATCAAGGTCGGCACGAAGGTCCGCAACATCCGCCTCGTCAACGGCGTCGGCGACCACGACATCGACTGCAAGGTCGACGGCTTCGGCCCGATGCAGCTGAAGTCCAGCGTCGTCAAGAAGGCCTGACGCCAGCCGCGGGTCGTTAGGCGCGCTTCGTGGTGACGTTGCGCGTCTTGATGCTCTTCGACGAGACGGTGACGCGGAGCTTGGCGCGGACGCTTGGCGCCTTCTTCAGCTTGATCGCGCCGGTGCCGAGGCAGACGCCGTCGACCTTGGCGAGCTTCAGCGTCGTGCGATAAGTCGTGGTGCCGTACGTCGTGGTCGCCGTGGCCTTGCCCGTGCACTTCTTCCCCGCCCGCAGCGCGACGCGGGTTGTGAGCGTGATCGTCTTGCCGCTCAGGCGGGCTTCGATCACGGGGGCGTTACGTGACGGGGGCGTGACGTCGGGCGGGGTGACGTCGGGGGGCGTGGGCGCGATCCTCAGGGAGGCCGCCGCGGCGATCGTGATGGCGTGCGTCGTCTCGCTGGTCATCCCCAGCGCGTTGGTGGCCGCAACCTTGACGGAGTAGTCGCCGGCGGCGGTGTACGTATGCGTCACCGCGTGCGTGAGCGGATCGACGATGCCCTCGGAGCCGTCGCCGAACGTCACGGTGGCGTCCCCGGTTGGGGACCACACGTCGAATGGATTGACCGACACCGTCACCGGATCCCCGGCGGTGCCCTTGGCGGGAATCGACAGGTCGAGGAACCGCGGACCGGCGACGTCCTTCGCGGCGAAGCCGACGGAGTAGTGGCTGCCGTCGTACTGGGAGAAGGCCACGGCCGGGTTGCCTGCGGCGTCGATGCTGGCCGACGGGAAGCCGTGCTGTGCCAGGTCGACGCCGGATGCGAGCACGATCTCGTACGGGCTCCACTGACTCGCTCCCGCCGGGCGGTACGCAGCGCCAACCTGAAAATCGCTCATGTTCTCCGACGACAGGAAGCTGACGACCATCGCGCCGGCGCGATTCGCGGCCAGGAACGGGGCGCCACCGAGGGTCTCATTCGAGAGGATCGCCGGGTCGGCATCCCAGGCGCCACCGACGGTGAGCGTCTTCGACTCCACCACTGGCGTGGCGCCGAAGAAGTAGCGCTGCCAGACGGCGACGAAGTGATCCGCACCGTCGCTCTGGACCTGGGTGAGCACGGCGCCCTCGCCCTCGGGAGAGATCGCGTCGTAACTCCATGTCCCGGTGGTGACGTCCATCGTCGACGCGTAGGCACGGCGGCTGCCGCCGCCGTCGGTCCACACGGCCGTCGCGACGCCGCTCGGCGCCATCGCGACACTGATGTTGTTGGGGTTGTTGTTGTATTCCGCGCCGGAGATCGGCGTGAGGCCCGTCCAGCCCGTGGTCGGGCTGTAGCGGGCGGTCTCCACGGTGTAGTGGGGCGAACCCTGCAGCCCCGTGACGAGCACGCCATCGCCGCTCTCATTGAATGCCAGTGCCATGTGACCGGTGGGCGCGTCGGCAGGGAACTCGATCCCGGTGGGATCCTCGGTCCAATCCGGTGAGTTCTTCGCCCGCGTGAAGATCCGGATCCTGTTCGGCGTGCCAAAGCTCGGGAATACGGCGACGAGGGTGCCATCGGGACCACGGGCCGCAGCGCCCTCGCCGAACATCTCGCCCGGGTTCGTGGTGACCTGCGGCGTCCTACTCCATTTACCCGAGCCGGCCAGGCGGGTGGATGCTTCGAGCTTGGTCGGCTGTCCGCCGGGGTTGTCGGCCCAGAGCACGCTCATGTTGCCGTCGTCATCGACGGCGCTGATGTAACCGCCCGCAGGCTCCCCCGGGTTGATCTGCTGCAGGCTCCATTCTCCGGTTGCCGCCGAGCGCGTCTTCTCCCAGAGATCGCCGCTGCCGAGCCCCCAGACGACGCTCACTGAGCCGTCGGGCGCCGAGACGACGCCGGGGCTGTACGTGTCGCCGCCGGCGTACGCACCGTCGGCAGCGCCCGACAGCGTCAGCGGCGCGAACCAGTCCGGCGCGGCTGCGCCGGCAGTCGATGGTGCGCTGGCGACCAGCAGCAGCGCTGCGGCAGTCGTGGCAAGGGCGATGGGGAACCGACGGCTGAGAGTCATCCCTCATGTTCTCGGCCTGCCGCGGCGATTCCGGCGCCGTGTTGGTGGGCCTGGACGAATGTCTTATGCGCGGAGCGCGAACCGGGCGTAGCGCTCGGCAACGCCCGCGGGCAGGCGCGCAACGACGTGCACGCCGTCGGCGGTGTCGTCGCGGTGCAGATCACCTGCGATCTCGTGCAGCTCAGCCAGCCGTGCGCCCTCCGAGTACGGCAGCAGCAGCTCGACGGACCGCAGCGTCTGGGCAAATGCGGTCTCGATCGCGGCGCACAGCGCAGCAAGCCCTTCGCCCTTGGCGGCGCTGACGAGAATCCCGTCGGGATGCCGGAACTGCAGCTCCTGACGGCGCTCGGCGGTGACCGCGTCTACTTTATTGAGCACGAGCAGCCGCGGCAGCTCGCCGGCGCCGATCTGCTCCAGGGTCTCCTCCACCGACGTCAGCATCTCGACCAGGTCGTCCTCTTCGGCGGAGGCGTCAACGACATGCACGATCAGGTCGGCGTAGCGCGTCTCCTCCAGCGTCGCGCCGAAGGCGTCGACCAGCTGGTGCGGCAGCTTGCGGATGAAGCCCACGGTGTCGCTCAGCAGGTAGGTCCGGCCTTCGATGTCCAGCTGTCGCGTCGTGGGATCGAGCGTCTGGAACAGGCGGTCGCGCACCGAGACGTCACTGCCGGTCAGGGCGTTGAGCAGCGTCGACTTGCCGGCGTTCGTGTAGCCGGCGAGGGTCACCTGCGGCAGATGCGCACGGTCACGCTCGGCGCGCTGGGTCGCGCGGGTCTGCTTGACCCCCTCCAAGCGACGGCGCAGCGCCGCGATCCGGTCACGGGCGAGCCGGCGGTCGGTCTCGATCTGGGACTCACCCGGACCGCGGGTCGCGAAGCCGCCGCTGGAGACACCACCGAGGCGCTCCAAGTGCGTCCACAGGCCGCGCATCCGCGCCAGGTTGTACTCCAGCTGGGCCAGCTCCACCTGCAGCTTGCCCTCGGCGCTGCCGGCATGGGTGGCGAAGATGTCGAGGATCGTCGCGGTGCGATCGACGACGGACATGCCGAGCTCCTTCTCCAGATTGCGCTCCTGCCGCGGCGTCAGTTCGGTGTCGCAGACGATCACATTGGCGTCAGCGGCCTTTGCCGCTTCCTTGACCTCTCCCACCTTGCCGGGGCCGAGGTACGTGTTGGGATGCGGCTGCTCACGATGCTGCACGGCGTTGCCGACGACCGCAACGCCGGCGGTTCGCAGCAGTTCGTGCAGCTCGCTGAGGTCGTCGCCGGACTCGAGGACGGCGATGCAGAAGGCCCGTTGCTTGGCGCGGCCGCGTGTCGGCGTGCTGGATCGGGACTTGCTCATCGGGCACGCTGGAGTGTAGGTCTGCGAAACTGCTCCTGATGCCCGAGCCGAGCGGCCCTTCCGAACAGGACCTGACGGACCGCCTCGCCTCCCGACTGCTGGCGCTGATCGACCTGCCGTCGGTCTCCCACGACGAAGCGGCGATCGCCGCCTATGTCGAGCGGGAGCTGGGCGAACTGGCGCGGAACGCCGGCGACCGTTGTGTTCTGGCGGGCGTCACCGAGCGCGCGGCGCGCCCGCTGGTACTGCTTGCCGGCCACCTCGACACCGTTCCTGAGCAGGACAACCTGCCGGCGCGGCGTGACGGCGACACGATCCACGGTCTTGGCGCCTGTGACATGAAAGCCGCACTGGCGGTGATGATCGAGCTCGCCCTGGCCCCCGGAGACGCACGGACGGCCGATCTCGGTCTGGTCTTCTTCCCGCGCGAGGAGCTGCCGTTCGGCGACACCGCGCTGACCCCCCTGCTCGAGCGCGAGCCGGGGCTGGCAAGCGCCGATCTCGCGGTGGTCATGGAGCCGACCGCGAACGGCATCCAATTGGGCTGTCTCGGCAACATCAATGCCACCTGGACCTTCACCGGCACCGCGGGGCACAGCGCCCGGCCCTGGCTTGCCGACAACGCCATCCACCAAGCGGCTGCAGCAGTCGCCGATCTCGCCCGCGACCTGCCCGTCGTCCAGCAGTTCCGCGGGCTCGAGTACCGCGAGGTCACATCCGCTGTGATGGTCGCCGGCGGCATCGCCCGCAACGTCATCCCGGACAGCTGCGAGGTCCAGCTGAACCACCGCTACGGCCCAGGCACGAGCGCGGCCACCGCCGAGGAGCGGCTCCGTGCGCGCTGTGAGCCCTTCGGTGCGCTGACGATTGACGGCAACGCGCCGTCCGGGCGGGTCGCGGAGCAGAATGACCTCCTCGACCGCCTGCTTGTCGCAGCCGCGGTGCAGGCACCGGAGCCCAAGCAGGCCTGGACGCCGGTCGCGGAGTTCGGACTGGTCGGCGTTGACGCGGTCAACTTCGGCCCCGGTGACCCCGCGTTCGCGCACCGCCGCGACGAGCAGGTGAGCCTTGCGGCGATGGTCCGCAGCTATCAGGCGCTGGACTCGCTGCTGTGCGGCTGAACCCGCTGATCGCCGAACTCGGCACGTACCCTTTCACGCGCCTCGACGACGCCAAGGCCGCCGGCGCCGCGCGCGGCGCCGACCTGATCGACTTCGGCGTCGGCGAGCCACGCGAGGAGACGCCTGCGTTCCTGCGGGCCGCCCTGCGCGACGCGATCGGGCCATTGGCGCCCTACCCCAAGGCCGTTGGTCTGCCGGAGCTCCGCGCCGCGATCGCCGGCTGGGCCGAACGCCGCACCGGCCGCGCGCTCGACCCGGAGGCGGAGATCATCCCGACGCTCGGCGCCAAAGAGGTGGTCTTTCACCTGCCGCAGCTGCTTGCGGGGGCGGCGGTCGCCACCACGAGCCCCGGCTATCCGGTCGGCGGCCGCGGCGCGCGCTTCGCCGGCAAGGCCTCGGTCACGCTGCCGCTTTCCCCCGAGCATGGATGGTTGCCCGATCCCGCCGCGCTGACGCCCGAGCTGATGCGCTCGCTTGCCGTGCTCTGGATCAACACCCCGAACAACCCGACCGGCGCCGTCGCACCACTGGCGCTGCTCGCAACGCTGGCGGACCGCTGCCGCGAGTTCGACGTCGTCCTGGCCAGCGACGAGGCCTACTCGGAGCTGTGGTTCAGCGGCGACGCCCCGACCAGCGCGCTGCAGCTCGACGACCTCACCAACGTCTGCGTCGTCAACACGCTGTCGAAGCGCTCAGCGATGGCCGGCTACCGCAGTGGCTTCGTCGCAGGCGACGCCCGGCTGATCGCAGCACTCAAGCTGTATCGCCCGAGCGTCGGCGTGGCACCGCAGGAGCATGTGCAGCGTGCCGCGATCGCCGCGTGGAACGACGAGGCACACGTGGTCGCCGTGCGTGAGCGATACCGCGCCAAGCGCGATGCTCTGCTGCCGGCGCTGCTGGAGCACGGCTTCCGCGATGCCGGTGGCCCCGGCACGTTCTTCCTCTGGCTCGCAACACCCGACGGCGAACGCGCCGAGGACTGCGCCGAACGGCTGCTGCGTGAGCACGCCCTGGTCGTCGCACCGGGCACGTTCTTCGGCCCCGAGGGCGAGGGGTACGTGCGCGTGGCGTTGGTCCCGACGGTCGACCGCTGCCGCGAGGCGGCGGCGCGCCTGGCTGCGACCTAGTTCGCGTGCAGCGCGGCGTTCAGGCCCTGCCACGTGCCGCTGGCCGGCAGCACCTCCACCCCGCCGCTGACGGAGTTGCGGCGGAACAGCAGCCGATCGGCGCCGGACAGTTCACGCGCCTTGACGTGCTGCCCGTCAGGCGTCTGAACGATCGTGCCGCCGGTGACGTACAGCCCAGCCTCGACGATGCAGCCGTCGCCGAGCGAGATACCGAGCCCGGCATTGGCGCCGAGCAGGCAGCCCTCGCCGAGCGCGATCACCTCAGAGCCGCCGCCGGACAGCGTGCCCATGATTGAGCAGCCGCCGCCGAGGTCGGTGCCATCGCCGATCACGACGCCCTGACTGATCCGCCCCTCGACCATCGAGTGGCCGAGCGTGCCGGCGTTGAAGTTGACAAAGCCCTCGTGCATCACGGTCGTCCCGTCCGCCAGATGGGCGCCGAGGCGGACGCGATCAGCGTCCGCGATCCGCACACCGGCCGGGACGACGTAGTCCGTCATCCGCGGGAACTTGTCGACCGAGGTCACCGCGAACGGCCTGCCCGCGGCACGGCAGCGCAGGCGCACGTCATCGAGGCGCGTGGGATTGACCGGACCCAGCGTCGTCCAGGCGTTGTTCGGCAGCACGCCGAACAGGCCATCGAGGTTGATCGTGTTCGGCGCGACCAGGCGGTGGCTGAGAAGATGGAGGCGCAGATACGCATCCTCCACCGTGGCCGGCGCGTCGCCGAGATCGGCGATCAGCGTGATGACCGGGAACAGCGTGACGCCGCGCAGGGCGTCGGGGCCGGCGGCGGCGGCGAACGCCTGGCCGCCCAGCTCGGACGCCTGGGCCGCGGAGATCGGCTGCGTGCCGGCAGCGGTGCCGGACGGCACGTCACTGGCGCCGAGCTGCAGCGTCCGGTACGCCACGTCCAGGACACGCCGATCCTCATCATCGATCGTGGCGAGACCGAGGCCCCATGCGCTTCCTGTCACCGCAGCTGATTGCGTCATCGCGGCCGAAGAGTACCGGCCGCGTCCTCACAAGGCCTTCGTGTTTCGGCGATGCCGCTCGGCGCCGCGAGGCGGGTCAACAACGCCTCTGAGGGCTGACCGGCGAACACCGGTTCGGCCCAGCCCGTCAGGGAGAACAGCAAGCTCTCGTCGACGTCGACGGTGAGTTCGCCACCGTCGAGCTCGACCGTGACCGGTGACGTGCCGCCCGCGAGCACATGGGCGATCGCTGCGCCGCAGGCGCCGGTGCCCGAGGAGCGCGTCTCGCCGACGCCGCGCTCAAAGATCCGGGCACGGATCCGGTCCTCGGCGAGGGCGGCGTAGAACGACACGTTGGTGCGATTGGGGAACGCCGGGTGGGTCTCGAGTCCGTGGCCGATCTGCTGCAGATCCAGCGCCTCGAGCGCGTCGAGCGATTCGAGTCGAACGGCCGCCTGAGGATTGCCGACCTGCAGGTGCTGGATCGTCCACGTACGTCCGTCCGCCTCGATCGTCGCCAGGCCGTCATCCGGCCCGTCGGGGAAGTCGCTAGAGGCCATGCGAGCGCGGCCCATAGCCATCGTGCAGGTCCGATCATCGGCCAGCGTGGCGCGGATCTCTCCGGCGCGCGTCTCGATCGAGAATTCGCTGCTGTCGGTCCAGCCGGCGCGCCGGAGGTAGAGGATCGCCTGGCGTGCGCCGTTGCCAGAGAGCTCGGCCTCCGACCCGTCCGGGTTGATGATCGTCAGACGGGCAACGAAACCGGCCTCGGTCGGCGGCGACACCAGCAGCAGGCCATCCGCGCCGAGGCCGAGATGCCGGTCACAGAGCAGTCGCGCCCGCTCTGGCGTCATCGGCCACGGCAGCGCCGCCTGCTCGATGATCAGGTAATCGTTGCCAAGGGCCTGCCATTTCTCCACCAGCATGGTCGGCGAGGCTAACGGGCCGAGCGGCTAGGGCAGGATCTCCGCTGCCACGTCGTCGGCGCTGCGCGCGGTCACGTCGATCGTCTGTGCCCCGCCGAGCTTCCGCATCCAGGTCATCTGTCGCTTGGCGTATTGACGCGTGCGGAGCTTCATCAGCGGAACGTCGCCGGCGAGTAGCTCGGCGAAACCGAGCGCTTTGCGGGCTGTCGGCGAGGCACCGGCCTCGTCAGCGCGCCGCACCTCCTCGGCCGCACCGGCCTCGACCATCGCATCGACACGGGCATCGATGCGCGCCTGCAATGCCGCCCGCTCCATCGTCAACCCGATCAGCCTGGTCGGCACGCGCGTCTGGGCCGTCCACAGCTCGCTGCTCTCGCGCGGCGGCGGTCGATGTCCGATCGCCGCCAGTTCCAGTGCGCGGACAACCCGCTGGCGGTCATTGACGGCGATCGCCGCCGCCGCGGTCGGGTCGAGCATGGTGAGCCGCGCGTGCAGCGCGGCTCCGCCGCGCTCGTCGTACTCGGCGAGCAGCGCCTCGCGCAGACCGGCCGGCGGCGGCGGCCCGAGCTGCAGGTCCGTCAGCGCGGCGCGGAGGTACAAGCCGGTGCCGCCGACGACGATCGGCACAGTTCCCGAGGCCCGCAGCCGGTCGATCTCGGCATGGGCGAGCTCCGCGTAGGCGCCGGCGGAGAACGTTGTGTCGAGATCGAGGAACGACACGAGCCGCGTGTCGAGCTGCGGCTGAAGCCGCGCGTCGGCCACGCCGCTGAGGACCTCGAGCCCGCGGTACACCTGGATCGCATCCGCAGAAACGGCGACAGCGTTGATGCCACGCGCGGCAAGCCGCCGAGCGACAGCGGCCGCAACAGCCGTCTTGCCCACTCCCGTCGGTCCGAAGATCGCCAGCACGTCCATGAATCGCGGAGCATGGCACCATGACGGCCATGGAGATCTCCAGAGCCACCGTCCTGTTGACCGGTGCCAGTGGCGGCATCGGGCACGCGATCGCCCGCCAGCTTGCGGCGCATGGCGCCGACCTGGTCCTGACCGGTCGCCGAACCGAGCTGCTTGCGCCGCTGGCCGAGGAGCTCGGCGCGCGGGTGGTGACCAGTGACCTCAGCGCACGCAGCGCCGTCGCGGACCTCGTCGACGACGTCGGTTCGGTCGACATCCTGGTCGCCAATGCAGCGCTGCCGGCCTCCGGTCCCCTGCTCGACTACACCGAGGAGCAGATCGACCGCGCGCTGGACGTCAACCTCCGCGCACCGATCATGCTGGCGCATGCACTGGCACCGTCGATGGTGCAGCGCGGCAGCGGCCATCTGGTCTTCATCTCGTCGCTGGCCGGCAAGACCGGCCAGCCCGGATCATCGCTGTACAGCGCAACGAAGTTCGGGCTGCGCGGCTTCGCTCAGGGCCTGCGCGGCGACCTCGCGCCGACCGGCGTCGGCGTCTCGACCGTGTTCCCCGGCTTCATCCGCGACGCCGGCCTGTTCCACAACAGCGGTGCCGAACTGCCGCGCGGTGTCGGCACCAACACGCCGGACGACGTCGCCGCTGCGGTCGTGCGCAGCATTCGCAAGAACCGCGGCGAGATCACCGTCGCACCCGTTGCGATGAAGGTCGGCGCCACACTCGGTGCCGTGGCGCCCGAGACCGCGCTACGCGTCGCACGGTTGAGCGGTGGCGACCGCGTCAGCGCCGACATCGCCGGCGGCCAGGAACACCTGCGCTAACCGGCCGCAGCGCCGGCACGGTCCAGCAGCGACAGCTCACCGGACAGGGAATGCGATGACGCAGCGGTGATCTGCACCGGAACGATCTCACCCGGCGAGGCCAGCCCGTCGAAGTTGACCGCCTTGTTGTGGCCGGTGCGACCGCGGAGCCGCGACGGATCGGTACGAGAAGGGCCCTCCACCATCACGTCGAGCGTGCGGCCGACGAAGCGCTGCGCCCGCTCGGCGGCGCGGCGCTGCACGAGCTCCACAAGCTGGGCGATGCGCTCACCGGAGGTCTCCCGATCAACGAAACGGTCTGCCATCGCCGCGGCCTCCGTCTCCCGCCGCGGCGAATACACGAAGGTGAACGCGCCATCGAAGCCAACCTCATCGCAGACCTCCATCGTCTCGGCGAAGTCCGCATCGGTCTCGCCAGGGAAGCCGACGATGATGTCGGTCGTGATCGCGATGTCCGGGCAGTGCTCGCGGATCAGCGCCACGCGGTCCATGAACCGCTCGCGGTTGTAGGTGCGACGCATCGCCTTGAGGACCGTGCTGGAGCCCGATTGCAGTGGCAGGTGCAGATGCGGGCAGAGCGACGGCAGCTCGGCGTGGGCGCGGACGACATCGTCCTTGAAGTCCTGCGGGTGCGGGCTCGTGTAGCGGATCCGATCGAGCCCCTCGATTCCGTCGAGGGCCCCGAGCAGCTCGGCGAACGTCATCCCGGCCGCGGCGCGCGAGCCTTGATCGCGGCCGTAGGCGTTCACGTTCTGGCCGAGCAGCGTGATCTCGCGGACGCCGTCGCTCACCAGGCCCTCGGCCTCGGCAAGCAGCTCGTCCGCAGGTCGCGAGACCTGACGGCCACGGGTCGAGGGCACGATGCAGTACGAGCAGACCATGTCGCAGCCGACGGAGATCTGCATCCAGCCGGAGAAGGCCCGCTCGCGCTTGGCCGGGAGGTGCCCGGTGAAGCCCTCGAACTCGAAGTAGCCCTGCGCCGTGATCGCGTCGCTCGTCAGGAACTCCGCAAGCTTGTGCACCTGCCCCGGCCCGAACGCCACGTCGACGAACGGGAAGTCCGCGAAGACCTGGTCCTTGACCGATTGGGCCCAGCAGCCGCCGACACCGATCACGACGCCGGGACGCTGCCGCTTGCGCGCTGCTGCCTGCCGCAGGTGGGTGACGAACTTGGTGTCCGCCTTCTCGCGGATCGAGCAGGTGTTGAACAGCAGCAGGTCCGCCGCGTCCGGCCCGTCGGCCTCGCCGTAGCCGAGTGACTCCAGCATGCCCTTCATCCGCTCGGAGTCGTGCTCGTTCATCTGACAGCCGAAGGTGGTCAGGTGGTACCGCTTCGATGGTGTCTGCACAGCCACGGCCGCGTAGGGTATCGGCCGCTCAGAGCGACGACGACCGCGTCAGCGCCCGTACGGCATCGTGCGCGAGCTCGATCCCGTAGCCCTTGCGGACGAGCATGCCGACCGCGCGCTGGCGATCCCGCGGCGTCTCGGGCACCACGGCGAAGCGACGGCGCAGCAGCGCGACCGCCGCGTCCAACTCAGAAGGCTCGTCCGCACCGCGGGCGGCGAGGGCCCGCTCGATCAGGCTGCGATCAACGCCGAGTTCCCGTAGCCGGCGGCCGATCCGCTCGTCACCCCAGCTGTCGAGCTGCCGCCGGTCCTGCGTGAAGCGTTCCGCATACCGCCCGTCATCGAGGTAGCCGAGATCGCGCAGCTCGGTCAGGGCGGCAGCGATGATCTCCGGCTCCGCTTCGGCCCTGAGCAGCCGCTGCTCCACCTCCCAGGCCGTGCGGTCTCGCTTGCTCAGGAAGGCGTAGGCGCGCTGCAGCGCCTCATCGAGGCGCTGCGCTTCTCGGAGGTCCGACATCCCGTGATCCGCGCGGTGGACTAGTCCTCATCCATCGCAAGGCCACGGGAGGCCTTGATCTCACCGGTCTCCGGGTCAACGCCTTCCGGCACCTCGATCGGCTCAACCTCGGTCAGGGCATCAGCACCGACGCCGATCCCGAGTGCCGTGTAGATCTTGCCCTCGATCTCCTTCGCCATGTCCTGGTGCTCATCGAGGAACGCCTTGGCATTGTTGCGGCCCTGGCCGAGACGTTCACCGTCGTAGGAGAAGAACGAACCCGACTTCTGGACGATGTCGTGCTCGATCCCGAGGTCCAGGATGCAGCCCGAGGTCGAGATGCCCTTGCCGAACTCGATGTCGAACTCGGCCTGGCGGAACGGCGCGGCGACCTTGTTCTTGACGACCTTGACGCGCACACGGTTGCCGACGGCCTCGGTGCCGTCCTTCAGCGTCTCGATCCGGCGGATGTCGAGACGCTGTGAGGAATAGAACTTGAGCGCGCGACCGCCCGGCTGTGTCTCCGGTGAACCGAACATCACGCCGACCTTCTCGCGGATCTGGTTCGTGAACAGACACAGCGTCTGGGTCCGGTTGAGGTTGCCGGCGAGCTTGCGCATCGCCTGGCTCATCATCCGGGCCTGCAGGCCGACGGTCTGATCGCCCATCTGGCCCTCGATCTCGGCGCGCGGCGTCAGCGCTGCGACAGAGTCGATCGCGACAAGGTCGACGGCGCCGGAACGGATCAGCATGTCCGCGACCTCCAGCGCCTGCTCGCCGTAGTCCGGCTGCGAGACGAGCAGATCATCGATGTTGACGCCGATCGTCTGGGCGTACAGCGGATCCATCGCGTGCTCGGCGTCGATGAAGGCACAGACGCCGCCCATCGCCTGGCACTGCGCCAGCACGTGATAGACGAGCGTCGTCTTACCCGAGGACTCCGGCCCGTAGACCTCGACGATGCGGCCACGCGGCATGCCACCGATGCCGAGCGCGAGGTCCAGCGACAGCGCACCGGTCGGGATCGCGTCGACCTTGACGCGCGCGCCTTCGTCGCCCATCCGCATGATCGTCCCCGCCCCGAACTGGCGGTCGATCTGCGTCAGAGCGCCCTTGAGGGCCTCGTCACGTGCCTTTGCGGCCTTCTCAGTTGCCTTGTCTTCTGCTGTAGCGGCCATCGGGCGCAGTCCTCTTTCACCGTTGGGGGTACGCCGAGTCTGGGGGTCAGATCGGACGGAACCGAACCTACGGACGAGGGCGTGCCAAGCGGGCTGCGGATGTGGCGATTTCCGCGCGCTATGCCGTCAATTGTGTTCGCCGAGCAGCAGCCGCCGCACCATGTGCAGGGCCAGCGTCGTCGAGCGGTCGCGCACTTCCGACCGGTCACCCGGCAGCTGAACGCGGCGCGTCAGCCGGCCCTCGGGACCACTGACGGTTACGCAGACGGTCCCGACCGGCTTCTCGGCGCTGCCGCCGCCGGGGCCCGCGATGCCGGTGATCCCGACGCCGACGTCCGCCGCAAGTGCCGCGCGGGCGCCGTCAGCAAGCGCCTCGGCGACCTCCACGGACACCGCACCGTGGGCCGCGATCAGCGCTGGATCGACGCTGGCGAGCGCGCTCTTCGCTGCGTTGTCGTAGACCACAACGCCGCCGCGCACGCGAGTGCTGGATCCGGGATGCTCCGTCAGCCGCGCTGCGAGCAGACCGGCGGTGCACGATTCCGCCGTCGCGATCGTCCAGCCGCGCTGGTCGAGCATGTCCGTGACGATCTGATCGATCAGCGAGAAGTCATCGGAGAACAGCGTGTCGGCGTGGCGGTCCTTGACGAAGCCGAGCCACGCATCGTGCACGGCATCCTCGCCCGGCTCCGAGCGCGTCACGACCTCGATCTCACCCCGACGCATACAGGTGGTGATCTCGAGCTCATCCACGGCGACACCCGAGTCACGCGCGCCACGCAACGTCGACGCAATCTCCGACTCGGGGATCCCGAACATCCGCAGCATCGAGGAGCGATAGCGGACGGCGCCGGTGACGGCGGCGGCAAAGGCCTCTGTCTCGGTCGCGGCCCGCCACATCGCCTGCAGCTCTCGTGGCGGGCCCGGCAACACCACCACGGTCGGCCCGCCGGGGCGCGATGCGGGCGGCGGCACGACGAGGCCAGGAGCCGTACCGACCGGCTCCAGCACCGTCGCGCCCTCGGGCACCAGCGCCTGCTTGCGGTTCGCCTGGCGGATGGCGTCCTCCTCGAGGTGCGGCCAGCGCGCCATCAGCGGCTCGAGGATCCGCCATATGCGCTCCTCCAGCGCTTGGTCGAGCGCCATCGGACGCTCCTGGAAGTCCGCGACCACCTGTGCCGTCAGATCGTCTTCCGTCGGGCCGAGCCCGCCGCTGGTGCAGATCAGGTCCGCTCCCTCGGCCGCGAGCCAGCGCAGCGCGCTGAGCACCTCCTCCGGTCGGTCGCCGACGACCACGAGCTGCGTGACATCGATGCCGAGTTCCTGCAGCCGCTCGGACAGCCAGGGGCCGTTGCGGTCCACCGTTCTCGCGGTCAGTACCTCGGTGCCGGTGACAATGATCCCCGCGCGCACGCTCATGCGAGCGAATCTACCCGGGTGTGCACGCAGGCGAACGGTTGAGCGCGATCGGCTTCACGCCGAAGGTGCTGACCCGGTATGCCTGCGGGCTCGCGTCGGCGACCCGGCGCGACCGGCCGTTGACGATGAGCCGCGCCTCGCCATTGCCGAGCCGCACGCGGAAGGCCTTGCTCCTGAACGTTCGCGTCCTGCTGCCGTCGGTCAGCGTCAGACCATCGGCGACGACCTTGCCGGTCGCATCCTGGATGCAGACGAAGACGCTGCCCGTTCCTCGTACCTGCAGCCGCACGGTCTTCGCGGCCGGCTTCGCGCTCGAAGAGCTGCTGGCGGCCGGCTCGGTGGTCGTCGTCGCCGAGCTGCTGGGTTTGGCCTTCGGCGGATCATCGGAGCCGCGGCTGCCGAGCCACCACAGGGCGCCGAGCAGCAGCACGACGAGCAGTCCGATCACCGCACCACGCGGCGGCCTGCGCCCCTCCTGTCGGCCGCTGGAGCGCCGCTGCGGCACGATCGGCATCAGATCCTGATCGGTCGGATGCTCGTGACGCAGCCGGTATTGCTCAACCATCATCCGGCCATCGAGCCCGAGCGCGTCCGCGTAGGTGCGCAGGAACGATCTGACGTACGTCGTGCCTGGAAGCTGGTCCCACTCCTCCTGCTCCAGCGCCCGCAGGTACTTGGCGCGGATCTTGGTCTCAGCCTCGATGTCCGAGATGTCAAGGCCAGCGCGGGTGCGAGCACTCTGCAGGGTGGCGCCGATCTCCGACATCTCAGCCGAGTCTACGCCTGCACGCGGTCAACGCTCGCGGGGTGCGGCGACCATCGTGGCATCCTCGTCGGCCGCCGGCGCCTCATCGGCGCCCGGCAGGCCGCTGAACGGCAGCGCCGCGGCGACCGGAGCCGGTGCGGCGATGTCGCCGCGCTCGGCAAGCGCCGCCAGAATGCGGGGTAGATCGCTCTCGGTGACCAGCACCTGACGGGGCTTGCTGCCCTCGTAGCCGGAGATCACGCCGCGCCGTTCGAGCATGTCCATCATCCGGCCGGCGCGCGTGTAGCCGAGCCGCATCCGCCGCTGCAACATCGACGTCGAAGCGGTCCCCATCTCGACAACAAGGCGGATCGCGTCCTCGAGCAGCGGATCCTCGTCGGGATCCATGCCCGCTCCCTCCTCGGCCGACGATTCGCTCGGCTCCGGCTCCACCTGCTCCAGGAGGTCCTCGCGCAGGTCGGGCTGGCCCTGTTTGGCCCAGAAGGCGGTGATCTCCGCGATCTGTGCCTCATCGATGTAGGCGCCCTGGATCCGCTGCAGCTTCGAGGAGCCGACCGGCGCAAACAGCATGTCGCCCATGCCGAGCAGCGACTCGGCACCGTTCTGGTCAAGGATCACCCGCGAGTCCGTCTGCGAGGAGACCGCGAACGCGATCCGCGAGGGGACGTTGGCCTTGATCATGCCGGTGATGACGTCGACTCGCGGTGACTGCGTCGCGAGCACGAGGTGGATGCCGACGGCGCGAGCCTTCTGTGCGATCCGGATGATCGAGTCCTCCACGTCACCCGGGGCGACCATCATCAGGTCCGCCAGCTCGTCGATCACGCAGAGGATGTACGGCAGCTTGGCCTCGCCCTCGTCCTCGCGCACGCGGTTCAGCTCCTTCAATGAGCGGGTGCGCTTCATCGCCATGATCCCGTAGCGCCACTCCATCTCGCGCACCAGGTTCTGCAGCGCGTTCGCCGCCTGCCGCGGGCTCGTGATCACCGGCGTCAGCAGGTGCGGCACGTCCTCGTAGTGGTTGAGCTCCACCTGCTTGGGGTCGACGAGCACGAGACGCGCCTCATCGGGCGTGGCGTTGAGCAGGATCGACGAGAGCATCGCGTTGATCGCGCCCGACTTACCGGCACCGGTTGTACCGGCGACGAGAATGTGCGGCATCTTCGCCAGGTCGGCGCCGATCGCCTTGCCGGAGACATCCTTGCCGAGCCAGACGGTCAGCGGCGAATGATCATCGCCGCGGCTGCGCCGGAAGACGTCGCCGAGATGCACGGTCTGACGGATCCGATTCGGTACTTCGATGCCGACCGCGGTCTTGCCCGGGATCGGCGCAAGGATCCGGATCTCGGTTGCTGCAAGGGCATACGCCAGGTCATCCTTCAGCTGCGCGACCTTGCTCATCTTGACGCCGGGTGCGAGCCGCAGCTCGTAGCGCGTGATGTGCGGCCCGCAGACGGTGCCGATGACCTTCGCGTCGATCTTGAAGTGCTGCAGCGCTTCGAGCAGCTGAGCACCGACGCGGTCGGAGTTGCTGGTGTCGGGCTTCAGGTCCGCTCCGGTCGATTGCGTCAGCACCGACGGATCGGGCAGGACATAGACGACGTCGGTGCCGGTTTCGTCACCACCCGCGCTCGGCAGCGGCATCGGCGGCAGGAGCTCTTCCTCCTCGTCGACGGCCGGTGGCAACGCCTCGGCCTCGATCACAGGGTCCAGATCGGCCTCGTCGTCCAGATCGACGGCGTCCAGCGGCAACGCCGCTCCGGCCTCGAGGTGGGTCGCATGAACGATCACGTCCTCGTCCGGTTCGGGCACGACGACGGGCTTGCGCGGCGTGCGCGCGGCTGTCGGCGCAGCCTTCTCCTTCTGCGGCAGGCTCGTGCGCAGCACGCGCGTCGAGTCCACGACGCCCCGGCCGGTGGAGCGCAGAACGCCGGCGATCGTCGCGCCGGTCACCAGCAGCAGACCGCCGAGCAGCAGGAAGACACCGATGATGTGGGCGCCGAGGTGCCCGGCGATCGATCGCGCGGCAACGTACTCCGCCTCACCCACGTAGCCCCCGCGGCCCCGCATCAGGTCGGTGTTCCAGAAGCTGTCATGGGAGCCCGCGGCGCCGAGGCCGAACGTCCCGGCCGCCAGCATCAGCGCAGCGGCGGCGAACAGCAGCATCCCACCCGAGCGGAGCGGCTTGACGGCAGGCAGCAGCGGCCGCGCGATGAACAGCCCGCCGGTGATCACGAGGACCGGCGGCGCCACGTGCCGGAGCTGGCCGATCGCGAGGGCGAGGCCGTCGACGATCGTGCGGACAACAACGCCGTCGCTCTGCGACAGGTACAACGGCAGCGCAAGCAACACGCCCAGTGCCACCAGTCCGAGCCCGAGCTGATCCCACTGACGCTGGCTCAGCATGGGCATGCGCGGGACCCAGGACGCTGACGATCGCCGCGCACGGGTTGACGTGCGGCTGCGTGCCGGACGCGCCGCACGGGTCCTGGCCGCCGGGGCAACCGCGCGTTTCTTGGGGGCAGGCCGCGAGCGGCCCTTCTGGGAACTCTTCTTGGCAGGAGGCATGAGCTGGTGCTTGGACGTTCGACACCGCCCGGTAACCCCCTGCCAGACATCTTGAGCTTTGCGAAAGGCGCAGCACGTAGGGTTTCCTGCGATGGCCGATATCGAGCGAGATGCCCGCGTCCTGATCGTCGAGGACGACGAGGACATTGCACAGGTTCTGCAGCGATCACTGCGGATGGAGGGGTATGAGACGCGGGTCGCGCGTGACGGCGAGCAGGCGCTCGATCTGGCCGTCGATTACATGCCGGATCTCGTGATTCTCGACCTCGGATTGCCGAAGCTCGATGGCATGGAGGTCGCCCGGCGGATGCGCGAGGCCGATGACGTGCCGATCCTGATGCTGACGGCCCGCGATGCCCTGGAGTCCCGCGTCGACGGGCTCGACGCCGGCGCTGATGACTACCTCGTCAAGCCGTTCGAGCGCCAGGAGCTGCTGGCGCGTCTGCGCGCGCTGCTGCGTCGCCGTCCTCCCCGCGGCTCCGCGTCGCTCGTCGTCGCCGACCTGTCGCTCAACCCTGCGACGCATGAGGTCTACCGCGGCGACCGCGCCCTCGAACTCACCCAGCGCGAGTTCGAGCTGCTGGAGTACCTGATGCGCAACGAGCGGATCGTCGTCGCGCGGCAGCGTCTGCTCGAAGACGTCTGGGGCTACGACCCGTTCGCCACGACGAACACGATCGAGGTCTTCGTCTCCAACCTCCGGCGCAAGCTGGAGGCCGGGAGCGAACCGCGCCTGCTGCACACAATTCGCGGCGCGGGGTACGTGCTACGGCCATGAGCCGCTCGCACCGAGCACTCTCGAGCCTGCCGCTGCGCTGGCGTTTGTCGCTGCTGTCGGGCGGCCTCACGTTCGCCGTGCTCTGCGTCTTCGCTGTGCTGATCGGCCAGGTGACGGCGAACAGGATCCGCGGCGACCTCGATACCGAGATGCACCGCACGTTCGAGCGCCTCCAGATTCAGGAGTTCCCGATCCGTGAGGTCAATGGCCGCGCCACGATCGACCCGTCGGTGCTGGAGCGTTACGCGAGCACCACCGGCAGCGTGCTGCGCATCCTGCGTACCGACGGCGCGCTCTTTGCCGCGACGCCGGGCGCCCCCGATTTCACCGATAAGGGGCTGAAGCTCGGCTCGAGCGGCGAGGTCGACGGCTACAAGGTGCTGACACGCCGGACGAACCTCCAGGCGACCGGTTCGGCGATCACCTTTCCGGCGCTGATCCAGTACGCACGCGAGACCGGCCCGACGCAGGCGACGATCGGGCGGGTCCGGCTGTTCCTGCTGTTCGGCGTGACCGCGGGCACGATCCTCGCCTTGATGCTCGCCTACGGACTGCTCGGCCGGGCGCTGGCGCCGATCACGCGCCTGACGCGCACCGCGCGTGACGTGGAACTCACCGCCGATCCGAGCCGACGCGTGCCGGTGCCGGACACCGGGGACGAGGTCGCCGAGCTGGCGCGCACGCTCGACCGCATGCTCCAGCGTCTGGAGACCGAGCGCGTGGCGCGCGAGGAGGTGCTGGACCGCCAGCGCGAGTTCGTCGCCGACGCCAGCCACGAGCTGCGCACGCCGCTGACCAGCGTGCTCGCCAACCTCGAGCTGCTGGAGGAGGTGCTGCAGGGCGACCAGCAGGAGGCGGCGCAATCGGCGCTGCGCTCGACGCAGCGTATGCGCCGCCTGGTCAGCGACCTGCTGATCCTGGCGCGCGCCGACGCAAGGCAGCAGCCGCACGACCGGCCCGTCGACCTGAGCCAGGTGGCGCTCGATGTCGGCGCCGAGCTGCAGCCGGTGCTCGGCAATCACTTTCTGCGGCTCAACACCGAGGCGGTGCTGATCAACGGCGTGCGCGATCAGCTGCACCGCATGGTCTCGAACCTCGTGGCCAACGCGATCGAGCACACGCCTGATGGCTCGACGATTGAGGTGCGGACACGCGCCGATGGCAACCAGGCCGTGCTCGAGGTTGCCGACGGTGGCCCTGGGATCCCGCCGGAACTGCGTGACCGGATCTTCGACCGGTTCGTGCGCGGCACCGGTGATCGCGGCGGCTCGACCGGTCTCGGGCTCGCGATCGTGCAGGCGATCGCCAGGGCTCATCACGGCGACGTCGCGGTGCACTGCCCCGACCACGGCGGCACGGTCTTCACGGTCACCCTCCCACAGTCCGCCGCTGAGTCCGAAGCCGACCGGGCGCTGGACCAGGCTGCGGCCACGCCGGGCGGCCGCGGTCTGCTGCGCCGCTACACCTCGACGACGACCGGCAGCACCATCGGCCGGCGCCGCAGC
>Ga0209023_10001292_pt1 | contig 34043 bp, 21 predicted proteins | sample LakOneMetagenome_FD_187468 | JGI IMG/M metagenome (GOLD analysis project Ga0209023, IMG submission 187468) | Freshwater and sediment microbial communities from Lake Erie, Canada (SPAdes) (version 2) | ecosystem: Environmental > Aquatic > Freshwater > Lentic | place: Lake Erie, Canada...
TCCGTCAAATTCATCAGCACCTATATCCGGTAAGGTGCCGCCGCCATTTACTGAACCGGCAGGACCAGGCCTTGTTTGGCCATCAATATCTGTTGAGATTCCGAATATGGTTGTACCGCCTGATTCCAGCGGACCACTTGTAGCGGCCGGGATATGCAGGTCAATTGCTGTAGTAAAGCCGGGAACAACGCTCCATGAGTTGGCATCACCGCCTGAGCCTGGTGTACCAGCGCCTTGTGAAGCCTGCCATCCGGCAAAATCCCTGTTATTAGCTGCAAGAGCGCCTAACCATTGGCCAACTGTTGAAGCAGTTGCACTGTACAGGTCGTTGTAGTTTGATGCTGTTGGTGCCCAGCCTGTAGCTGCAGCATTGGTATTGGCAATGGCTACATGGTAACCGGTACCGCCTGTTCTTGCATTACTGAAAATATTGTTGCGGATATCAACCGTAGCCGTACTGTTGCGGTTGAATGCATACGTGCTGTTTGTGCCGGTACCTGTTCCGGTTATACTCACCGAGTTAAAATAATAGTTGCTCACCGAAGGTGCTGCAGAAAGATCGAGTATACCAAAAATAGCCCTGTCTGAAGAGTTATTAACGGTTCCACTGGAAATCATATTATTGGAATACGTAGCATTGGCAAGACTCTGCGACTGCAGCAAGGTGATCACATCTGCCCTTGCGCCGGTTGCGGTACTTGAACCGTAGATATTATAAATGTTATTTTTTTCTACCACGGTACCTGCAGGAGTTGCGGAAATGATCAATCCCCATACTCGGTTATTAAAAGTTGTAGGAACTGCTGTACTTGTGTTGCCAACATCATGGATCGTATTACCCCGGATGGTTTGAATGCCGGTGGCCGTAATGGTCATACCAATCATTTGGGTGTTGAATGACGCATCTGGTGTACTTGCATTGATCACGTTTGCCACGGTATTATTGATCACGGAGTGTGCTCCTGTTCCTTCTACCGAGATACCAAAATAGTATTCGCCGGTTGATGGAGTTGTATTCGTACCGAAATTATTAACGGTGTTATTGCTCAGGTTAACCGAAGTGGTACTTGCCACCCGGATACCGTAAGAGTCGCCGTTTATTTCAAAACGTTCCGCAACATTTGAAGAACCTACTGTATTACCCGATACATTACCAATATTTGCTGTACCTGCCGACAGGTAGATACCATAGCTTGCTGTAAAACCGGTTGTAGTTGAACGGATATTTTTAATGGTATTGCCCTGTACGCTGGTTGCTGAAACCGTACCTACCGAAAGGCTGATACCGGTGAATGTGCTGGATGTAGCCAGGTTGGTGCTGCCCGCATTAGCGGCAGTACCACCAATGAAGTTATTCAATACACTATGCCCGTTTCCTCCCTGCACCGAAATACCTGTAAGGGCTGCAGTACGTGCAGCGGTTTGATAAATGCTGTTGCCGCTGATGGTCCAGCCATTGCCTGCACCGGTAGCTGATACCAGTATCCCTGCATTTGTATGGTTGAATATATTGCTGGTGGAAACAGTATTATTTGTATTGGCCGGCGTTGCAGTACCACTTGAATAAACAGCATTGGCAGGAACACCTGCTGCATCTGAACGGTCACGTACATCGCAATTACTGATAACGTTGTTACTGTTACCTATTGAGCCTGTAGCTGCAGTACTGAATAAAATGGTACCGCTTGTTGAACTGGTATTGCCACCTTCAACAATGGTATTTTTTATCGTGTTATCTGTAGCATCGTTAATGAAACGGAATGTTTGACCGGTTGTGCTTGTATTGCGGATGGTCATATCTTTTGAGCTTCCGCCGCTGTTGCTGCCATCAAATGTTACCAGGTCGGCACCATTCAGGTCGATCAATGGACCGGCAAAAGTACCCGATAATACGGTTGTTACCCCGGTATTAGGTTTAATGGTCAATGTGTACGGCCCGCCGCCACATCCGTAGTTAATTGCATTAAGGGGCACGGCACCTGTTTCTGTAATGGCTGCATCCAATATGGTAACCGTTGTATTTGCGCTAAGTGATTTTGCATTAAGATCGGCAAAGAAACCGGTTGAAGCTCCTGTTAATGTAGGATAGGTTCCTGCAGCACCAATGGTGATGGTAGTTGGAACAGATAATACTACTGTATAACTATTAATTGTTCCGGTAAGCGGGAAGGCGCCCGATGTGAGGGCCACGCTTGTTGGTGCTGCTGCAAAGATTCCGCTGTTGATACCCACATTTGGTGTTGCTGCTAAATCCTGTGCTACTACAAAATATTGTATCACATCTCCCGGTGCAACAGCCGATTGCAATAATGTATAATCGGTAGTGAAACTGAAAGGAGATGAAGCATTGGTTGCTTCAACATATTTCCAGCCATTGTTAGCGTTGGTATTACCAGCATAGGTATTCAGGTCTCCTGATTTCTTAAAATATAATCTTGGTTTGGTACCTGCTGTTGTGTTAACGCTGCTTGCATCCGTAATGGCAGATGATAAAGTCCTGTCTGTTAAACAGGTTGTGTTTGGAATTACTGTATAAGAAATATTTGGTGCAGATAAATCAAGTGCAAGGCCATTTAATTCCCAGGCACCCATATCAGGTGTAGATGCAGCACCGGGGCAACCTCCACCAGGGCAACGGGTAGTTGCGGCAAAGTCAGTTGAAATTCCTGTACCCAATCCACCACCCTGCTCGATCTGGGTTGGTATGGCTGTATTATATTGAAGGAATGTAGTAACAGGGTTAGTACCGGTTGTAGATACCCAGTTAGGTATCTCCGACACGGAAGAACTTTCTCTTCCTGCTACAGGCAACGTGGTATTGATGTATGTTTTATAAGCCCCAATGGTTTGCTGGCCATTGGTTGGTGCCGCAGTACTGCCTTCACAATAAAGTACTTTGTTGGCAGCAGCTACACCGGCATAATAAAAGTTATTGTTGTTGGCAGCCGGGAAATTGGTAGAAGTAGGAGCAACTGTATACCTGATAGCCGCCGTAAATCCGCCTGTTGGACCAGGAGTTGAGGTATTAACAAAAATATTGTTCCTTAAATTATTTACAGGAGTAGAACTGCTGAAATAAATGGCACTTGTACCGAATGTAGTAACGCTTGTGGTTGTAGATGCGATGTTTACGGTATTGTGGAAGATATTATTGGTTGTTCCGCCACTTACAGCAATACCACTTATTGTAACATTACCTGTTGAGTTAACAGCTCTTAAATCACCTATTAGATTATTATTAACATTATTAGTTGTACCTCCAGTAATATTAATACCTACAACAAGAGGATTAGTACTGGTAGAAGACAAATCATAAATTGTATTACCGGTAAGAGTTTGAGTAGTTCCGGTTATTTGTATTCCATAGATTGTCCCACCACTTCCTCCTGTAGAACCAGTACTATTTAAAGAATAAATTAAGTTACCACTACAAGTAAAAACACCATTTGAAGAGTTAATACCCAGAAAAGATGCACCACCTACACCACCTGCTGTAGTTGTGAAATTATAAATTTGGTTATTATTACACTGATGTGTTCCTGTAACCGTATTCAACCTGATACCTGTAATCGTTCCGGTTGTTGGTGTTGAAAGATTACGGATTATATTACTATTGATGTTTTGCACAGTTGCAGAAGACAAATTATAAATACCGTCAGTAGATCCAGTAGAAGCAGCAGCAGTCCAACTTAAACCATCAATTGTATTGCTAGTACAGTTCCAGACAGTTGGTGGAGTTACAGCTACAATACCCCTCCAGGTACCTGAAGCACCAGATCTGTTTAGGTTGGAAATTGTATTAGAATTTGTATTTAGAGTGCCTCCAGATGATCCAGCAGAAATCATAATGCATGTTCCTGTGCCGGCAATACTTGTAGATGCGACACCCTGGATATTATTTGAATTAATATTTACAGTTGCTGCTGTTGAAGAATTCAAAATGGCATTTATTACACCAGTAGTTGCTGTGGTATATGCAATTTTAATAGTATTAGAATTAATGCTGACTGTATTTGATGCGGCAGTTGAACCAATAACATTTTCTATAGCCGAAACTGTTGAAGTGGTTGCTCCAGCTTGAATTGTAATAATATTGTTACTGATAGTGGCATTGGCACTGGTTCCGGCCTGCGCATAAATACCTCTGAAAGTAGTAGTATGGTTTACGCCAGATCCGTTATTATTATTAACCGTATTGTACTGAATATTTACACTCCACTGGTTGTTGGCACGAATACCTGCAGATGGACTTGTAGCTGCCCCACCACCAAAGTTTAAGATCGTATTTCCTGTAGATAAAGCTGTACCACCTACATCATTGCCTAAATCGCCGAGGAAAGTAGTAGCGGTTGGAGCAGGGCCAACACCTAAAGTAGCAGCATAGCCTCCAAAACCAATTCCCCCGTTACCACTATTGATTGTATTGGTATAAAACCTGTTCGCTGAATTCGTACCATTGGTGGCCAAGGTTCCGCCATTGGTAGGAGTAAGAGCGGTTGTAGCTGCAGCTGCTGTAGAGTTTAAGACCTCAATTGCCCAAGAACCATCTAACATAGGTGTTGAACCTGCATTGTTATTAATACGCTGCATATTAAATGTGCAATTCTGAATAGTGTTATTATTACAACCATCCCCTGCATTCAGTTTAAAAAGCGCAACACCAAACTCCATAGCAACGGTTGCACTTGCTGCGTTACCATCAGTAAATGTCAAACCATCTATGGTCACATAATCTGCACCGTTTAAGTATAACATACCATCAGGCGTTGCAGATGGTCCGTTGGCAGTACCAACACCGGCATTTATTGTAACTGTACCACCAGTTTTATTAATTGTAATGGTATTTGTTGCGCTCAATACCGGATTTAAAGTTGCACTACCAAGCACAAAACCTTTTATAGGAGCAGTCTCTGATGTTCCCGCATCGCAAGTTAGTACCACGGGGCCTGTCATGACTGTTACAGCATTCAGGTCTGTTAAGGCAGCAGAAAGGCTTGGATAAGTTGCCAGCAGGTTAGGCGTGGTATTCGTGTTGCCGGTTACCGTAATAGTAATTTGTGCATTCACAATCGTTGCAAAACAAACCGTAAGCAACAACAAGGATAATTTTCTCATAAGAGCAATTTTGAGTTGTAAGATCATAATATTTTTAAAAGGGCATTTGATACAAATACAATACACGCCAGCATTTACACCGGTGTGTACAGCTAATTTTCAAGAAGGGAATTAACGGTGGAATTGATCAAGCCTTATAACATAAAGCAGCAGTGTGGGGATGCAGGATAAGCTGGTTTTTCCTCCTTCACCTTGCGCCGATGTGATATAAACTTTAATGTCTTCCTTATTTTACCTGGTCAAGATAAAATACTTGGGATGGTTTTTAATTGAATTGGAACAGTTACGCAAAGGGGACGGAAAGGGGGTGCAATCTCTATTGCCGGCGGTAAATATAGGGGGATTTATCAAAAACCGCCAAAAAAATTCTTAACAATTTTTTTTTGTGAGCCAGGAAACCCTATAAGGTTTTAAAAAGACCAAGCAAACCTATAAGGTTTTAGGAAAGGATGTTTTAAAAAACCTTATAGGCTAAAATAAAAATCCCCCCAACTTGGTGGAGGGATCTTTTATGATTTAAGGCTGAATTAGTGCTTTACAGCTTCTTTTACTTTTTCTGCACCTTCTTTAACAGCTTTTTTCGCTGTGTCAACCATCTGGTTAACTTTAGAAGCAGCAGTATCAACTATAGCTTTCGCAGCAGTATCAACTACAGCCGGAACAGCAGGAGTTTCAGTTTTGGTTGTATCGCCAGCAGGAGTTTCAGTTTTTCCAGCTTCGTTGTTACAAGCGGTCATTACAGTGGCCAGGGCCAGGATTGCAAATACTTTTTTCATTGGTGTTTTTTTTTGGTTTTATAGTTTTGGGCGCAAATATAATAGCCGTTTTTTAGCTGTGCAAGTTTTGAGGGGGAATTTTTGGAGAATGGATGCAGGATTCGGGATGCAGGACAGAGATTGCCGGTCCGGTATCTGCTATCCGGCATCTTGTATCCTGAATCCTGCATCCGGACTACTTCTTCCGGAAATAGATCCGTATCGGCACCCCGGTGAACTTGAATTTGTCACGCAACTGGTTTTCCAGGTAATTGCGGTAGGGTGCTTTAATATCGTCGGGGAAATTGCAGAAGAAGGCAAAGGCAGGTGTATGCGTAGGCAACTGGCTTATGTATTTTATCTTGATGGCATGCCCTCTTACCACCGGCGGGTTATAAGATGCAATGGCCTTCAGCATAATGTCGTTCAGTTGCGAGGTGGGTATTTTCCGCTTCCGGCTTTCGTAAACCTCCAGGGCGGTTTCAATGCTTTTAAAGATGCGCTGCTTTTCGGTAACCGAAATGAAGATGATAGGCACATCAGAAAATGGTGCCAGGCGGCTCTTCAGTTCTTTTTCATAATCTTTGATGGTATTGGTCTTCTTGTCTTCCACCAGGTCCCACTTATTTACCAGCACCACAATGCCCTTTGCTTTTTTTACGGCCATGGAAAAAATGGCCAGGTCCTGTGCGCTGATGCCCTTACCGGCATCCAGCATCAGTAAACAAACATCGGCTTCATCCAGCGCCTTGATGGCACGGATAACGGAATAGAATTCCAGGTCTTCGTGCACTTTTGCCTTGCGGCGTATGCCGGCGGTATCGATCAGTATGAACTCTTTATTGAATAAATTGTAGTGGGTGTGAATGGTATCTCTTGTGGTGCCTGCAATATCACTTACAATGGTTCGCTCCTGCCCGATCAGTGCATTCAGCAAAGACGACTTGCCCACATTGGGCTGGCCGATGATGGCAAATTTTGGAAGCCCGTCTTCTTCTGTATTCGCCTCATCATCCTCGCCTATCAATGCCGTTACGGCATCCAGTATCTCGCCGGTGCCGCTGCCGCTGATGGAAGAAATGAAAAAGATATTTTCAAAACCAAGGCTGTAAAATTCACTGGCTTCTAAAAGGCGTTCGTTGTTATCTACTTTATTCACCAGCAAAAAAACGGGCTTGGTGCTGCGGCGAAGCAGGTTGGCCATGGCGTTGTCCAATTCGGTGATGCCGGTGGCCGCATCCACCATAAAGATGATGGCATTGGCTTCTTCAATGGCGATGACCACCTGTTTGCGTATCTCCCGTTCAAACACATCGTTGCTGCCAGCAACAAAGCCGCCGGTATCAATTACGTTGAAACTTTTTCCTGCCCATTCGGCCACGCCGTACTGCCGGTCACGGGTTACGCCGCTGATGTCATCCACGATGGCCTTGCGCTGTTCCAGCAAGCGGTTAAAGAATGTACTCTTGCCCACATTGGGGCGGCCTGTTATTGCTAATGTGAAACTCATACCCCTGTCCCCTAAAGGGGAACTTAGTTTTAATGTTTATAATTTTTTCAACCAGTATTCAATTTGAAGTGATTGAAAGTTAAATGCTCTTTTATTTATCATACTGCTTTGGTTCCCCCTTTAGGGGGGGAGGGGGCTCAATACCCGTACTCTTTCAACTGCATCTCGTTATCCCGCCATTTCGGTTTTACTTTTACAAATAATTCCAAAAATACTTTCCGGCCTAAAAATCCTTCAATGTCTTTTCTTGCATCGGTGCCCAGTTTCTTTATCATACTGCCGCCTTCGCCCAGTACGATGCCTTTTTGTGTTTCCCGCTGCACAATGATGTCGGCTGCAATTTTTATCAGGGTTGCTTTCTCTTTAAATTCCTGTATCAACACGGTGGTGTGATAAGGAATCTCATCGCCATACAGCAGGAATATTTTTTCCCGTATCATTTCACCCACAAAAAATTTGGTGGGCATGTCGCTCATGTCGTCGCCTTCGAAAAAAGGTTCGCCTTCGGGCAGATAATTAAGAATGCGTTTCAGCAATTCGTCGATGCCTGTTTTTTTCAGCGCAGATACGGCAACTACTTCTTTGCAGTACGATTGTTGTTCAAAGAATTTTGCGGTTGATTTCAGTTGTTCATTATTCACCGTATCGGCTTTGTTCAGAATAACAATGGCCGGCGCTTTCAGTTTCAGCGCAGAAAAGATGGCGTGACTTTCATCAATATTTTCACGTACGTCTGTTATCAGCAAAGCTACATCTGCATCTTCCAGGCTGCCCCGTACGGCGTCCATCATTTTTTCGTGGAGTTTGTATTTGGGTTCAATGATGCCCGGCGTGTCGGAAAAAATGATCTGGTAATCCTTTTCGGTGAGGATGGTTTTTATGCGATGCCTTGTTGTTTGCACTTTGTGCGATACGATGGCCATCTTTTCGCCCATGAGTGCATTGAGCAAGGTGCTTTTGCCTGCATTGGGTTTACCGAAGATGTTTACAAAACCTGATTTCATTGTTTGTGATATTAAAATAAACTGATTACCACAAACAAACTATAAGAATGGAGAAGGTAATCATATTCATCAGCGGTAAAGCCTGCTGAGAATAAAAAAGGCTCTAGTTCAGAGCCTTAGATTTAGTTGCGAAGACTGGGATCGAACCAGTGACCTTCGGGTTATGAGCCCGACGAGCTACCGCTGCTCTACTTCGCGGCGCAAAGATAGGCTTTTGAGGCTTCGCTGCCAAATAATATAAATCCAAATGCGAATTAAACCTGAACCACATAGGACATAGGAAACATAGAAAAACACTTAGACAATACCATGTGTTCTATGTTTCTATGTGGTTCAACCCTGCCAGTATAAATTTTGATTTGTAGATTTGAGTATGATAATAAAACGCCTCCCCATCCTCACCGGCCTTTTGCTCCTGCTTTTAATTACTTCATGCAAGAGCAAAATAAAACAGCAGGACGATGAACTCTACAGTCGCCACCTGCAGCGGCATGTAAAACTCACCATCATCACTACGCCTATGCCCGATGATAAAAATGAGTTGAACTTATTATTGCTTAATGATGGCCAGGACATGGGTCAATTCCGGGTGAAAGAAATAGTAGACAGCCTTTACGGGAAAGATCTTATCAAACCACTGCTTATCGTTGGCGTTCATGCCGGTGACCGTATGAAAGAATATGGCGTGGCCGGTTATCCTGATTTTATGAGCCGGGGCGATAAGGCGGAATATTATGATGCCTTTATAAATGATGAACTATATCCCTATGCAAAAAAGAAAGCCACGGTGCGGAAATTCAAATCGGTGGTGATGGCAGGTTGTTCACTCGGTGGCCTCAGTGCTTTTGATATTGCCTGGAACCACGCCGATAAGATCGACAAAGCGGGTGTATTCTCCGGCTCTTTCTGGTGGCGTGATAAAGACGATAAGGCGGCAGACTATTCTGATGATAAGAACCGCATCATTTTCAACAAATTAAAAGCTTCAAGAAAAAAACCAGGATTAAAATACTGGTTCTATGCCGGCGAAAAGGAAGAAGAAGGCGACCGGGATAAAGACGGCGTGATTGACGTGGTGGATGATACCAAGGATCTTATTGGACTCATCAAAAGCAAAAACGTTTGCCTGCCCGATGATATCACGCTGAGTGAAGATGCAACTGGCAAACATGATTTTCAATGGTGGAGTAAACAACTGCCTGCATTTTTGATATGGGCGTTTGGGAAATAAATAAACGATGGATAAACCTATAAGGTTTTGCATGGCTGTGTAACCTTGCTGCAAACCGAAGTAATAAACCTATAAGATTTTGCATGGCTGCGTAGCCTTGCTGCAAACCTTATAGGTTTATCAATTACCCTTTACGGGAAACATTGCTTGCTCCGCTGGTATGTATGTCTTTTATTAATGCCGCTCCTTTAAAATAAATATCACTGGCGCCGCTGGCACTGGCACTTATCTCTTTATTTACCGTAATATTTATGTCGGATGCGCCTGATGCAGTTGCCGTGCACATGTCAGTCACCAGTTCGTATCCTTTCACATCGCTTGCACCGCTGCTTTCTATATCAACCGTGTTGGCCGTACCGGATATCCGTACGTCCGAGGCGCCGCTGAGGTCAAGCTTGAGGCTGTTCACTTTCAACGCACCTTTAAAATCGCTTGCGCCAGACAGTACCATGTTTAAAGACGAGGCTTCGATACTGCCGGTTACCATTACATCGCAGGCACCGGAAGCATTTAAGTTTTCCAATGTCTTGAATGAAACATACACTTTCAGTTTCTTGTTACGCATGCTCCAGTTTTTATTTCCATCATCGTAATAGATGCGGAGTGTGCCGTTGTCGATCTCTGTTTTGATGTATTCCTTGAACTTTTCTTCCGATGCACTTACCGCAACAGCTACTTCAGCTGCCTGTGAAAGATACAGGTCGATGCCGCCGGAAACCTTGATGGCCTTAAAATCGCCGCTCACTGTTCTTACCGAAGCATTGGGATCAACCACCAATGTATTTTGTGCATTGCCGGTAAAAACTGTTGCCAGTAAAAACAGGGATATCAATATATTTTTCATGTTATGCTGATTTAAACGTTATGCTTTTTTAACCATGCCGCCGCTGTTGATGTTGATGTCACGTATCAGACCGGCGCCTTTGTAACGGATGCCGCCACCACTGTTTGCCTTTGCACTCAGTTCTTTGTTGATGGTGATCTTTACATCGCCGCCGCTGCTTGCCTGTGCATCACAAAAATCAACCGTCATATCGTATCCCTTAAAACTGGCGCCACTGCTAACTTCAATGTTCAGTTTTTCGGCTTTGCCAGAGATGTTTACTTCGGAGCCGCTGTTCTGATCAACAACGATCTGTTTTGCATTTACCTGGCCATCAAATTCAGCACCGCTGGTAAATTTTATATCAAGGTTATCGGCCGTCATACTTCCTTTAACAGTTACCGATGCGCCGGCTGAGCCATGTAATTTTTCAAGTGTTTTAAAAGAAACATAGGCTTTCAGTTTCCGGTTATCATGCGAGGTCCAGGTTATGCCTTTGTTGTCGAAGTAAATTTTCAATGTGCCGTTTTCTATTTCCGTTTTAAAACGTGCCATGTACTTTTCATCAGAAGCGCTTACGGCAAGTGATTCTTCATTGCCCTGCGTAATGTACAGGTCAACCCCGCTGGAAACAGAAATGGCGGTGAAGGATCCGCTTAATGTACGAATGGTTGCATTCGGGTCTGCGATGGTCTTACTGTCTTGTGCAAATGCTCCAAGGGAAAGAAGGCAGGCCAGGGAAAGAAATAATTTTTTCATCTTTTAAATTTTTGTTTTTAATGGTAAGATGAAACCCCAAACCAAAGATGCTGTTTCAAATGTTCAATATGGCTGTCTACCTGAGCGACAGCGAAGGATCTGTTTGGCTTTAGTACTGCTGCCCGGCAGATCCCTCGTTCCTCGGGATGACAATAGCATTTGAAACAGCCCTTCGGCAAGGAAGATTCATGGCTATAATCATTACTGGTACGCACACTAATGCCTGTTTGTTACAGTAAGATGAAAAAAATGTAAAACTCCCCTACCTTTGCATGCAACAGCCTGCCTGCCGGTAGGCAAGTTCTTATTAACGCCTGAATTTCCGGGGTGCTTTTTCTTGTCATATTTCGATAAACTCAACATGACAAGAAAGGCTGAGATAATACCCGTATAACCTGAACAGGGTAATGCCTGCGAAGGGAGAAAGTCTTCCTGCTCCAAGAGGAAGGTAATCTGGTACGATCTATTCTCTCCCGGCCTTCGGCCAAATTTTTACAAATGAAGAAGTTATTCCTGGGTATGGCATTATTATGTGCCGGCACTGCCGGCTTTGCACAAAAAGAGAAAAAATTCAATGATACCACCCTGCTGCAGCCGGTGGAGGTGCAAGCCATACGGGCCGACGGCAAAGCGCCATTTGCCAAGACAGATCTAAGCAGGAAAGAAATAGAGCGGTCAAACCTGGGGCAGGACCTCCCCTTCCTGCTGGATCAAACTCCCTCGGTGGTGGTTAATGCTGATGCAGGCAATGGTGTTGGATATACCGGCATCCGCATACGGGGTACGGATGCCACCCGGATAAATGTTACCCTCAACGGCATTCCATACAATGATGCAGAAAGCCAGGGAACATTTTTTGTTGACCTGCCCGACTTTGCCTCCTCAGCCGGCAGCATACAGGTGCAGCGTGGCGTGGGCACTTCTTCAAACGGGTCGGGTGCTTTTGGCGCAAGCATCAATCTTTCCACCAACGAAGTGAACAAAATATTTTATGTGGCTACCAGCAACAGCGTTGGTTCATTCAATACATACAAGAACAACATACAATTCGGAAGCGGCCTGCTCAGCAAACATTTTACCATCGATGGCAGACTGAGCAGCATTCGCAGCAATGGATATATCAACCGGGCAAAGTCAAACCTGGGATCATTTTACCTGAGCACCGCTTATGTGGATGATAAGAATTCATTACGGTTGAATGTTTTTTCAGGAAAAGAAAAAACATACCAGGCATGGAATGGCGTGCCGGAATATTTATTGGTAACAGACCGTACGTATAACTCTGCCGGCACCGAAAGGCCCGGCGATCCGTACGATAATGAAACAGACAACTATGTTCAATCCCATTACCAGCTTTTTTATAACCGCAAACTCAATAGTTACTGGAAAGGAAACCTGGCTGTTTTTTTAACAAGGGGAAAAGGTTACTACGAACAATACAAGGCCGATAAAAAATTAGCCGACTATGGTTTACCTGATTATTTCAACGGAACTACCACCATCAAGAGAACCGACCTCGTAAGAAAATTATGGCTTGACAATTATTTTTACGGAACCATTTTCTCACTACAATATCAAAAACAAAAAACACAACTTGTTTTTGGCGGCGGATACAATGCCTATGATGGACAACACTATGGAGAGATTAAATGGGCGGCTGTTCAGGCTGCGGTGCCGGCCAATTACCGCTGGTACGATCTGACAGCGTATAAAAAAGATCTTTCGTTTTACAGTAAGTGGACACAGCAGTTAAATAAGAACTGGCAGAGTTTTGCAGATGTGCAGGTAAGAAACATTGATTACCGCATTCATGGATTCCGGGATAACCCAACGCTGGAGATCAATGAGAATTATACATTCCTGAATCCCAAACTGGGCATCACATATTCAAACAAAGGCTGGCAGGCGTATCTTTCATATGCACTGGCAGGCAAAGAACCCAACCGGGATGATTTTGAAGCAGGCCTTGCCCAGCAGCCAAAGGCAGAACGACTGCATGATGTGGAACTGGGTTTTGAAAAGAAGATGAACAAAAGTTCTTTCGGCGCCAACATCTATTACATGTATTATAAAGATCAGCTTGTGCTTACAGGTAAGATAAATGACGTGGGCGCTTACACAAGAACCAACATCCCGAAAAGCTATCGTACGGGAATTGAACTGCAGGGCAAAACGATCATAACCAAATGGATGAACCTTGCAGCCAACATCAGCTTCAGCGAAAATAAAATAACCGGTTATACCGAATACCTGGATGATTATGATAACGGCGGACAGCAGACAAAATTCTACCCCAAAACTGATATTTCATTTTCACCTGCGGTTGTTGGCGGGGCAGGTATAAATTTTATCCCGGTAAAAAATGCAGAAATAAATTTAATAAGTAAGTACGTAGGCAGGCAGTACCTTGATAACACATCGCAAAGATCAAGAAGCCTGGATCCGTATTATGTACAGGATATACGAATGAGTTATTTACTGAAAAGCAAAATATGTAAAGAGGCTAATCTTATTCTTCAAGTGAATAATGTATTCAATAAAAAGTACGAGCCCAATGGCTACAGCTTCAGTTATATTTATGGCGGAGAACTGACTACCGAGAATTATTATTTCCCGATGGCGGGAACGAACTTTATGTTGGGGGTGAATTTGAGATTCTGATTCGGGATACAAGATGCAGGATTCAGGATGGACCCTGCTATTGAAAGTACTTTTAAAATATGTTTACTCCTCTACCAGTATCTTGTATCTGGTATCCTGTATCGTCCTTACGTGTGCTTCTCCCGCCACGCATTCATGCCACCCTGTAAATTCTTCACGTCTGTAAACCCGAATGTTTCCAGCATCAGGCAGGCCTGCATGCTGCGGTTGCCGCTGCGGCAGTAGCAGATCACTTCATTGTTCTTCCAGTCGTCTATATCGTCTGTCTGCATCATTTGGATATTTCCCAGTGGTAAAAATGTTCCGCCAATATTAAATTCAGCACGTTCGTCTGCTTCCCGTACGTCTACCAGGTACAATTGTTCACCTGCATCCATTCTTGCTTTTATTTCATCAGCAGTAATTATGGTCATGGCAATTGATTTTTCTTATTAACGGTTACACTGTCGGTTGTAGATATCATCACCTGCGAAATATACAGGTCCATTACCTGGCCAGACTTGATAAACTGCGGTTTCCCTTCTGCATCCTTTGAGTCGGGGCTTTGTTTGTACACAAAAGCAGAAGCCGTATCTGTAATTTTTCCATATGGTATGGTGCCCCCCAGTGATATACCGTTATCTGCCAGGTAAGCCTTTGCTTCACCATAGGTCATATTTACAAGCATTGGCACCATCATCTGTTCATCGCCCAGCCCGGCACCTATCACCAGGGTAATACTGCTGCCCCACTGGATCTTTGTTTTCGGCAGTATGCGCACGCCTTTATATTGCTGTTCCAGTACCGAGCCGATCATGAAATCAGGTTTGAAAATGGTATCGGCTAACTTCAGGTGATTTCTTTCCAGCAGCGTTAATGCAAACGCAAGGTTCTGCCCTTCCAGCCTTGGCATTTCTATCATCGGGGGGATCATCCGGTTCACTGTGATAAAAACAGTGCGGTTCACTTTTACGGTTGCATTGGGATCGGGAAGTTGTTTGAGAACAATCCCTCTTGCTGCCGTATCGGTAAAAACAGAATCCTGGATGTACACATCAAAGCCCTGCTTCTCCAATAACTTTACAGCATCCGTTGTTTGCATTCCGGTAACGGCAGGCACTTTTAAATAAGCGCCGTGCTTTGTTATCCAGCCAAGCATTTTCAAAAATAAGAACAGGAACAGTAATGCAACGCCAATGGCAACGAGCAGGTTTACCCAAAAAGGACGATTGGTGATGAATTTAAACACGTTGGTTATTTAAAGTTTAAGTCTGACATTTTTTTGTCTTTGTTTCGACATACTCAACATGACAAGAAAATGTCAGCCTGAGCTTGTCGAAGGCGGCTTCGTTCCGTAATGCCTGTTATTTTTGAATCAAACATTCTTCTATCAATGCCGAATAAAATTCCATCAGTGTCCAGCCCATGGCCCTCACCTGCTGGGGCACAATGCTTGCTTCGCTTTGCCCGGGCACGGTATTGATCTCCAGCATATACGGATGCCCCGCTGCTTCATTATAAATAAAATCTATCCGTACCACGCCGCTGCAGTTAAATACAGCGTATGCTTTCTTTGCTTCTGTTCTTACTTTTTCTGCGATCGATTCATCAACATTTGCCGGTGTAATTTCTTCACTGGCGCCTTCATACTTTGCTTCAAAATCGAAGAACTCATTTTTTGCAATGATCTCGGTGATGGGCAGCGTGATTATTTTTCCTTTCGATTTAAACACGCCGATCGTTAATTCCCTGCCGCTGATGAATTCTTCCACCAGCACCTGGTCGTCTTCTTTAAATGCTTTATCCAATGCTTCCTGTAATTCGCCGGATTCCTTCACTTTACTCATACCAATGCTGCTGCCACCATTATTTGGTTTTACAAAAACAGGCAGTTTTAATTCTTTTAAAATTACATCGGGAGTTACCGGTATGTGTTTAAACAAATGAACCGACTTAGCTACGTGCATTCCTGCAAAGGAAGCAACGGCCACGGTATAACGTTTATTAAAAGTTAAGGCAGATGTTGCCGTATCGCAGGAAGTATAGGGAATATTCAGGGTATCAAAATAGCCCTGCAGTTTACCATCTTCACCGGGGGTGCCATGCAGCCCTACCAACACGGCATCGAATTTTATTTTATTTCCGTCAACAGTAATACTGAAATCGTTTTTATCAACCGGGTATGTTTTTCCACCGGGCGAAAGATAATTCCATCCGGTGGGGTTGATGTCAATTTTATAACAGTCCCATTTACCGGTATCGATATTCTTTTCAATGGATTGGGCACTTTTGTATGAGATAACTGCTTCGCCGGAATAACCGCCGGTTATGAGTGCGATCTTTTTATTCATTCGGTATGGAAGGGTTGTTTAAGCAAAGAAACGAAATATCGCTAATGGTTGTTGTTTTATGAGGCAGTGCTGCAGAATTTTTATCAATTTAACATTTTGGCAGCCCCTTCATCATTGGTCTGCTTTCACTTCACCAATACCTTCGTTGCCTGAGTCCAGTACATACTTCCACTTACCGCCTGTTTCTTTTTTCCAGATACTTACATAGGTGCCGTAAATGATGGTGTCTTTTGCAGTTGGCTGCAGGGCGTAAATGCCGTAGGTATAACCCATTTCTCCCGATTTGGCCACCACGCCATTTTTGGGTTCCCACTTTAATGTATAGGTTGAATCGTTTTGCTGAATAAGATAGTCGATGGCATCGGCACCAACTATAGGAGCCTGGTTGGGACGAAGCAATACGCCATTGCTGTCGAGGTACTCCAGGAATGCATGCTTCATTCCTTTTTCTTCGCACAGTTTTGAGAATGCCCTGTCTGCATCCATCAGTTCAATTTTAGCCTGGGCACCTGTTCCGGGAGTTTTTTTCCCGGGCATAAGATCGCAGGAAAAAGAAACCGATGCCAGTAAGACAAAAGGTAAAAATCTTTTCATACAACAATTTAGTAAACCTGCCCTAATTAAAAAGGCGAAAGTATTTAAAAATACCCTCGCCTGCGACAGGAAATATCACCTGCCTGGTATAATCCGCCTGGGCGGACTTTAAAAAACTTAGCTGCGTTTTTCGTTGCAAAGCCGGATTTAAATATGCATCCTGCCTTTCTTAGCCATCAGGTCATCTACTGTTTCTTTATACATTTCATCCGGTACACAACAATCTACCGGGCATACAGCCGCACACTGAGGTTCTTCATGAAATCCCTGGCACTCGGTACATTTATTAGGTACTATGTAATAGATGTCGTTGCTGATGGGTGCATGACGCTGGTCGGCTTCCACCGATGATCCATCCATTAAGGTAAACATGCCTTTCACGGTTGTTCCATCTGATAAGGCCCATTCCACACCACCTTCATAAATTGCGTTGTTAGGACATTCGGGCTCGCAGGCGCCGCAGTTGATACATTCTTCTGTGATCTTTATAGCCATCTATCGTAATTTTGGGTTTAAAACCTCCTTATGGAAGTCAAGTGCAATTTAATAATAACAACATGAATTTACAAAACCGTATTCAATTATTACAACAGCTGGGAAAATATTTACTTGATAATGGGGAGCAATGGCAGGTAACAAAGAAAAGAGCTGCTGCCCACAACGGATGGTTTGTACCCGAATTCATTGACCTGGCAGTAAACAATATCCAGGAAGAATTTCTGCAAAAAGAAAAACTGGAGCAATGGGCGATGCATTATCACCTGGATGATAATGTGAGCGGCAAGGACATCGGCATTGTGATGGCTGGAAACATTCCGCTGGTGGGCTTTCATGATTTCTTAAGTGTATTCATCAGCGGCCACCGCCAAACCATAAAACTATCCGCCAAAGATGATATTTTGCTTAAGCACCTGGTAGAAAAACTAACCGAATGGGAACCCGGTCTTAAGGAACGCATCCTCTTTGCCGACATGCTCAGGGGCTGTGATGCATATATAGCAACCGGCAGTAATAACTCTGCCAGGTATTTTGCACAGTATTTTTCAAAATACCCAAATATCATCCGGCGCAACCGCACTTCGGTAGCCATACTTACCGGCCAGGAAACAGCAGATGAATTAAAAGCTTTGTCGGACGATATTCACCAGTATTTCGGATTAGGCTGCAGGAATGTAACCCGGATATTTGTTCCCGGAGAATATGATTTTGTTCCGCTGCTGAAATCGTTTGAGAAGTACCAGTATTTTTCAGACCACCACAAATTCAAAAACAATTTCGATTACCAGCTTTCCATCCTGCTCATGAACAATATTTATTACATGACAAACGGGACTACTCTGCTGGTTGAAAATGATGACAATTTTACAGCCATCAGCCGGCTTAATTACAGTTTTTATAATGACCGGGATAAGCTAATGAAAACACTGAAGAATGATACCGATATACAATGCATAACCGGTAAAAACGTTATTGCATTCGGGCAGGCGCAAAGGCCGCAACTGAAGGACTATGCAGATGGCGTGGATACGATGCAATTTTTATTATCTTTATAACCTCACCCCTGTACCACTCCTGAAAGAGCGGGGTGATGCGAAGATCATGGAGGAGAATAGAAAGTGCAAACTGGTGTCTTTATTAAATTTTTCGATCTACGAAACTCTTCCTAATTAAATGTTAAACATGTCAGCAGGTAAATCCCATTTTGTCATTGGTTCGTTACTTTGTATCCGCCGGCATAAGAGTTGATGAAGAGTAAGACCAAGGAACAAAACCACATTAAAATTGTTGAACTAAATAAAACCTATAGAAAAATGAAATGGAAACAAATTTTAGCCACCGTTGCCATTAGTGCAGTAACCACCCTGGCAGTGATCTGGGGTTATGCAACTTTTTCAGGAAAGAATAACAGCTATGCCGGTCAGCAGGCCGGGGTAGTTCCTGCCAACTACAAATATGCAGGTCTTTTAGACGGGAATAATGCCCCCGGAAATGCACTTGACTTTACCGTACCTTCTGAAGCAGCCACGCCTGCCGTAGTGCACATTAAAACAAAAACAAATGCCAAGCAGGTAAATAATAACCTGCCCCGCAGGTCTCCCAATAATCCGTTCAGTGATTTTTTTGATGACGACATGTTCAACCAGCTTTTCGGAGGGCGTGGCCGTAACATCATTCCTGAACAAAGAGCCAGTGGTTCGGGTGTTATCATCAGCGAAGACGGATACATTGTTACCAATAACCACGTGGTGGAAAACGCCGATGAAATAACCGTTACGCTCAATAACAAAAAAACATACAAGGCAAAAGTGATCGGCACCGATCCATCTTACGATCTGTCTGTAATAAAAATAGATGCGAAAGATCTTCCGTTCTTATTGTATGGAAATTCCGATGACCTGAAGATCGGCCAGTGGGTTTTGGCGATCGGTTATCCGTTGAACCTGGAGACAACCGTAACTGCTGGTATCATCAGTGCAAAAGCAAGATCACTTGGTTTGAATAAAGACAGGAGTGGTGATCAAAAAGGAGGCGTGGAATCTTTCATACAAACAGACGCCGCGGTAAACATGGGCAACAGTGGTGGTGCCCTGATAAATACCGATGGCAGGTTGATCGGTGTTAACTCGGCCATTGCTTCTCCAACCGGCTATTATTCCGGTTACTCATATGCCATCCCGGTGAACATTGTAAAGAAAGTGGTGGATGACCTGATAAAATTCGGCAGTGTTCAACGGGGATTCCTGGGATTGAGTTTTGTGAATGCAAGTGACCTGACCGATGAAGATAAAAAGAAAGCAGGCATTCCTTTAAGTGCAGAAGGAATTTATGCAACGGAGGTTCCTACCGAAGGCGGGGCATACGAAGCCGGCATTCGCAAAGGCGATGTACTTAAAAAAGTAGATAACCGTGAAGTTACCAGTGGTGCCGAAATGCAGGGACTTATCAGCCGTTATAAACCCGGCGATAAATTACCTGTAACCTATGTTCGTAATGGGAAAGAAAGCACCGTGACCGTAACCCTTAAAAACAAAGCAAATAATTACGACATCGTAAAGGCGAATGATGTGCTTGAATCATTGGGTGCCGACCTGGCTACGCTGGATTCAAAGAAAGCAAAAGAATACGGCATTGCGGGAGGCGTAATCGTAAAAAAAATAAATGAAGGCGGAGCACTGAACGACCAGACAAGAATGAAAGACGGTTTTATCATTCTTAAAGTGAATGACAAGAACGTAAAGAGCGTGGAAGAAATGAAATCGCTTGTTGGTGCTGAAAAGAATATTACCATCAGCGGATTTTACCCTGGCTACGACGGTGTTTATGAATACCCCATTTCCCTGGATCAATAAATAATGTATCAGTGAATAAAAAAAGCGGCAGTACTGCCGCTTTTTTTATTCATCATTTCTTTCAAACACCCGGAAACCGCCTGCTGGCATTTCAATAACTGAATCGGCATTTAAGTTATGCCTGGTGCCAGTGAAAATATCTTCAAAGCTGCCGTCAACAATATTATCCTCAACAGAAAAACTGATTGCATCACTGCTCAAATTTAAAAATACGAGCACTTCGTTATCTCCGTTTTTCCGCAGGTAAGCAAAAACACAATGATCAATTGAAGGTGTAACCAGGAATGAATTTACTGAAGGGTCACAGGCCCGCAATGCCGGATTTCGTTTCCGAAGTTTCAGCAGGTTTTTGTAAAAGGAATGCAGTTCGTTATTGCCCGTCCATGCAATCACATCCTTATCAAAGAATTTCAGTTTTTTCAGGTTGGGTAATTCCTGCCCACTGTATATAAGTGGTATGCCATTCCAGGTAAAACTGAAAACAGCAAATGCCTTCGCCATTTCACCATACTTTTCATATTCGGTCCCGTTCCATGAATTCTCATCATGGTTACTGGTAAAATACATCCGGTAAGCTGAGGCAGGAAAAGCACCATAATACCGGTGCAGTACTTCTTTCAATCCATCCATATCCGTATTTCCTTTGCAATAATCTTCTGTCTTATGCATCCATTCCCAGGTAAAAGATGCATCAAAGACCTCGTGATAATATATTTCTTCCGTTTCAGCCAGCCAGAATAAATTTTCTTTAAGTGGTTCAATGGCTGTTCTTGCTTTTTTCCAGAATGCAAGTGGCGTAAGGTGAGCCAGGTCGGCCCGAAAGCCATCAATATTAAAATCAGTGACCCAGTATTTCATTGCATCGATCATGGCTTCCTGTTCAGCCTCGCTGGAATGATCGATCTGTATCACATCCGTCCAGTCGTATGGTGCCCTGAAATTCCCTTCTGCATCTCTTTCAAAATAATCAGGATGATCTGTCGTCCATACATTATCCCATGCGGCATGATTGGCAACCCAATCCATGATGACTTTCATTCCTAGTTCATGTGCTTTTTTAATCAGTGCTTTAAAATCTTCCGCTGTTCCAAACTCGAGGTTCACAGCTTTAAAATCTTTTATACAATAATAACTCCCCAGGCTTCCCTTCCGGTTCTGCTCCCCGATGGGATGTATGGGCATGAACCAAAGCACTTCAACACCCATATCTTTCAGCCGTGGCAATTCAGCCGAAAAGGCATTAAATGTTCCTTCTGCTGTATATTGACGGGTATTAACCTCGTAAATATTGGTAGTAGCCAGCCAGTTGGCCCTTTTGTATGTTGAACCCGTCATTTCTGTTTATTCTTTGATGATGATGAATAACCAAATGTAAGCACTGCCGGATAAAAATACGAAGCCATTATCGGGGCAACCCTGTAACTTTGTAGTTGTTATTTACGTATGAAACAATTTAATGTTCCCATCATATACCGCAGCCCCCTGATCACGGCTGTAAAGAACAAACGCAAGCAGCAGGACAAAATGAAAAAGGATTTCAGTCCTACCCTGCTCGACTTTGGGCCGGTTAAAATTTACCTTGCCCGCCATTTTGGTTTTTGCTATGGGGTTGAAAATGCCATTGACATTGCATTCCGGACCATTGAAGAAAATCCAGGCAAGCGGATCTTTTTACTGAGTGAAATGATCCATAACCAACAGGTAAATACCGATCTGGAGGAACGGGGTATTCATTTTTTACAGGATACCTACGGCAACCAATTATTTCCTTTTGAAGAACTCACAAAAGATGACATTGTCATCATCCCGGCTTTTGGCACAACGCTGGACATTGAAGCGAAACTAAATGCCATCGGTATTGCCACAGAAAAATACAACACCACCTGTCCCTTTGTAGAAAAAGTATGGAACCGCAGTGAACAAATATCAAGGAAGAATTATACAGTGGTAGTTCACGGAAAACCCAAACACGAAGAAACAAGGGCCACTTTTTCCCATGCATCGGCACATACACCAACGGTGATCGTAAATGACATGAATGAAGCCATTGAACTCAGTAAATATATAACGGGTGAAAAAGAAGCGGCAGGTTTCAGCAATGAATTCGCCGGGAAATTCTCCGAAGGATTTGATGTAACAAAACACCTGGAGCGGATTGGCGTGGTAAACCAGACAACAATGCTGGCCAGCGATACGCAAGCCATTTCTGAATTCCTGAAACGGGTGATGATGAAAAAGTATGGTTTGGATGTTGATACCATTGAAGAACGCTTTGCCGATACAAGAGATACGTTGTGCTATGCCACCAACGATAACCAGACTGCCGTTTATGGCCTGTTGGAAACGGAGGCAGATTTTGCATTGGTAGTGGGTGGTTACAACAGCAGCAATACATCCCACCTGGTTGAATTATGTGAAAAAAAATTACCCACCTATTTTATTAATGCCGAAGAAAAAATACTTTCAGCAGAAAAGATCCAGCATTATAACCTGCATCAGAAAATGGAACTGGTGACAGAAAATTATTTACCTCCAACCGGGGAAGTAAAGATACTGATCACCAGCGGCGCAAGTTGTCCCGATGCCCTGGTGGAAGAAGTGATCGACAAGATCATCTCTTTCTTTCCCACTACCATTAAAAGCAAAGAATTAACCGAACGCTTTCAGCAGGTTGAAGCATAAAAAAGCCCCCGCAAAAAGTGAGGGCCCGTTTGTTGTGCCTGGTTATAATTATTTGATCAATTTCTTTACCGTTACTGCATCACCAACCTGTATCTTGAGGATGTAAAAACCTTTTGCAAGTTTGTCCAGGTTATCCAATACGAGGTTATTCATTCCTTTATTAAGGATGTTTTGCTGGGTAGCCAATAATTTCCCGGTATTATCAAAGAGGCTTATTACCGCCTTGCCTGTTACTTCACTTGCCACTGCTATATTCACTTTATCGGTGAATGGTGCCGGGTAAACCCCGGTAATGGTTGTGCCTTTGATATTCACATTTATGCTGGCAATGTTGCTGTATTGATAATGGCCATCCCGGTCAACCAGTTTCAACCGGTAATAATTTACTCCGGCATCTGCTTTACTATCATCAAAGTGATAGTTCACTTCGATATCGCTGCTTCCCTTAGCCATCACTTTCGACAGGTAGTTATAGTTCACGCCGTCGTTGCTTCTTTGCACTTCAAAATAACTGCTGTTTTGTTCCTGCAGGCTGCTCCAGTAAAGATGAGATACCCCATTTGCGTAGGATGCTTTAAGCGGTGTCATCACAATTGGCAGCAGTCCGCTTACCGGTTCAATCAAACAAAGATCATCAATGGCCATATAAGCAGCATTGGTACAACCGTTGGGTGTTTTAATACTTACTTCCAGTTTCTTATAACTGTTTACCGGTATGTTTACCACGAGCACAAGCTGCACCCATGTACCCGGTGTGCCGGTTATTGTTTGTGCTGTACTTCCTAAAGAAACATAAGAAGCTGTGGAAGAAGTCACCGCCGTTCCGCCTTTAATTTCAAGCATCACAGCCGGATCTGCCGTTGCACTGCCTATTTTTGAGAACCATGCCCGGAAGATCATTGAACCCTGGTAAAACTGTGCAGAATTTGCCACCGTAATGGTGCGGTACCATACCCGGTTGCTGCATGAATTATTTGCATTAACAACCATCATCTTCATTCCCGAATGCGGTGCAAAAGCCGAGAAGGAAGTATTCATTGAATCGGGGTTGTTTACAATGCGGTACCTTGGATTAGCGCCCAATGTTCCGGTTGTCCATAGTGTTAGATCGGTAGCAGCTCTTGCGGTTACGCCATTGGTTCCCGGCGTACTGAAATTGTTTGCCCCACCGCCCGGAACTTCAAATCCACCGAAATAATCTGCCAGTGGGGGCGGTACCAGGGCAGGGTTTATTACCAGCATATTATTGATACAGGCCGAATAACAATTCTCTCCTGCAGGCCTTGCCCGGATGCGTATGTATTTTGCATATTTATCACCGTACTCTTCTGCCCCATATATCAATATGCCCGGGTTAGTTTCCGGATCCAGTCCAAAATCAGTCATCAATAACCTGAATTCAACATTATCAAGCTGTGTGGTATAAGCAGGGCTACCCACATTTGCAATAACAAGATTTTCTGCGGAGTCTTCGATATAAGTAGGCTGAGAAGCTCCGGTAATATAAAAAGTGCGGCCGTTGATGATATTATTTCCGTTTGATAAATATACCCAGGCCCCACCCGGCGATGCCCGGTATTGCCAGTGCATATATGAATTATAGCCGATGGAAGAAACAGTTGTGTTGATGGTAACTGTTTCGCCCTGCAGGAAACAGGCTACGGTATATTTTTCCACTTTGTGTGCCGAAGAAGTTTTGCCAAGCCCCAGCAAAACAGTTGCCAGGAGGAGTATGTGTAATAGCTTAAATACGCTGTTTCTTGTAGTAGAATTCTTTTTCATCCCGATATGTATAAGGTTTCAAAAATTGTCAGCCTGGTAAATCAGCTTTTAAAGGATGGGATCAATAACCAGTATTAAATACTGAGGAGATCAGAGGTATTGGGGAATTGCAATAGTTCAAATTAAGATCGCAGAACGAACTGTTCTTAAGAAGATGACTTGAACATCAATAAGTTTTCAGGAAGTGGATGCGGTCTTTAATAAGAGGTGGTACTGCAAAATTACAGATTTTTTTATCCGTCCAAAGAATAATTTTTACTAATACCATTCCGTACCGGCCAACCAACCTTATATAAAATAAAGAGCCCCCGCCAAAAGCGAGGGACATCTTTGTTTGTGCTTGGTTATCTATATCTTAAATTACTTTATTAGTTTTTGTGTTAAGATGGTTTCTCCGGCCTGAACTTTCATAATATATATTCCCCTTGCCAGGTTCTCTAATTTGTCAACTACGAGTGTGGTAACACCTTTATTCAACACCGATTGCTGACTTACCAATATCTTCCCGTTGTTATCAAACAATGTGATACTTGTATTCGTTCTCACTTCACTGGCGATTGTAACATTCACCCTATCTACAAAAGGGCCCGGGTAAATAGTTGTAATAGTGATCCCCTTAATCCTGACATTCAGAGTAATCGTATTACTGAATTGAAAATGTCCATCGTTATCATAATATTTGATCCGGTAATAGTTGAGCCCTTCACTTGCTTTAGAATCATTAAAGCCGTACTCCACTACTTTATCACTGGTGGATTGTGCCATCACTTTTCCGGTATTATAAAAATTCAATCCGTCGTCGCTGCGTTGTATCTCATAATGACTGCTGTTACTTTCCTGCAGGCTGCTCCACGACAAATATGAAATCCCCTGGGAACAATAGCCTTTCAAGGGTGTCCACACCACCGGTAAATAACCATGTTGTGCGATGTTATCTTTTATCACCAACCGCTCTCCTGCATGAGCAAATGATTGCGCAATAAACAGTGTTAAAACAACCAGTTTAATAACCCGTCGTACTGACCGGTATTCTTGTGTAACAGTAATTATTTTCATATACCAGATTATGTGTAACAGTAATAAGCTTGCTAAGGGAAACTTTCAAGAGAATTGGAAAAAATGACGGCTCATTGAGCCAATACAGAGGTTTTTCAGAAACCGGGTTCAGAAGCTTTTGGAAGGATATGTTATTTCAAGTGTTATTCGCAACATACAGAATGGCTATCACAACCAGCTTGATATGAGGAATTCTTCAACGGGATATTAAAACGGGAAGTATGAACCTGTGTGTACAGGGTTTCTTGGAGGCTGCGTAAAAGTATACATTGTGATTCATTTATGCAAGCGTTTTCAATTTTTTTTCTGTCATATCAATAGCAATTCTTAATTGTTCGTCCATATTCAGGTTCGTATTATCAATTTCAATTGCATCTTCTGCCTTGCGCAATGGGCTGATTTTCCGGTTCGAATCTATATAGTCACGCATTTCAAGATTGTTCTTTACTTCTTCGATAGTTATATTCGGGTTTTTGCTGTAAAGTTCCTTGAACCTCCGCTCTACCCTTACTGCTGTATCGGCAGTCATGAATATTTTTAATTCGGCATTGGGAAATACAGTTGTCCCTATATCCCGGCCATCCATTACAATGCCTTTTTTCTTTCCCAGGTTTTGCTGTTGAGCCACTGCAAAAGAACGTACTGCTTCAATGGCTGCCACATCACTCACTTTTTCAGCAATCACAAGGTCACGGATAACATACTCTACATTTTCTCCGTTTAAAAATATCTCCGACTGTTGAGACACTTCATTATAATGAAACTCAATGCTGATGTTTCTTAATGCAATGTCCACTTCATTGGCATCTGTCCAGTCAATATGGTTTCGCAAAAAGTACAAGGTAATGGCCCTGTACATGGCACCACTGTCTACATAAACATATCCAAGAACTTTGGCCAGTTGTTTTGCCAGGGTGCTTTTTCCACACGATGACCAGCCATCTATTGTTACTATTATTTTCTTCTTCGCCATTCAGCAAAAATGGTTCAAAAAAAAAAGAATTCAAAATGAAATTAAACCGGGAGCCGCTTTTAACATGAGTGAAACGGCCTCCCGGCTGTGCTTTGCTGGTTATTATTATTTTAGTTAAACAATATAAATTTCTGGCTAAGAACTTTATTATTCATTTGCACCTGCATGGTATATTGCCCGTTGCTGAACCTTGCCAGGTTGGTTAAACGGATGATGTTACTTCCTTTATTAACTTTCTGCTGCTGCGTATATACAATTCTTCCATTGTTATCTACCATCCGGATATTTATCTCCTCGGTATTTTCAGCGTTGAAACTTAATGCTATTTCAGAACCGGCAGGGTTAGGCATCAATGTCAGCGGGATGTTCATTTTCGGTTTACGTACCGCTGCGATATTACTGTATGTAAAGCCTCCGTCTGCAGTAACTACTTTGATCCGGTAATAAAGGATATCATCATTTACCCGGCTCACATCATCCTTCAACGTGAAGTTTTGCAATTCATTTATTTTAACCGGCTGATATAATGACCCCACTTTGTTAAACCGGGTGTTGTCATTACTGCGTTCCAGTTCAAAATGATCTACTGCGGCTGCAGTAAGTATGGTCCAGTTCGATGACACTTCATTGCCCTGCATCACCGCATTTAAGACAAGTGATTCTTTTGCCAAAACGACCCCTACAAACCGCCAGTCACGGTCGGTATTTGCTGCATATTTTTTCTGAACAGTTGTTCGTGAGCCTGGTGCAGCATCCCCGGTAAACGTACCTCCCGTACCCATGCGGTAAGAAGTTCCTTTTACAATTATCACTGAGTTCAATGAATCAAAACGATTATCCAAACCATCTGCATCGGTATCAAGGCCCGTCAATGTTACCAGGTCATCTGCCTTACCATTCAGGTTAAAGTCATTGCCTTCAACTATGTCTGGTTGACTGTCTCCATCGCTGTCAAGATCACGGTAATCCGGCGTACCATCTCCATCGTGATCGTAAACCAGGATACCTGATCCACCAAAACCAACCAGGTTATCGTAGGTGTTTACAATTCCGTCGCCATCGGTGTCAGTGGCAACCGGCATTTTGTAACCGGCAGTTGATTGCCCTTCAATATTATCCGGAATACCATCATCATCAGAATCAATATCAAGGTAATCCGGGTTACCTACGCCATCTGTATTTCTTAAATTCAACGCACCCATACCCGATACGGATGTTGACCATCCGTTAGTTCCCATCACACCGTCAATAATTCCATTCAGGTTTGCATCTGGTAATCCTGATTCTATTACATCAGCAATACCATCACCATCGCTGTCCAGGTCATAAGCGTTCGGACGCAGGTCCTGGTCAAGATTTTTATTAGGGTATGTATCCGCCCGTCCGTCAACAGGGCTAACATCCGGACCGGTTTTTAATAAAGCTGTTGCCAGGATAAAATTATCAGCAATACCATCGCTGTTGGCATCTGTAAATGCATCAAGCTTACCATCATTATTTGCATCGGTTCCCAATGCTTCTCTTACATCAGGTATGCCATCATTATCACTGTCTGTATCTAAATAATTAGGTATCCCGTCTCCATCCAGGTCCTGTGCACCCAATCCATTACCCGATCCCTGAACACCGGTATTGTTGCCATCAACGTTCTGAGAAAATCCATCCGCATCGGTATCGGTATAATTATCAATGATGCCATCGCCATTGGTATCCACACCATACGATTCCACTACATCGGGTATGCCGTCATTATCACTATCCAGGTCATATTGGTTAGGGATACCATCTTTATCTTTATCTGCATTGTCATTTACACCATCGCCGTTTGAGTCTGTGAAGCCAGGGAAGTCTGTATCGTAAAAGTTAGGGATTCCATCATTATCCGAATCGGCGCCATAATCGAAATTATCATTTACGCCATCTCCGTTATTATCAACATAACCAGGATATGCAGGATCTTTCCAGTTAGGAATCCCATTGCTGTTCGCATCCTGTAAAGCAACCGGGTTATTGAATTCTACATAATCAGGTATGCCATCATTGTCATCATCAATATCGATACAGATGGTTATGATAACCGAGATCCGTGCTGTATCGGAACAACCGGCTCCGTTTGTATAATACGCCCAGTAAATACCCGAAGTGCTTATCGGTGTATATTGGTTAAACAAATTGGCCGGTGTAAAAGGCATGGCAGAATAAAAAGAATAACCGGCGTATTTTTTCCAGGGAAGTGTTACAGTTAATGCAGCACATTTATTTACCAGCAACGTATCTTTTGGTACAAAGCAGGGGCCAGCTAAAGGGCTGATAACCGGTCCTGTTACAATACAGCCTGATGTCATTACACCACTCGAATCAAAAAGTGCATTTCCTGATAACCTGCCTGCATAATTTATACGGGCATTATTTTTTAATGATCCCACGCAACTGACAATTTTACAAGCTGAAGCGGTTACCACTTTAAATTCAACATTATTTCCCACACCCGGCCCGATCTTACCACCTGAAACTGCATTGGCACCAACACCTACCCGGAATAATATTCTCTTATTGGCAAAATCATATTCGGCTTCATCATCGCCCGGCGCATCAGTTTTTAAAACACCACCTATCTTGATCGTACCAGGCATATAAGTAGTTCCGGCTGGAAGGTTATCAGTAATGACCGTATTTATACTGGAGTCATTACCCGAGTTGTTATAGTTGATCTGGTAACGTATACTATCACCCGGTACAAGTGACCCACCATTTATATCGGTAGCTGTTTTATCAAAAGAGAAGGTTGGGTTATACTGCGATATAGAGGTAGTTAATATATGCGCAATTACCATTTCATCTGGTGAAGCAAGCCTTACGGTTGCTGAGCTTTTATTATTACCCAACTGGGCATTGCCGGCATTGGGCATATCTATGATATTGGCATCATAACCCAATGTGTTATTGAAAGCAGGATTACGGGTGGTTACTACAGCACCTTTATAACCAATTGTACTGTTCCACATATCATTTGTGTTAGCAGTTGCATTAGGCGTTAAGTTATAAAAAGCAGCTGCCCCATTTTGTTTAAAGGCAAAAGAATCTTTCCAGCTGCGGTCACCGTCATAAACTACGCCACCCAATTCACAACTAACGGGGCCAGTTGGAGGTGTTAAGAACCCACTAAGCGTGAAATCCACAGGAGCATTGCCTTTCTGCACAACAGCACATCCATCGAACACAGTTAAATTACGGGATATAAGCGAAGGGTTACCATATACAATTACAATGGTCCAGCCCCCAAAAGCATTATTTTTACCAATTGGCGGCGCCACATTGGCAATGCCATACGTACCATTTGGGTTTGTGGCATTTACCAATGCCGTAATATTTGCAAAACACTGGAAACCGGTATAAGTAAACCCTACCGGGGCTCCTGAGTTATAGTAATCTGTTTGCGTAGAAGTGATAGTAGTGTATGAAGCAGCGCCCGGCAATTTTAATTTACAAGTAGTTTCGCCGGTGATCCAGGCAGTACTTCCGCCATTCACCCCTTCGCCTGCTCCCCAATACAAACCAGCAAAAAGCACGTTTGAGCAGGAGGGCAGGTTCAGATCTGCGGTTGATGAGTTAAAAGTGCCGTTATTATCCAATCCAAGCACCTGCATATCAAAAGACATATCATTTGAATTTGCTGCTTTCAAATGCACTTCTACAGCGATGGTATTATTTCCACTGGTAAAAAACGCAGGACTTAAATTATAAGAAACAGCTTCTGCAGCCCCGGGTGCTATGTTTGTTGATGCCAGTGTGCCATAAACAACCGCACCACCAGGCATATTATCACGTATCCTTTCTACGCCATTTATGTAAACTACAATACCATCATTTCTTAAGATATCTAACTGAATTGAATAAAATGTTGTGGATAATTCTGTTGCTGTAAAATTTACATTTTTTCTAAAATAATAAGTAGTGTATTTATTTCCAGCTACCGGTAAACATAATGGAAGCAGGCCATTAGGAAGGCATGTTGCCTGGCCCGAATTATAACCATATTTACCCGGTCCATTTACTGGCAAAGCCCCATTATTCCAGTTTGCTGTTAGTACATAACCAGGTTGTTTCCAATCTGTAGGAGCGGGATTATTTGCTGGTGCTGCATTTTTTGCATGATAATTCCATACACTACCAAATGCAACTTTAACGGTAGGTGCCGGGTTATCCACGTCAATATTTATTCCGTTCCCGTCATTGTCCATTGAAGAACCTGATGGTGGCAGTTCACCGGTACCTGGGGTACCAGATCCCACACCTGAGGTGGAAATAATACTGTTGGAAACGTAAACGATATTTCCCTTCACTGAAGGGTTGTAATACCGTGGAGAAAATGCACGCAATACCTGTGCATTGGTTACTGAACATAATAGTACAGTAGTGATCAAGAGGGGTACAATTCTTTTCATAATTCCAGATTTTAATAAGCATCTGGCTTTTCAAAAAAGAATACTGGATGATTAAAAAAAAATACTGATTGTTGTGATTGTTTGACTGTTCAGTTGAACATTCTTAAAAAGAAAACCTACTTAGTCATGTAAGGGAGAAAACACGTGAAAGACAGTAAAATTACTATTCTGTTAGGGGGATGCAAATATATCAAAATCATTTCCGTATTTCCAAGAAATTGATAAAATTTTTATAGACTTTTTTCTACAAAAATTTTTAAATAGCACATTATCAATTATTTATATGGCAGTCATTTTGTCCCAAAAATTAAAATGCCATCCGCTTGCTAGCGGATGGCATTTTAAACTGGTTATTAATAATATCTATACTTCTGACTTTTTCTCTTTCTTTTTCTCCTCAGGTTTCAGGGTGAATTTGATCTTCTCTGCTGCCTCATCAAGTTCGGCAATCATAATGTCCCCGTTCTTTATATTCATGTTCAATATTTCCTCTGCCAGTGGGTCTTCCAGGTATTTTTGAATAGCCCTGTGCAAAGGCCTGGCCCCAAACTGTGAATCATATCCTTTGTCTGCTATGAATTCCTTGGCTTTTTCAGACAATTCCATACTAAATCCAAGATTTGACAGCCTTTTCATCACCCCCTGCATTAATATGTCAATAATAGAGAAAATATTGTCTTTGGTCAGCGAGTTAAATACCACCACGTCATCAATCCTGTTCAAAAACTCCGGACTGAATGTACGCTTCAGGGCCTTTTCAATCACCGCTTTGTTATTCTCGTCTGCATTTTCCATACGGTTGGCAGTAGCAAAGCCCACTCCGTCGCCAAAGTCCTTCAACTGGCGGGCGCCGATATTGGAGGTCATAATGATAAGCGTATTCTTAAAATCAACCTTTCGGCCCATCCCATCGGTCAACTGACCATCATCAAGCACCTGTAGTAATATATTGTATATATCCGGATGTGCTTTTTCTATTTCATCCAGCAGTATGACTGAATATGGTTTGCGACGAACTCTTTCCGTCAATTGCCCACCTTCTTCATAACCTACATATCCCGGAGGTGCGCCTATGAGCCTGCTTACAGTAAATTTTTCCATGTACTCGCTCATATCGATCCTTATCAAGGCATCATCACTGTCAAACATATGTCTTGCAAGCGCACGGGCCAGTTCCGTTTTTCCCACCCCTGTCGGGCCAAGGAAAATGAATGTTCCGATAGGCTTTTTAGGATCCTTCAACCCTACCCTGTTGCGCTGTATGGCTTTCACCACTTTCGAGATGGCTTCATCCTGCCCGATCACAGCTCCCTGCAGGTCATTAGCCATGCGGCGGAGTTTTTCAGTTTCAGCCTGTACCATTCTTTTAACCGGTATTCCCGTCATCATTGAAACCACTTCGGCAATATCCTCTTCTTCGATGGGGTAACGCTTATGTTTGCTTTCTTCTTCCCATGCATTCTTTGCTGCTTCCAGTTCTTCCTGTAACCGTTTTTCCGTATCTCTCAAAGATGCTGCTTCTTCGAAACGCTGGCTCTTCACCACTTTATTCTTCTCGAGTTTTATGTCTTCAATTTTTTTCTCCAGGTCAATGATCTCCTGCGGCACATTGATATTCTTGATATGCTTCCTGGCTCCCACTTCATCCAACACGTCAATGGCTTTGTCGGGCAACAAACGGTCGGTCATATACCGGTCACTCAGTTTTACGCAGGCATCAATTGCATCTTTACTATATGCTACATTGTGGTAGTCTTCGTATTTGCTTTTTATGTTATTCAGTATTTCAATGGTTTCTTCCACCGAAGGCTGATCAACGATCACTTTTTGAAAACGCCTGTCCAATGCCCCATCTTTTTCAATGTGCATTCGGTACTCATCCAATGTAGAAGCACCGATGCATTGGAGTTCGCCTCTTGCTAATGCAGGTTTGAATATATTAGAGGCATCCAATGAACCACTGGCACCGCCTGCCCCAACAATGGTATGGATCTCATCTATAAATAATATTACATCCCGGTTCTTTTCCAGTTCGTTCATGATGGCTTTCATTCTTTCTTCAAACTGGCCACGGTACTTGGTACCGGCCACCAGGGCTGCCAGGTCAAGACTAACAACCCTTTTATCAAACAAAACACGGGAAACCTTGCGTTGAACGATCCTTAAAGCCAACCCTTCTACTATTGCCGTTTTACCAACACCGGGTTCACCAATAAGGATCGGGTTATTTTTCTTTCGGCGTGATAATATCTGCGACACCCGCTCAATTTCATTCTCCCGGCCAACAATGGGATCCAATGATCCATTTTCTGCAAGACGGGTAATATCCCGGCCAAAATTATCAAGCACAGGAGTTTTTGTCTTTGGTTGATTAGCGCTGCCGGCACGTTGTGATTTTTGCTGACTGTATTTTTTTTCATCTTCAAAATCCTCTTCTCCTTCGTCACTGAATTCAGCCGAAGGCGGGTTACTGGTTACGAACCCAAGTTCATTTTTAAATACATCGTAGTCTACATCAAACTGGTTTAATATCTGTGTGGCTATATTCTCCTTGTTCTTTAATATGGAAAGCATAAGGTGTTCACTCTCCACCTGGGCACTTTTTTGTGCCTTTGCCTCCAGCACCGTAATGCGGATCACTTTTTCGGCCTGCTTGGTTAATGGGAGAGAGTTGATGTTTGCGATGTTCTTGCCGGTTTTGTCCTTAACGGCTATCTCTATTTCCTTGCGGAGTTCAAAAAGGTCGATATTAAGCGATTTTAAGATCTTGACAGCGGTGTTCTCTCCGTCCCTTATCAATCCTAAAACCAAATGTTCCGTTCCAATGAAATCATTTCCTAACCTGAGTGCTTCTTCCCGGCTGTAAGATATTATTTCTTTTACCTGGGCTGAAAAATTATTATCCATTTTATATTGAATTTAGCTTGTACAATAATAACGATTATTTCAAAGATATAGTTTACGGGAAACGGC
>Ga0209023_10001293_pt1 | contig 34024 bp, 29 predicted proteins | sample LakOneMetagenome_FD_187468 | JGI IMG/M metagenome (GOLD analysis project Ga0209023, IMG submission 187468) | Freshwater and sediment microbial communities from Lake Erie, Canada (SPAdes) (version 2) | ecosystem: Environmental > Aquatic > Freshwater > Lentic | place: Lake Erie, Canada...
CCTCGGCCGACAATAGTTTCGGGCTGCGTTGTGTCGCTGGCAGCTTCGTACGCACGTGCAAGGTTGTTCTGGGAAATCAGGGTGTCGAGGTGGTCGGGGCCGAGACGGTCACGGCAGTGGTCGCTGAGGTCACGCAAACATTACACGGCCTCAGCGACTAGTCCAGAACTCAGGACAGATTGGCCGTTTGGGAAAAGGATCGAAGCCGCCCCGTTGGCGTCCCATTATGCGGCCGGGTTCAGTGTGTACAGGGTAGGAGTGTTGGCGCGCAGCAACTCTGACAAGGCGGGTTCGTTTTAGATCGGGGGCCAGGCTTGGTCTAAGGCGGTGGCCGCGGTGTGCACGAAGCTGGTGATGTCTTCGTTGGTCTGTGTTTGGAGGACGGCCTTGCCGGTGAGGTTGTGCATGCCAACGGTCGGCGGTGACTGGCGCGGCAGTGGGTCATGAGGGACAGCCGTTGGAGGGTTCGGAGGGCTTTCGTGCGGCAATAGTTCATACTTCGCTCCGTCCGTAGGCCACGGTGGCGACGTCTTCAGAGTCATCACCGACGTCCCCGCCGCCGTCATCAGCCTCAAAGGCAACACCCACAGGCCCAAGAAACACGAACCGGCTGCAACTACGCCACACTAGAAGCACACGAGACTGGCTCTGTTGCTAGTCGGAAGAAATTGCCCCATTTTCATTTGGCGTTGACAGATAAGGGGATGGCTTGACTAGCGATGTTTGGCTGCAACTATGGAGCGGCACTATCGGGGCTGTTGTCGGGGCTGTTGTCGGTGGGGTTTCCGCAATACTCGTCCTTCATTTCTCTAACAAGCATCAAAGTGCCCTTTCGAGAATTGCCCTCGACCTTCAGGCTGAGGGTCTGAAAGACCAATTGTCAGCTCAACGCGAAGAAAGACGCGAGACTCGAGAGATCGAAGCAGTTGCGGAGCTTCTGCAGTTCACCACAAAGCTCCTCCACGAGGAACCAGGAGATCTCAGTTTTGTAGCTGAGCTGGTGCGACGATGTGACCAGCTGACGCTCAATTCGAGCGACGAAGTCGGAAAACACTGGCGAACCACGTCGAGGTTCGACACTCTTGGAGTCTCGCGCCACCCTTATGCCGAGAGCCTGACGGTGTCTATCGCGTTGAATCAAGTTCTTGCCGTGTTCATTCCAGCAATGGACGTGCAATACGGTGGCGAGTTGCCAGCTCGACTCCGCCACCTGCTCCGCGAAGATATGGTCTCTTGGAAGGGAATGACGCAGAGTCTCGGGAAAGTTTCTGCATGCCTGCTTCGTTGGCAATTCATGTCAGTGGAGGAGAAGATCGCCGTTTTCAACGAGAGGCCCTGGGCAGAAAAAGCTGCGGCGAATTTCTTGAATCTCTCGTATGAGTTGGCCTGGTCGGATGGCTCCTCCGAACAAGACTTTTGGCGTTCCGACAAGATCGACTATCGAATTCAAGATCTGTTCAAATGGGTTTCTGCGGAACAAATTTCAGCCGCCGCCGAGGCAACAACGCCCATCTTCCAACAGCTCTTTGAAGAGGCATGCATCCAGGACTCTGACCTTCGCCTCAGGCGGGACGCTTTTTGGATGAAGACTATGGAAGTTGTCTTCGAGTAATCGCCCATGTTTCCGGACTGGCAGCTGGAATGTCCGCGAGCTGAGAAGCGCAGATAGCACTCTGGAGAGACTGCAGGTCGCCGGGATGTCGGCTTCCGCACCGCTTGAGATGGGTCACACCCAGTACCTTTGTGGTTTTTCATCGATGATGAAACTGACGATATTCTTACAACTGTCGTTATTCGTCTGGGCTGCGGGTGAGAGCTTCCGTACAATCAGTTTTCTTTTCAGTCCTTGCGGTACTTGGCGGACTGCGGGGTGCCGTTTTGGGTGTCAGAAACCGTTCTTAAGGTGCCAGAAACAGTCCGTTTCATCCCGTAGCTCCCCGTAGAAAGAGCTAGGCTTTCATTATCAACTTCCGCGAAATCACGCGGAACTTGGGGGAGGGTAGCTGCTGGTTCAGGCGGCTCGGTTCGATTCATTTGTTCTTGGTTCGAGTCCAGGTACCCCAGCTCTAGCCCCTGAGTTTCCGCGGAAACCAGGGGCATTTCTTGTTTCCAGACACACTGCCCGGCGCCCATGCCGCGGCGGTTCCCACGGCACTGGTTTGCACGGTGGGCACTCGTCTTCACCCGTGCCGCCCGCTCAAACGAGTGCCAGACGGCTACGTCAGCGTCGCGCGCATAGCTGGCACGAACGCGAGTCACGATCGGGCCGATCCCGAGGAGAACGGCGCCCAGGGACACAATGAGGTCTACCGGGGGAGCCTGCTAACCGCCACGAAGCCGACCGCGAGCTCGACGGTTCCGATCAGTTTCCAGGCGGTTGTCGAAACGCTGATGCTGTCCCGGATACCGTGTGAAGACGCGAGCCCGGCACGTTTGCCGGATCCAGTGGATTGCCGCAGAGCCAAGCCGGCGCTGAGCATGATCCGTGCGATCCCCGTCGGCTACCCGATGTCGACGAGGGTGGCGCTGCGTTCCCACAGACCGTCGACGAGGGCGTCTTCTCGAACCTGCGGGTTGACCTTGGTGGTGAGCGTGCGCTGGTCGTAGTAGGCGCCGGACTGCCAAGTGACTCCGGGAGTGCCTTCGATGAACCAGGACAGATTTGCCCCGCCCTGCTCGGCACTGATGAGGTTCAGCTTTTTCAGCGGCGTCTGGTAGACGAAGCGCAGGATGCTCGTGGTGTCGGAGGCGAAGTTGGTTGCGACATTGCCCGGGTGGAAGGCTACGGCCGAGATGCCCTGGTTGTGGGAGCGGGCCTGGAGTCCTCGCACGTGGAGGATGTTGGCGAGTTTGGCATCTCCGTAGGCCTTGTTCGCACTGAACTTCTTGTCGTTATTCAGGTCGTCGAGGTCGATTTTTCCAAAGAGCCGGTTGGCCACGCTCGAGGTGTTGATCACGCTGGCCCGGCCGCCTGTGCCGGCCGTGAGCTCGTCATGGAGGAGTTCGGTGAGCAGGAACGGTGCGAGGTGGTTGACCTGGAAGGTCTTCTCGTTGCCGTCGACGGTCTTGGTCGGGTCCCCGAATACACCGCCGGCGTTGTTGGCCAGCACGTCCAGTCCTGCCCCATTGAGTTCGGTCCGTACGTTGTCGGCCAGCCGCCTCACGTCGTTGAGTCGGGTGAAGTCGGCAACGAAGGCCTTCGCGCCCGTCTCGCGGGCGACCGCGTCGATTTTCTCCTTGGAGCGTCCGGTGATGAGTACGCGGTGTCCGCGGGCGGCGAGCTGGCGGGCGGATGCTGCGCCGAGACCATCGGAAGCGCCGGTGATGAGGATTGTTTTCACGGTCGCAACGTTACTACTTGCCTTCGGCGAGCAGTGCCACCGGGGCCCACTGGGCCAGCCCGGCGCATCGTCGATTGAGCAGATGGTGAACGGCCGAGGCGGTTCTCACGGCACTCGTCTGAACGGTGGGCACTCGTCTGCACCCGTGCCGCACGCTCAAACGAGTGCCAGACGGCTAGGTCACCGTCGCGCGCACCGCTGGCAGGTGTCGGCGGTTCAGTGACTCACGCTGCAGTCCAGAACAACTCGTCGTGGCCGGTGTGGCCGGTCACGGTGAGACCCGCCGCTGCCGCGATCTCGTCAGCGACATGGCCGAGGGCTTGAACAACCTCGTCACGGAACGAATCGAAGTCACCATGATCGGTGGCTATGTCATTCAATTTGACCCGGCGCACCTCGGTGTAGGTGTCGTCGGCGGCGACGGTGCTGATGATGGCGGTGGAGTCGCCGGTAACGAAGTCGCCGGTGACGAGCCGCGATAAGCCGATGAACCGGGCGCTGATGCGGGTGAAGGTCTCGACGTTCGGTGCAGGTGTCATGACCATAGCATGTGAACCGCCCTCACCGGGCACAAGCCCCTGTTCAGGCCCCGGTCAGCCACGCCTCGGATGCCCCTGCATGCGTTTTTCCATGGAGCCGCCTGTCCACCGTCTCGGAACGGTGCTGCCGTGAATCCGCAGCCACCGCTGCCACCGGCCTCGCGGGAGTCGCAGTACAGCTCGATCACTACCGATTCAGGATCCCTTTCGGGCCGCATAATCCGTCATGCCACGCGGATTCCGGCAGCGAACACGAGGTCGACGTGGAGGGAGTCACTCAGGATCACGGCGTCAGCGGCGAACCCCGGGGATAGGCTGCCGAGATCGGATCCGCGACCGATGGCTCGGGCCGGTGTCTGGGTGATCGCTCGAACGGCTTCCACAAGAGGGACGCCTGACTCGGTCACGGTGCGTCGCAGGGCCACGTCCAAGGTGAGCGTGGAGCCGGCGATCGCCCCGCCCGCGGTCAAGCGGGCCACGCGGTCACGCACGGTCACGTCGAGCGTTCCGAGCCGGTAGCTGCCGTCGGGCGCTCCGGCCGCAGCCATCGCGTCGGTCACCAGCGCTATCCGGCCCGGCGCTGCGTCGAATGCCAGCCGCACCACCTCGGGGTGCAGGTGAACGCCGTCGTTGATGATTTCCAGAATCACCCCCGGGGACGAGAGCGCAGCCGCCACGGGGCCGGGGTCCCGATGGTGCAGCCCGGGCATGGCATTGAATGCATGGGTCAGGATGGATGCGCCGGCTCTGAAAGCTGAGAGCGCGGTGTCGAAGTCGGCGGCGCTGTGGCCGACGGCGACAGCGACGCCGGCATCACGGAAGCGGGTGAGAGCGGTGCCGGCCCCGGGCAACTCCGGCGCCAGCGTCACTTGGCGGAGCCGACCACGGCCGGCGTCAAGGAGCCGGTCGATCGCCCCGGCATCCGGTACGCGCAGGAACGAGGGGTCATGCGCGCCGCGGAAGCGCTCATTGAGGAACGGGCCCTCGAGATGGACGCCGATGATGAGAGCGTCATCGTCCATTGCCGCTACAGCGTCGGCAAGGCGCTGCTCCAGCAGGGGCAAGCTCGCTGTGACCAAGGAGAGCACGCTGCGCGTTGTGCCGTGGGCTCGATGCAGGTGGAGCGCGGTCTGAATGTGCGCCCCGCCCTCGTCGAAAGACACCCCATTGCCACCGTGGCAGTGGATATCGACGAAGCCCGGCGTCAGATGGCGCCCGGCGGCATCTGTCACCGGTGCGCCGTCCGCGGCCAGCGACCGCCAACTGGACCCCGTGCCTGCAGCGAGAACGGTGTCACCACCGAAAGCCACCCACGAATCGGGTATCAGGGTGCCTTCCGAGACAAGTCGCGCGGAATGGATGATGCGGGTGGGGTCGATGCGCGCCAGGGCTTCTCTGCGCTTCACTGAGTTCGTTCCGGGGGCGGGTTCAGCATGGATCGGGCTTGCAGGGCGGCACCCATTATGCCCGCATTCTCGCCGAGAGTTGCCGGCCGAATCGCCGGACGACGGTGATAGCTCAGCAGGGCTTCCACTCGTTCGCGCAGCGGCAGGAACAGCGTGTCCCCGGCTTGGGCGAGCCCGCCACCGATCACGATGGTATCCGGGGTGAAGATCGCCGTGAGCTGGGCAATTGCCAGGGCCAGAGCGTCGAGGGCTTCCGTCCAGATGCGCTGGGCGATGGGATCCTCTTCGCCGGCTCGGGCGAGTACGAAACGAGCGCCACCGGCGGACGCTCTATGGTTGGCCGCCCGCTGGTAGCGACAGGCGATCGCGGCCGCGGAGGCGATTGTTTCCAGCCATCCCCGGGCCCCGCACGCACTGCGTTCGCCGAACAGGTCGATGATCGAATGGCCCAGCTCGCGGGCATGGCCGCGGAAGCAGTGTGCTCGCCCGTCGCGGACAGTGTGCGGTGTGGGGGAGCGGGAGAGCTCGACCACTCGACCGGCACTGTCGAACAATGCCGCCTTCACAGTCGTGCCGCCGATATCGAACGCAAGCACAGCAGCACCGGCTCCGAGAATCGCGCTCGACGGGTCCATGAGCGGCTGATGGGCCGTCACAACACCTCCCTCGGTTCTCGGTCTGGTGGGAAATCCTCGCAAAGAGTAATAGTCAGAAGTGTCCCACAATCACTTCACGTACACATGTGTGCGCATCGTGATGCTGCACGGGCCGGAGGTCTTGTGGCGCAGGGTTTATACCCCCAATCAGGGGTCAAATCACGTGATTGGTGCTAAAACATTACCTAGGGGAAGTCATCTTTCCCGGCGGCTCGTCAGCCCTGCGAGTCGTGGTTGCAGAGCGTGAACTCTCCGTCGTGCCGGGAAGCCAGCTTTCTGTTCAGCGGAAGGCAGCACAGATGAACGATCGTCCAGGCAGCAACCTCGAGGCCCCGGGCTCAGCCGCGAACCGGGAAAACGCCGAGCGACTCGGCGACGACCTGCGGCGAGAAAACGATGTGCTGAAAAGGGAGGCGCTGAAGAGCGCTATCTTCAACAATTCGAATTTCTCCAGTATTGCCACGGATGCTGATGGTGTGATTCAGATTTTCAACGTGGGTGCGGAGCGGATGCTCGGGTATCCGGCGGATGAGGTCATCAACAAGATGACGCCGGCGGATATCTCTGATCCGCAGGAGCTGATCATGCGCGCTGCGGAGTTGAGCCTGGAGCTGGATACGCCGATCACGCCGGGGTTTGAGGCGCTGGTGTTCAAGGCGTCCCGCGATATCCAAGACATTTACGAGCTGACACTGGTGCGTAAGGATGGGACGCGGTTTCCGGCGATCAGGTCGGTGACGGCGTTGCGGGATGCCGGTGGAACAATCATCGGTTACCTGTTGATTGGAACGGATAACACTGCGCGCAAGCTGGCTGAGCAGGAGTTGCTCAAGGCCGGGGCCTTGCAGAACGCTATTTTCAACAGTGCGAACTTCTCCAGTATTGCCACGGATGCTGACGGTGTGATTCAGATTTTCAACGTGGGTGCGGAGCGGATGCTCGGGTATACGGCGGATGAGGTGATGGACAAGATCACGCCGGCGGATATCTCTGATCCGCAGGAGTTGATCATGCGGGCTGCGGAGTTGAGCCTGGAGTTGGATACGCCGATCACGCCGGGGTTTGAGGCGCTGGTGTTCAAGGCGTCTCGCGGTATCGAGGATATTTACGAGCTGACACTGGTGCGTAAGGATGGCACGCGGTTTCCGGCGATTGTGTCGGTGACGGCGTTGCGGGATGCCGGTGGAACAATCATCGGTTACCTGTTGATTGGAACGGATAACACTGCGCGCAAGCTGGCTGAGCAGGAGTTGCTCAAGGCCGGGGCCTTGCAGAACGCTATTTTCAACAGTGCGAACTTCTCCAGTATTGCCACGGATGCTGACGGTGTGATTCAGATTTTCAACGTGGGTGCGGAGCGGATGCTCGGGTATACGGCGGATGAGGTGATGGACAAGATCACGCCGGCGGATATCTCTGATCCGCAGGAGTTGATCATGCGCGCTGCGGAGTTGAGCCTGGAGTTGGATACGCCGATCACGCCGGGGTTTGAGGCGCTGGTGTTCAAGGCGTCTCGCGGTATCGAGGATATTTACGAGCTGACCTACGTACGCCGAGATGGAAGCCGATTTCCCGCCATCGTCTCGGTCACCGCCCTGCGCGACGTGGAAGGGCGAATCATCGGTTACCTGTTGATTGGAACGGATAACACTGCGCGCAAGCATGTCGAAGCCGCCCAGGCGCTGCTCGACCAACGACTGCGCGACCAACAGTTCTATACGCGTTCCCTGATCGAGTCGAATAGTGATGCCATAATGGCGCTCGATCCGCAGGGAATCATCTCAGATGTCAACCAGCAGATGGTGTCCCTCACCGGTCGAACTCGTGATGAGCTCATCGGTGCGCCCTGCCGAAACGTCTTCACCGATCCGATCCGCTGGGATGCGGCGATGCGACGGGTGCTGACTGAGAACAAGGTCAGTGACTACGAGATCACCGTGCGCGCGCTCAACGGCGACGAGACACTGGTTTCCTACAATGCGGCTACGTTCCACGACCGGGATCGCAAGTTGCAAGGCATCATCGCCGCCGCGCGGGACATCACCGAACGCAAGCGAATCGAGCGGGCGTTGCAGGGACAGAACGTCGAGCTCGAACATGCCAGTCGGATGAAATCAGAGTTCCTCGCAACGATGTCGCACGAGTTGCGCACCCCGTTGAACGCCATCATCGGATTCTCAGAGGCGCTCCAAGAGGGACTGATGGGGGACATGACCGATACCCAGCACGAGTACATCGGCGATATTCTCAATAGCGGGCAGCACTTGCTGTCGCTGATCAACGACATCCTCGACCTGTCCAAGGTCGAAGCGGGAATGATGCGCCTCGAGTTGGAGCCTGTCGATCTCAAGAGCCTGCTGATGAACAGCCTGTCCATCGTGCGGGAGAAGGCCGCCGCACACCGGATCCAACTCGAAATCGAAGCCGGTGATGAGCTCGGCCAGCCCAACCTCGATCCGCGCAAGACGAAGCAGATCGTGTACAACCTGCTCTCCAATGCGGTGAAGTTCAGTTCACCCGGTGCGAGGGTCATTCTGCGCGCACGGCTGGTTTCCCGCGTCGCCGTCGGGAGGCTGTCCGGCAGCTGGCCCGTGTACTCGTTTCCGCTGGCAGAAAGCGCATACAACAGTTTTCTGGAGATCAGCGTCGAGGACACCGGCATCGGTATCTCCGAGGCGAATCTGGTGAAGTTGTTCCAGGCATTCAGCCAGATCGATAGCGGAATCGCTCGAAAATTCGAGGGAACCGGCCTGGGGCTGGCCATGGTCAAACAGCTGGCTGAACTGTATGGGGGCACCGTGGCGGTTTCCAGCGCAGAGGGTGAGGGAGCGCGGTTCGCGGCGTGGATGCCGCTGGACATGGCCGTGACGAGTACACAGACCGATGAACCGACCGTTGCGGAAGCCGCGGTCATCGCGGAGCCGAAGAGGGTGATTCCGCCTCCGGAAGGGCGTACGGCCCTCGTGATTGAAGACGACCAACAGGCGGCCGATCTCGTGCGATTGCTGCTGGAAGCCGAAGGATTCAGGGTCGTCGTGGCTTACAGCGGTGAGGAGGCTATTCTGCGAGCACCCCAACAGCGATTGAGCCTCATCATCCTGGACATCGGACTGCCCGGCATGGACGGTTGGACCTGCCTCAAGCGACTGCGCGAAGACCCTTCCATGTCACCCATCCCCGCAGTGGTCATTGCCGGGCTGACAGACAGCCGAATGGCGCTGACCAGCGGTGTCGCTGCCGTTCTCCAAAAACCGTTGAGCCGTTCGGAACTGAAGAACACGCTCAACGTCCTCGGTTTCCTCACCCCTGAACAGCACAAGACCACGGTCTTGATCGTGGATGATGACGCGCGTTCAGTGGAACTCCTGGCGGGCTATCTGCCGACATCCGATTTTGCCGTGGTTCGCGCCTACGGCGGCGGAGAAGCGATCACCGTCGCACAGCGGGTGCTACCGGACCTGATTCTGCTCGATCTGATGATGCCGGAACTGAGCGGACTGGATGTGGTGCGCGTGATGCGGGAGCACCCCGATACTGCCCGAATCCCCATCCTGGTCATCACGGCCCGTCATCTCACCGAGGAGGAAGTGACCCGTCTCACCGGAACCGGGGACTCCTTCCTCCATGTTGTCGACAAGGTCGGATTCTCTCGTAATGCGTTTCTGACCGAGGTCAAAAATGCTCTCTCCTAGCGCTGTCAGGACACGCTGATGGCGCTCATCCTCATCGTTGAGGACAATCCCGCGAACCTCAAATTGGCCAAACTTCTGCTGCTCAAGGTTGGCCACTCCGTGCTGACGGCGGCCGATGCCGAAGCCGGCCTGGCCTTGGCGCTGTCGGAGCATCCCGAGCTGATTCTGATGGACATTCAACTGCCCGGAATGGACGGGCTCACGGCGACGTCGATTTTGAAGGCCGATCCGGCGACCGCTGCGATCCCGGTCATCGCCCTCACCGCCATGGCGATGAAATCCGATGAGGACAAATCACGGCTGGCCGGGTGTGACGGGTATATCGCCAAGCCTTTGCGCTTCCAGGAACTCTATGACGCGATCGATGAACTCCTGGCGCGGTCGGGGCCCCCCGACCTGCCGTTGCCGGCTCCTCTCGTGGTCGCGTCGCCGTCTCCTGCTCCCCGTGTACGAATCGAGGTCGGCATCGATTCGAGTGGCGCCGAGGCCCTTGACAACGACCGGCTTGGCATCCCGACGATCGATATGAGGGTCCTCGAACGTCAGTTGGGCACAGATGCGGCTGTCCTTGTCGACATTCTCGACATGTTTCAGGAGAGTACGGCCGATATCGGGCACATCCTGGTGCATGCTGTTCTCGCCGGCGACGCTCCGGCTGCCGGACTGCACGCTCATAAACTGATGTCATCGGCGCGTGCGGTGGGAGCCATTGAGTTGGGAAACCTGTGTGCCTCCATGGAAGCCGCGGGTCGGTCGAACCGCTTGAGCAGCCTCTCAGCTCTCTTGGCACCGCTCGAGATCGAGCTCAGATCAGTTCACGCCGCGATCCGGGGCGTTCGGGAATCCTTCCGTTCGATCCTGGGTGAGCCGATTGATATCCGTCCCTCCAGATTGCCGGGAGGCCCGCCGAATGACTAATGCAAACCTCAGAATCCTTGTCGTGGATGACGATCCTTTTATGAGAAAACTCATGGTTCACCTGCTCGGCGGTCTTGGTTTCAGTTCGGTCGAGTCGAGTGACGGCGGCGTCGCAGCCCTTGAGCTCGTGTGCGGTCCGCGCCCGCCGGAATTGATGCTGATCGACCTCGAAATGCCGGGGATGGATGGGATGGAGCTGGTTCGCCAACTCGCCGAGAACGAGTACATCGGGAGCGTGATCCTGGTCAGTGCTGAAGATGAGCGGGTTCTGCTGATGGTCGAATACCTTGCGGAAGCGCACCACATCACTGTGCTGGGCCACGCGAGAAAGCCGGTCAATGGTCGGTCGCTGGCAGAGATGATCGCCCGGTGGCAACCTGCTGGAGCTCCGAACGCACCACTGAGGGAGTACGGCGCTGCTGAGCTGAAGGCGGCCATCTCCAGCGGGGAACTGGTCAACTACTACCAGCCCAAGGTGTCCGTGGCAACAGGCGCTGTCTGCGGGGTGGAAACGCTGGTGCGCTGGCAGCACCCTGCCGACGGATTGGTGCCGCCGGACCGCTTCATCGGTGTTGCCGAGGAGAACGGGCTGATCAACGACCTGACCCGGCGCGTGCTTGAGAAAGCGATGCGGCAGCAGAATGCCTGGAGGCGCGTGGGCTTGAATGTGAAGGTCGCCGTGAACTTGTCGATGTCAAGTTTCTCTTCCGTCGCATTCGCGGATTTGGTATCCGAGGTCGTCGCTGAGGCTGGAGTCGTTCCTCAGGACGTGGTGCTGGAAGTGACAGAAAGCCGACTTCTGCTCGACCAACGCGCACCTCTGGAGGTCCTCACTCGCTTGCGCTTGAAGCGTTTCCGGCTCTCCATCGATGACTTCGGCACGGGCAACTCCTCACTCACCCAATTGCGCAAAATCCCCTTCGACGAACTCAAGGTCGACCGGAGTTTTGTGCACGGTGCCAGTCGAGATCGGACGGCGCGCGCCATGTACAACGCAAGTCTTGGTCTGGGGCGACAACTGGGCATGGAGGTGGTCGCCGAAGGCGTTGAAGACCTGGATGACTGGGACCTCGTGCGCGCCACAAAATGTGACCTGGCCCAAGGGTACTTCATCGCCCGACCCATGCCCGGCACGGATTTCTCCGGCTGGGTCACGTCCTCAGCCGACCGAAGGTCCGAACTGGTGACCGTGAACTGAGCGATCCCCGGCGACCGCCGTGCAGACGCCGGGGACGTCAGGCTATTCGTATCGCAGGGACTCGATCGGATTCTGCCGAGCGGCGCGCTGCGCCGGAAGCGTGCCCGAGAGGAAGGCGATCAGCATCACGAGCAGGATCACCAAGGCCACGCTCGCCGGTTCGAAAAGCAGGATGTTCAGGCCCGGCAGTCCCGACAAGAAACCCTTCGAGAGCACCGAGCTCAGGATCGAACCGAGGCCGATGGCCACGCCGGCACCGATGGCGCTGCCGAGGAAACCGATCACGATCGCTTCCAGGCTGAACAGCGTGTAGACCTTGCCGCCGCTCATCCCCATGGCCTTCATCAGCCCGATCTCCCTGGTGCGTTCTTGAACGCTCATCAGCAGCGTGTTGATGATGCCGAAGGCGGCAGCGATCAGCGCGATCACCGCGAAGGCGTTGAGCACCCCGACGATTCCGTTGATCACGGTCTGCACGGCGCCGAGCTGGTCAGCGACGGTGTTGGCGCGGTAGCCGGCCGAGTCCAAATCGGCCTTCAACGCGGTGACAGCGGAACTGGACAGTGTGGCATCGAAGTGGGCGATGGCCACGCCGTAGCTCTTCACTGCGGTGGTGTTGCCGCCGGACTGCGCCTGCGAAAGCTGGGTGATCAGCGCTTCGTTGGCACCGGCTCCTGTTGCGAGCAGACTCTCCCGAGAGACGCCGACGACGGTGGCGTCGACGACCTGCTGGGCACCGAGCACGTCGGTGATGCCGATAGAAACGGACTTGCCGACGGCGGCGGTGTTGGAGTTGAAGCCCAGCGGCTTGACGTAGGTATCCGGCAGCACGATCTGGGGTTCATTAGAGCCGCCGTCGAGCTGAGCGCCGGCGGTGAGGTCGGCCGTGGTCACGGCTGACGTCGCGTTGATGTTGAACTCATACTGGGTGCCGGAGCCGTTCTGCACGTAGTTCGGCGTGACCATCCGCACCGGATCCACCGAGACGATTCCCGCCGTGCGGCCGATCGCGGCGAGGTCCGCTTCGGAGAGCGCCTTCACCGTGGTGCCGGGAGGACCGTTCGAACTCGATGTGATGGTGCCCGAGGTGGCCGGATCGTACTCAACCGGGCCGTCGGCGGCCCCTCCCGATGCCGGCTTCTGGGTGACGATGAACACATCTGCTGCGCCCAGGGTTCCGATCTGGGTGTCGACGTACTGGGAAACACCGGCGCCGACCGCGTTGGTGAGAGTGAGCGTGAAGGCACCGACGAAGATGGCAAGCACAGTCAGCGTTGTGCGGAGTTTGCTCCGAAAGGTGTTCGCGATCGCAGACGCGATCAGGTCTTTGGCTCTCATTTCGTTCCTCCGATGGTGCTCAGCGCTTCGCTGTCGTTGGAAGCGGCATGCGCTCCGGTCTTTCCCGCTGAGTGATCGGCCGTCTTGGTCTCTCGCACGATGAGTCCATCACGAATGTAGATCTGTCGGTCGCAGCGCTCGGCGAGGTCCTCGTCGTGAGTGACGATCACCAGGGTGATGCCCTGTTCCCGGTTGAGCTCGAACAGGATGTCTTCGACTGTTCGGCCGGTGGCGGAGTCGAGGTTTCCCGTGGGCTCGTCGGCGAAGATGATGCTGGGTTTGTTCACGAGGGCGCGGCCGATGACCACGCGTTGTTTCTGTCCGCCGGACAGGGTCGTCGCCTTCTTGCCGGCCTTGTCCTGAAGCTCCAGTTGCTGAAGAACTTCAAGACCGCGTGCGCGGCGGGCCTTGCTGCCGACGCCGGCGATCTTCAGTGGCAAGATCACGTTGTCCAGGACGCTCACATTAGGAGTGAGGAAGAACTGCTGGAAGACAAAACCGAATTCCTTGTTGCGCAGCTGGTTGACGGCACGTTTGGACAGCGAAGCGGATTCCTTCCCGGCCACTTGGACCGTGCCCGTGTCCGGAGCGTCGAGCAGTGCGAGCAGGTGCATGAGCGTGGACTTGCCCGAACCGCTCTTGCCCACGATCGCGACGGTCTCCCCGGCCGCGATCTGCAGGGAAACACCTTTGAGAGCGTCGAAACGGCTGGAACCCGAGCCGTAGGACTTCTCCAAGTCACGAGCGTCAATGACGTAATCGGATGGCATTCTGTCCCATTCTCCGCTGTGGTGCGCCGTGGATGGCGCGTGCAGTCACCCTTGAATCCTAAGTTGCAGTGCCTGCACATAAGCTGCGAGCCGGCGGTGAGCCAAGTTGGCGTCGGCCGTGCGCCGACTGCTGGGTTCTCAGAGCTCGAGTGTGTCTCCGGGCTCAAGCGGCAAGAAGACACCGCCCCCTTGTTCGGTCGCGGCCCTGATTCTGGTGTTGGACAGGTCCTTGCCCGCCCGAGCAAGCAGCATTTCATGGGTAGGAAACGTGCGCCGCGGCTTCACCGCGAGAACGAAATCGATGACTTCGCTGATCTTCAGCCATGGAGCACCAGAGGGTACTGCCAACACATCCACCGCGACCCCGTGCGGCATGGTGAAGGAGTCGCCGGCGTAATACATCTGGGAGTTCACCAGGACACCGACGTTGTCCACGACCGGTATCGATTCGTGGATCACGGCGTGGGTGCGGCCGAAGAAACGCAGCGTGAACAGCCCGATGTTCGTGGAGTCGCCGTCGGTGACCACCGTGACGGGGCCTGGCCGGTGCCGGTCACCGGATGACCCGGGGGATGATCGGTCGGCAGCGACGGCGACCGCGACGGCGGATGCCACACCGGCCGGTGCGTAGATGGGTACACCGGGATTCACCTCAGTGATGCGCTGAAGCTGCTCCAGCGTCCAGTGGTCTGCGTGCTCATGCGTGATCACGATGGCGGCGGCACCGGCCGTGTCGGTGAGGGGGGCGGTGAAAGAACCCGGGTCAATGAAAAGCTTCTGTCCCGACACCTCGAGTATGAGCGCGGCGTGCTCGAGTTTCGTCAGTTTCATGAACCGAGCTAACTCCCAAAAGCGTGCTGATGCAAGAGGAATGCAGTGGCTTGCCGGTGCCTGCGGGCCCCGGTTAGGTTGTACCCCATATCGTGTGGCATACTCGTAAAGTTGCAAAAACGGCCCCATCGTTTAGCGGCCTAGGACATCGCCCTCTCACGGCGGTAACGCGGGTTCGAATCCCGCTGGGGTCACGCATGCCCGGTTAACTTCTCTCGAGAAGTGACCGGGCTTTCTTCGTTAATTCGATGCCCGTCTCGGTATTTCTCGCTTCTCTAACCACCCCTCATCGGGGACCAGACGCTGTTATGCTTTTTTTGATGCGAAGGGGAGTATCCCTATGGGCCGAACAGGGCCCTATGCCGCGATCGTCAGTACGGGCTCCATCATTGAAGCCCCGGTCGCGGTGGTGTCGGTTACCGGCGGTGCCAGTGGGCACAGAGTCGGTTTGCGGCGCGGGAGAGACTTTCGGGTTCTGAGCTGCTCGTGATTGTGAAAGGCCCCCTGTTGGAACTCGCCCTGCCCCTCTGGTTCGAAATCGGATCGCTGGTTGTACTGACCCTCATCTTGGTCGGCGACCTTCTGCTCGTCTACAAGCGTCCGCACGTTCCTACCCTGAAGGAAGCCAGCCTGTGGGTGGCGTTTTACGTGGGGCTCGCCCTGATCTTCGCCCTGCTGATGCTGGTACTCGGCGACGCCGAACACGCCGGCCAATTCCTTGCCGGCTGGCTCACGGAATACAGCTTGAGCATCGACAACCTCTTCGTCTTCGTCATCATCATGGCCAGGTTCTCCGTGCCGCGCAAATACCAGCAGGAAGTCCTGATGGTGGGCATCATCATCGCTCTGGTGCTCCGGGGGATATTCATCCTGCTCGGGGCTCAGCTGATCGAGAACTTCAGCTGGATCTTCTACATCTTCGGCGCGTTCTTGTTGTACACGGCCATCCGTCAGGCCATCTCCAAGGAAGACGAAGCCGATGACGTGGAAAACGGCTTCATCCGCGTGCTTCGCCGCCGCATCAACATCTCCTCCGAATACGACGGATCGAAGATCCGCACGCTCGTCGACGGCAGGAAGATCTTCACGCCCATGCTCATCGTCTTTCTGGCGATCGGCACGACCGACCTGATCTTCGCCCTTGACTCCATTCCGGCCATCTTCGGAATCACGACAAGTCCTTTCATCGTTTTCACGGCCAACGTATTCGCCCTGATGGGCCTGCGGCAGCTGTATTTCCTGCTCGGCGGCCTCCTTGAGCGCCTCGAGTATCTCAAGTACGGCATCGCCGTCATCCTCGCGTTCATCGGTGTGAAGCTCGTGCTTCACGCGTTGCACACCAATGAACTGCCCTTCATCAACGGCGGCAACGGCGTGGAGTGGGCTCCGGAAATCGGCACCTGGGCGTCCCTGGGCGTGATCATCGGATCGATGGCAATCGCCACCGTGGCCAGCCTGATCAAGGCCAGCCACGACGCCCGCAAGCGCGGCCACACCCTCGCCGAAGAAGTTGCCGACCACGTCGAGAAGTAGAACGGGCCCACCGCTTGGTACGGTAGGACTCGTTGCTCCATCACGGCGCAGCGCCCCATCACGGGGCGAGCCGGATGCGGGTCAAGTTGGGAAACAGGACGATGCACATTCCGGTGACTGAAGCGAACGAAATGGTCCTTGACGGCGGGGTCGTTCGGTGTTCGTACAGTGCGTGCAGCGACGTGGGCCGAGTGCGCAAGATCAACGAGGACAGCGTCATGGCGCAGTCGCCCGTCTTCTTCGTCGCCGACGGCATGGGCGGGCACGCCCAAGGTGATGTTGCCAGCCAGACGGTCGTGCGGGTTTTCGACGAGCACATCGAGCGCGACACGCCGTCGACTCCGGAACGCATCCTCGACGCCATCCATTCCTCGAACGATGCCGTGCGCGACCTCAGCGCCGTCGACGACTACGGCTCCGCGGTCTCGGGGACCACACTCGCCGGTGTGGCACTGGTCGATGCCGGTGATGACGTCGGCTACCACTGGATGGCGTTCAACGTCGGAGATTCCCGCATCTACACCTGGGACGGGAAGAACCTCAACCAATTAAGCGTGGACCATTCCGCGGTGCAGGAAATGTTCGACGCCGGTCTTATCACGCTGGAGGAGGCCGAGAACCACCCGGAACGCAACGTGATCACCCGAGCCATCGGTGCCGACGAATTCGTGGATGCCGACGTCTGGCTCGTGCCGGCGAGCGGTCACCACATCTTCCTCATCTGCTCCGACGGTCTCACCAAAGAGCTCGAGCCCGCGGACATCGTCGAGGTGCTCACCGGTCGTGGCATCACCGACCAAGACCCGCGTTCCGTGGCCGAGATCCTGGTGGACCAAGCCCTCGAACGAGGCGGCCGCGACAATGTGAGCGTGGTCTACGTTGAGGCGAGCTTCGGTTCTTAAGAGACTCAGGTGTTAGCCTCGTCCTATGCTGCTCGGTCGACTTCTTCTTCGGTGCCGCGACGAGACCCATATCTGAGGCCTTTCTCGTCGCGGCGTTCAGCGTTGGCTGCCACCTACTCGTGAGGAAGACGCACACTTATGACGAAAGACTCCACCACAGCTACATCGCCCCGGACCCTGGCCGCGAAGGTGTGGGACAAGCACCTTGTGGCCAAGGGCGAAGACGGCGCGCCAGACCTGATCTACATCGACCTGCACTTGCTGCATGAAGTGACGAGCCCCCAGGCCTTCGACGGTCTGCGCCTGGCCAACCGTCCACTCCGGCGACCTGATCTCACCATCGCCACCGAAGACCACAACACGCCGACGTTGGCGATCGACCGCCCGATCGCCGACCCGACCAGCCGCACCCAGATCGAGACGCTGCGTCGCAACTGTGAAGAGTATGGAGTGCGTCTGCATTCCCTGGGGGACATCGAGCAGGGCATCGTGCATGTTGTCGGTCCGCAGCTGGGGTTGACGCAGCCGGGCATCACCGTGGTGTGCGGAGATTCCCATACCTCGACGCACGGCGCTTTCGGGGCGATGGCGCTCGGCATCGGCACCAGCGAGGTCGAGCACGTGATGGCCACCCAGACGCTCTCGCTGAACCCGTTCAAGACGATGGCAATCACCGTCGACGGCGTGCTCCGTCCCGGGGTCACGGCGAAAGACATCATCCTCGCCGTCATCGCGAAGATCGGCACCGGCGGCGGGCAAGGCTACGTTCTCGAATACCGCGGTGAAGCCATCCGCGCGCTCTCGATGGAGGGCCGCATGACGATGTGCAACATGTCGATCGAGGCCGGTGCCCGGGCCGGCATGGTTGCGCCTGACCAGACCACCTACGACTACCTGAAGGGGCGCGCACACGCTCCCACCGGCGCGGACTGGGACAATGCCGTCGCTTACTGGGACACCCTCGCAACCGACGCCGGGGCGCACTTCGACGCCGAGGTCGTCGTGGATGCCGCGGAGTTGGAGCCCTTCGTCACCTGGGGCACGAACCCCGGCCAGGGCGTGTCCCTGAGCGGATCCGTTCCCGACCCCGCCGCAATCAGTGACGCCAACGAGCGATCTGCAGCCGAGCGTGCCCTGGAATACATGGACCTCGCTGCCGGGACCGCCATGAAGGACATCCACGTGGACACGGTCTTCCTCGGGTCCTGCACCAACAGCCGGGTTGAAGACCTGCGGGCCGCCGCCGGGATCATTGCCGGCCACACGATCGCCGAGGGTGTGCGAATGCTCGTGGTCCCCGGTTCCGCTCGGGTGCGCATCGAAGCGGAGGCCGAAGGCCTCGACAAGATCTTCACCGATTTCGGGGCCGAATGGCGTTTCGCCGGTTGTTCGATGTGCCTCGGGATGAACCCCGACCAGCTCGCGCCCGGCGAGCGATGCGCCTCGACGAGCAATCGCAACTTTGAAGGACGGCAGGGAAAAGGCGGTCGCACGCACCTCGTTTCCCCGCTGGTCGCCGCCGCGACGGCTATTCGCGGTACGCTCTCGAGTCCATGGGACCTCGCTCAGGATGGAGACAACTGATCATGGAGAAATTCACCACAGTAACCGGGGTCGCCGTACCGCTTCGCCGCTCCAACGTCGACACGGATGCCATCATTCCCGCGGTCTACCTCAAGCGCGTGACCCGCACGGGTTTCGAAGACGCCCTGTTCGCCGCCTGGCGCGCCGATCCGGATTTCATCCTCAACAACAGCGAATATCGCAATGCCCGCGTGTTGGTGGCCGGATCCGATTTCGGCATCGGGTCCTCGCGCGAACACGCCGTCTGGGCGCTCCGTGACTACGGTTTCAGTGTCGTCTTGAGCCCGCGCTTCGGTGACATCTTTCGCGGAAATGCTGGTAAGCAGGGCTTTCTCGCCGGTCAGATCACCCAGGAGGACGCCGAGACCCTGTGGACCCTGATCGAGGCGGATCCCGGCCTCGAGCTCACGGTCGACCTCGTGTCGAAGACCGTGCGTGTCGGCGATCTCACAGTCTCGTTCATAATCGATGATTACACTAGATGGCGGCTGCTCGAAGGTCTCGATGACATCGGGTTGACCCTGCGCGACGAAGCGCGAATCGCAGGATTCGAATCGAAGCGGGAGGCATGGCTGCCACGCACCCTTCCCGCACTCTCTCCACAAGGCAGGTAATTCTTGAGCACTCTGACTAACGACGCCGCACCGGCGTCCGACGCCCAGAACCGCGGTAGCGCCCAAAACCACGGCGCTGCCGTGGGGCTGACGTCGGACAAGATCACGATTCGCGGCGGCATACCGCTGGTGGGCCGTATCGAGGTCAAGGGTGCCAAAAACCTGGTGACCAAGGCCATGGTCGCAGCGCTGCTGGGTGAATCCCCGAGCCTGCTCAAAGACGTGCCGAACATCAGCGACGTGCGGATCGTTCGCGGCTTGCTGGAGGTTCACGGAGTCAAGGTCACCGAGGGCGACGAGCCCGGCGACCTGATCCTCGACCCGGTCAACGTGGAGAGCGCGCACTTCGCCGCGATCGACGCGCACGCGGGTTCGTCCCGCATTCCCATCCTGTTCTGCGGTCCGCTGCTGCACCGCCTCGGCGAGGCTTTCATCCCCGACCTGGGCGGCTGCCGCATCGGCGACCGGCCCATCGACTTCCACCTCGACGTGCTTCGCAAGTTCGGCGCCGTCGTGGAGAAGCAGCCCAACGGCATTCGCATGTCCGCCCCGAACGGCCTCAAGGGCGCCAAGCTGGAGCTCCCGTACCCGAGCGTGGGCGCGACCGAGCAGGTGCTGCTGACCGCGGTGCGGGCTGAGGGCATCACCGAGCTCAAAGGCGCTGCCATCGAGCCCGAGATCATGGACCTGATCAACATCTTGCAGAAGATGGGTGCGATCATCACCGTCGACACCGACCGCGTCATCCGGATTGAGGGCGTGGATCGCCTCGACGGCTTCTCGCACCGCGCACTGTTCGACCGGAACGAAGCTGCCAGTTGGGCCGCGGCGGCCCTCGCCACCGACGGTGATATCTTCGTGGGCGGCGCACGCCAGCCCGAGATGCTCACGTTCCTCAACGTTTTCCGCAAGGTCGGCGGGGCATTCGAGATCCACGACGACGGCATCCGCTTTTACCACCCCGGCGGCCACCTCAAGCCCGTCATCATCGAAACGGACGTCCACCCCGGCTTCATGACGGACTGGCAGCAGCCGCTCGTGATCGCCCTCACCAAAGCGCACGGCACGTCGATCGTGCACGAGACCGTCTACGAGCAGCGGTTCGGCTTCGTGGACGCCCTCGTGGAGATGGGCGCAACCATTCAGATCCATCGCGAATGCCTGGGCGGACATCCCTGCCGTTTCGGTCAGCGCAACTTCAACCACTCGGCCGTGATCACCGGTCCGACAAAGCTGCACGGCGCCGACATCGTGGTTCCGGATCTGCGCGGAGGCTTCAGCCACCTGATTGCGGCCCTCAGCGCCGACGGCACCTCGACCGTCAGCAACGTCGGAATCATCAGCCGGGGCTACGAGAATTTCATCACCAAGCTGCGCCTGTTGGGGGCTGACTTCGATCTAGAAGGATAATAGGTCTGTGTCAGACCATAATTCTTCCGACGAGCCAGGCTCGACCACCGCAGCTGCACCGCGAATCCGCTCGGAAAAGAGCCGACCCTCCGCGTTCTGGATTCTGGCCGGGCTGCTTCTGCCCGTGATGAATCTCGCCGCCCGGTATGAGATCGTCGACGCGGACAAGTTCCCGCGCACCGGTGCCTTCGTTCTGGCTCCGAATCATTACAGCGAGATCGATCCCGTGGTGATGGGCGTCGTGTCCTGGAAACTCGGACGCCTGCCTCGCTTCCTGGCGAAGGCATCGGTGTTCGAGATACCGATCGTGGGCATGGTCCTGCGTCGATCGGGTCAGATCCCGGTGCAGCGTGGTGGGTCGGTGCGGGGGAGCGAGCCGGTCAAGGCTGCGCAGCGCCTCGCCGCGCGTGGGCAGATGGTGGTGGTGTACCCCGAGGGGACTCTCACCCGTGACCCGGACCTGTGGCCCATGCGGGGAAAGTCCGGTGCGGTGCGCATTGCCCTGGAGCAGAACATTCCCATCATCCCCGCGGCGCATTGGGGCAGCCAGCACCTGATGGAGCGGTATTCCAAGAAGATCAGCATCTTCCCGCGGAAGACCATTTCTGTGAAGATCGGCGATCCGGTCGACCTGAGCGCGTTTCGCGGACGTAGTCTCGACATAGCCACACTGAATGAGGCCACGGAGGTCGTGATGCAGGCCGTCACCGGTCTTCTCGAAGATTTGCGGGGCGAGAAAGCTCCGGTCAAACGGTGGAACCCGTCAGAGCACAACCAGAAAGAGACCGGCCGTTTTGAAGCCTAGAATCGTGCCAGGCACCCGAGTGGCCGTTATGGGAGCCGGAAGCTGGGGCACCACGTTTGCCAAGATCCTGGTCGACGGCGGTGCCGACGTCGTCATGTGGGCCCGTCGGCCTGAACTGGCCCGGGAGATCTCCGAGGCGCGCCGGAACAGCGACTACCTGCCGGGGATCAACCTCCCCGTCGGCCTGCGGGCAACGTCACGGTTGGACCTGGCCCTCGCCGGTGCGGAGTTCGTCTTCGTGTCTGTTCCGAGCCAGTCGCTGCGGGAGAACCTCATCGCCGCAGAGCCCTACATTTCCCCGAACGCCACGATCGTGTCGCTGATGAAGGGCGTGGAACGCTCCACCGGCATGCGGATGAGTACGGTGATCGAGCAGGTGCTGCCGATAGCTCCCGAGCGAATCGCGGCGATCAGCGGACCCAACCTGGCCCGCGAGATCGCGAAGGAACAGCCCACCGGGGCGGTGGTCTCGTCCATCAGCCTTGAAACCGCCCAGGCGGTCGCCAAGCTTTCCACCACCCCGTACTTCCGCTCCTACGTGAACACGGATGTGATCGGCACCGAATTCGGTGGGGTCCTGAAAAATCTGATCGCCGTGGCGATCGGAATCGTGGACGGCGTGGGTTTCGGCGAGAACACAAAGGCGTCCATCATCACCCGTGGCCTCGTCGAGATGACGGACTTCGCCGTCGCCTACGGGGCTCAGCCCGAGACGCTGGCGGGCTTGGCCGGCCTCGGCGACCTGATCGCCACCTGCCAGTCACCGCTCTCGCGCAACAACACCGCCGGCCGGCTGCTCGGCCAGGGCTACAGCATCCACGATGTGGTCAAGCAGATGCAGCAGACGACCGAAGGCCTGGCCTCGGTCAAGCCGGTCCTGGAGCTGGCCCGCGCCAAGGGCGTTGCCATGCCCATCGTCGAGCAGGTTCGCCAGGTGCTCGACGGCACGCTGAATCCGCGGGATATTGCCCCGCACCTCACCACCGACTCCAGCGAACCGCAGGGCGAAAGGACGATTGACGATGGACAAGCTCACGGTAGTGCTGCTCTTTGGGGGGCGTTCAAGCGAACATTCGATCAGCTGCGCAACAGCGGGCGGGGTGCTCGCCGCGATTGACCGCGAGCGTTATCGTGTGCTGCCGGTCGGGGTCACCCGCGCCGGCGCATTCGTGCTCGAAGACGACGACCCCACGAAGTTCGGGCTCAACGCCGAGGCCCTGCCGGAGGTCGTGGACAACGGCACCCGCATACGCTGGCCGGACAGCACCGGCACGCGCGAGCTCACGGTCACGGATGCCGGCGGCGAACGCTCGCTCGGAACCGTGGATCTGGTCTTTCCCATCATGCACGGCCCGTTCGGCGAAGACGGCACGATCCAGGGGATGCTCGAGCTGATCGGCCTGCCCTATGTCGGTTCAGGAGTGCTCGCATCGGCCCTCGGCATGGACAAGCACTTCACCAAGACCGTTTTCCAGCAGGCTGCACTGCCCGTTGCGCCGTGGCGCACCCTGACGGCGCAGGACTGGGCGGAGGCCCCCGGCCTCGCATACGCCGCCCTGGACGCGCTGGGCGCTCCCGCCTTCGTCAAGCCGGCCCGTGCGGGATCGAGCGTGGGAGTGAGCAAGGTGTCAAGGCCCGACCAGCTGGCCGATGCGATGAACGCGGCCTTTGCCGAGGACGACAAGGTGCTCATCGAGGCCGGCTTGCGAGGGCGCGAGATCGAGGTCGGGGTGCTGCAAGGTCGTCCGGGAGAGTCGACGCGGGCATCCGTCGCCGGTGAAGTCGTGGTCAGCGGACGGGAGTTCTACGATTTTGCGGCGAAATACCTGGGCGCGCCGGGAATCGACCTGATCTGCCCGGCACCGGTCGAGGAACAACAACTCGCCGTCATGCAGGACATGGCGATTCGCGCCTTCGATGCGATCGACGGCGCCGGACTGGCTCGGGTGGACTTCTTTCTGACGGAAGAAGGCTGGGTGATCAATGAGATCAACACCATGCCCGGCTTCACTCCCATCTCCATGTTCCCCAGCTGCTGGCTGGCGAGCGGGTACACCTATCCGGAATTGATCGACGAGCTCATCGACGTGGCGCTCGCCCACTCGCGGCACAGCGCTCAGGCGCGACTGTCCCGATAGCCCCGCGGATTCCACGGACGCGGCTCGGGGATCAGGGGGATGGCGGCAGGGCCACGTCTTCTGCGCCGACGCACTGGGCGGTGGCGGGCACAACGGAGACCGTACTGGCCAGGTCGACGAGGGCGGTCGAACCGCTGACCTTCTCCGAGTCGATCACCAGCTCTACGGCCGGGTCGCGGCCATAGGTCGTGTACCGGTACAGGGGAGCCTGCGAGTCGTCTTCGATCCAGTCGACTCCGTTGATGTTCAGGCATGGGAGGGTTGTCGGGCCGGGGACGCTGACGCCGCAGTGCATCAGCACCGCTGAGGGATCGCCCCAGGCCCCGGTGCCCTGCGCGTTCGTTTCGCGTGCCGGCTGGTCGGCAACGGACGTGGGCAGACGCACGACAACATCGGCGCATGCCGGATTGGCGGCATCCGCTGCCGGCTCGAGGGGAACAGCCGGCGCGCAGCCGGTCAGCAGCAGGGCGCCCAGTGCAAGGGCGGCGGCGGCGAGGGAGCGCAGGGTGAGGGAACGGGGGGTCATCACATTCAGGCTACCGTTTGAACCATGACGACTGCTGACGATGCGAGTGCTCTTTTCACCGAAACGCTCAATGATGTGAGCGAGATAGCGGTGCTCGAACGAATCTTTCCGCGGCTTCCGCGGTCGTCGGCTGAACTTCTGGGTCCAGGAGACGACGCCGCTGTTTTGTCTGCTCCGGACGGTCGTTTCGTCGTGACGACCGACATGATGATCCAGGGCCCGGATTTTCGTCTGGCCTGGTCCACACCGCAGGACCTGGGTTGGAAGGCTGCGGCGACGAATCTGTCTGACATTGCGGCGATGGGCGCACGGCCGACGGCACTGGTCGTGGCGATCGCCGCCCCGCCGTCAACGCCCGTTGCCGTGCTCGAGGGCATCGCCGACGGCTTGCGAGAATGTTGTGAGGCCCTCGCCCCCGGCTGCGGAGTGGTCGGCGGCGATCTGTCCGCCTCGGACGCCCTGACGCTGTCTGTGACGGCCTTCGGTGACCTCGAGGGGCGGGAGCCGGTTCGACGCTCCGGGGCGCGCGTGGGCGACGTCGTGGCCCTTGCCGGTCGGCTCGGCGACGCCGGCGTCGGCTTGGCGCTCCTGTTCCGCCACGGCGTCGATGACGACGGGATGCCGAACGCGGACCGCGCGGCTGTCCTGAAAGGGCAGTATCCCGACGAGGTCGCCGCCCAGCTCCGGCCGGTACCCCCGCTCGACTGCGGGCCTGCCGCTGCCATCGCCGGCGCCACGGCGATGCTCGACGTGTCGGACGGGTTGGCGCTGGACGCCGGTCGTATCGCCCGAGCCAGCGGCGTGGGCATCGATTTCGCATCCGCTGCGCTGGGCGTGCGGGTCGACGTCGCGCTCAGCGGCGGTGAAGACCACGGATTGCTCGCGACCTTCCCACCGGGCGTGCGCCTTCCCGAGGGCTTCCGGGCCCTCGGAGTCGTCACTGCGGATGTCGGATCGGTGCTCGTGGACGGGCAGCCCCGCACCCAGGATGGTTGGGACCCCTATCGAGGCTGGGACGGTGCCGTCGGTTAGTCCAGGCGCATTCCGGCGTACCAGAGCGTGGTGTCGCCGTAGTCCTTGCGCCGCTCTCGCTCCAGCTGCGTTCCCCAGTCGGGTTCGGGGGAGCGGGAACTCCGTTCTACGACGATCAGGGCGTCGTCGGCCAGCAGTGGCGCGAGAGCGGCCAGATTTGCGGCCAGTTCGGTGTCTCCGAGGTCGTACGGCGGGTCGATGAAGACGAGGTCGAATCCGTCGGGGGTGGTCGCCAGAAAGGACTGCACCGCCTGAGCCGTCACCCGAATCTTGAGATCGGTCCCTTTGGCTGCTGAGCGTTGAACGGCCTCGGCGTTCTTGCGGCACATCTGCGCGGCCGAGAAGGCGTTCTCCACCAGGGTCACCACGCGCGCCCCCCGGCTGGCGGCCTCCAGGCCGAGAGCGCCGGAGCCGGCATACAGATCGAGCACCCGGGTGCCGCGGATGGCGTCACGGGCATCGAGGGCTGAGAAGATCGCCTCGCGCACGCGATCGCTGGTGGGCCGGGTACCGGCTTTGGGAACGGCCAGGGTGAGGGAGCCGGCAAACCCGGAGATAATTCGCGTCATGTCCGTTCGAGCCTAGCTTCGAGGCCGGCCGTGATGCCACCCGGATGCCACCCGGATGCCACCCGGATGTCACTGGCGGGCAGGTCGCGGGCGTGTCGGTGGTCACGCCTACGATTAGGGTATGACCGGTATGAATGCCTCCGCTGACGCTGGTTCCGCAGCGCAGAGCAGTTCTCCCGTCGGCACGTTCACGTTGGACACCCCCCTGGTCGCCGCCGTGGGCAAGGCCACCGCGGCGGCCCTGGGCAAGGCCTTCAATATGGTGACCGTGGCCGACCTGCTCGGCCACTATCCTCGCCGCTACGCCGAACGCGGGGAGCTGGCCCCGCTCAGCCAGCTGCCGTTGAACGAACACGTCACGATCGTGGCCGAGGTGATTTCTTCCGTGCAGAGCGAAATGAAGAACCGCAAGGGCTGGATCGTCTCCGCGCGCATCTCCGACGGTCGGGGCATCCTGGCCCTCACCTTCTTCGGAAAGACGCGGCAGGATTGGCGCCTGCGGGAGCTCCAGCCCGGCGTTCGCGGAATATTCGCCGGCCGGGTCACCGCTTACAAGGGAACCCTTCAGTTGGCGCATCCCGTCTACCGAACCTTCGAGGGCGAACTCGAAGCCGCGGGCAGCGACCCGAAGGCGCTGCGTCTGCTTCGCCAGATCATCCCGATCTACCCGGCCACGGCCAGCGTCTCGAGCATGACGATCGAGGCCTCCATCGGGTTGGTGGTGCCGTTCCTGGTCGATCTGGTCGACCCTGTCCCGGAAGGCCTCCGGATGCAGCGGGGGCTCTTGCCCCATGCTGAGGCCCTGAAACTGATTCATCATCCCGAGACGAACGCCCAGTGGGAGGCCGCGAGGGAAACACTGCGCTTCACCGAGGCGTGGGTGCTGCAGGCCGCGCTCGCCCAAAAGCACACAGCGGCGCGAGAGCAGCACACCACACCGCGAATCCCGGCTCCGGGAGGCTTCCTCGAGCGCTTCGACGCGGCGCTGCCGTTCGTGCTCACGGTCGATCAGGAGATAGCGGCCGCGGAGATTGCGCTGGACATCTCGGCGGCATCCCCGATGAACCGGCTGCTTCAGGGTGAGGTCGGCTCCGGGAAAACCGTGGTGGCCATCCGCGCCATGCTCGCCGTCGCCGACAGCGGTGGCCAATCCGCACTCCTGGCGCCCACCGAGGTGCTTGCTGGGCAGCACCTGCGTTCGATCACCGCCATGCTCGGCCCCGAGCTCGCCTCTGAGTTGATGCCGGTGCTGCTCACCGGCAAACTGCCGGTCGCCGAGAGGCGCAAGGCGCTCCTGCAGGTGGTGTCGGGACAGTCACGCATCGTGATCGGAACGCACGCGCTGCTGAGCGACAACGTGAATTTCTTCGACCTGGGACTCATCATCATCGATGAGCAGCACCGCTTCGGCGTCGACCAGCGCGAAACTTTGCGGTTGAAGGGCGAGCTGCCCCCGCATGTTCTCGTTCTCACAGCCACTCCCATCCCGCGCACCATCGCCATGACGGTTTTCGGTGATCTCTCCGTGAGCACTATCAAGATGCTGCCTACCGGCAGGCAGGGAATCCAGACGGTTGTCGTTCCCCTGGCCGACCATCCGGATTGGTTCTGGAACATCTGGAAGCGAATCGGCGAAGAACTGGCCCTCGGACGGCAGGCCTTTGTCGTGTGTCCGGCGATCGCACCCAAGGAAGTCGAAGAAGAACCGAGCGGGGCAGCGGAACCGCCCGCAGCGGCGAGGGCCCCGGAGGAGAGCACGCGGCCCCTCACCGATGTGGAGACGACGCTGGAGGGACTGCGTCGCTTTGCCGGTCTCGCCTCGTATCGTCTGGAGGCATTGCACGGCCGAATGACCAGTGAAGAAAAAGACCGCACCATGCGCGCCTTTGCGGCCGGGGACATCGACGTGCTGGTGGCGACGACCGTGATCGAGGTCGGTGTCGACGTGCCGAACGCCTCCGCCATGGTGGTCATGGACGCCGATCGATTCGGAGTCTCCCAATTGCACCAGCTGCGCGGTCGGGTCGGTCGTGGCAGCGTGCCCGGCCTCTGCCTGCTGGTGACCCACGCGGCGGCGGCCTCAACCTCACGCGAGCGCGTGGACGCCGTGCAGAGCACCCTCGACGGCTTCGCCCTGGCCGATCTCGACCTGCGCTTGCGCCAGGAGGGCGATGTGCTCGGTGACACCCAGTCCGGAGGGGCCTCGTCGCTGCGGCTGTTGCGGGTTGCCGTTGACCGGGAGATCATCGAGTCGGCGCGCGCGGCCGCCTTCGAACTGGTCAGCGGTGATCCAGGGCTTCGAACGATGCCCGCGTTGCGGGAAGCGGTGCGGCGTCGACTCGATGAGTCCGCTCGCACTTGGCTGAGTAAAAGCTGAATGCTCGGTGCGGATGTCCGGAACGCCCCTACCCCGGTAACCCGAGGACGATAGGGTGAGATCATGCGCAGGATCGCCGTCGTACCTGGTTCATTTGACCCCGTCACCCTTGGTCACCTGGATGTGATCGAGCGAGCGGCCGGCCTCTTCGACGTACTCCACGTTCTCGTTGTGCACAACCCCGACAAGTCGGCACTGCTGCCGATCAGTCAGCGGGTGTCCCTACTGCAGCAGGCGATCAGGGAAGCCGGCATGGCTGACAACATCGTTGTCGCGTCCTGGAGCGTGGGGTTGTTGGTCGACTACTGCGTGGACGTGGGAGCGAGTGTGCTGGTCAAGGGAGTGCGTTCTCAAATCGACGTGACATACGAAACTCCCATGGCGATTGTGAACCGCAATCTGGCCGCCGTTGAAACCGTGTTCTTGTTGCCCAACCCGGCCAACGCGCACGTGTCGAGTTCTCTGGTTCGCCAGGTGGCAGCACTGGGCGGGGACGTTTCCCCGTATGTGCCCCGTGTTGTGGCTGACTACCTGCAAAAAGCCACGGTATGAACGGTCCCGCCGCTCCGTCACCCCTTCCCCCCGTTGCGCCTGCGCAACGGGGAACGGTGTCGGGCGGTGAGGTCTCGGAGTCAGGTCGGGACGGACAGCCCGCGCTCGGCGAGGTGCCGTTGTCTCTCGCGGAGGTACGGGCCGCGGGGCAGGGCATCATCGAAAACGTGGAAAAGGTGATCGACGGAAAGCACTCTGTCGTCTTCACCGCGTTGACCGTGTTGCTCGCCGAAGGTCATCTGCTCATCGAGGACGTCCCGGGTGTCGGAAAGACCATGCTGGCCAAAGCGCTGGCTCGGTCGGTGGACTGCACGGTCAGCCGCATCCAGTTCACGCCGGACCTGCTGCCATCGGATGTGACGGGAGTCTCCGTGTACAACCAGGCTGAGCGTCGCTTCGAATTCAAACCGGGCCCGGTGTTCGCGAACATCGTCATCGGCGATGAGATCAACAGGGCCAGCCCGAAGACCCAGTCTGCGCTGCTGGAGTGCATGGAAGAGCGCCAAGTCACGGTGGACGGTTCCACCTACCCGCTGGGCTTGCCATTCACCGTCGTGGCCACCCAGAATCCGATTGAGATGGAGGGAACCTACGCCCTCCCCGAGGCGCAGCGCGACCGTTTCATGGCTCGAATCTCGATGGGGTATCCCGACACCCATTCCGAGCTGGCCATGCTCGATTCCCGCGACACGTCCAGCCCGCTGGATGTGATCGGAGCTGTGGTGTCCGGACAGGAACTGCGGGCGATGATGAAGACTGCCAGGGGAGTGTTCGCCTCCGGAGCGGTGAAGGAATACGCCGTGGGCATCGTGCGGGCAACCCGTGACGACCGTGATCTGCGACTGGGAGCCAGCCCGCGGGCGACGCTGCAGCTGATTCGAGCGGCCAAGGCCCAGGCCGCGCTGCAGGGCCGGGAATACGTCCTGCCCGACGACATCGACTCGCTCGCGGTCGCAGTGCTCGGCCACCGCCTGGTGCCCACCAGCCGTGCCCTCGGACACCACCATCAAGACAGCGGTCCGCTGGTCGAAGCGGTGATCCGACGCATATTGTCGGAAACCGCCGTGCCACTCGGTTCGCCGGACCGTACCTGAGACCGGGGCGCCCCATGCGCTGGCTCGTGCTTCCGCCGTGGTTCCCGCGATTCACTCGGCGTGGCGGGGTCTCGCTGATCTTGAGTGTGACGCTGGCGGTCACAGCCATCACGGCCAACCTGCCGGACCTGTTCTTCGTAGCCTGCGTTCTGTTCAGCGTTCCCCTCATCGCCCTGGTCTACGTGCTCATCAGACCCGGCCGGGTTCGGGTCACGCGCTCCTTCCTGCCGGCCGTTGTGCCGGCCGGTGCGGAGGTCCTCGTATCTCTGCAGTTGCGTAATCTGTCGGCTCGTCCACTCGAGGAATCGAGCTGGCGGGAGGGGGCGGCAGCGCGGCCGAATGCCTCGGCCGGGGAAGCGCAGCGCCGACGCGTGCTGCCGTCCCTGGATCGCCATCGCATCGGTTCGGAGACCGGACCCGACAGCGTTCGTCTTGAATACCGGGTCAGGCCCGGCGTCCGGGGCATCTATCCGGTCGGACCGCTCCTGCTCTCCCGAAAGGATCCTTTCGGGTTTGCCGTCCGGGAACATCCGCTGGGCCAGTCGAATGACCTGATCGTGACCCCGCGGGTGATGCCCCTGCCGACAAGCCAGGTGTCGAGCACCCGGGATGACGGATCGGTGCGGGATCGGCTCCGAAGCCTCAACCCCATGTCCGATGAACTGATCGCCCGGGAATACCGCTCCGGCGACCCGATGCGACGGGTGAACTGGCCGGCCACCGCACGGCATGGACAGCTCATGGTTCGTCAGGAAGAGCACCGGAGCAATCCCGAAGCGCGTATCGTTCTGGACACCACTCTCAGCGGCCGGCCGGCGGGCTCCGAGGTCCGTGACCGGCGAATGGAGACCGCGTTCGAGCTGGCCATCACTCTCGTCGCCTCCCTCGGAGCGCACCTGCTCGATGCCGGACTCAAACTCCAGCTCGTGGAAACCGGCCCGAGCCAGCTCCTGCCCGGAATCGGCCAGACTCGCGGTGGGCTCAACGGGGACGGGCCCTTCACCTGCCACTCATCCGGAGGCGACCGGGAACTGCTGGAGGGCCTTGCGAATGTCGTGCCGGTCGCGCCGGCGAATGCGGTCGAGGTCGTTTCGAGCCAGAGCGGATCGTCCGGCGGGGGACAGACGCCGACCTTTGCCGTTCTTGTCGCCATTTCGGCAGCGGATGCCACTCAACTGGCCGGTATCCGCAACCAGTGCCAGCCGGCCATCGCCTTCGTCCTCAGCACGATGAGCCCTGAGTCGTTGACCATCCTGCGCGCCGGAGGCTGGCTGTGCATCGAGGTGCGCAATGAGCGTGATATCTCGGCGGCCTGGGACAACGCGCTCGCCCGGCGGGAGGGCGGAACAGATGACCTCCACTAGCGCCACGATGACCAGAACGCCCGCCGGGCGACAAGACCGCGCCGCCCCCCGAGTACGCAGAACTGATCCGCGCCGGGCGCAATGGTCGGTGACGCTGAGCACGCTGTTGCTGCTCCTGGTGTCGGCGGCCGGGCTGGTTCCGATACTGCGCGGATTCGGGTGGTGGTGGATGATGGCGTTCGTTGCGGGCGTCATCTTCATCACCGCTGCGCTGCTGTTGCGGGTCGGGGTCATCCGGTGGCTGGTTCCCGCAGCCCTGGTGGGCGTACTGGTGGGAATGCTCACCCTGTTTTTCGGCGCGGGAACCGGACTGCTCTGGGTGATTCCGACGCCGCAGACCGTGGGAACCTTTGAATCCCTGGTGGCGGATGGCCGGGATTCCATTTTTCAGCAAAGCGTCCCGGCGGAGGTGACCCCCGGTATCCTGTTCTTCCTGGTGGCAGGGTCCGGCGTTATCGCGATTGTGATGCACACCCTTGCGGTCACGCTACGCTCACCGGCGCTCGCCGGAGCTCCCGCGCTAGTACCCCTGATTGTTCCCGGACTGATCCAAACGACGGGCGCGATCGCTTTCCCACTCGTCCTGGCGGCCGTCGCGTACCTCGTCGTGCTGAGAGTCGATGTCAAACGTCGTCGGGACCTGGCGGATAGCAGCTCGGCAGCGCTCGGGGCGGATGCGAGAGTCTTCGTTTCGCAGCAACGACGCCGATCGACCCCGGTCTGGGGCACACTCTCGGTGGGAGCCGCGGCCGTGGTCAGCGCGCTCCTGCTCAGCACCGCGGCTCCGGCGCTGATCGGCGATTCCGTTGCCCGGTCGGGTTCCAATGCCCTGCTCTTCGGTTCCGGGGTGAGTCCCATGATCAACCTCGGCCAGGACCTGCGGCGGCCGGATGCCGGTCCTGTCCTGAGCTACCGAACGACAGCTGAACGCCGCTCATACTTCACCCTGCTCACCCTGGACTCGCTGGAAGGACAGACCTGGACCGCGCGTCTTGACGGCGTGGAGCGATCGAACACCGTGGACAGCATCGCGCGGCCACCGGGGCTGGGGACGGACGTGGCATCCACGCCCGTGGAGACAGCTGTGGTGATCGATGGTGTGAACACGCGCTGGTTGCCGCTTCCTGCCCGCACGGTGAGCGTTTCCGGATTGAAGGGGAGTTGGCACTGGGACAATCGCACGCGAGCCGTGGCCAGCACGAGGTCGAGTACCCTTGGGCAGGCGTATACGGCCACCGCCCTGGAGGTCACGCCGACGGCCGAGCAGCTGCGAGCATCGGGTCAGGAATATCCTTCGAGTATCGCCGGCAACCTTGAGCTGCCCACCGAGATGCCGGCCGGCATCGCGCAGACCGCCAGGGACGTGACGATGGGCGCTGGGTCGGGCTATGACGCAGCTGTGGCACTGCAGAGTTACTTCACCAACGGCACATTCATCTATGACACGGCATCGCCTGTGGATGAAGGCTATGACGGTGGTGGCCTCGATGTGGTGAACGTATTCCTGGAGAAGAAGCGCGGCTACTGCGTGCACTTCGCCTCCGCCATGGCGGTGATGGCTCGCACGCTGGGGATCCCCTCACGGATTGCGCTGGGCTACCTGCCGGGCATCAAATCGCAGGACCTCGAGCAGGGCCTCGGCCAATACAACATCGATTCACACGACCTGCATTCCTGGCCGGAGTTGTACTTCGCCGGCGTGGGCTGGGTTCCGTTCGAGCCGACGCCCGGGCGTGGAACGATACCCAACTACGAGCTGCCGACAACCGCTGCGACGCCGACAGGTGTGCCGGCCGGAGCGGCTCCGACTGCCGCACCGCGGCCCCAGGTCAACCCGCTGGCCGCGGACAACCAGCCCCAGGCGGATGCGATCGCCCCCACGCCGGCCACGGCCAACGTCTTCAGCTTGACGCTGGCCGCCGTGCTGGCCGCCGTGCTGCTGCTCCTCGCGCCCGCTGCGGCACGAATCCTGCAACGCGGGCGACGCCTCCGGCTCATTAGCTCAGGAGCGTTTTCACGCCGAGCGGCATCGATGCTGGCGTGGCAGGAAGTGAGCGACAGCGCCCGTGACCACGGTTTTTCCCTCGTGGAAACAGACACGCCGCGGGCGCTCGCCACTCGACTGGCCCAGCTGGTGGGCGTCAGATCGTCGGCGGCGCCGGCGCTGGACCGGTTGCTCGTCGGCCTGGAAAGGGTTCGGTTCGATCGCTCGGAGCAAGATGAGCTCGCGAGGGACCCGCAGGCACATGCAGAACTCGGGGCGGACCTGGCCGAAGTCACCCGCGCCGTGGCGGAGAGTGTCGCGCCCGGTATTCGCTGGAGGGCGCGTCTGATGCCGAGATCACTCGCCACCTCGATCTGGGCGAAGCTGAACCGACTCTCCCCGGGGAACGCGTAGAATAGGGCCAGTGACCAAGTTCAAAAAAACGCCGTACACGGTAGACGTACGAGACCTCATCAATCGCCCGGGCACCCTGCACGAGCGTCACCTCGACATTGTCGTGCCCGAAGACCTCGGAGCAGGACTTGTAGCGGTCAAAACCGGGTCGACGCTGGCAACCGATTTGCGTCTGGAAGCCATGCACGAAGGCATCCTGGCGACGGTGACGGTTGTGGGCACGGCGGCCGGTGAGTGTGGGCGATGCCTCCGCGATATCGAATTCCGCGTCCGAGTCGAGTTTGCCGAGCTTTTCGGCTATCCTCAGGAAGAAGCTTTTGAGTTTGAGATTGTCGACGACCATATCGACATTGAATCTCTCGTCAGGGACGCAGTGGTTATGTCATTGCCGTTCCAGCCACTATGTCGGCGTGACTGTGCGGGTCTTGATAGTGAGA
>Ga0209023_10001294_pt1 | contig 34007 bp, 26 predicted proteins | sample LakOneMetagenome_FD_187468 | JGI IMG/M metagenome (GOLD analysis project Ga0209023, IMG submission 187468) | Freshwater and sediment microbial communities from Lake Erie, Canada (SPAdes) (version 2) | ecosystem: Environmental > Aquatic > Freshwater > Lentic | place: Lake Erie, Canada...
AATCTGTCTGGTCAAACTATTTGACGCCCGCCGTAGCGTTTTGTTCCCAAACTCTGTGCTGAATTCCTAAGATCTAAACCCTTTCTTCGCTCACGTCTGCGCAGCAGCATTTCGAATGTGATCGTCGTCAAAAGAAAGAAAGGAAAACCGACAAACCATAGAAAGACGAACGCAAAGAGCGGTATCGAGATCGAATCGCTGTCGGCTGAGAACGCCCCCATTTTCAGGTCGTGCCAGAGCCACATTCCGTAAGCTACGGGAGCGTACCAATACGCTATAAATGCAAGCAAGTAGAGATTTAGTCGGCTTTGGGATCGACCTGCTCTTGCTGTTTCGCCCGGATAGTTTCGCGTTATTGCTCGGCTCATACATTTTTCATCGCCTTGATGAGGGCTTCCATGTGATTTAGATATCTTTCGAGTGCCGCACGGCCCTGCTTGGTGATCTTGTATTCGGTCAGCGGCATGCGGCCTTTGAATGATTTTTCGCATGTGACGTAGCCTGCCTCTTCGAGTTTGCGGGCGTGAACGCTGATGTTGCCGTCGGTGGTGCTGAGCAAGGTTTTAAGCTCGGTAAAGCTCAATTTTTCGTTCGCCGCGAGAGCGCTCGTGATGCCGAGACGCATGCGCTCGTGGATGACCTTGTCGAGGTCATTTGAGACCTGCTCAGCCTCGCGGGCGACATGTAGCCCCTGCGGATCTTCGGTTTTCTTTATTGCTAACTGTTTTCTAGACATTTATTAAATTAGCCGCCCATATGTACGAGGGCTCCCCAAACCATAACGAACGCGAACAGAACGCCAACCACCGCCGCAACCCTCGCCCAGGTGATCTTGACCATCCGAAGTGCGACCTCAATTCCGATACCCGTGCACAGGAGCATAATGCCCATCGTCACAAAGTCGAGGGCGGTCCAATTCACCTCGCCCGTGAACTTCATCGCGACGAAGGGGATGAGTAGCAACGATAGTGCTGCCGCCAGAATGAGAATTAACCTCGTGTTTTGTGCTTTCATTATTCCTATTCCTTTTCCGCCTACGACGTGGACACATTCCCTACCGGTTGTGTTTCCGCCTTCAGCGCTATCCGCCATAACGCCTTGCGATTATGGCTCCGAAAATAATGTGAAGACCGCCGAAACTCGCGCCCATCATCAGGTTTCCGTAATTTGACGGCAGGGCGAACGCGGCGGCACCGAGAACCATAAAGCACCAGCCCATGACAGGGACGACCTTGACCGAAAACGCTCCGCCGCAGACGACCGCAGCTCCGTAACAGAGCATGCAGATCGCCGGCATTGCCTCGTAGTCGCCGTATCGCCAGACGCCGAGTACGATCGCCATGCCAACGATCAGGGGCGGCGCAAAGCTCATCGCAAATTTTTTCGAAGGCGCCGACAGCAGCGATGTCCCCGCGATCTTGGATTTTTGCCACATCGCTAAAAGTCCTATGGCGAATGCGAGAACGGCCTCGATGAGCCAGGTCATCAGCGAATCGCGTAGGTATATCTGACTATTTGCAATAAACGCCGCAGCGACCGCTGTCACGCCCATCAGCATTCCGCCATAGCCCGGCACGGCAGTGAAATGCGTCGAACGCTCCATCGTCTCGCGGATAAATTGCAGATTGTCGATCGCCCGGTCGCTGATATTGACCGGCCCGTTTGCCTCTCGATCGTCTTTTCGCACAGCACTCAGTTTCGCCATAGTGTAGGTAATTTATATCAAGTTATTTCATATGTCAAGTGCTTTATATTATAAAGTAAAATATTTTTGCGAAAAAAGGGGCGGCCGCCTGGCCGCCCCGAAAGGAGGAATCATGAACTAACTAACCTAATGGTGATCCCCGACCGCGACCTTGCCCTTGAAGGTGCGAAAGAGGAACGTGAAATATCCTAGGGCGATAATGATGCCGATCGGCCACCAGATGAGGCCGACCGCCAGGCCGTAGGCACCAGCCTTTGAGTTCTCGACCGTCAGGCTAAACGCCGGATCGAGTGCGGGCAGGACGTTTGGATATAGCCCGTAAACCGCTCCGCCGAGCATCACGGCAAGATAGACGGAGGACGCGATGAACGCGGCTTTGTCGCTTCCCTTGGCGTTGAAATATTTAATTGCGATCAATGCTCCAACGACACCCGCGGGAATCAACCAGCCGACGGGCAGATAGAAATAGTTATCAAGCAGAGTCGGCCGCACGCTCATAACGGCGGCAAGGCTGAGTATCGTAACCAGCACTAACGCAAACCAACCGACGCTCGTTACCTTACGTGCACGAGCATTCATATCGCCCTCGGTCTTTAGCGCGAGATAGTTCGCTCCGTGGATCGCGAGGGCGACAAATGCGACGACGCCCGACAGTACCGTGAACCAATCGAGAATTCCCGTCGCACCGGTCGTCGTCCAATCGGTAAAGAGCGGCTCAAAGAAATAACCGGTCGCATCGAGCGGCACACCGCGAACAACGTTGCCGAGTGCGGCACCAAAGAATATTGCGAGCAAAATACTCGACATCGAAAATACAAAATCCCAAAAACTCGTCCACAGCGGATTATCCAGCTGATGCCTGAGTTCGATGCCGGCCGCACGCATAATGAGCAGCCACAAGACCATGATCAGCGGTAGGTAAAATCCGCTAAAACCCGCAGCATAGAGCGGCGGAAACGCAAAATACAGCGTGCCGCCGGTGGCGAGCAGCCAGACCTCGTTTCCATCCCAAACCGGGCCGATGGCACTGATATTAGCGGAGCGTTCCTGTTCGTTGCGGCCGACGAAATAATGGACGATTCCCGCGCCGATATCGAACCCGTCGAGAACGACATAGCAGACCAACATAAACGCAACTATCATGAACCAAACTGTTTCCATATCGTCCTCCTTAAACTGCCTCTGTCGCAGTCATTTCAGCCCCCATTTCATCCGCGCCGTGCTCGATCCGCCGCAGCATCAAAAATATGTAGAGCAGCGACAGGATTGTGTACATGCCGGCGAATCCGAGTATCGTAAACAGCACATTGCCGCCTGATACCATCGGCGAGTGGCCGTGTTCGGTGCGGAAAAGCCCATAGACAAGCCACGGCTGACGCCCAAGCTCGGCAACCGCCCAACCGACCGTATTCGCGACAAAAGGCAGCGGGAAACTAAGCATCAATACCCAGAGCAGCCATTTCGCACTAAACAGCCAGCCACGCCACATCCAAATCGCTGAGATCACCATGATCGCGATGAAGATCGTGCCGAGGCCGACCATTATGTGAAAACTGTAATAGAGCAGCGGAACGTTGGTCGGCTGGTCTTCTTTTGGAAACTCGTTAAGGCCGCGGACCTTGGCATCCCATCGTTGATAGGTGATAAAGCTGAGCATGTTCGGGATATGGATGGCGTTGTCGAGACGCTGTTTTTCCATATCCGGCTGGCCGATGAGAACCATCGGGGCACCGTCCTTTGTATCGTAAAGGCCTTCCATCGCGGCGAGCGTGACTGGCTGAAATTCGGCGATCATCTTGCCCTGATGGTCGCCCGACGGAAAGAGCATCCAGATGCTCGCTATGCAGCCGACAACGACGCCAACCTTCATGAACATCTGGCCGTATTCGACCTTTCGCTTGGAAAGTATGTAGAAAGCTCCGAGGGCCGACACGGCGAATGAACCGACGACAACGGCTCCGCCCATATTATGCATGTATTCGTAAACCGCCCATTTATTCAGGAGGAGAGCCCAAAAGCTATTGAGCTGCACCGAACCGTCGGGCATTGTGTCGTAACCCACCGGATGCTGCATCCAGGCGTTTGTCGCAATGATAAACCAGCCGGAAAGCCACGTTCCGCAAAATAGCAAGAAGGCCGCGACCCAGTGCATCGTCTGTCCGAGCCGCTTTTCGCCAAATAGGAACAGGCCGATGAATGCCGATTCAAGAAAAAACGCAAACGTTCCCTCCATTGCTAGAGTTTGTCCGATGACCCCGCCCGCGTATTTTGAGAAGACGGCCCAGTTCGTACCGAACTGAAATTCCATCGGTATGCCGGTCACAACGCCAAAAAGAAACGTAATCCCGAGGATCTTGCCCCAAAAACGGGCGATCTCATTCCAACGTTCGTCCTTTTTTCTGATCGCGAGTGTTTTGAAAATAACGATGATAGGCGCGAGACCCATCGTCAACATCGGAAATAGATAGTGGTATGTAATTGTAAATGCGAATTGTATACGGTCGAGTGTATTTGCTTCCATTTGCCCTCCGAGAGAGTCTATTAAGCAAATCATGTGCCCGACACGATCGCCGGCAGACACATGGCGAAAAGGTGTGAGTTTCTCAGTATTTTATGCGCTTTTGCAAGATCCAAGATCTCACATTCGATCCGGTTAAAATGGTGAAGATTAACAGGAAGCGCGAAATATTTAGCGGTCTATTGACACCCGGCAGCTGATATTTGTTTTCGAACGAAATTTGTTTCAACCGAATCTCGATTCAAACCGTCTTATAACCAACATGAAAATTTCACGCGGATGGCGTATTGCGATCCTAATTCTGAAAATTGCCGTCTTGTACACTTTTTCGGCGAATGCGCAGGATGCGGCGTCAGGCGAAACGATCAAGGTCGATACACGCCTTGTTAGCGTTCCGGTCATTGTCAGCGATCGCAACGGACGTTATGTACCAAATCTGACGGCAGCGGATTTTTCTGTTTTTCAGGATAGCAAACTGCAGAATATTGAGTTCTTTGCGGCAACTGAAGAGCCGTTAACCATTGCTCTGCTTATCGATACGAGCCAGAGCACCCGCGGCGTGCTCGGCGATATTAAGGATTCTGCCGTTTCGTTTATCAAATTGCTGACGCCCAAGGACCGGGCGATGATCGTCAGCTTTGACTACGATACTCACATCCTCAGCGGGCTCACGGCTGACCAAGACCAATTGAAAAAGGCGATCAAATCGGCGGAAATTCCCGATCGCGAATATGGCACGCTGCTCCGCGACGCGACGTACGAAACGATAACGCGTTCATTTGCCGGCATAAAGGGGCGCAAAGCGATCATTCTACTAACTGACGGTAAGGATGCCGGCAGCCGGATCGCCAGCGGCGAACTGCTCTATCGCCTGCAGGAAACCGATACCCTCGTTTACCCGATAATGTTTACGACCGACGAACGCCGGGCGATGATGCGGCAGGTGCTCCGTCGTGGTGATATTTTCGGTGGCGGATTTCCGGGTGGTAGACGTGGCGGTGGCAGATTTCCCGGCGGCGGGCGTTTTCCGGGTGGTGGACGCAATGGCGGTGGCTTTCCGGGCGGACGCGATGATTCGCGTCGGCGTGAACGTATTGAACGTGAAAACGAAGAAGCGAAGGAATTTTTGCAAAGTCTCGCCGATACGACAGCCGGGCGATTTTATGAAAGCAAGGACGGCAAGCTTAAAAAGCTGTTCGCCTCGATCGTCGAGGAATTAAGGTTCCAATATCGTTTGGGATTTTATCCGCCGGACGAAAGCGTTGACAAACAATTGCACGAGATAAAGGTTAGAGTCGTACGACCAGACACAGTGGTTCGTTCGCGGTCCGGCTATCGCGTTACAACCCCATAAGGCCCGCAATTATTTTGCAACGAGTTGCTTACGAAAAGCCTGTATTTCTGCATCGTTATTATTTGCCGTGTTTGCCAAAAACCTTTGAAACGCGGAATTTGCATCCTCCGTTCGCCCCTTTTCCTTGTAGATCGAACCAAGCATGAACTGCGCACGCTGACACTCCGGCCGCGAACCGGTGTTTATCAGCGGCTGGATCTCCTCGAGTTCGGCAAGCGCATTTTCCGGGCGGTTGGTGGTGAAATAGATAACTGCCAGATTCGTTGCAAATTCGCACCGCGCGAAAGGAAATTGATCTTTCCCACTTTTTAAGAGGGTTTCGGCCTCGGCCGTATTTCCCTGTGTTCCGTACTGTATGGCATTTCTCAATCTCACGGTAACGGACGGAGGTAACGCATCCACGGGGCGATACGGCCAGTCGTCAGGTGCAAAGGCTTTGGCGTCAGCGATGGTCCAGTTTGCATCGTTGACCCGCCGCAACGCCGCTCCATCTGTCTGTGTTGCGAATTGGTTCATTCGATCGGCAGGTTTGAAAAACCTTTCGGCGATAGTCGCCCGGCGAAAAGCGTCTTCCGCGGGATTGCCGAGCGTCGGTAAAAGTACGTAAACGCCCACCACCAAGATCGCGATGGCGAAACCCGCCGCAAACAAAGCCGTTTGTTGCACCGATCTCGCGACGAGATAGATCGCGACGACGACCGCAATAAGAACGGGAAAAAGCCACCAACCGCTGTTTGTGAGGCCAAAAACATTCGCGAGATCGGGTACGAACCAACCCTCACCGCTCATAAATGACGCCCAAAACTTATTGTGCGGGAAGGAAAATTCCGGCGGAGCGAACGGAAAGGTGAGTGACGGCAAAACGCACAATAAAACAGATGCCCCGAGCAAGACGCCCTTCCAGACGCCCGGAATATCAGGAGTTTCGTGTTCAAAAAAAGGGTCGAGGATCAGCGGGACGATAAAGATCAGATACCTCGGCCCAAACGCCCAACCTCCGTGAGCGGCACCGTGTCCGCAGATGATGATCACGCAAATCGCGACCGCCGCGAGCCGAACCATTCGCCGTACATTGTTGCGGTCAAACGATCTGACAAATGCGATGACAGATAAGATCAGAACGGGAGACGAAAATAGAAGGCCGCGGGACGGCGACAGCAGCAGTAAGTAGGCGTTGGAAAGACTCGGCACGCCGATGCCAAAAACGCCCTGACCCGCAACCTCTGCCCATTCCGGAAAGCTCTCGTGAGCGTAGGACATTGAAAATGGCGAGCCAAACAAAGCGTTGTTATACGCAAGCAAAAACAAAAGGAACGGCAGCCCGCCAATTGCAAAATAGAATAAATTACTCGCTCGTGTTTCTTTATCCTTAAAGAATAACCCGACACCGAAAACCGAAACGGCAAAAACCGCCGGAAACTCAGAGACCACGGCAAGCCCGGACAGAACACCCGCGATGACCAGAACCTTCGGCCCGCCGCGCGTTTCGTCGTAGATAAGCCTGAAAGCAAAATAAACCGCAACGGCGACGAAAACATGCGAAAAGAACAAAAGACTGTATAGAAACAACGGCGTCGCGAAAAAAAGCAATGCAAGTGAAAACTCGTCCGTCCCACGCCGGTAAAGCCAGATCGCGAGCAGCAGCAACGGCAGGGTCGAGAGAGCGAAACGCATCGCAAACCAACTGATACGTATATTCGACGCATTGGGAGGGCCGACAAATATTCGGGTCAGGGCATAAAACGGTGCGGCGAGGATCGCAGTTCCGGGAGCTTTGTTGGAGTATGTGCGGTCACCGACCTTAGCGGCGTCAACGTTCGGGCCGATGAGAGGCTCGGTCCATGAGATCTCGAATGAGCCTTTTTCTATCAGCGAAGCGGCAGTTGCCCAGCGGGTCATTTCATTTGCCGAACCGCCGTGCGGATACATCGGCAGCAGATAGATCGCGATACCTAGGTAGATCGCGATGATCAATGATCGGCTATTTTTTGACACTTCCCTTTGGTGGTGCGTTTACGATATCGGCCATATTTTCGACCGGCGGAGCATTTGGATCTGCCGTCGAATAGGTCAGGCGCTTTCCCTGCATCAGGAAATTCTTTCCGTTCCATTTATAGAACGAACGGGTAAAAAACTTAGGGCAGCACAACTGCTCTTCGTCGCCCGTTACCTTGCCCGTCTCGGTCTGACCGAGGACAAATCGGTCCTGACCGTAAAGCTCGATGACCATTTCTCCGTTTTCCGCCCTGATATCTTTGAGCCCGCCGTCGGCTCGGTCGCCGGTCCGAAATGGCCATATCAGTTCGGGTTTGCCGTCTTTCCACTCAAAAACGTACGCGATCTGGGGAATTGCCCCGCCGCCGGTCTCGATCTTGAGAATGACGATCGCTTCGTCGTTGCCGTCGCCGGTGACATCGAGAAATTTCTCTGTGACGAAAGTCATCCCGATCCGCCGCTGTTGCTTCGCGTCGGCCTTCGCTTCATCGTCCATCCTTTCGTTAACGGCCTTTTCTATCGGTGCGATCTTGCCGTTGGTCAGTGTAATGTCGGTCGAGCCGTCGGGGTTTTGCCAGCCGCGAGGGAGTTCGTAAGTGTAGTTTTTAAAATCAAATTTGCCGATCGGCGATGTAGTGGTCTTGTTGCGGTCGTCTGTCAATTCGGATTGTAGATTCGGTATCGAAGGTGTCGGCACAACCGTCGGCTGCGGCAACTGGGTCGGAGCTACCGCCGCTGTCGGAGAATCGATATTTTGATTCGTTTCGACCTTAGATCCGCAGGCCGAAAAGCTTACGGTTAATAAAAGGAAAAAAACTAGAGAGCGAATACGCATCGACAATAAGTGTTTTGCTTTTCCGATCGGCGGCGATCATCAGTGATTATCTTTTACGATGTTTCTTACGAATTCATCGAACGGTTTTACACCCTTGCCCTTTTCGTCAAGCCAGTATTTCTTTACATCACTTTCCTTTGTCTTCGGCGACCTCATCGCGAAGTAGCCGTATAGGAACGTACTTCCGTTCACTTCACGCTGGAACGTCAGTAATTGTAGGATCGAGTCGCCATCCTTGCCGGAAAACAAAATACCACTATTAGGCCTGTCGCCGTCATTAGTCTCGACACTCTTCGAAGTCCATACCGTTTCTTCGGGTTTCAGCTTATTAAAAAAACTTGGAACCTTTATCAGCAGCCTTTTGTGGAGGTCGTCCAAAGACTCGCCGTCGTTCGGGTATGAGACAACGATCGCAGCGGCGGCGTCCGGGTTTAGCATCAACAGGCCTTTAAAGTCAGCAAGCGGTGCCCGCATAAACTTTTCCGGCGTTTTTAATACCGCTCCTTTTCCTCCGCCGGACTTTTGGGCGTGGACGCTGCTACCGAGACACGCCAATGTCAAAATTACAAATATCAATGTTAGGGGCTTTTGCATTAAAGTATTATTTTGGGATGCGATATCGGTCAGTGGCGTTCGGACGGCATTACGCTCTGGTTAAACTCCTATACTTGATCCGGTGCGGCTGGTCGGCGTCGTGGCCGAGGCGGCGTTTGCGGTCGGCTTCGTACTCACTGTAGTTGCCGTCAAAATACTCGACATGGCTGTCGCCCTCGAACGCCAAAATATGCGTTGCGATGCGGTCCAAAAACCAGCGGTCATGAGATATTACGACAGCACAGCCGGCAAAGTTTTCGAGCGCTTCCTCGAGGGCACGCATCGTATTAACATCGATGTCGTTGGTCGGCTCGTCGAGCAGCAGGACGTTGGCACCGGTTTTTAACATCTTGGCGAGATGAACGCGGTTGCGTTCGCCGCCCGAAAGCTGGCCGACAAATTTCTGCTGATCGGCACCTGAGAAATTGAATTTCGAAACGTATGTGCGGGCGTTCATCGTCCGCGTGCCGAGCGTGACGTTATCAAGCCCGTCAGCGATCTCATCAAACACCGTTTTCTCGCCGTCCAGCGAGTCGCGCGACTGATCGACGTAACCCAGCTTGACCGTCTCGCCGACCTTGAACGAACCGGAATCCGGCGTGTCCTTGCCAGTGATCAGCCGAAACAGCGTCGTCTTACCGGCTCCATTGGGGCCGATGATGCCGACGATTCCGCCTTTTGGCAGTGAGAATTCGAGATTTTCAAACAGAACAGTGTCGCCATAAGCCTTGGAAACGCCATGTGCCTCGATAACGATATCGCCAAGCCGCGGGCCGGGCGGGATGTAGATCTCGAGATCGTCGGCATGTTTCTCCGATTCGGTCGCGACCATTGCTTCGTAGTCGTTGATGCGGGCTTTGGATTTGGCGTGTCGACCTTTTGGCGACATGCGGATCCACTCGAGCTCGCGTTCGAGCGTCTTTTGCAGTTTGTCTTCCTTACGCTCTTCCTGAGCGAGACGTGTGCTCTTTTGTTCGAGCCAAGATGAATAATTTCCCTGATACGGAATTCCCTGCCCGCGATCAAGCTCAAGAATCCAACCGGCGATATTATCGAGGAAATAACGGTCGTGCGTGACGGCGATGATCGTGCCTTCGTATTTTTGCAGGTGCTGCTCCAGCCAACCGACGCTCTCGGCGTCAAGATGGTTGGTGGGCTCATCGAGCAGCAAGATGTCCGGCTTTTGCAGCAGCAAACGGCACAATGCAACGCGGCGTTTTTCGCCACCGCTAAGGTTTTTGACGATCGTGTCCGGCGGCGGACAGCGAAGCGCGTCCATCGCCATCTCAAGCCGCGAATCAAGGTCCCACGCATCCGCGTGATCAAGCTTTTCCTGCACCTCGCCCTGCCTCTCGATCAGAGCGTTCATCGCGTCGTCATCCATCGGCTCGGCAAACTTCGCGTTGATCTCCTCAAATTCCTTCAGCAGATCGACGGTCGTCTGCACAGCTTCCTCGACGATCTGCTGGACGGTTTTCGTTTCGTCCAGCTTAGGCTCTTGTTCAAGATAACCGACGCTATAGCCTTTGGAAAAAACAACTTCGCCGTTGAATTCCTTATCGGTTCCGGCGATGATCCGCAAAAGCGATGATTTACCTGCACCGTTCAGACCGAGCACGCCGATCTTCGCACCGTAAAAAAATGAAAGGTAGATGTCCTTAAGGACGGCCTTTTTGTCGTAAAACTTAGATACTTTGACCATCGAAAAGATGATCTTGTTTGGTTCTGTACTCATAAAATTTTTTCAACGCGGAGAACACTGAGGACGCAGAGAAAATAAGGCAATAATCTTTCTTAGATCTCTGCGTTCTTTGCGGTCTCTGCGTTTAAATCCGCCCGTCAATTATCGCGGACCTCGCGGTTACTTTTTCAATGCGATCCCGTCGCACCTCAAACCCAATTCCCGGCTCATCAGGTGCCGTGATAGTTCCGTTTGCCGAAACTTCAACCGCCGGTTCGATGATGTCTTCGTGCCAATATCTTTTCGATGCCGATACGTCGCCGGGCATTGTGTAGCCGGCGAGGGTCGAGATGGCGATGTTGTGGGCGCGGCCGATGCCGGATTCGAGCATTCCGCCACACCAGACGGGCATTCCATTTTCGCGGCAGACCTTTTCGACGAGTTTTGACTGCGTATGGCCGCCGACGCGGCCGTTTTTTAGGTTGATGATCTTGCCTGATTTTAGCTGGATCGCTTTTCGGGCATCGTCGGGTGATTTGATCGGCTCGTCGAGGCAGACCGGCGTTTTGATCTGAGCTTGTAGCTTAGCGTGGTCGATGATGTCGTCGTGCGAGAGCGGTTGTTCGAGCATCATGAGGTTGAATTCGTCGAGGCTCTTTAGCAGATCTATATCGGCGAGCGTGTACGCCGAATTGGCATCGCCCATAAGCAAAATATCGCCAAATTCGGCTCGAACTGCTTTGATCACATCGTAATCCCAACTTGGGCTAATTTTGATCTTGATGCGTTTATAACCGGCATCGACCTCAACTCTGATCTTGTCCAAAAGCTGCAGGATCGAATCCTGAATACCGATCGAGACGCCGCATTCGATAGTTTGGTTTACGCCGCCGAGATGACGCCAAAGCGGAATGCCGAGCTTTTTCGCTTCGAGGTCCCAACAGGCGGTTTCGATGCCGGCCTTTGCCATTCGATGCCCGCGAACCCATTTCATCGAATCCCAAACGTCAGCCGCACTCTCAAATTCACGGCCAACGACCATCGGAGCGAGGATTTTTTCCGCGGTCAACCACGCCGAATCGGTCCATTCGTCCGAGTATCCAGGCGTCTCGCCGCAGGTCACTTCGCCCCAGCCTTCGTTGCCGTCCGCGTCCTCGACACGAACCAAAATTATCCGCCGCTCATACGTCCTGCCAAAGCTCGTCTCAAAAAAATGGACGAGCGGCAGGTTGATCTCGGTGAGCTGTATTGATCTGATCTTGAGCATTATGACAATACTCAAGATTAGTAAGTTGAGAAGCGTTTTGCAATTGAGGTTCCGCAACGCATGTTCCGTTCCACCTCACATAACGCGTTTCACCCGGGACATTACCTAAACACGGCGACCCTACTCAACGACCTCGAACTGCACAAACTGCGTCGCGATACGTTGTTTTGGGCTGGCGAGGCTGTCGTTAACGATGATCTGGAGAATGTAATCGCCGGGAAGCATTTTGCCGCCGAGAGCGATCGCACCGGACGATTTCAGCCGCTGCACATCGGTTTGGCCGGTTGGATCGAGCTGTTGCTCTTTGCCGTCGAGGATCAGCTTGCCGTCGTTGAATACGCGAACCTTTGTTGTAATCGACGGATGTTTTGCACCGTCGAGCTTGGCATTGTAAACCTCAAATCCGTATCGCAATACCGTATTTAGTTTTACACGGCGAAGTGCCGTCGCGGACATCGGGTCGCCGCGAACGAACCCGCCGTTTGGATCGGCCAGCTTTTCCCACTGCTGTTCGGTCAGACTTTCGAGAATGATGCTCGACTCGGTCAAACGGCCTTTTTTGAGATTGGGCACCTCGATAAACTGGCTCGCCGAACCGAGTTTGCCGCCTTGTGCATCGCGGATCGCGACACGGAATTGATAGGCACCAGGCTTTTTGACCGGAAACTGAAAATGATAGACGAATCCGTCGGCCATTATTTTCTTGTACGCGTCGCCCTTTACGTTGAGCGTATAGGTCTTGGCGATCTTTTCGACGGGCTGGCCGTTATCGCCAAAACTCATTGCCGCGACATCGAAAACTGCCTTTTTTGTGCCATCTTTTTCGTCGGTAAATTTGAGTCCGCTCGCATCGACATGGAGCAGCGAACGCACGAACGAGCCATTCGTGACATCGTTGCCAAACAGAGCATTGAGCCGCAGATTTATTCCATTGACCGCAAAAGGCGAGACTAAGGCATTTTCAAGCTGATCGAGCGGTGTCGTAACTGCGGTGAACGGAGCTGCCGGTTTGTCGACGTTATTAAAGAACCCGCTTCGGTAGCGAGCCGTCGCGCCTTTTCTGAGGACCTTTACTTCGAGCTTATTAAACTTCCGCTTTGCCGCGTCAAACGTATCGCTGTCCGGTTCGTACGCGATGAGGTAATAGCTCTGATCCTCAAGCACGCGGCGAACACCGCCGCTCAGATCGTTGTTATTTTTGAGCGCAAGACCGCCGGTTTCTTGGGCCAAATAGCTGAGGCCTTCCTGTGTGTCCAAAAGCTGGTCGCGCCGAGCCGACGCAGCGGCGTTCATTGCGTCCGGACTGGTATCGGTGATCGCGTCCGCCGCCGTAAATCCTGTATAAGCCAGCCCGCGGGCATCGACCGTATAAAATACGACCGACGACCGATTTGCTTGATCGACTAGTGCCCGCAAAAAATCGAGCACGATGCCATTATCGGTAAATCCGTTTTCGTCCGTCTCGGTGATCTTAAATCCGTCAGAAAACAGGATCACCGTTTTTCGGCCCGGCAGTTCGCCCATACCGGTGACGATGTATCGCAGAGCACCGAGCGTTCCGGTGACAAAGCCCTCGGTGCGAAAATCTTCCAGACTCTGGCCGCTGCCGGTCTGTGATGTCGGTTCGTCGGTGGTCGAGGTGTCGTCCGATGTTTGCAGCGACGTGTCGGGTGTCGCCTCGATCGGGGCGAATGTGCTGATGCCGCCGGTTCCCTGCGGATTCCATTTCACCTTTTCGATCGCCGCATAAAGAATGCGTTTGTCCGACGTAAATTGCTGCAAAGCTCCGATCCCGGCACCAGTGCGAATGATCGCAACCAGATCGCCGTCCTGCATCTGTTCATCAACAAATTTCTTAAGCGCCCGCCGCGTTTGATAAGCACTCTCAAACGACAACGACAGATCATCGACAACAAGCGCGATCGTTCGCCTGATCTGCTCGGGACGAAGAGCGGCCTGCGGTATCGGGATCGCGTTTTTATCGGTCGCCGCCGGTTTTTGAGTCGTCTCTTTTGAGGAGGAAACGAACGAGAAATTAGAGATCTTTTGCTTCTCGCCGTTCTCGTATATCTCGATCTCGTCCTGTTTAAGATCGATGACCGGTTTGCCCTTCGAATCAGTGACCGAAACGTCGATCTGTATCAGATTTGTCGAGATCTTTACAACATCATCGTCGGGTGTAGATTTTGGGGTAGGCTTCACATCCTGGCCGAAAAGGTTCGCGGAATACAACAAAAGGGCGAAAACGAACGCGAAACATTTCTTCATTACGACAAACTCCAAAACCAGTCTCTGTGTTTGTTATCATATAACGGTTTAGACTTTGCGGAAAGCCATTTGTATCAGACAAAGCTGTATTTCCCAAACGCATCTAACCGTCTCGGAAGCTATCGACTATATGTTTCAAAAGGATCTTTCAAAAATGGCAAAATTCGGCATCTCGATATTTCTGCTTTCAGTATTGTTTACGGTTAGCTGTACGGCCCAGCAAACCGAAGAGCAGGCGCTCAAGAGCCTGCGGGACATGACCTCGAACGGCAAGTTGCCACCGGAGAGTGTCGTGGCCGATCTCGAATCGAGATTCGCGGGTAAAAAGACCGGGGCTCTCGCGAAATTGCTGCATGCGCGGATCAAGTTTGAAAACCAGGATTTTGCGGGTGCGGCGGCGATTTTGAATTCGGACGTTTTTCGCGGCAAAACCCATCTTGCCGACCACGCGATGTGGCTTCGCGGCAAGGCGTTGCAATCGGCCGGACAACATGGCGAAGCGATGAATGTTCTAGGCAAACTGCTCAACGATTTTCCCGAATCGATCCGCGTTCGCGACGCCAAATTGCTCTGGTCGGCATCAGCAATCCAATCCGGCCGGGCCGTCGATGTGCCGCCGTTTCTGGTCCAGATGAGCGAGAAAAATGACGGTGACGCATTGCTCACAACCGCCAAAGCATACGAAGCACAAGGCTCACAAGGCGACGCCCTGGCGTATTATCGCCGCACATATTTCTTCGCCGCCGGTTCAAATGCCGCGAAAGAAGCTGAAACCAAGCTCACCTCGCTCAGCCAACCGCTGACACCGCAAAATGCCCAGGAGCAACTTGCCCGTGCCGACAAATTGCTCGCTGCCAAGAACTACGCCGATGCCGCGACCGCGTACATCACGCTCGCAAACAATTTTCCCGATTCGCTGACGCCGCAGACACGGTTGAGAAGGCTGACCGCCCTCGCGAATTCCGGGAAATTGCCCGACGCACAGAACGCTCTCGCTTCGCTGCCTGAGGGTGCGGGCGAACGTGAAGATGGATATCGGCAAATGGTCTTGGGTTACGGTAAGGCAAAATTATGGCCGCTAGCCCGATACACGATGGACGAAATGCGGCAGAAATTTCCGAACGGCAAACTGGTGGTTAAGACCCTGATCGACGTCGGACTCGCCGCTCGCGACGCCAAGAACCGCGTGGACGAAGCCTATTATCTCAACACGGCAGTTTCGGCATTCCCAAACGCGGTCGAGGTTGCTCAGGCTCAATTTGAATCGGCCTGGTCGCAGCATTTGAGCGGCAATTATGCGTTGTCCTCGCAAATGCTGATCGAGCATCTCGTCCGGTACGCGGGCAAAGACACGACAAATCGCGGCATCGCCGGTTACTGGGCCGCACGAGACAGCGAACGCTCGGGCAAGACCGCCGAGGCGTGTGCGCTATACGAAGGCACCGCTTATCGGTACGGCTCTAATTGGTACGGCTATCTCGCTCTCGGCCGTTTGACCACGATGAGATCGCAGGGCAATTGCCGCTCGACCACTCCGCCGACTGACACGGTCGCCAAGGCGGTCGCGAATCTAAAGATCGTCACTGTCGCCGCCGAAACCTCGACCGCAAAAGAACTCGATCGCGTCGAAAAGAGCGACGAACTGAGCATCATCGGCCTTTTCGATTGGGCCATCGACGAACTGACCGAAGCGAAAAAGACCGCCGGCAACAGCCCGAAGATCAATCTCGCCCTCGCCCGGCATTACCGCTGGAAAGGCGACAATACGAACGCGTTTCTCGCTCTCAAAGCGAGCTATCCCGATTACGCACAGATGTTTCCCGAGGAGCTGAGCCGCGAGGACTGGGCGATCTTTTACCCGCTGACAAACTGGAACGACATCAAATACTGGTCCGGCGAACGCCGTCTCGACCCTTATCAGGTCGCCGGGATGATCCGGACCGAATCGGTCTTCGTCCCGACCGCCAAATCCGGTGCGAATGCCTACGGACTGATGCAGCTATTGGTACCGACCGCTCAGACGATGGCGAAAAAATACGTCTCCAAAACGTCGCTCGTCACCGCGGCTTCGCTCTATCAACCGCCTCTCAATATCGAGCTCGGAACCGCATTTTTCCGCGATCAGCTCGATAAATTTGGCCGCATCGAATACGTCGCCATCGCCTACAACGCCGGCCCCGGCCGCGTGCCGCAATGGCGTGCCACGCTGCCGCCCGAAATGGACGAATTCGTCGAAGCGATCCCTTTCAAGGAAACCCGCCTCTACGTCCAGGGCATCATCCGCAACTCCGCCCAATACCGCCGCCTCTACGACGAAAACGGCAACTTCCGCCCCAACGTCGGAGCGCGTCCTCTACGAGGCGAGATCGACAGCAAACCACGTGAGGAATTTACGGCTGAGTTTCCGGAGATTTCTGTTGATGACACTGTTGGAGAATAAATTTGTGATTGCTGATGAAGTAAAACAAGAGATTCTCGACCGGCTAAATGATATCGAGACCGAAGAAGGCGTTTCGATCTTTTACGCGTGTGAATCGGGCAGCCGCGCATGGGGTTTTCCGTCAGAGGACAGCGATTACGACGTGCGGTTCTTGTACCTACGACCGTCAGACTGGTATTTATCTATCGATCTCGAATCAAAGCGTGATGTCATCGAACGCCCAATAAATGACCTGCTCGACATCAGCGGTTGGGATTTGCGAAAAGCGCTCCAACTCTTCAGGAAATCTAATCCTCCCTTGCTCGAATGGTTAAATTCCCCAATTGTTTATCAGGAAAAAGGTTCGATCTCACAAGTACTTCGTGACCTCATCCCCGAATACTACTCGCGTGTCAAATGTATGCACCACTATCTACATATGGCACAGGGAAATTTTCGTGAATATCTACGGGGCGATATCGTCTGGGTCAAGAAATACTTTTACGTTTTGCGACCTATTTTGGCGATCAAATGGATCGAAACTAGATCCGATGCGGTGCCGATGGAATTTGGAAAGCTGGTCGATAGCTGTGTCGAATCCAACGAATTAAAAACCTCGATCAATACGCTGGTCGAACAAAAAAGGGCGGGGCAAGAACTTGACCGCCAGCCCCGTATAGACATAATCAGCGAGTTTATTGAATCAGAACTGCAACGCCTCGAATCGGTCATCGTTGAGGACAAAGTCAAGCTCGATTCCGCAAGCCTCGATCAGCTATTCAGATCGAGTCTAGGCTTTTAGCTCACTTATTTCACATTGAACCTCAACGGCGCTACCGTCGCCTGGGCCTCGGGATTGTAGTAATCATAGACCACCGACGAAGGCGTTTGCGCGTTTATACCGTAGCGGGGTTTAAATTTGAAATTGAATTTCGTGCCGCCGGGCTTTGACCACATGTAGATGACGATGCGGTCGGGCAGGATGTCGTAGCGGCTGATGCTCCAGTCGGATTCGATGGCCTTTTCGAGCGATTCGCGGCTAACGTCGGCCCCGGGCGGCGTGCCGATCTCGGCGAGCAGCATTCCATAACCCTGAAAACCGATCCGTTCGGCCTCGACCGAACACGAAACCTCTTCCATGATCGTCGGCGTCGGTTTGTCGCATTTGTAATCTAGCCGCAGAGCACGCGACTGATTTACCGTTCGCGCCGAGAGATCGGCGTCCTTCCAATCTATATAGTGCGAAGCGACGATCTGCGACATCAGCGGTGATTCGGCTGAGCTGCGAATCTCGATGCGGTTGTCCGTCGCGTTGAGCTCACCGGTGACATCGACGATAACGGGCTCGATGCGGTCGCCCTCGACATCGATCGGGGCGAGCGGCGTACCGTTAATGGCGACGTTGATCGACTGTTTCGCTCGCGTCGATTCTCCGCCAAGTGCGGCGAGAAACGCGTCGAGTACATTGATCGTCGTCTGTGTCGAATACCAAACACCATAGCGATCTTTGTTTTTGAGCAGGAAAAGTGCGGCTTTGGAGATCAGGTCTTTTCTTGCGGCGTCAGCTTTGCCGTTCGAATCTCTCAGCAAAAGCTGCAATACGAGAGCCGTCGTTTCGATCCGTCCCGCCGTTCCCCAGCCGTAAAAAGGCGTGTTGGTTTCGAGCTTCCAATAAACCGCTCCGTCTTCGCTGATCGCCATTTTTTCGAGTCGTTTGGTTATTGCCGTCGCCGTTTCGGCGTTGCCCGCGTCGAGCGAAGCGAGGCCGTAGAGTGCGAGAGCGTACGGCTCGTCGATCTCGGCATTTCGCGTTTTTAAGTAGTCCAGGGCTTTTGTAAGGGCTTGGGCTCTCGAATCATTTTTTGTCGCGGTTTGCGTTGAATCAAGCTTACTTAAGCCTGCGAGCATCCCCAGTGACCGCGCAACATAGGTGGTCGTGATCTTTGAACGATTCGGGTCGTCGTTGTTTTCCCATCTATATTTCTGGATCCAACCGCCGTTGGCGCTTTGCTGCTTGAGCAGCCACGCCTCCGCCTTTTTAACCACTTCCTGATCGACATCGATCTTTGAGCTGGCATCGGTCAAAAATCGCAGAGCGTACGCCGTCAATCCAATATCGCCCGCGTCCTTTCCGCCCCAGTAAGAAAACCCGCCATCCGCGATCTGATATCCGAGCAGCCGCTCATAGCCCTTTTGCAGATAACGCTTCGCCTTTTTCGCGAGTGCCGAATCGGACTTCACAAATTTCAATATCATCAGATTCGGATACGTCGAAGATATCGTCTGCTCGCCACATCCATAAGGCCGCTCAAGCAATCCCTCGACCGATTCGGCGACGTGCGAATACAGATTCGGATAGATCTTTAGCTCCGCCTTTTGAGTTTTTGGCAAAGCGTTGGCCGGAAAATTAACGTCAAACGCCGCGTTTCCGTTAAACACCTTAGAATCGGTCTTCACGATCTCCTGTCCGTTCGGCCTAACGGTCACCGGCTTTTCTATCGCATCCGAATCTGTCTGCGCCACCGCCGTCACACGCTGTTTCCCATCCTTCACAACCGCCGCCGCCTTAAATCCAAACACCGCATTCGCCGAATTCCCCGCCTCAACATCGACCTGCTGCCTCTCCGCCCCCAAAAACGAAAACCAATCACCGCGCGCCATCGTCACGTCCACCCGCTGTCGCTTCTCCGTATAATTCCTCACCTGCACCGGTAAAAACACCTCATCCCCCTCAGTCAAAAACTTCGGCGGATCAAGATCAACAAAAAAGGGTTGAAACGCAGTGATCTCTTTCTCGGTAACGCCGACCTTTCCATTTTTTGTCGAAGCGATCGTATACATTTTCCAAGTCGTGATGTTGTCAGCAAATTTGAACTTCATCTCCGCCTTACCTTTTTTATCGGTTATTAATTCAGGCTGCCAGACCAGTGTTTCGGGGAAATATTGACGCAATCGCGGTGTTGAATTTTGTGCAGCTGCCGGAAATTCGATCCGTCCGGCGCTTGATTTCTTAACGGTTGTGGCAATCGCAGTGTCGGACATATCCATGTTGCTTGTGCTGTCAGATGTCACGTCGACCGATGCACTGGCTCCTCCGATCTCGAGAGTGATCTTCATTTCGACCAAACGCTGCGAACGAACCTCGACGGTTTGCCGCATGATCCGGAATCCGGGTGAACTAACGATCACCATATACTTTCCCGAAGGCAAATTCGCGATCAGGAATTCACCCTCATCATTTGTGGTACTAACATATGATTTTATCTCATCGAATTCGTCTATCGCCTTTGCTTCAGCACCGGAAATGACGGCACCGTTTGGATCAACGACGTTTCCACGGATCGCACCTTTTGCACCGGAGAATGCAATGGAATCGACCTCGGCTTTTGAAAACCGGTTGAAACTTCCCGCTTCCGTGATCACGCTGGAAAACCTGGCAATCTCAAGGTCGTCCAGATCGCTCTCCACATTTACACCTTTTGTGCGAATGATAAACTCGCGCAACTCATCGCTCATAGGCACGATCGTCTGCTTGCCATTCTCATACGTTGTCTTGTCGGTATAGCGCTGCCTAACGACCATCGTCGTCATTACCGGACGCCCGTACCCATCTAAGATCGTCCTGAGATCGAGGCCATTTCGTCGCAACATCCCGGCAAATTCGCCAGCGTCCGTCGGAAATGGCTTTTTGCCAAAATTCACTTCCTTATTGAGGATCTCGTTTATTTTGTTTTCGGTTTCAATAAAATAGTCGGTCGAGGTTTTCCAGAGATCGATGTCGTCGCTTTTGTAGTACGTCGGTTCGTAGTAGCCGTTGGGGCCGTTCGAATAGAATCGGATCAGGTATTTTCGTCCAATTGTCTCAAACGTGATTCTGTAACTCCTGCCCCATCTGTCCTTTACGCTCGCCAGATCTACGCCAAGCTTTGCCAATTCACTTGACAGCGTAGACAGATCGCGGATGTAGCCGTTCGTCAGGTTGTGGTAGTTAAGTGCGGCCTGATCGATATTGGCACCTATGTGTTCAAAATATGATACGCCGACAGTCAGGACAACATAGTCGTCCCCGTTTCCTGACAACTTGTCCGGGCCGGACGTACTCAAGCTTAATATTGCCTGACTACCTGCGGTGGAAAATGTGGCTTTGTATTTTTGCCCCCACGGATCTACCAAACTGTCGAGATCAATGCCATTTTGCCTGAGCATTTGGCTCATTGTCTCTTCATCGCTCACAGCTATGTGATCTATCTCAAATTGCTTTTTCAAAGCAGCGCCGACAGGTTTCATGTGCGATTTGAAGTAATCCTCATACAATGACTGAACCTCAGAATCGTTACCACCGCCGGAATAGATATGAGGATAATAGTAGTTTCCGGCAAGCATTACCTCGGCCGCCAACTCCATTTCCGGGGATACGGGTTGGGTTAGATCAAGATCGTTTATGTCTTTGAGAGCTATTGAGCCAAATGATTTGTCGTAGCCCATCAGTCCATAAAATCTGCTGAAATAACTGCCAAATTCTGCGTCGGTTTTTGCTCGCTGCTCGATCGCTTTGTCAAAAAGCACGACACCCAATGCACTCTCGGCAGGTCTTCCAGAACCGTTGAAGACCGAGAAATTAAGTGTCGCTTCCTGATTCGGACGAAAGGTTTCACCTGAAAACTTCGCATTGACTTTTAGATTTTGTTGTTCCGGAAAGATGATCCCCCGCGAGCTGCGCATACGATTACCGTAATATGACGTTTCCTGATCGGAATATGCCGCAATCGTTAGCTCGCCCTTGAATTCCGGGCGATATGGAACCGACAGATCGGCCTTACCGTTCCGAAGTTTAACGATATGCGAATCCATAACTGACCAGTCCTTAACCATATCTACGTAAATGTATCCGGTTTTTTGAGTTGACTCGATACTGACCTCAACGGCATCTCCGGGCTTATAAATAGTCTGTTTGGTGGTCAGTCGCAGGGCATTACTCTTGCCATCAAGGTAAAATTCGTCGTCTCTTGATCCGATCCGGCCTTTTTTATCGCGAGCCACGATCTTTATATTGAATGAACGCGCAGTTGCAAGGTCTGGTGGAATATTGATCTCAAACTTTCCCGCTCCGAGAGAGTTTGTTTTGAAACGATCAACTATCTCAGTCGAATCCTTGACCTCAATATTGCACACTGCGGGAGTTCCGTCAGCATAAAAAGTCGCTACGTAGGCCGTAAGCGGAAGATTCGGGTTTTGGTAATCATGGCGAACCAAGTACACGTGGATCGGCTCTTTTGTAAGGCGAATATCGAATCGCTTTTGTTCAGTTCGATTTGTAGAAAGATCAGTGTAATACGCGGCAAAACGGAGGTCGGTATATTGTCGCCATTGACTGTCCTGAAGCTCTTTGTTGTAACTCGTCAGATCAAATTTTGCTATATATTTCCCGTACGGATCGGTATCGCCTTCGACCGCATCTTCCTCATCTGACTCATATTTTTGGGCTCGCCAGTTCCATCTTCGGTCGCTTTCCTGCACGACCCGGACTTTGCCTTTATTGACGGGCTTTCCAAAGAGATAGTCTCCAGCGATCGTGATCTGGGCTTGTTTATCATCGGGCAGATAATATGGCTTATCGGGCGTCGTCGAGATCGCAAAATTCGGTAGGTCATATCGCGAGACCTTGAATATGAGTTGATCCGCACTCAGGTCCGCATCTGCATCAACTATCACATGGTAGTTTCCTAGTTTTGCATTCTCAGGGATCGTCCAGGATATCGACGCAATGCCAAAATCGGAGGTTTTTACTGTCTCGCGATACAACACCGTGTCGTCTTCATCCTCGATCGAAAATTTCAGATCGCTACCGGCAACTGCAACATTATTAGAGTCAAAATAAAGCCCGCGAACGTTGAAACTCTGTCCCGGTTGGTAAAGTGGTTTGTCCGCTGTTAGAAATACGGATGCTTGGACTTCATCGCTGTCGATTTCCTCATCCACAGACCGCACTATGCCGCCTTTTTTCCCATTGATCGTGAGTTTCGGATCATCGTCCAATTTCACGCCCGCTGGAACAGCAAAATTGAGCGACAAAATTCCATCGCTGTTTGTTTCACCGTGGGCCTTTATCGACAACTCGTTGTCTTCGGCATCATTGTCCAGATCAAGTTTGAGCAATCCGTCGACGATCACTTTCCGTATCGGTCGTTTCGTCAACGGGTTCAACGCGCGAATCCGAACACGAAAATCGCTTCCGGGCATTACTCGCTCAAACGCGGCTACCCGAAGCTCGAAATCATCCTTCAAGAGTTCAGACAACGAGATCAACCCAATGTTGTTTCCGACGCGATATCTGAGGCGAAACCACGCCAGATCATCGCCCGCAGCCTTCATAAGATCTCCAACCGGAATCGATATTTTATATGTCTGTTTGCCATTTTTAAGGCGGACAACAGGCGAGGCTGCGGCTCGGACCTTGCTTTCGGCGTCGAGGAGTTCGATTTCGATCTTCGTGTTGGCGGACGCGGTTGGGTTTTCGATGACCAGCGAAAGTTCGGCGGCTTTTTCGTTGAATATAATGCTCGATTCCGATTCGGATACCGTCTGTGCTCCGGCTGCGAATGCGCAGACGAAGAGCGTGACGAACAAGGGTATTAACCTTAAACGCATTTGGATTACCTCTTATTATGCTTTAGTTTATGGCAGTTTTTCTTACTTGTCGGGTGAGATGCGGTGAGGTTTTGTAATGGTTGCCTGTGCGCGAAAATGAGATGAGTCCGTCATTTTGCCGGCGTTTTGAGGCCGAGGCCTTCGAGGATGGTGTCGATGACTTGGCTCATTAGTTTTTCGCGTTTTTGTTCGATGTATTGGGCGACGAGCCGCGGGTGGTGAAATGCGGACGTGGCGGCCAGGATGATCTCGGTTATCGCTTCGGGATCTGCGTTTCGAAGGCCGCTTTGCTCGATCGCTTCGACGACCAGCCCTGAAAGCTGGCGGTGCATGTTTTCCAGATGATCTTTAACAAATGGCTTTGATTCAACGGCGGCCATGTCGAACGCACGATAAAGTTCAGGGTCGCGGCTTACTTTCTCGACCTTTGCCCGGTGGAGCGTGAGTGCCCACGCCTGGATCTTTTCGCACGGGTCTTTCTTTTTGCGGCAGACCGCCTCGAGCTTTTTGTCGAGAGCGAGCAGCCAGCGTTCCGACACTGCATCCAGCAGATCCGATTTATCCGTGAAATGCGAGTAAAGAGCCGCGTGGCTCACGCCGAGTTCCTTGGCTATATCCGTCAGGCGCACCTTTTCAAATCCGACCTCGCGCATCTTTACGACGGTCGCGTCGATCGCTCTGTCTCTGATGTCTTCAGCTGTTAGTCCGGTTCGCGGCATGAGTATATTGTAATCAAAGATGCGCGAAAATAGAAATTACATTTCTCATATTTTGTAACTTACAGAATTGACATTATGTAAGTTCACCTTTAGAGTAATGATCGTAGGAGATAAAAATATGACGATCAATGAAAATAAATTAGGCGGACGTTTCACGTTCCCCGGCACAACGTTAGAGGTAAATCGGATGGGCTACGGAGCGATGCAGCTCGCGGGGCCAGGCGTTTTTGGCCCACCGAAAGACGAGGATGCGGCCGTCGCGGTGCTTCGCGAGGTGGTCGCTGCAGGTGTCGATCATATCGATACGTCCGACTATTACGGACCGCATTTTACAAACCAAACCATAAAAAAGGCCCTGCATCCGTATCCCGACAACCTCGTGATCGTGACCAAACTCGGAGCAAAGCGTCCGGCTGACGGTTCGTGGCAGCCTGCGATCTCTGCGGAAGAATTGAGCAGCGGCGTCCACGACAATCTGCGCAATCTCGGCCTCGATGCTCTCGACATCGTCAATTACCGCGTGATGGGTGATCCAAAAACTCACGGCACGCTGGAAGGTTCGATCGCCAAAGAGGTGACGATACTCGCCGAACTGAAAGAAAAGGGTTTGATCCGCCACATCGGCATTAGCAACGCGACCGCCGCTCAAGTCGCCGAGGCACAGACGATCGCCGACATCGTCTGCGTACAGAACAACTACAACCTCGCCCACCGCGAAGACGACGCTCTCATCGACGACCTGGCGAAACAGGGCATCGCCTACGTGCCGTTCTTCCCGCTCGGCGGTTTTTCGCCGCTGCAATCTTCGACGCTTTCCGATGTCGCGGCGCGGCTGGAGGCAACACCGCTGCAGGTCGCACTAGCGTGGCTGCTGCACCGTTCGCCTAATATTCTGCTGATCCCCGGCACCTCATCGCTCGCACATTTGCGTGAGAATCTGGCCGCCGCTGAGCTGTCGCTGTCAACCGAAATTCTGTCTGAATTGGACGGAATCGCCGCTAGCTCGCACGGCACTGCCGCCTAATACGATTTTGATTGAAATTGGAAACCGGCGTGATACAATTTACCTCAACGGTTTTCTTTTACAATTTAATTCGATCTGTTGTGCGATCTGCGAGGTTATTTTTTTATGACAAAGCTTAGCGTGAACCGAATGCCATATGACGTTGCGGCCGACCCGGACACACCGTTGCTGTGGGTCATTCGTGACGATATCGGGCTGACCGGGACGAAATTTGGCTGCGGCGTGGCGCAGTGCGGGGCGTGTACGATTCACGTGGATGGCGAAGCGAAACGTTCGTGCGTGACACCCATGAAGGCCGCGATCGGCAAAGAGATCACGACCATCGAAGGCATCTCGCCTGATCTGACGCATCCGCTGCAGCAGGCATGGATCGCCGAGGACGTGCCGCAGTGCGGTTATTGTCAGTCGGGCCAGATCATGTCCGCCGCGATCCTGCTCAAGCAGAACAAAAAACCGACCGACACCGACATCGATCAGGCAATGTCCGGCATCGTCTGCCGCTGCGGCACCTACAACCGCATCCGAAGCGCGATCAAGCTCGCCGCGATAAACGGAGGTAAATGAGATGACCCCAAAATTAGAACTCGACAGACGCTCATTCCTCAAGGCAACCTTGGTCGCCGGCGGCGCACTTGTATTCGGGATCTCGATCCCGACAACCACACGCGCCGAAGAAAGATTTGGCCTCGCCGCCGCCGCTCACGGCCCTGATTTTCAGCCAAACGCATTTATCAAGCTCTCGCCGCACGGCCAGGTCACGGTCGTCGTCGGCCAGGCAGAAATGGGCCAGGGCGTGCTCACTTCGTTGCCGATGATCGTCGCGGACGAACTCGAGGTTGACTGGAAAAATGTTACTTACGAACACGGACCTCCAGGGAAAGAATTTATCAATCCCGCACTCGGCGGCCAGATAACGGGCGGTAGCGCGAGTATTCGCGGATTGATCGATCCGCTCCGAAAGGCCTCGGCGTCCGCGCGCGAAATGCTCGTGACGGCCGCCGCTCAGCAATGGGGCGTTCCGGTCGAACAATGCAAAGCCATCAACGGCGAGGTGTCGCACGCGGCATCAAACCGGACCGTAAAATACGGCACCTTGTTTGCCGCCGCCGCAAAGCTAACGCCGCCGGCCGCACCGAAATTAAAAGACGCCAAGGACTTTAAATTCATCGGCAAGAGTGTCAAACGCCTCGACACACCGGAAAAGGTCGACGGATCGGGTGTTTTTGGCATCGACATCAAGGTGCCGGGAATGCTGACGGCTTCGATCGAACGCTCGCCGGTGATCGGCGGCAAGGTCAAGAGCTTTGACGACACAAAAGCGAAAGCTGTAAAAGGCGTTCGAAATGTCGTCCAGCTCGCGAGTGGTATCGCGGTCGTCGCCGACAATTATTGGGCCGCGAAAAAAGGCCGCGATGCTCTGACCATCGTCTGGGACGAAGGTGCGATGGCGTCCGTCTCTAGCGACAAACTCTATCAGGCAGATGTCGAAGCTGCCGCTAACGGTAAAGGCATCGAAGCCAAAAAGACCGGCGACATCGCCGCCGGAAAAGCCAAAGCGGTAAAAACGATCGAGGCGGTTTATTACGCTCCGTATCTCGCCCACGCAACGATGGAGCCGATGAACGCGACCGCCGATGTCAAAGCAGATAGCTGCGAAGTGTGGGCCGGAATTCAGGCCCAGATGGTCGTTCAGGGCATGGTCGCAAAAGAAACGGGACTGCCGCTTGAGAAAATTAAGGTCAATAATACCTTGCTGGGCGGTGGATTTGGCCGCCGTTTGGGCGAATACGTGGTCGATGCCGTTCGTTTGTCAAAAGCGGTCGGCAAGCCTGTAAAGGTCCTCTGGACTCGCGAAGACGATATGCATGGCGATTTTTATCGACCATCGGCGTACAACAAAATGTCCGCCGGGCTCGACGCTTCAGGGATGCCCGTTTTCTGGCAGCACCGCGTCGTCAGCCCGTCGATCATGGCTTCGCTAGGGCCGAGTATTTTCGGATTCGCACCGCCGCCGACGGTTCTCGACGGAACTGCCGTCGAAGGCGCACACACCTTGCCGTATGAGGTGCAGAATCTCTACGTCGATTGGGTGGACAACAAGCCCGGCGTACCCGTAGGATTTTGGCGCAGCGTCGGTAGTTCGCACACGGCGTTTTCGACCGAGTGTTTTCTCGACGAACTCGCCCACGCTGCGGGCAAAGATCCGCTCGCGTTTCGCCTGTCGTTGCTCGACAAACATCCGCGTTACGTTGGTGTGCTGAAACTCGCCGCTGAGAAGGCAGGTTGGGACAAACCTGCACCGACTGGCATGTTCCGCGGCATCGCTGTTCACGAGAGTTTCACGAGCTATGTGGCACAGGTCGCAGAGGTTTCGGTGGACAAAAAGACCGGCAAGGTCAAGGTCCATCGCGTCGTCTGCGCCATCGATTGCGGGCAGGTCGTCAATCCTGACACGGTCAAGGCCCAGATGGATAGCTGCATTATCTTCGGATTGACGGCAGCATTTTATGGCGAGATCACGGTCAAAGACGGTCGAATTCAACAGCGTAATTTTTACGATTACAAGATGTTGCGGATGAACGAAACGCCAAAGATCGAGACCTATATCGTGCCAAGCACCGAAAAACACGGCGGCGTCGGCGAGCCCGGCACACCGCCGACCGCGCCGGCCGTCGTCAACGCCATTTTCGCCGCCACCGGCAAACGCCTGCGAAGGCTGCCGATCCGCACCAGCGAACTAAAGGAGAACGCGTAATGAAGGAAACAAAGGTTTTTTCACTCCGAAACAGTCTGAAACTGCTGGTCGTTCTCACCGCGTGTTTTGCGGTTGCGGCACTCGCGTATACGAATCGGCTCGACCGCTTCGAACGCGTCGAAGCCTCGACGATCAGCGCCGAGACCGTCGCGAGTTCGCCTGATCCGGAAAAGGCAAAAGCGGCGTTTAGCGAAGCGGTCAAGGTCTTCTTTTCCGCCCGTTGTGCCAATTGCCATCCGGCCGGCGACATTCCTTCGCAAGGCGACCAAATGACGCCGCATACGCAGGGCGTGACCCGGGGAACCGATGGCAAAGGTGTGTATGGCCAGAAATGCACAACCTGTCACCAGCTCGAAAATCTGCCCGGCGAACATATGCCGCCGGGTGCCAGCAAAGAGTGGCACATGCCGACTGCTGCTCAGCCGATGGTTTTTCAAGGCCTGACCGCCGCGCAGCTTTGCCAAAATTTCAAAGATCCCAAAAAGAACGGCGGCCACAAAACGCTCCGCGAGGCGATGGACCACGTGCAGAAAAAAGACCCGCTCGTCATGTGGGGTTGGAACCCCGGCAACGGCCGCACGCTGCCGCCGATGAGCTTTGAAGAATTTTCCGCTAAGATCGAAGAATGGGTCTCGAACGGTGGCGATTGCCCAAAATAGTCAGAACCACCTGCGTAAGCGGGTGGCGTAAACTTGAATCGCCAATTGGCGTGCCTCGGTCGTCCCAATCCGCCCGCTTACGCAGGCGTTTCTGACATATTGAAAGAAATAACCGAAATTCTAAAATCCGTTTCGTCATTCGCGGACGGCGAACGAGCGATACTCGCGACCGTCATTAATGTCAAAGGCTCAGGCTACCGCCTGCCCGGAGCTCGCATGCTGATGCTCGCGGACGGGCAAACTGTCGGCACGGTTTCCGGCGGCTGTCTCGAAGCAGATGTGCTCGAACGCGCAAAAAAGGTACTCGCGAGCGGCGAATCAGAGATTTTTACATACGACACGACCGGCAACGAAGACTCGGTTTTCAGTCTAAACATGGGGTGTCGCGGCATCATCGATATCCGGCTCGAACCTGTCAGCAAAGACAGCCCGCTGATCGCCGAAATGCGCGCGGCGTACGAACGCCGCGAAGCTCCGGAGAATGTGGAACTTCCCGTCGCCGTTCTGCTCTACGGAGCCGGAGCCGACGCCGTCCCATTCGTCAGGATCGCCGCAGAACTCGGCTGGCAAGTCACCGTTCACGACCATCGCCTGGCATTTTTGACCGAAGAGCGATTCCAATACGCACATAGACTCGTCCCGCACATCGTGGACGAACCGCCTGATATCACGTCGGATGACCGCACCGCCGCCGTCATCATGACGCACAATTACACACGCGATCGTTTGATATTGCCCGCGTTGCTCACATCCGAAGTTTTCTACATAGGAGCCCTCGGCCCGAAACGCCGTACCGAACAACTGCTCGAACAGATCGGCAATTCATTCACCCCCGAACAACTCGCGCGTCTCTACGCTCCCGCTGGACTCGACATCGGCGCCGACACGCCCGAGGGCATCGCTCTCTCGATAATCGGCGAGATCCAAAGCGTGCTAAAAACCCGCAACGGCGGCCACCTTCGCGACCGCCAGGGCTCGATCTATGACCGCAAATAAAGATCTAAAAATCGGCGGAATATTGCTCGCCGCCGGCGGTTCATCTCGCCTCGGTCGGCCCAAACAACTGCTAAATTTCGAGGGCAAAACCCTCATCCGCCGCGCCGCCGAAACGCTTGCCGACTCCCAATGCGGTCCGGTCGTCGTCGTCCTCGGAGCAGAGGTCGAGGGATCGACGATAGAGCTTTCCGGCCTGCCCGTCCAAATTTGCAAGAATCAAGATTGGGCCGCAGGTATGAGTTCATCGATCATATCTGGGTTGACACAAATAGAAGACATTAATTCAGACGTCAGCGCTGTCGTAATAACGCTTGTTGACCAACCCCAGGTCACAACCGAAAATATCGATCAACTTGTAAACGAATTCCTACGGTCCGGACATTCGATCGTAGCCGCACAGTACAATGGCACGATTGGAGTTCCTGCGCTGTTTGCGGCGGGACATTTTGACGATCTGCTAAACCTCCGCGGTGACAAAGGCGCGCGGGATTTGCTCCGCAAAACCAAAAATAAAGCAATGATAAAGATGGATGAGGCCGCCTATGACATCGACTCTCTCGAAGATATTCCGTAGTCGTTTTGACCCAAATGATCCAAACCTATTTCATTTTTTCGGTACTTTTACCCTTCTGGGAAACCGATCCAAATACTCCGGACCAAAGCCTGAAAGCCAGAAATAGGAATTTTCAAATTTAGTGTAGGTAACCAACTCGCGGCGGCGGCCCATCTGAAATAGGACAGCTCCGACTGAAAATAGGGCAACGGACGAGAAGATCATTATCTCGAAGCCGCCTTCAACATCTTTTAGGGCGAGCCCCACCGCAAAGCATATAGCGGCGAGCATAAACCCGGCGATACCGATCAAAACCGGCAAACGGAATCGAATATAGTGGTCGCGACAAAGCCCCAGGTCAAGCTTTAAGATCACACCGTTGCGGTGTATCGGCAATGGTACGGGAATAGCCAGGCCGACGGCTAGTTCCAGGACTGCGTCTGCCAGAGGCGTGTATTCAACCTTTTCTTTGATCGTAAATGCGACCTTACTCGAACCGCACTTGATACAGAATTTCGGAAGTTTATTTGCCGTGTGTACAACTAACCTACTTTTAGTCCGTGTAATTCCAAGTGTTTCGACAGGAGCCTCAACCGCTTCGAGCCGAAGTGGAACCCCGCGTCGTCGACAAGAATCGGCAGCAGACAGGTTGTTGAGGCCGCATTCTTGACATTCGATTGACATAAGTGCGACAGATTTCCGCTCTATAAATTCTTCAAAATATACTCCGTCATCATCGTGTACCAGTGCTTGACCTGTTTGGGGTCAGTGACGCCGTGGCGGGCGGTGGGGTAGATCATGAGGTCAAATTGTTTGTCGGCCTTTTGGAGTTCGTAGGCGAACTGCATCGTGTTTTGCAGGTGGACATTGTCGTCGATGGCTCCGTGGATGAGCAGGAGTTTGCCTGTCAAACCGGCGGCGGATTTTACGATCGAGGTGCGATCATAGCCGTCGGGGTTGTTTTTGGGCGTCATCATATAACGCTCCGTGTAGATCGAATCGTAATTGCGCCAGTCGGTTCCCGTCCCGCCGGCGATGCCGAGTTTCCACGCTTTGCTGTGCGTCATCGCATAGCTGGTCATCGAACCGCCATAGCTCCAGCCGTGCAGGCCAATGCGATCGCCCTCGACGTAACCGGTTGATTTCAGATAATTTACACCGTCCTCCAGATCGCGAAGTTCGAGTTCGTACATGCGTTTGTAGATCGGCCAGACCGATTCCTCGCCCTTGCCACTTGCCGACCGGTTGTCGCAGACCCAGACGATATAGCCTTTTTGAGCGAGCATCTGAAACCACATTCCGCGCCCGCCCAGCCAGCGGTTCGCTACCGAAGGCGCGTGCGGGCCGGAGTAAGTGAACTGGAAAACCGGGTATTTCTTAGACGGATCAAAATCGGGCGGTTTGATCATCATCGCTTCCATCTGAAAACCGTCGCGCGTCGGCACTTTGAGAAATTCGACGTTGCTCAGGCGATAATCCCGCAGCAGATCGACTTTGTTCTCAGTAATAACGCGTTCGAGCGTTCCGTCCGCACGGAAAATTCGCATCTGCGGCGGAGTCAGTGCGTCGCTGACGATCTCGAGATAGTGCGAAAACGTTTTGTTGAACATCGCGACATGTGTTCCCGCTCCGGTCGAAAGCCGCTGCGGTTCACCGCCGCTGAGACTGACGCGATAGATATTTTCGGCGATGTGGCTGTCCTTCGTTCCCGAAAAATATACCCAACCGCCTTTTTCATCCACGCCATATACCGCACGCACTTCCCATTTGCCGCTCGTCAATTGCCGCACCATTTCGCCCGTATTCTTGTACAGATAAAGGTGCCGCCAGCCGTTACGGGCCGATTGCCAAACGGCGGTGCCGTCGGTCAGAAAATTCGGGTCGTCATAGACGTTGACCCAAGCGGGCGTCGTCTCGTTGATGATCTTGGTCACCTTGCCTTTTTCGTCGGCCGAATTGAGATCGAGAAAGGTTTGTTCGCGATTCTGCGCCTGAAAGACGACCGCACGGCTGTCCGGCGACCAAGCGACACGCGAGATCAGCAGATCGTCGGGTTTGTACGCCGAGAGATCGACAAACCTGACCGCATCGCCAAACCGCTGTAGCGTCGGCGGCAGGCGTTCACCGAGCTTCGGGATCTTACCGACGTTCGGCATGATCGAATTCTTCGTGACATCAGCGATTCCGACACGAACTATCGGATTCGGGTCACCGGCCTGAGGGTAAAAGGTCGTTTCGACCTCCTGATCGGTCGGTATGTCGTTTGAAACCAGCCACTTTGGCACCGGCGATTCGTCTAGCCGCAGGAACGCGATCCGCGTCGAATCGGGCGACCACCAGTAACCGCGTTTCTGACCGCGGCCGTAAAGCTCTTCCTCGTAAACCCAATCGAGATAACCGTTGTAGATCGCCTTGTCGCCCTCTTTTCCGTCACGCGTGAGCTGCTTTTCATTGGCCTTCGCGACATCGATGACGTAAAGATCGTTCCCGCGAATAAAGCTCACCCATTTCCCGTCCGGGCTCAGATCTTCTTCGAGCTCCTCGGCACGGTTGTTGGTTAGGCGTTTGAGATTGCCGCTCGCGGTGTCGTAGTACCACAGGTCGTTCTGACTATTGAGCAATATCCCCGTCGAATCCGCATTAAATTTAAGCCCCGGCGAATTAGACAAAATATCCGCCTGATCCGCCCTAACCCCGACCCGCGTCAGCGCCAGCGACAATCTCGCCGTATCAAAATAAGCCTCCGAACGCCCGCTCACCGCATCGACCCGCAGCAGCTTACCGCCCGCTATCTGCATCAGCGACTTCCCGTCCGGCGCCCACCGAACCTGTGGCAAAGCCCCCGAAAACCGCACCCGCCTAGCCGGATCAGGACTAAAAATATCGTCCACCGATATCAGCTTGTCCTGTGCAAACGCCACAGCCGAAAACGCGAGAATCAATATAACGAGAAGACGTGTCTTTTTCATAGAGTTGATATAAGAAACGAGGAAAGGGAAGAATAAGTTCGAAAGGTACGATCAATCCGGACGGATTGAAGTCGTAAACGAATCAGTCGTTTTACAATTACAATTTGGGTTGAGGCCACCAATCTCAAGTGTTGCCGATACTTCTTTGTTCCAGCCTACACTCGGCTTGACCTCGATCACCGAAGTATCTTGACCGTTGAGAATTGTTCCGTTTGCAACCGTCCAAACATACGTTACATCGAAACCGCCAACAACATTGGCTGTAAAAGCGATCTTTACTTTAGGAATCGAGCCAGTGTACAGGTAATCTTCGCCGCTCACGCTGACATCTGGACAGTCGCAGAACCCACAGGTTGGCTGATAGGGCGGTTCTGCACCGTTTGGAACCAGCCAAAACTCAATTATCCTCTCGCTCGTTGACTTATCTTTGTGAAGGTACTTGCGTCCAGGTTCGAAAAATAACAAGCGACCTTTCGTATCCGCCACCTTCGATAACAAACCTGTTAATCTCAATGCCTGAGACTCCGTATCATAAAGATTGACGTAACCGAGGGTTCCCTTTTCAGATTCGCCCAACAAGCGAATGAACAACGCCGCCTTTCCGTCAAACGATTCCTCGTTCTCGACCTTCGGATCGAATTCGGCTACCTTGTACGCCTTTGACTGTCCCTGACCGACGATCGACAACGAAAACAAAGCGCAGAAAAATACAGCGAACGCCGTCTTTTTCACTTTTCCATTCGTGTTGAACATCTGCGTCGATAATATTCCAAAATCTGAGATCTGGCAATCGTTAAGCCTTCGGATGGGCCTTATCATAAACCTCGATCATCTTTTCCAACGAGACTTGTGTGTAAATTTGCGTTGTTGACAACCTCGCGTGGCCTAATAGTTCCTGGATATCGCGGAGGTCGGCGCCTTGGTCTAATAGATGTGTTGCGAATGTATGTCTCAACGAGTGCGGCGAGATGTCGTGGATATCGGCACATTGGCGGATGTATTTGTCGATCATGCGGCCGACGCTGCGGGTGGTGATGCGGCCGCCGCG
>Ga0209023_10001295_pt1 | contig 34006 bp, 19 predicted proteins | sample LakOneMetagenome_FD_187468 | JGI IMG/M metagenome (GOLD analysis project Ga0209023, IMG submission 187468) | Freshwater and sediment microbial communities from Lake Erie, Canada (SPAdes) (version 2) | ecosystem: Environmental > Aquatic > Freshwater > Lentic | place: Lake Erie, Canada...
CCGATCGTCACAGCGGTCGAATGCGGCGATGGCCGCGACGGCATGCGTCAGCGCCTGCTCGGGTTCGGTCAGCAGGCTGGCGTGTGCCGCGGCAAGCTCCACGAAGCCGACACCGGCCGGATGCGTACCGCCAGCACTGATCGCGCTGGCAGCCCGCCGTGCCCACGCCTCGGCCGCAGCAGCTCGGCCGCGGTCAAGCTCGGCGTAGGCGAGCAGCTCGAACCAGTACAGCCGGTTGGGCGGGTCGACCCGGGGCAGCTCCACGCCGCCCCCGGCGTCAACCAGCACCGCAATGCCGCCGGCAGAATCGCCGGCGAAAATCAACGCGTGGGCGTGCGCGCCGTAGCTGACGATGCGGTACCAGCCGGGGCCCAACATGTCAGCGCCCGCGCATGCCTCCTTCGCGCTGCGCAACCCGCCTGGCATGTCCCCCCGCCAGACCTTCACCACCGACAGCCTCGCCTGGGCCATCATGCGCAGCTGGGGGGAGTCCGAGACCTGGGCCACATCGAGGGCGTCCTCGAACGCCGCGGCGGCATCGGCCAACCGCCCCACCCGGCCATAGGCACTGCCCAGGCCGGTCAGCAGGTAGGTGATCAGGTAGTTCTGGCCGGTGCGGCGAGCCAGTCGCTGCCCACGTTCGAGGTAGTGGACGGCCAGCCCGAACCGGGAGGTCAGGTGACAGGCCCAGCCGAGCCAGACCGCCGCCTCGGCGTAGACGAGCAGGTCGTCGTCGCTGGCCGCGTCCAGCAGAGCCGCGGCCTCCTCGATGAGATCATCGTCGATGCCACCACCGAAGATGCCGCGGGTGGCGGCGTGCAGGCCCATCGCGGCACCGATCAGTACCGGGTCGCCGTGGGCGCGGGCGGCAGTGAGCGCCTGCGCGGTCCAATCCCGGTCGCTGGGAGTCGCGATCAGGATGTGCAGGGTGCCGAGTGACAGGTTGAGGGTGACCGCGGCTGCGCTCGCTGGCTCGGCCGCTTCGAGGGCCGCGAGCAACTGGGCGCGGGCGAGCTCCGGCCGCCCGGCGAGGTGCTCCATCACAGCGATGCCGCGTACCGCGTGGGCGCGGGCGATCGCGGCCGTCCGCGGGATGAGATGGAGCATCGCCTGCAGGACTTCCTTGCTCTCGTCCAGCCGCCCCAGCACGCTCAGGGCCCGGGCCAGCAAGTCGAGCATGGCGATCCGTTGACTGACGGTCTGCGTCGTGGCGGGGAGGATCCGCAGGCCGGCCCGCAGCCAGTGCACCGCGGTGGCGGGGGCGGCGTCGATGGTGGCGGTGGCGGCCCGCATCAGCACGTTGACCGCCTGCTGGTCCCCGGGTGGGGCGGACCGTTCGACGAAGTGGGCGATGCTCCGCGCGGGCAGCCCCCGCTCGGACAGCACGGTGGCGGCCCGGGCGTGCACGTTCATGCGCCAGCGGGCGTTGGTCGCCTCGTAGACGGTGTTGCGGATGATCGGATGTCGGAACGCGAACCGACCCAACCGATCCGCCGGGCGCAGCAGATGCTGCGTTTCCAGATCGTCGATCGCGCTGAGCGTGCTGGCGATGTCCCGCTCGCTGACAGCGGCGAGGACGGCCGGTTCGACGGTGTCACCGAGGACGGCGGCGGTGGCCAGGACCGTACGGTGCAGCGGGTTGAGCGCCTCAATCCGGTCCAACAGCGCGGAGCGTACCGGCGACGGGAGCCGGCCGGCCAGGGTCGGATCGCAGTTGCCGATCAGGCGGTCCGACCCGGATGCGGCGAGGATCTCCAGGTACAGCGGGTTGCCGCCAGCGATGTCGTACAGCCGGCTTGCGCCGGGGCCGACCAGCTGCTGACTGTCGACATCCGCCAGTGGTCCCAGCGCGATGGTGTCGATCGGCAGGTGAGCAGACGCGTCGGCCAGCGCCTTTCTGATCCGCTGCCGGACGGGCTGGTTACGCAGGGCGATGGCCAGGGTCAGCCGGCACTCGGGTGGGTGTCGGAGCAGGTATTCGATCAGTTCGGTCGAGCCGTTGTCCGCCCAGTGCAGGTCGTCCAGGACGAGGACCAGACCGGCCGCGGGTGCCGCGACTTCCAGCAGGGCGCGGACGGCCCGGTAGAGCCGGTGCCGTTCGAGGTCCAGCAGCCCGCCGGCAGCGGCGGTGGCGTGTTCGTCGCCGAGGGTGGGGAAGAGTATGCGCAGCATGCGCAGCTGGTCGCCGCCGAGGTAGGCCAGCCGCCCGACACCCAGCTCGGCGAGGTGCTCGTCGAGCGCGTCGGTGATGACAGCGAACGGTACGTCCTGCTCGAACTCGGTCGCTCGGCCCCATCGGGCGGCGCGGCCGGCGGCCTCGGCTTCTGCACAGGCCTCACGCAGTAGGCGGGTCTTGCCGATCCCGGGCTCGCCGGTGACCACGACGACGCGGGTGAGCGGTCCGGTCGTGGCATCGATGGCAGCCGCTATCCGGGCGCGTTCGGCGCTGCGGCCGACGAATGAAACACCGTCTCGCGGTGACGACACAGGACGCGGGTCGCCATCGGTGCTCATGCCACTCCTGTCGCTCGATGCAAGAACATTGCGGGCCTCGCGAGAACTGCGGGCGTCGAAACTACGGGCGTCGCGGCTGCGAGCGGCCACCTCATTCGGCAGATAGCACTACAAAGGACAGATAGCCGGCCGGAAAGGTCAACGCGCGACGAACTGTCACCGACACGGCCACGCGACACTTCCGGGGACGAAACTTCCATGAAACCGTCCCGGCCCGATCAGCCGGCCAGGTGCTGGTGCCACGCCACCGCCGCCGGATCAGTGAGCGACGCCACCTGGTCGACGACCACCCGCAGCCGCTGGGCGTCATTGCCAGCCGCGGTCCACAGTGGCGCGAAGACCGGATCGAGGCCGTGCGGGGCGCGCAGGGTCAGCGCGTGGACCAGCTCGGTGATCACCTCACGCTGACGCTGGTAGCCGGGTTCGGCACCGCGCCGGCGCAGCACGTACCGCAGGGCCATGCCTTTGAGCAGCGCGCACTGGGCCCGCACCTGGCGCGGGACGATTAGATCCGCGTCGTACCGGCGCACCGGGTCCGGGCCGTACCGGGCCTGGGTCGCGTTGACGGCGGCGGCGATGAAGCGCCCGGTCATCGTGCTGGTTGCCCACTTCAACGCCACCTGGGCCGGATGGGTGCGGTCGTAGCCGGCGAGCTGCCGGATGTTCGGATCGGCGAGCAGATCCAGCAGCACCTCGGCCAGGTAGTCGGCGTCGTCGCTGGAGTAGACCCGGACCACGTCGGTGACCAGCTCACCGCGCTCGTCGGCGTCCATGAGCAGCTGGCCGATCGGGATGTGCCCGCCGTAGATGCCGTCCTCGACGTCGTGCACGGAGTAGGCGACGTCATCGGCCCAGTCCATCACCTGGGCTTCCAGGCTGCGCCGCTGCGGCTCACCGGCCGGTACGCCGGCGCGCAGCCAGTCGAACACCTCGCGGTCGTCGGCGTACGCGCCGAACTTCTTCTGTCCCGGCTGGCGCAGCCACGGGTACTTGGCGGTGGCGTCGAGGGCGGCCCGGGTGAGGTTGAGGCCGGCCGAGCGCCCGTCGGGCCAGACGACCTTGGCTTCGAGTCGGGTGAGCACCCGCAGCGTCTGCGCGTTTCCTTCGAAGCCGCCGCAGCTGCCGGCGATGGCATCCAGGGCGTCTTCGCCGTTGTGGCCGAACGGCGGGTGGCCCAGGTCGTGGGCCAGACCGGCGACGTCCACGATGTCGGGGTCGCAGCCGAGGCTCTCCCCCATGTGCCGGGCAATCTGCCCGACCTCCAGCGAGTGGGTGAGCCGGGTGCGCAGGAAGTCACCCGAGCCGCCCGGCCCCGGGTGGGCGGGCCCACTGCCGGCGGTGTGTACCTGGGTCTTGGTGGCGAGCCGCCGGAAGGCGGCGCAGTGCAGTACGCGGGCGCGGTCGCGTTCGTACGGGGATCGCTGGTGTCCGGTGTCCTTCGCCGACTCCGGCGCCCACCGCTGCTCGTCGTCTGCCGTGTCCACTCGCGCAGCGTAACGGGCACGGGGTCGGTGATTGCGCCTTCCGTCCCCGGCACGCGGGCCGGTGTCGGAAGGCGCGCCGAGAAGAAAAGAGGCTCCCGCCAACGCCACGCCGGAACGAAACCACGTCAATACACACAGCAATCAGACTGGCCGGCGATGACCTTCCACTGTCGCCGGTGAATATTCACCGTTGCCGTCGGAAAGCGGCCCGCCGCGCCGTCAACAAGGCCTGTCCGCAGAACGACTGTCGGCCCCACCCGTGGCGTACGGGGCGGGGCCGACAGCTGGTGCTGCTGGGTTCAGCGGGCGCCGGCGAGCTGGTCGAGCGTGCTCTGCAGCGCCTGCGGGTCGAGCTGGCCGTTCGGACTGGCCACATCGACGATGCCAGGCAGAGTGCCGCTGATGGTCTCCAGCGTCTCCTGCTCCGAGCAGCCGGCCGTGTTGGAGATCTTGCTGATGGTCTCCTGGCCGAGGGCCGCCTTGATCTGCTGGCCGCTGATCTGCTCGTTGTTGCCGCTGCTCAGCCACGACTTGAGCTGGTTGTCCATCCCGCCCTTGGTGACCATGCCCTGGAGGCCGGCGGCGAGCGCCTGCGGCTGCGGGCTCTGCTGGCCCTGGCCGAGCTGGCCGACCAGCGACTTGACGACCTTCTGGGCCTTGGGGCTGCTGACCAACTTCTGAACGTCTGACAGGTCCACGCGTACGACTCCTCCGTTAGCTGATCGTGGTCTTGCGACCACCCTCGGTTGCGACGCTAACAAGCAGTGACGCCGACTGATCCAGAAATGCGAGTTCATCTCGGTTTTGCCCCGTTACCACAGATCCGCGTCGGTGATGATCCGGAAGTTCACCAAACGCGGGCTGCCACTGAGGTTCTTCGCGCAGGTCTCGTACGTGCCCGGCCCGGGGAAGGTGCCCCACGAGCTGCGGAACTCGGCGGCGAAGGCGCTGACCGGGTTCTCCCCGGTGCCGTAGATCCGTACGCCGTTGCGCTTCATGAAGAAGCGGAAGCTGGAGGTGCTGGCGTTGCCCTCGCCCCGCGCCTGGTAGCTGGCCGGCGCGGCCACGCACTGCTCTTGCTGCGGCTGCAGCGTGCCGCCCCAGCCCAGGTAGGCCGCCGAGGCGGCGTTCGGGGCGACGGTCATCGCGGCGCCGACCGCGAGGGCGCCAACGACGAGGCGGCGAAGGGCGGTGCTGATGCGGATCATGGTGTGCTCCCTGGTGGTGTGGGGCCTTGCTGACACCACCGAAGCTAAGGGCGCGCCGTGGTCACTTCCGAGACCACAGCGCGCCCATTAACTAGCCACAACCTGCTCAGCGGGAGTCGGAACCGCCGCTCTCCACCGCCGCGCGGCCGGCCTCCAGCCGGGCGATCGGTACCCGGAACGGCGAGCAGGACACGTAGTCCAACCCGACCGAGTGGAAGAAGTGCACCGAGTCCGGGTCGCCGCCGTGCTCGCCACAGACACCGACCTTGAGGTCCGGTCGGGCGGCCCGACCCTCCTCAACGGCGATCTTGACGAGCCGGCCGACGCCCTCGACGTCAATGGACTCGAACGGCGAGACGCCGAAGATGCCCAGCTCCAGGTAGCGGGAGAAGAACGCGCCCTCGACGTCGTCGCGAGAGAAGCCCCAGCCCATCTGGGTCAGGTCGTTGGTGCCGAAGGAGAAGAACTGGGCGGCCTCGGCGATCTGGCCGGCGGTCAGCGCCGCCCGCGGCACCTCGATCATCGTGCCGATCAGTACCTTCACCGGCTGCTGGGCGGTCACCTCGGCGATGATCTGCTCCGCCTCGGTCCGGACCGTCTCCAGCTCCTGCACGGCCCCGACCAGCGGGACCATGATCTCCGGTCGCGGGTCCCCACCGCGCGCGGCGCAGGCCACCGCCGCCTCGGCGATCGCGCGCACCTGCATCGCGAACAGACCCGGAATGACCAGCCCCAGCCGTACGCCGCGCAGCCCCAGCATCGGGTTCTGCTCGTGCATCCGGCTGACCGCGGCCAGTAGCTGCTTGTCCCGACCGGGGTCCTTGCCGAGCGCCTCGGCGACGGCGACCTTCACCGACAGCTCGGTCAGCTCCGGCAGGAACTCGTGCAGCGGCGGGTCGATCAGCCGGACGGTGACCGGCAGGCCGTCCATCGCGGTGAAAATCTCGATGAAGTCTTCCCGCTGCAACGGCAGCAGGGCGGCGAGGGCCTCTTCGCGGGCGGTGTCGCCCTCGGCCAGGATGAGATGTTCGACCAGCTCACGCCGGTCGCCGAGGAACATGTGCTCGGTGCGGCACAGGCCGATCCCCGCGGCGCCGAAGCGGCGGGCCCGGGCGGCGTCCTCGCCGGTGTCGGCGTTGGTGCGCACACCCAGCTTGCGGGCTTCGTCAGCGTGCTTGAGCAGCCGGTCCACGGCCACCACCAGTGGCGAGGCGGCGGCGGCGAGCCCACCTTCGAAGTACTCCACCACCTCCGACGGCCGGACCTGCACCTCGCCCGCGTACACCTTGCCGGTGGTGCCGTCGATGGAGATGACGTCGCCTTCGTTGACGGTCAGGTCACCGACGGTGAACTGCTTGGCGGCCAGGTCCACGCTGAGCGCCTCGACGCCACAGACACAGGTCTTGCCCATGCCGCGGGCGACCACGGCCGCATGCGAGGTCTTGCCGCCGCGCGAGGTGAGAATGCCCTGGGCGGCGATCATGCCGGGCAGGTCGTCCGGGTTGGTCTCCCGGCGGACCAGGATCAGCTTGGCCTGCGGGTCGGCGGCGACGATCTCGGCTGCCTGGTGCGAGTCGAACACGACCCGGCCGACGGCCGCGCCCGGCGAGGCGGCGATGCCCTTGGCCAGCGTCGCCGGCGCCACCGCCAGGTCAAACGCGGGGAACATCAGGTGCGCCAGCTGGGCGCCGGTGACCCGGTCGATCGCCTCGTCCAAGCCGATGACGCCCTCGTCGACCAGCTGGTTGGCGATGATGAACGCCGCCGCCGCGGTGCGCTTACCCACCCGGGTCTGCAACATCCACAGCTTGCCGCGCTCGATGGTGAACTCGATGTCGCACAGGTCCCGGTAGTGCCCCTCCAGCTTGGCCATGATCGCCATCAGCTGGTCGTAGGAGACCTTGTCGAGCTGCTCCAGCTCGTCCAGGTGCAGGGTGTTGCGGATGCCGGCGACAACATCCTCACCCTGGGCGTTGGCCAGGTAGTCGCCGTACACGCCGCGCGCCCCGGTGCCCGGGTCGCGGGTGAAGGCCACGCCGGTGCCGGAGTCGGCGCCGAGGTTGCCGAAGACCATCGTCTGCACGTTGACCGCCGTGCCCAGGTCGGCCGGGATGCGCTCCTGCCGGCGGTACAGCACCGCCCGGTCGGAGTTCCACGACCGGAAGACGGCCTGCACGGCCAGGTCGAGCTGCTCGCGCGGCTCCTGCGGGAAGTCCCGCCCGACATGCTCCACAAAAATCTTCTTGTACGCGTCAACCAGCGCCCGCAGATCCGCGGCAGTCAGGTCCAGGTCGTTGACGGTGCCCTTGGCCTGCTTGGCCGCGTCGATCGCGTGCTCGAACGCCTCGCCCGGTACGTCACAGACGGTCTTGCCGAACATCTGGATCAGTCGCCGGTACGAGTCCCAGGCGAATCGCTCGCCCGCCTCGCCACCGGTCTGCGCCGCCAGACCGACCACACTGGCGTCGTTGAGTCCCACGTTCAGGACGGTCTCCATCATGCCCGGCATGGAGAACTTCGCCCCGGACCGCACCGAGATCAGCAGCGGGTTGGCCGGGTCGCCGAGGCGACGGCCGATCGCGGCCTCCAGCTCCTCCAGCCGCGCCGTCACCTGCTCGGCCAGCTCGGCCGGCTGCGACCCGCTGGCCAGGTACGCCTGGCAGGCCTCGGTGGTGATGGTGAAACCGGGCGGCACGGGCAGCCCCAGGTTGGTCATCTCGGCCAGGTTCGCACCCTTGCCACCGAGCAGGTCCTTGAGGTCCTTATTCCCCTCGGCAAAACCGTAGACGAGCTTGCGGCTGGATACCGTTTGCTGGCCAGTCACATGAGCCTCCTGATCGCCGTCTGATCGAGATTGCCGCAGGGTTAATCAACAGTGTCGTGCACTCCTGTTGGGCCGGACGCTATGCGACATCCGACCGGTCAGGGAGGCTGAGGTGACTCTCGGCACACTGAGGTCGAGATTGCCGCAAGATCACGCTCGTTGGCCCGGGTTTTCGCGCAAAATCAGTCACCGGTGCGACGTGGCCCCCGGCGACTTCACCGGCTGTACCCGCGGCAGCATCACAATGAAACGGGCGCCCGGCTGCGCCGCCTCGTACCGGACCCGGCCGCCGTGCGCCTTCGCCAACTGGTCGACGATCCACAGCCCCAACCCGACCGAACCCTGATCCTCCCCGTCCGCACCGAACCGCCGGAACAGCCGCGACTGCATCTCCGGCCGTACGCCCGGCCCGTGATCGCGGACCTCGATCGACACCCAGCCGGACACCTCCTCGGCCCGGACCACGATCGGTGTCCGACCGTGCTTGTGCGCGTTGGTGATCAAGTTGACCAGGATCTGTTGCAGCCGCTCCGGGTCCGCCTCCACGGTCAGGTCCGGATCGACGTCGACCGCGACACCGGCGGCCCCACCGAACTGCACCGCCTCCTGGACGGCCTCCGCCAGATCCGTCGTGGTCAGATCCAGCCGCAGCGCCCCGCTGGCGTCGATCCGTTCCATGTCCAGCAGCCCCGCGGCGAGGCGATTGATCCGCACCACCTGACGCAGTGCATTGCCCAGCAGCCGGTCCCGCTCGCGCGCCGACATGTCGTCCGCCTCACCCCGGACCATCTCCACCGCCACCTGCACGGTCGCCAACGGCGAACGCAGGTCGTGCGCGAGGGTGGCGCTCAGCGCGGCCCGCCACCGCTCAGCCTGGGCGATCCGGTCCCGGTCGGCCCGCTGCACCCGGATCTGGGTGGCGATCAACAAACCGACCAGGATCGCCGCCAACATGATGGTCACCAGGTTTATCTGCGCCTCAGCATTGGTCTGCACCGAAAGCAGCGAAGTCCCGTACGCCAGCCCGGTGAACGGGGCCACGTAGTAGGTGATCCGCCGGTCGAAGTTCAGCCCGATCCAGGCGTGCAGCAGCACGAAGTAGGCGCCGGTACCGGCAGCCAGGCCACCGAAGGCCACCGTGGCGACCACCAGTATGGCGACGATCGGCACCACCAGCGCCAGCTGCCAGATCGGCCGAAACCGCCGCCACGGAAACCACCAGGCGAACGCGGCCACCGCGAAGTCACTACCAGCGACCATCGCCTCGGCACCTGGGTTGATCGACACCAGCATGACCAGGGCGTCCAGCAGGCCCACGAACAGCATGATGACGCCGGCCTGCCGGGCCGCAGCCCAGGGGCCAGCCTCGACTGGGCGAAACCACGACTTGTCCACCGTTCACCGAGTGTACGGGCGGTAGCCGGCCCATAAAGCCGAACTATTCACAGGCGCCGCTATTTGCCGCACCCGCACCACTCCGCCACAGTGGAAACAGTCAATGCCTGTCCACGCGTCGCCGCTCGGAGGGGACACCCCCATGCACCGTCAGCTACCCATCGCCCTCACTGGCCTAGCTGCCCTGCTCACCAGCGCCGCCCTCGGCGCGCCCGCCACCGCCACCGGCCGGGCCGCCACCGCCATCCACGACCTCCAAGGCACCACCCGCCTCGGCAAGACCGGCGCCGCCACCGTCGGAGGCATCGTCACCGCCCTGCGGACCGCGGGTTCGAAGGGCTTCTGGATCCAGGACCCCCACGCCGACGCGGACCCCCGCACCAGCGAAGGCCTCTTCGTCTTCACCAACGCCGCACCCGCCGTCACCATCGGCGACAACGTCACCGTCAGCGGCACCGTCAGCGAGTACTACCCCGGCGGCGCGCAGGCCGGCGGCCAGTCCATCACCCAGCTCAGCACCCCCACCATCACCGTCGCCTCACACGGCAACCCGCTACCCGCCCCAGTGAAGCTCACCGACAAGGACATCCCCAGCCCATACGCGCCCGACGGCGCCATCGAAACCAAACCGTTGGAGCCCACCAAGTACGGGCTGGACTACTACGAAACGCTGGAAGGCATGCGGGTGCAGGTCAGCAACGCCCGCGTCGTCGGCCCCACCAACAGCCACGCCGAACTGACCATCACCGCCAAGCCCAGCGAACGCCGCACCCCCCGCGGCGGCACCCTCTACGGCGGCTACGACCAACAGAACTCCGGCCGACTGACCGTCTCCACGCTGGCCGGACCGGCCGTGCCCCGCGCGAACGTCGGCGACATGCTCGCCGGTGACACCGTTGGGGTGCTCGACTACGACCAGTTCGGCGGCTACCGCATCGCCGCGACCAGCCTCGGCAAGTACACCGACAAGCACCTCAAGCCGGAGGTCACCGCCGCAGCCGGCGCCGGTGAGCTGACCGTCGCCACCTACAACGTCGAGAACCTCGACCCGAAGGACCCGCCGGCCAAGTTCGACCGCCTCGCCGCCGGCATCGTCACCAACCTGCGCTCCCCCGCCGTCGTCACCCTCGAAGAGATCCAGGACAACAACCGCGCCACCAACGACGGCACCGTGGCCGCCGACCAGACCTACGCCAAGCTCCTGGCTTCGATCAGCGCCGCCGGCGGCCCCCACTACCAGTACCGGCAGATCGACCCGGTCAACAACGCCGACGGGGGTGAGCCCGGCGGCAACATCCGCGTCGGCTTCCTGTTCAACCCGGCCACGGTGAGCTTCACCGACCGTCCCGGCGGCGACGCCACCACCGCCGTCACCGTCGTCAAGCACGGCGCCACCGCCGCCCTGTCCGCCTCACCCGGCCGGATCAGCCCCGCCGAGGACGCCTGGCACAGCAGCCGCAAACCCCTCGTCGGCGAATTCGTCTTCGGCGGCAAAACCGTCTTCGTCATCGCCAACCACTTCAACTCCAAAGGCGGCGACCTGCCCCTGACCGCCCGCCAACAGCCCGTCGCCCGCCCCTCCGAAGTCCAACGCCGCCAGCAGACCGCCGTCGTACGGGCCTTCGTCGACAAACTCCTCGCCGCCCAGCCCAACGCCAACATCGTCGTCCTCGGCGACATGAACGACTACTCGTTCTCCCCCGCCATCACCCCACTCACCGCCGGCGGCGCCCTCATCGACCCGCTGCTGTCACTACCGGCCGCCCAGCAGTACAGCTACGTGTACCAAGGCAACTCCCAAGCCATCGACCACACCCTGCTCAGCCGGTCGCTCGCCCACTACACGTACGACCTGGTCCACCTCAACAGCGAATTCGCCGACCAGGCCAGCGACCACGACCCCCAGGTGACCCGACTGCACCTGTAACCAATCACGCAAAGTATCGATCCGGCCTGCGCACACCCCGCACAGGTCCATACGATCGGGACGAGAACGTACGCCGCCCGGGACGAAGGAACACATGCATAACGGTCTGCTCGCCCTCACCTCACTCGACGCCGACCAGCTGGCCCAGCTCGAAGAGCTGGAGCAGGCAGTCGTCGACGCCGACAAGATCCGGATCAAGCTGGAAATGCCGACGCTGCGATCCCGCGCCGTCAGCACCCCACACGACTACCTCTGGTACGACGACAACGGGAAAATCGTCGGCTTCGTGGGGCGCTACCAGTTCCAGCCCGGCGTGGTCGAGCTGACCGGCATGGTCCACCCCGACCACCGTCGGCAGGGCATCTTCAGCAAACTGCTCGACTCCGCCCAAGCCCAGACCCGCAGCGAAGGCGACGACCAGATGCTGCTCGTCGCCGACCGGGAGTCCGACGCGGCGGCGGCCTTCGCGGATGAGCGCGAGGCGGCGTACCACCTGTCCGAATTTTTGATGGTCCGCGACCCGGCCGAACCGCGCGGGCCGGTCATCGGCGCTGCGCCAGGGGTGGCCGTACGGCCGGCGCAGTTCGCGGACGCGCAGTTCGTCGGCGAGTGCATGCACGCCGCTTTCGGTGACCTGGACAGTGTCCCGACCATCCCCGACCCGGCGTCCCTGATCGACCCTGAGCGGCCGACCTTCGTGATCTTGCAGGACGAGGCGCAGGTGGGCTGCGTGATGGTCCGGCTCGACGAGGACGGCCAAGCCTTCATCTACGGGCTGTCGGTGATCCCACGGATGCGAGGGCGCGGGATCGGACGGGCGGCGCTGGGGCAGCTGATCGCGCTGCTGCGCAACGAGGGGTACGAGCACCTGGCGCTGGAGGTCGCGGCGGCCAACGAACGGGCGTTGCAGCTCTACACCGGGTGCGGCTTCACCACCACCAGCGTCATGGACTATTACATCCTCAGTTAATCACTCATCTTGCGCCGCAATCGGTGGCCGCCAACTCTGACTTGAGTGGGGGGCCACCGATTTTTCATCGCCATTTTGCGCTATTAAGGTTTGCCTCTAGCAACAATGTCGATCGGAGCACGAGGGGCCGCTCTGTCGCTTAACCTCAGAACGCCCCGCACGGAATCGAACTACATTCGCATTCTAAGCAAAATACCGAAAACTATTCTCAGCAAGTTCGTCTGCCGCGGCTTCGCCAATCTCCTTCTCTACAACCGCCGCCCCGGCCCCGACCACGAACGCACCGCCGACGTGTCCGAGGCGATGATCTGGTGGGCGACCACCAATTAAATGCTGCTTTGCCTCACCTGCGGCCACCCCCACCCACCGGCAGCAACGACGCACCGTCGACAGACCCAACTGACACCCTTTTACGATTACCTACGTGGCAGTCAGTCAGTGGCACAAGCTGGCCAGATTCCACGATGCGCGCATCACAGCGCGAAGCCAGGCTGCATCTGCATTCGAGAAGTCGGCAGTTGTTGCGCTTCTTTCCATATTGACGCAAATAACTCGAGCCAAATAATCGGAAGGCGGCGAATACTGGCTCCAATCTGTACAAAAACCAGCATTCAGCCACCGACCTTAAGACCACAGTGCCCTAATGTAACAACCGAATATGCACTACTCCCTGTTCACAGAGCAAGCAGGCAGCCGCCGGCCTAGCTTTTCGCCTGCTCTCGCATTTGTTTCAATAACGCAAAGTTGGGGCTTTCGTCGGACAGCTCGAAAGCCACCGTGACTTCTCCACAGTCACCAAAGACATGAGAGCGCACGTGAACTCCAAATTCATATAGGTCTTCTTTCTGAAGTTCTCCCGACTCTGCCCATTCACGCGAGACACCGTGGCGTACATTGCGGTGAAAATTAGCCTCAGATTTCAACTGACCTGACGCATACCAATCGCGCGCCGGACCCTCCTGAAGACCGTCCAAGTAAGTAATCTCAGAAAGACCGTACCCGGGAACGTCATCATACGAGACACCAGTAAATCGCTTACCGGCATAGAAGTAAATCAAATCATCACTGAAGTCAATCTCGTCGTCTGGTATCCGCAATTGAGATTGCGCCATTTCGCTCATAGCTCGCCCGCCCCTCTCGTAACCGCCTGGCAAATAGTACACCGAAGGATCTGCGCACCCTGCGCAGCTCCACGGAGCCTTACGCTATAGAAGACGAAAGAGGTGTCAATTTTCGTGCTTAGCCCGGCCGCTGCTCTTGACCCAAGCAGATCGTTCAATGCATGCACTTCGCCGTGCACGCCACTACCTCCCAAATAGGGATTCATTCCGTTCTTTATGTTTTCCGCAAGACTCGGATGCAGATTTTCGGGCAGGCCGCCGCCATTTTGCGCCATACGAATCTCACCGGTCAGTCGATCTTTGACGCCGGACAGCACAGGTCCACGTTGATTGATGGACTGATACTCAGGGCCACCCTTCTTGGTGATCGCAGATGCTTTTCCTTCAACTGCGTCTACCAAATCAGCGTCACGAGTACCCGCGGACTTTCCAGACTTTGCGCCGGCTCCTTCAGCCTTGGCCGCTCCGGATTCTGCCTTCGCGGCGCTGCCCCCCGCGCTGCCCGACTTCGGGCTCGCTGGCGGTTCGGGCTTTGGCGCGGGTTTTGGCTTGGGCGTGGACGGCGGTGTCATCTTCTCGGCCGCTTTGGCCGTGTCCTCGACCTTGTCCGCCGCCTTGGCGACGTCGGCGGTTACCTCAGCCGCCGCCTCGCCAGCCTTCAGCCCGCCCTTGAGCGCCTGGACGCCCTTGCCGAGCAGCTTCCCGGCACCGGGCAGCAGGATTCCGGCGGCTGACATGGCGGCGTTGGTGTAGTCGCCTTGGAGGGCGTACCAGCCGGCGTTGACGCCGTTGGCGACCATGCCGACCGGGCCGGGGATCATGCCCACCACGTCGAGGGCGGTGTGACCGATGGCGTTCCAGTTCCAGTCCGAGCCCCACCACTGGCCGGACGGGTCCGCGAAGGCCAGCGGGTTGCCCCGGCCGTACGCGTACGCGTTGAGCTGCTGGGGGTCGTTGAAATCCATCACCGGGTCGGGCGAGATGAACCGACCCGAGGTCGGGTCGTACTCGCGAGCGCCCAAGTGCACCAGCCCGGTGGACACATCGTTGGTGCCGCCGACGAAGCCGCGTTCACCAGGTAGTGGGGTGTTCGGGCCGCGCACCTCGCCGTAGGGCTTGGTGCGTTGGCGGGTCACCGCGCTGGTGACCGCGTCGATCGCCAGCTCACTCGTGCCGTTCTGACCGCCGGCCAGCCAGGACAGGCCCGTCGCGGTACGGACGGCGACTGTCCGACCGCCGAAGGTGTAGTAGCGGGTGGCGGTGACGTTCTGCTTGTCCGGCTGCGACTCGTGGGTGTCGAGGCGCAGCTCCTGCCCACCGAGGTACAGGGTGGTGGACTGGGTGGACTGGTCGCGACGCAGCAGCCGGTTGCCGGAGGCGTCGTAGACGAAGGTGGTGACGTTGCCGTCCTTCGCCGTGATCTTGGCGACGTGACCTTCGGCGTCCCAGTCGAGCTTCTGATCGACGTCTTTGCCGATCACCCGCCGGGTCGTGTTGCCAGCGGCGTCATAGTCGAAGGTGTTCTTCGTCGCCTCGCCGACCTGTTTGCCGTCCTTGTCGAACATGGTGGTGTCGGTCTGCTCGACACCGTGTGCGACCGCCTGCTTGAGGCCACGGACGTGGTAATCCTGCACGGCGTCCGTGCCCTCGGCGGTGATGCGGTGGTCGGTCTTGCGGGTGCGGTTACCGGCCGCGTCGAAGTCGAACGTCTGCCAGTACGGCGCCGGACCACCCAGTACCTCGGTGGAGGGCTTCGCCGCGCATTCGGCCTGGTCCTGGGCCCAGGCTTCGTGCATGCGGCGCTGGTAGTCGTACTGGAAGCACTGGGTGTCCAGTGCGGAGTCGTTGGACTTCTCGGCGATTTTCAGCACGTTGCCGACGGCGTCGTAGGCATAACTCACCGACGAGTCGGTGGTGTCTGTCACCTCCCGGTCCACCGACGACTTGATCAGGCGACGGGTGCCCTCCTCGTACTCGTTGGTGGTCCAGGTGTACTTGGAGGCGCTGTCGACGCCCATGCCGTACTGGAGGATCTCGCCGAACGGTGAGTACACCGTCTCGGAGACGAGGCCTTTCAGGCCCTGCATGTAGTGCGGGGTGCCGTCCAGGTTGTAGCTGGTGCTGATGGTTTCGGCGGGCATGCCGCCGGCGGCCGGGAGGGTGACGGTCGCCGGGGCGCCGTTGTACGCGTAGGTGGCCGTCGTGGTGTAGGTGTCGGCGAGTTTGCCTTCCTCCTTCGGGATGGTCACTGACGTGGACAGCGGCCGACCAGCCTGGTCGTAGGCGTTGACGGTGCTGGTGTAGGCCGCACCGTCGACGTAACGGGTGGACGAGTACGCCCGCCCCTTGCCGTTGCTGGCCTTGTCGTACTCCCACCCGAGTAGCTGCTTGCCGCCTTCGGTGACTGTCTTGGGACGGCCGAGCAGGTCGTAGCTGTACTCCAGCGTTCGCTTGCGGTTGTCGGTGGTGGAGGCGATCTGGCCCAGGTCGTTGTACTTGGTGGTTGTCTCGCCGGTGTCCGGATCGGTGGCGCTGATCTTGCGCCCGGCGGCGTCGTAGCTGAACGTCCAGGTGTGGCCCGCGGCGTCCACGACCCTGTTCATCCGGTCGGCCTGGTCGTAGCCGTAGGTGGTGATGTCGGCGTCCTTGCGGTCGCCGGTCACCTCGCGGGACCTGTACTCCCACAGTTCGGTGGTCTGCCCCTTGGCGTTGGTGTAGGTCGCCGTGGGCATCTCCCCCTCCGGCGGCACGACCACGGTGTGGTCACCGTGGTACGAGGTCGTGCTCGTCCGGTCCGGCTGGCCCGGTACCCGCAGGGTGCTGGAGGTGACGCGGCCGGCGGCGTCGTAGGTGGTGATGGTGTGGTTCGGGGTGCTCTGCACGTCCGTGGCGTCGACAGGCTTGTCGTCCGGGTTGGCCGAGTTGTAGAAGGGGCCGCTCTGGCGCACCGCCAGGCCGCGTGAGTCGTACACCTTGTTGGTGATGAGCCGGCCGGGCTGGTCACCTGCTGCCGGTGTCTGCGTCTGCCAGGGCCGCAGCAGCGGGTCGTACAGCTCGAAGCTGGACGTGGGCTCACCCGAGGGCCCGAGCTTGCGCGTCTCGACGGTGGTCGCCGCGTCGTTGCGTACCTGGTAGCGGTACTCGGTGTCGGGAGCACGGCTGGTGCTGTGGCCGGGCAGCCAGACCTTGACCAGGCGGCCCAGGCCGTCGTGGCGCAGTGTGGTGACCTGACCATTGGCGTCGGTGATCGTCCTGGGCTCGCCCCAGGCGGGGTCGATCGCCGAGGTGCTGGTGTTGCCGGCGGGGTCCTTCGTGGTCATCGTCGCGACCGGGCCACCGTTGGCCTGGTGGGTGTAGCTGGTGGTCGAGGTGATCCGGCGGGTCTTGCCGGCCTCGGTCAACACCTGCGACTCGCTGGCCACCCGGCCGTACGCGTCGTAGGTGCTTTCGGTACGGGTGAAGGTGGGCTTGCCGTCGGTGATCGTGGACAGCTTCTCCGACCAGGCCACGTCCCCGTTGGGCCGGTTCTCGTCCTTGTTGATCACGTCGTACCCGGTGCGGACCTCCGATACGAGCTTGTCGACGCGGTAGCCGTTGGAGCAGGGACCGTTCACCGTGTAGGAGCGCTTGAGCAGCGTCATCACGTTGTCGATCCGGTTCGGCGCGTACTCGTAGGTGGTGCAGGAGTCGTCGTCGGCGTCCCTGCCGTCGTTCTTGCCGTCGGTGCCGATGTCGCCGTGGTCCTCCGAGCGGATCAACAGGCCGTCATCGTTGTACCAGTGCTGACTGCCGGTCTGCCGGTAGACGTCGTCGTGCAGCCAGGTCCGGGTCCGGGTGGTGCCGGGCTGCATCAGCTTGGCGACATCCGTCTTGTCCGCGCCCTGACCGGGGCTCTTGGCGATCCACGGGGTGTAGACCGACGCGGACACCTCCTGGCTGCCGTTGAACGTCTGCTGCTCCAGCAGGAATCCCTGCGCCCGCGCGTCGTCGCCGACCTTCGTGCCGTCGGACGCCGTCACCGTGCCGCCCAGACCCCGGAGGTACGTGGCGGTGGTCTTGAGCTTGTCCTTCTGTTCATTGCCGCCGGTGATGGTGCTGACCTTGCCGAAGCCCCGGAACTGGTTCCAGGTCTTCATGAAGCTCTTGGTCAGTTCACTGTCGTCCTTGGCCCAGCCGACCGGACCGTCGTAGACGTAGCTGGTGACCTTCTGGTCCTGTTCCAGGCCCGACCGCGCGTTCTCGACGACCTTGTCCACCACGTACTTGTGGAACCAGTCCAGGCAGTACCAGGTGGTCGCCTTGTCCTTGCACTTCTTGGCGGCGTCCTTGCTGTCCGGACGCATCCACAGCGACGGCATGCACAGCGTGGTGTTCGACTCGGGCTTCAGGTCCGCACCGCAGTTGTGGGTGCGGTAGTCCACCGAGATGACACCGCCGGACTCGGTGAAAATGCTCTCCATCCGCGGGCGCAGGTACGGCAGCGCGCCGTCGCCCTTGGCGTCCTGACGGTTGCTCAGGTAGCTGTAGTTGAAGACCGTCGGCGGGAGCTTGTCGTCGCCCTCGCCGTCCTCGCCGGCCGTACCGGTGTGGGTGATGCTGTCGAGCACCAGTCCACCGGAGGAGCCGTCGCCCGGGTCGGGCAGCGACTGACCCAACTTCCAGGTGTCGACGTTGCGGTACGTGCCGCCGTCCAGCACCGAGGTGGTGATCGAGGACAGACGCGCCCGGGTGAAGAACGTCGGCGACCACTGGTCCTTGCAGGCGTCCTTCTTCGGGTCGGCGTTCTTCACGCAGATCTGGTCGAACGGTACGTCCGGCCAGCGCTCCGTCGTGCCCTTCTTCAGGTCGGCGGCCTTGCACGTCTCGTCGACGGGGAACTCGGCGACGTTGGCCTTGGGGTCCTTCGGCAGCGGCTTGCGGCAGCGCTCCCCCACCCCGAAAGTGACCTTCGACGGCGCCGTGTTCGGCTTCTCCGTACCGGCTCGGGTGCCGTACTCGATCCGGGTCAGGTAGCCGCCCCGGTCGTAGGTGACGACCGACTTGTCGGTGTGGTTGGTGGCGTACCGGTTGGTCTCTTTCTGCCAGAAGAACGTCATCGAGTTGCCGTGCAGGTCGGTGACGTAGTCGAGGTTCCAGCGCCAGGCCTGGGTGCAGCGCCGGTCCTTGAACTCCTTGCCCTTGTCGTAGCACGGCTCGTCTTTGTTGTTGCCGTAGACCGGCACGGTCCAGGCCGACGGGTTGGCCTCGGTGTCGTCGGCGAACCGCTTGCCCCGACCGAAGTAGTAGCGGGTGCCGTCGGTGGCCGTCAGGATGAAGTACTCGTGGTTGTCGTCGCCGTTGGAACCGTTGGTCTCGCGGGTGATGGTGGTGCCGTCGTCATTCTTCAGACGCCACACGTTGTCGGAGATCTTGACCATTTCACCGCTGTGACCGCCGAACGACATGTTGAGCTGGTCGTCCACCCCCGGCCAGCAGTAGTCGAACTTGGCCTTCTTGAAGTCCTTGATCTGCCCGTCTTTGTCCTTGCCCTCGCCGTCGTCGGCGCAGGTCTTGTACGAACGCTCGATGAAGCCAGCGCCGTTGAACTCGAAGCCCTCACCGATCCACGAGGGCTGGCTGCTCGTAGCCGCCGTACGGCCATCGACCGTGGCCGACGTGTACGCCAACGACAGGTCAGGCGCCGGACCGGCGATGGCCGGCGGGACCCGCACCGGGTACTGCCAGGTGAAGGCGCCGCTGCTGCCGCCGGCCTGCCACGCCCCGGCCGGGCTGAGGCTGGTCGCGGCGAAGTTACCGGCCGGGCCCTGCGCGCCGGCCTTGGCCGCCAACAGCTGATCGGATCCGGCAGCAAGTGCCTGCCCACGAAGGGTCGCGTGGGCGAATCTGCCGCTGCCGGTCTGATCCGCGGCCACCGGCTGGGCGTCCACCACCGCCGAGAGCCGCTGTGCCTCCGGATCGTTGTCGGTGGCGACGAAGTCGCCCTGCTCGCACTCCTGACCGTCGGCCTGGTCGGCTACCGCGCACACCGGAACAGTCGCGAACTGCAGGCGGGAGGACCAGTCACCGCCGATCGCGTCGGAGAACGCCGAGTAGTCGATGTCCAGGCGGACCTTTCCGGCGGCCGTCCCGCCGTCGGTACGGGTGACACGCAGGGCCAGACCGTCACTGTCGGCCGCTTCGGCCGCCGCTGGGGGGAGCACCTCCACCCGCACCTTCGCCGGCGTCGCACCCGCGGCGAGCCTGGTGGCCGCCGGCTCGGCGGCGGTGACCCGGATCGGCAGTCCACCGACCACCGTCGGTGCGGAACTGGCGAAAGCGTTCGCGCCGGCGGACTCCAGCGGGGCGGGCGTGACCTCGACCGCACCGGCCTCGGGCCAGATCGCCTTCGGCGCCGTACCGGACTTCTTCTTCGCCGGCAGCGGCCGCAGAGCGACCGAGCCGAGATTGACCGACTTGGCCTTCTGCGTCGCGGGACGCCGTTCATCGCGACCCTTGCCCGCGGCCTGCGCCGGGACCGCCGCGCCACCCAGGGTGATGCTGATGGCCAGGCCGGCGATGGCGGTGCGACGGACGGTGTCGGCGAACCTTCGCCAACGGCGGACCAGTAGCTGGTCGTGCCTTCTCATGGAGATCCTTCCAGGTGAGGACATGATGGATGCGGGCGACGGCGCCGGGCCGTCGCCCGCTGAGCAGTCAGGAGGGCTGGGAGGTGGTGCGCAGCGTGTCCAGGTCGGAGTAGGTGAGAGCACCCCGGTACAGCCGCATCGCGCCGAGCGAGCCGGGGAAGTAGCCCGACCAGACGCCGTTGACCTTCTGCCGGCCAATCTGGAGACCGGCGGTAGCCGCCCACATTTCGGTCAACCGGGCGCTCGCTACCCTGGCGCCATCGACATAGAGCGAAGTCTGCTGGCTGACGCCGTCATACACCACCGCGACGAATGTCCACTTCCCGGCAGCCACGGGAAGCTGGTTGGTCGACGTGAGGACAATCGGGGCGGGATCCGGTTTCTGCGCTGTCGGCAGGCCATCGCTCTGCGCATGGGTGAGCGCCCACGCCTTGGTTTTGGCGACGTAACCGAGTGACAGCGCCGCATCATGCTCGCCCACCTCGCTCAACACCGTGAAGTCCTTGTCCACGGCGCTCGGCTTGACCCAGGCCGCCGCGGTGAACGTGCTGCTGCTGTCCAGAACATTGACACCCGCCGCGCCAAAGCTGGATTTCCCGTCAAAAGCCAACTCCGCGCCGGCACCACCGGCTGACGTCACATTCGACAGTGTGAGTGCGTGGTCGTGGCCTGACTCGTCAGCCACCTTGGCGGCGTCGCTGGCATCGAAACGGTAGGCGCCCTCAGCACAGCTGGGCTGGAGCACGTCGGGGCATGGGCGCGCCGGATTGAACTCCAGCTTGCCCGCGGGAGAAGGGTTCCCGGCCTTGTCCACGGCCACCACATACATCACGCTCGGACCGAACGAGGTCGGCGCAATCTCCGGATCGGCCGCCGTCACCTTCTGCTCGTCGTCCCACCGCACCTGTGTGACGGCACGGTTCGGTACGTCGTTGTTGATGGCGTAGCGGAAGGACGTCGTGTCCTGACTCGCCACCCGGAAGTGGAAGACACTCTTCTGGCCGGCAGCGGGGCCGACCTTGTCTTCCGGGTAGGCGGCCGAGGTTACCGTCGGCAGCGCGGGCGGAGTCTTGTCGACCACGAACTCACACGGTTTCGACGCGGTGGCCCTGGCGCCTTGCACGTGGTCACTCGGGGTCGCCGTCCATGAATAGCGGTCGCCGTCCACCAGACTGTCAGCGCCTAGCACCTCGACAAAATCAGCTCCGGACGCGGAAGGCTCGGTGGTGGCCACCTTGAGCGGCTTCTTCGTGCTGAGGTCATTGACGTTGAAGGTGACAGTCAGCTTCTGGCCCTTGTCGTCGTCGGTTGCCGTGGCATGCAGCGCGAGCCCGCCGGTCAGCCGATCCGGGTTGACGAATGGAGCGTCGGCCCCTTGGGCGCAGGGAATCTTGCCGTCCATACGAAGGTTCGTCGGCGGGTTGGGGGGCGTGTTGTAGGTGATCGACAGGGCTGCGGTGTTGCCCAGGATCTTCTTCCAGCCGTTGCCGTCGTTCTGGCCCTCACTGTGGGCTTTGAGCAGCAGTCCGACATCGCGCCCGGCTTCCAGTGCCGCGGTCACGGACTTGGTCACCACGCCGCCGACTTTGTCGCCCATCTCCAGGTTGGCCGCGGGACACTTGTCGCTGTAGCCGTAAGCGGCGGTGACGGAGTCGATGGTGCTACCGACCGGATTGCGCTGATCCTTGGGATCTTTGCGGATCTTCTCGATACCGTCCCAGGTCATGCCGGCAGTAATGACTTCCGGACTGACCGCGTTCAGGTCGACCTGCTCTTTTCCACAGGAGAAGGAGTAGGTCTCCTTGACGGAGAAAGCCACCTCCTTGATGTCGCGCTTCTTCCACAGCGCCGCGGCCTGTTGGCGGTCCTTGTAGGCGCCGGGAGGCGCGAACCGCACATACTCGCGTGCCGTGAAGTCCTCATTGTTGCCGCACGGGTAGTAGCTTTCGCCGAGCTTGGTGGTGACGCAACGCCCCAGGCCCTGCGGTTCCTTCTTGCGCGAGTAGGCCGTACCGGGATGATTGTCGGCGATCATGTTCCACTGGGTGCGGCGCGCGGACTGGTGCGGCAGCGGGGGCGCGGCAAACAACGGAAACTTGGGTTTCTTGCTCTTGTCAGCGAGCGCCGCCACGTTGATGGCGAGGTGTGCCGTGCCTGCGCTCGTCGTCGATTTCAGCTCACCGACCTGGTCACCGGGGAGTGGACCGCCGATCCGCTCCCGGGCCAGTGCCGTGTGGCTCGGGTCATCGGTGAGTTCGCTGGAGAGGCTGTCACCGTTGGAGTCCCACAGCTTGCCGCCTGCCTCACCCTGGAACCGGGCGGTGCCGTCGCTGCCGACCGCTTCGACGACGTCGCTGTTCTCGCGCAGCCGCAGACCATCGAGCCGGTACGGCAGCGTCAGATCCGCGACCTGCTTGCTGGCGGCTGCTTCCGCCGACTTGATCTCGAACGAGGCGGCATAACCATCCGACTCGGCCCGAATGTGCAGGTCAACCCCCGGGAAGACCTGCCCGTACGTGGCGGTGTCTCCGTCAATCGCGGGCGGATGCGCCTCACCCGGAAATGCGACCGTCAGCGTCTTGTCACCGTCGACCAATCGGACCAGCGGCTGACCGGCTCGGCCCGCCGAGAACGCCATGCCTGTCGCGCTGACCTTCGGGCCAATCATCCCGTCGGCTCGCGGCGCCAACGTGCTGTCGAGATCGTGCCAGCCACCGTCGGGATCCTGCGCGCGCACCGGCCCGGCGGTGTACTCGCTGGTCACTGTCCCGTCAGGGTTGGCATAGATGGTCTCGTCGTCGACCCGCTCAGACTCGATCTCTACCCGCTGCCCGCTCTCCTTCGCTCGGGCGAAGGCCGCCTCGCGTTGGGGTGCTCTGGCCGCCGACGCTGGGGTACCCGGCAGCGCCGCCGCGGCCGGCGCCGCGACCAGCGCTCCCCCGACCATCAGCGATGCCAATGGAAATCCAAGAAGTCGCCACCGATGCTTCACAGTCCTGTCCTCCCGCCAAGGGAGACGCTCCCCCGTGGAAACGCCCCGGGACGATAGAAGCAACGAGCAAGATCGATAGACACCCGTCTGACAGGAACCCGACACAGGGCGTAGGGGGAATAGACCACCTTCTGACGAGGAGTGGCGTTTGGCCAGGCTCACCGCACGGACCCACGGCATGGCACAGGTCACATGACGTGGGGCCACGGAACGCATTGACGGCCACTAGGGTGGCCCTTCATGACTCCGCACCCCCGATCCGTTCAGGGCGCAGCGATGCTCGGTCTGTCGCTCGCGATGGCCACCGCTGTCGCCTCGCCGGCCGTAGCCACGCCGCCCCGGATGTCGCAGCGGCACCCACACCCCGCAGACCAGGTCCGCTTGGTCGCCGGGGACATCGGCCTTATCAGCGGGCGTTTCACCAAGGCCAAATCGGTCGGGATCGCCAAGACCCGGGTAACCGTCACCGACATCAACGGCGCCGAGCACGACACCCGCACCGATGCCAAGGGACGCTTCACCTTCAAGAAGCTGCCGGTGGGCCTGTACCGGATCGGCTTCTTCGTCGACAGCGTGGGATACACGCAGTACGCACCCGGCCGCGGTTCGATGGAGACAGCGCAGAGTTACCGGGTCACCAAGAACCACACCACCGTCGTCAACGAGGTGCAGCGTGCCGCGGGCCGGGTCGAGGTCCACGCCGTTGACGCGGCCGGTAAGCCACTGGACGAGGTCTGCATCCGCGGTGACCTCTTCGGATACACCGCATGCGGCATCGGGAGCCCCGGGGTGCCTGGGTCGGCCGATCTCCCTGCCGGTACGCAATCAATCCTGGTCTTCGATCATGACCCGCGGCACGGAGTGGTCAGCCGCCGCATCACGGTGGCCTGGGGCAAGGTGACGAAGGTCAAAACCAGGCTCGGTCCGGGCGGTGGGATCGCCTTCTCCGTCATCGATCGCCAGACGAAGAAGCCGGTGGCCGCCGACGTGACCGCTGTCCCCGTCACCCACGCCATGGGAATGGCACCAGACGAGTCCATTTACGCCGAGGCCACCAACCATGCGAAGGACGTGATTGGTGGGCTCCGACCAGGCAAGTACCGACTGTTTGTCTCCCCGATCGAGCGGGACGCCAAGCACGGCGCACAGTGGATGGGACGCACCGGCGGAACTGGTGGGGAAGCATCCGCCATGGTGATCACCGTCGCTGCCGGGAAGGTCGTCAACGCTCCAGTGATCAAACTGGACGGCGCTGGCAGTGTTGCGGCCACCGCAGGCGATGATCGCCTCGGATACGTCACCATGTCGCCATTGTGGGAAAAGGGTCCGGACACCTCCGGCGAGGGGGGCGTGCTCACGCTCGACCGCCTGGGTCCGTACTCGTGGGACCTACTCCTGCGCGGTCCGGCCTACGGCCAAACCCACGTCAGAAAGGTGGCGGTGAAGGTTGGTCAGACCACCGACGCCACCTTCAGCTTCGCCACTCCGTCGCTCATCCGCGGTTCGATCAGCCTGGCCAAGCATGGGGCCATCTACTACAGCGTCTATGCGGTCGACGCTGTCACCGGTGAGATCATCGGCGAGACCAGCGACAACGGCGACCAAGCCGATCGGGTGTCGTCATATGAGCTGGCTGTCGAGCCCGGTCACCGGGTGAAGCTCATCTACGCCATCAACGGCGACTGGCAGGCGTACCGCTCCGGTTGGTTCGGCGGCGCCAGTTTCGGTGGCGCCAAAACCGTTGACACCAACGCCAACCAGATCGTGAACCTGAACTACTAACGGCAGTGGCCGGGCTTCCCTATCGGAAGCCCGGCCACTTTACTGACTCAGTTGTCGGCGGCGACGAGGGCCCGCTCGGCGTCGGCGACAGCGGCTTCGGCGGCGCGCTGCTGGTGCATGTCGACGGCCATCACCGAGATCAGCTCGTACGCGACCCGGGCGGCCGCGATGCCGGTGATCTCGGCGTGGTCGTAGGCAGGGGCGACCTCGACCAGGTCGGCGGAGACGACGTTGAGGCCGGCCATGCCGCGCAGGACCGCCAGCAGTTCGCGGCTGGTGAGGCCGCCGGACTCGGGCGTACCGGTGGCCGGCGCGAACGCCGGGTCCAGCACGTCGATGTCGACCGAGACGTAGACGGGGCGGTCGCCGAGGCGCTCGCGCATCTGCTCGATGATCGCCTTGGTGCCGCGCTCCTCGAACCACTCGCCGTAGATGATCTCGAAGCCGAGGTCGGCGTCGGCGGTGAGGTCGGCCTTCTCGAACTGCGGGCCGCGGATGCCGATGTGCAGGCAGTGGTTCTGGTCGAGGTAGCCGGCCTCGGCGGCGCGGCGGAACGGCGTGCCGTGCGAGTGGCACTTGCCGAAGTCGATGTCCCAGGTGTCCAGGTGCGCGTCGAGGTGAACGACGGCGAGCGGCCCGTGCACCGCGGAGACGGCCCGCAGCAGCGGGAACGCGATGGAGTGGTCTCCGCCGATGGTCATCAACCGGGCGCCGGTGGCCAGCAGTTCGGCCGCGCCGGCGGTGATGTTCTCGATCGTCTCGTCCATGTCGAACGGGTTGACCGCGAGGTCCCCCGCGTCGGCGATCTGGAAGTCGGTCAGCGGTGCGATGTCCAGCATCGGGTGGTACGGCCGCAGCAGGTTGGACGACTGCCGGACGTGGTTGGGACCGAAGCGGGCGCCCGGCCGGTAGGTGACACCGGAGTCGAACGGTACGCCGACCACCGCGATATCGGCCCGCGACACCTGGTCAAGCCGGGGAAGGCGGGCGAAAGTGGTCGCATTGACGTAGCGGGGCACGGTCAGTGCGTCCGGCGGGCCAATCGGCGCGGGGCGGGCGTCGGTCACGGCGTTCCTTGGGGGTGAAGGGCTGGAGGGCACAGCGCGCGCGACGCTAGCACGCCGCATGCGCTATTCACTCCCCCAGCCCCATAGATAACCCTGAGTGCATTATTGGTTACTGATTGGCGAACGTTTTCGCTCCGGCAAGCTGCCACAGCACGGTCGCCACGGCGTTGGCGCTGATGCCCATGGTGGCGGCGTCAACGTTCGCGATGGTGTCGCAGGCCTTGTGGTAGCAGGGGTCGAGGTGGTTGAGGTCGGCGTCCGAGCCGATGCCGGTGACGGCGATGCCGTACTGGCTGAACGCGGCGTGGTCGGACATGCCCTGCGGGTTGATCGTGGCGGTGGGGATGTTGCGGCTGGCGAAGTAGTCCTTGAACAGCTTGTTGAGCTGCGGACCCTCCTGGTAGATGCCCCACTTCTTGGTGTTCTTCATGCCAACCATGTCGAAGTTGAGGTACGCCTCGATCTTGGGGCGGTCGGCCGCCGCCAGGTGGCTGGTGTAGTACTTGGAGCCGACCAGGCCCAGCTCCTCGGCGCCCCAGAAGCCGAACCGCATCCGCTTGTCCGGGCGGAGCGCGGCTTTGGAGACAGTCAGCGCATTCTCCAGCAGGTCGGCCACGCCGGAGCCGTCGTCGTTGATGCCGGGTCCGGCGGGGACCGAGTCGACGTGCGCGCCGACCATGATCACGTGGGTGTCGTCGCCGTACGGCCAGTCGGCGATGACGTTCCAGCCCTTGGCGCCGTTGTAGGTGAACTCCTGCAGCGTGGTCTGGTATCCGGCCGCGTCCAGAGTGGCCTTGATGTAGTCGACCGAGGCCTTGAAACCGGGACGGCCGTGCGCGCGGGTGCCGCCGTTGGCGTCGGCAAAGTCCTGGAGTTTGCGCAGGTGCACCATCGGCGCCGCCCCGTCGATCACCGGCGGGGCCGCCTCAACGGCGGCCGGTATGGCGCTCGCCCAGGTGGTGGTGGTCGCGGTCAGCGTGGCGCACAGTACCGCCGCGGCACCGGCGAACAGCAAGGGACGTAGCCGCATGGTTCCTCCAGGAACAAACAGTCATACATCTATGACCGTCTATCCAGGCGGCCTCGCCCGAACGTACGCGCAGCCCTGCGCGTACGCAATGAAATCCATCTATGAATGTGGCTTAGCCGCCCGAGTCGCACAGCTCGGCACCAACCGGCACCGCAACGTCATCGCGGTCATCCAGCCACCCCTGCGGCAACACCACGCGGGCCGGCGAATTCGTCCGGCCACGCGGCTGGCCGAGGTTCGCCTCCGGGAACGGCGCTGACGGATCCAGCTGCGCCAACAGCGCATCCAGCTCGCCCAGCGACGACGCCATCGCCATCGCCCGCCGCAGCTCCGATCCGACCGGGAAGCCCTTCAGATACCAGGCCACGTGCTTGCGGAAATCGGTCACACCCTCGCGCTCGGCGTTCCACCAGTCCACCAACAGCTCCGCGTGCCGACGCATCACCGCGGCCACCTCGCCCAGGTGCGGCATCCGGCGCTCGCTGCGCCCCGCGAACGCCGCCGCCAAATCGGCGAACAGCCACGGCCGCCCCAGACAACCGCGCCCGACCACCACGCCGTCACAGCCGGTCTCGCGCACCATCCGCAGCGCGTCGTCGGCCTCCCAGATGTCGCCATTACCCAGCACCGGTACGTCCAGGGCCTGCTTGAGCTGGGCAATCGCATCCCAGTCGGCCTCGCCGGAGTAGCGCTGCGCCGCCGTACGGGCGTGTAGTGCCACCCACGCCACCCCCACGTCCTGGGCGATCCTGCCGGCTTCCAGGTAGGTGAGGATGTTGTCGTCGATGCCCTTGCGCATCTTGATCGTCACCGGGATGCCGGCTGGCCTGGCCGCCTCGACGGCCGCCGACACAATTGCGGCGAACAGACGCCGTTTGACCGGAATCGCCGAGCCGCCACCCTTGCTGGTGATCTTCTTGACGCTGCACCCGAAGTTGAGATCGATGTGGTCGGCGAGGTTCTCCTCCACCACCCGGCGGACCGCTTTAGCCGTAATGTCGGGGTCGATGCCGTACAACTGCATCGAGCGCGGCTGCTCCTCCGGCCCAAACTTGATCATGTGCTCGGTCTTCGGGTTTCGCACCGCCAGCGCGACCGTGGTGATCATTTCGCAGACGTACAGGCCGGCGCCCTGCTCCCGACAAAGCCGCCGAAAAGCGATATTGGTGATGCCCGCCATCGGCGCCAGCACCACCGGCGTGGGCAGCGTATAGGCGCCGAGCTGCAGCGGCGGAAGGACGGCATTCACCAGACAAGGATGGCATGGCCACCTGGTCGCCCTCCGGTCCCCTCCAAGCGCAGCGGGCACGCGCACCGCACCAAGAGGGCCCGGTCAGTACTGGCGAGCGGGCGCCCGTTGATCACACGTGGATTCGCCGGATGGGAGGTGGCTGGCCGCAACCAGATCGGGGGCGCCTCGACCCGGCAGTACGGGCTACCATCCACATCGCCCTGCCTATGCGGATCGTCAGGCTGCCTCGTTACTGGCACTGCCCTCACTCGGCGGGCGACTCGCCGACGCATGGCAATGGCCCAGACGCCGGCGCCAGTTTCGAGCCCTGGCACCTCTGTGGATCGACCTCAACCGCCATTCCGGAAATCGTGCTCTATCCAGATGGCCGGTCGGTGCCTGGTGGCCTGGCTGGTGCGCTGAACCGGCGGGTGATCGAAATCCACGATGCGATCCTGCGGCTGCGCCCCACGGTCAGCAGCATCCTCCAAGAGGGAGCCATGAAGGACCTCCCCACATCAACGCACCCCAGCGATGTGGCCGCTGCCGTGGCGGCGGCAGCAATCGCAGCCGCGCTCACCGGCGCCGGCCATCGTGCCGTATCGGCAGGTACGCCGATGGTGTTGCCCATAGGCAGCCAGAACGTCGACCGCGCGGCCGAGCAACTGGTCGCTGTCGCCACCGGGTACGCACGCCACCCACGCAGTCGAGAGGCGAAATAACATGACCAAGCCGACGCCGCGGACAGATGCCGCCCGAGAACCCAGCTACCCGCCCCGGCTGGCCAAACTGATCACAGATGTGCTCTCGCCGGCGGTTCTCGTGGCTGTCCTCCTGCTGGTCGTCTCCTGGCGGGCCAATTCATCCCTGGGCCAGGCACTGTTACAGGGAACAGTCGCCGCTGCGGCAGCGAGCCTTATTCCGATCGCCTACATCTTGCGCGGGGTCCATCGCGGCCGGCTCGCAGACTGGCATATCACCGTCCGAGCCCAACGGAAGATTCCCTTGACCGTATGCCTGATCTCGACTCTCGGTGGGGTGCTCGCACTCTACCTACTTGACGCTCCACGCCTGCTGCTGGCGCTTATCACCGTGATGGCGGTCGCGCTCGCGGTGACCTGGCCCATCACCCTCGTCGCCAAATGGAAAGTCTCCGTCCACGCCTTGGTCGCCGCTGGGGTCGTGGGAACAGCGGTGACGATGTTCGGCGCCTGGGGGCTGGTCACCATCCCCGTCGCGCTGGCGGTCTGCTGGTCCCGGGTGGCGCTCGGGGACCATAGCGGCGGCCAGGTCTTGGCAGGATTCACCATTGGGGCATCGGCAACCTTCGTACTGCTCCCCGCTATTGCCGGGTCGTGGTAGTACGGCCATCTCTGCAGGTGATCTAGATGCGGTATGCCTACCGGTAATCCCCATCAGGGAAAGACCGTCATATCTCAATGCCACGCACGCTGACCAGCTACGCCTCCCCCTCCGTCCGGTCAGGCGCCGGTACTCGGCAGTAAGCCGAAACACCCCCGGCCGGCAATGAGCTCCGGCAAGAAAGCGGCCACTACGACAGTCGTAGGCCCAGTTCGGCGCCGATCTTCCGGAGGCCGTCGCGGGCGTCGGGGTGGGCCGCGTAATCGATCAGGTGCTGGGCTTGGGTGTTGGCGTCGTACCCGCGGATGGCCGCCACGCCCTGTTCGGTGACGATATGTGCGTGTTGGAACGAGGTGACGGGCCCGTCGACCAACGGCACCACGGTGGAGACGTTGGCTTTGGGGTGCCAGGACGGCAGCGCGATGATCGCCCCGCCGCCGGCCGAGTGCAGCGCCCCGACGACGAAGTCGGTCTGTCCGCCGAAGCCGGAGTAGATGCGGCCGTTGACCCGGCTGGCGTTGGCCTGGCCGAACAGGTCCACCTGCAGGGCGCTGTTGACCGAGACCAGGCCGGGCTGGCGAGCGATGACGCCGGGGTCGTTGGTGGTCTCGGTGCGCAGCATCCGTACGCGCGGGTTCCGGTCGAGCCACTCGTACAGCTCGGTGGTGCCGAAGCAGAACGAGGCGGTGATGGGCATGTCCGGGTCGAGGGCGCCGGCGTTTTCGAGCGCCAGCACACCGTCGCTGAACATTTCGGACCAGACCCGGAGGTCACGACGCCCATACAGGGCGTGCAGGGTGGCGTCCGGGATGGCGCCGATACCGAGCTGGAGGGTGGCGCCGTCGGGAATCAGGCCGGCCACGTTCTCGCCGATGGTGGCCGATACCGGATCGACGCCGGCACGGACGGGGGCTGCCGGCAGTGGCTCGTCGACTTCGATCAGGTAGTCGATGTTGGCGGCGTCGACGAGCGCGTCGCCGCTCGTTCTCGGCATCTGGCGGTTGACCTGGGCGATGACGATGCCGCCGGCCCGCCGGGCCGCTTCGATGGCGGCGGGCAGGATGTTCACCTCGATGCCCAGGCTGACCACACCGTCCGCGGGTGGGGACGTGTGCAGGAGTACGACATCCGGGACCAGGTGCTCGGCGATCAGGCCAGGCAGCAGGGACAGCCGGGACGGGTAGTAGGACAACCGCTCGTGTCCGCGCATCCCGGGGCCCACGAAGGCTGTTTCGTAGCTGACACCAGGGCGGTCCGGGATGCCCTTTTGCGCGTTGAGCATGTGGAGCCGGTACTCAGGCACCACCTCGTCGAGGAGCTGGAGCACCCGAGTTGGCGTGGCGTGGTTACCTGCTGCCAGGACCCGTGGCACCCCTGGCAGGGCGCCCAACACCTGCTGTAACCGCTGCGGCGAGATTGTCTGCATGGGCACCATCTTCGAGCAGTGCCAGCGACCGTACGCCAAGGGGTCCGTTGCTAGAGGGTCCGCAAGCAGCACTTCTTGTACTTGGCGCCAGAACCGCACCAGCAGCGAGCGTTGCGCTGCGGCGGCCAGCTGATCACCAACTGCCGCGAAACGGTCGCCCCGAAGCGTTCCTTGGTCGTCGGCTCGGTAGGAGACAAATCGCGCTCCTGCGCGAACGCCACAAGACCATCGACAGGCAGCGGCACCACCTCGACCCGGCTACCACGGTCGAGCAGCGCCTGCCAGCGCTGCTGGCAGGCGGCGTAGTACACCTCATCGTCATCGGTGTACTCGCGCGGCCACCTCTGCCGGGCGAGAGCGCGCTGGTCGCGGGTGAAGGCCGTCACCCGCACCTGCCGGGGCGCAGCCGCTGCCGGGGCCGCCAGAATTCCGTTCAGGGTGGGCCTGAGCGCCTCCCAGCCGGCGTCGGCGACGGTGGCGCACTCGTCGGTCGCGTCCGGTGCCAGGCCCAGCTGGCGGCGGGTCTCCCGCCGTCCGCGCAGCAGGATCGTCACCAGCGGGGAGGAGAGCTGATCTGCATTAGGCCGCAGCTCCTCCGCTGCCAGCCGGCTCACCGCCCGGTCGTACCATCGCAGCGCCTGCGCATGGTCACCTCTCCCGGCGAACCACTCCGCGACGATCTGACAGGGCCCCTCGTCCAGCGCGGGATCCGACGCCAGGGACGACAGCTGAAGCGCAGCCGCGGCGTCGTCGCCGGCGTCCAGGTGTAGCTGTGCCAACTCGGCGCGGGCCCAACAAGCATCGACGCCGCCACCACCGATGACCTCCGTCAGCAGCCGGGCGGCACGCTCGGTATCGCCGGCGCTTTTCCACGCCGCGGCGGCGTCCAACAGCGCCTCCGCCCGCTCCTCGGGATACTGCTCGGCTTCCGACTCGTACCGCCTGGCCAGATGGGTGTGATCGGTCGTCATGGCGGGAAACGGTACAACGAGGCCAACACTGAACGCGTGTGGGATGGGCTAGAGTGCGGCCCCCTTGCCGCCGCCACCTGCGACAACCGGGTGCCTTCTCCCAGCGCGCGGCCGATTTGTGATTATTGACGACACCTGTCGATGCGGCGATGCTCATCAGAACCCGATCGCTGCCTGCGCCGTTCTCACTCCGTCCAACGCTACGAGCGGGGATGCCGCGATCCCGGTCTGATCGCGCTGTTAGACCTCGCCGACGCTTGCGTGATCAGTGGCGCCGAACTCGATGTCGCCATCGACCAGTTCGGATACGACCTACGCCTCCGCCTCGCACCCAAGCGAAACTTGTCGATCCACTGCTACATCTCGAAGGTTCTCCTCGCCTTCGGTCGCTCACGGGCGACCCTCGCCGCGGAACTTGGCTGCGAGACCTCCCTCATCGACGCCATTGAACACGGACGCAAGCCCCCCGAGGACCTGCTCCGCCGGCTATGCGCCCGCTTCCTGGCGCCGCAGATATACCGGGCGATCTGGGCGCTGTCGTCTCCCCGCGCACAGGCGATGGCCCGACGACGCGGTGGCGGCCTCGTGCCTGCCGACATCGTCGAGGCCGCACATGACGCCCTGTCCTCGGCGATCCTGAAGCACCGGCCGGAGCAGGGCGACTTCTTCGGCTATCTGCGGTGGTGGATCCACGGCGAGGTGAATAAACGCAGACGCCCGGAGGTGCCGGTCGACTGGCTCGCCGACCACGCCACCGGCGGCCCAACCGCCGTGACTCGATAGGCTGTGACGATGGAGGATGACGCCGCAGCGGATCCACCCGCCGGGTTCGGGCTGGACGCTTTCGGGCTGGACGCCCGGATGCGGCTGTTCGCCTACCTGGCGGCGGAGCACCGACTGGCGTACGTGTGGGTACTGCGAGCATTCGACCTGGCCAGGACGACGTACCGGGTACTGCTGCACAGCAGCGAGGTGGCGGAGACCCTGGCCACCCTCCGCAGCACACATCGTGATATTCCGGAGTTGTCTGAGTTAGAGCTGCGTGGCCTGCTCGACCAGCTGGCGCACTGGGGAGTGCTGGACCGCGGCCAGGACGGTGCCCGCGCCGCCACGCTGGCCGAGTACCGCAACCGGCACTCGGTGTACCAGTTCACCGAGGCCGGCTTTCGGGCACACCGGGCGGCCGAGAGTGTACTGACCGCCAGCGCCGCCGACGTGTCACTGTCCCGGCTGGTCTTCGCCGACCTGCTCGCCGATCTGACCGCCCTGGCCACCGCGAACACCGACGGCGACGCCGAGGAGGTGTACCGCAAGCTCAACCGGATCGACACGACCCTGGCCGAGGTGGCTGAGCGGGCGGCCCGCTTTTACCACATGCTCGGCGACCTCGGCCGGTCCACGGACGACTCCCCGACGTCGTTCCTCACGCACAAGGACGCCCTGCTCACCCACCTGCGCGACTTCCATATCGAACTGCAGCGGTATGGCCCCCGCCTGCGGGAGGCGGTCGCGGCCGTCGAGGCCACGGGCGTCGACCGGCTGATCGAGTACGCGGCGGAGGTCGACGAGCGGGTGTTCCGTACCCCCGCCGAACGGCTGGCCGACTGGACCCGCCGCTGGGCGGGGCTGCGCGGCTGGCTGGCCCCGGCCCAGGGCGTCCGCAGCCAGGCCGACCAGCTCGGGGACGCGACCGTCGCCGCGATCGGTGACCTGCTGGCGCTGCTGCGCCGGATCACCGAGTCGCACCGCGGCGGCGTGAGTCGGGAGTCGCAGCTGCGGCACCTGGCCGCCTGGTTCACGGCGGTGGAGTCCGATGCCGCGGCGCACGCGCTGTTCGACATCGTCTACGGCCTGGGCGGGCCGCGCCATGTCAGCATCAGCTACCCGGACGCCGAGAGCCTGCCGACCCGGGCGTCATGGTGGGATTCGGTGCCGGTGGAGCTGTCGCGCTCGCTGCTGGAGACGGGCCGGGCGGCCGGCGCCGGCAACGGTCGGGTGGCGGCGATCGACCGGGACCCGGGCCGGCGGGCGCGGCTGCGGGCGGCGCAGCTGGCCGAGCAGGAGCGGCTGCGCACG